>Ga0307300_10000076_pt1 | contig 24039 bp, 20 predicted proteins | sample ER_DNA_181_FD_194492 | JGI IMG/M metagenome (GOLD analysis project Ga0307300, IMG submission 194492) | Bulk soil microbial communities from the East River watershed near Crested Butte, Colorado, United States - ER_DNA_181 | ecosystem: Environmental > Terrestrial > Soil > Floodplain | place... | reverse complement strand
TCGGTGCGCTTCGTGCAACGTTACTGACGCTCCCAGCTCGGCCGCGGTAATGGCGGCGGCCAACCCGCCCAGACCCCCGCCAATCACGGTTACTGGCTTCACAATTCCCTACCTTTGTCCATACCCGCGCCGACGGCTTTGCGGCAGCAAGCGCTCGTACCGAAGGAAGTCGACAGAAAGCTGCCCGGAAGTCTTGACCGAACCACCGAGACACTGGTAAGGCCGGATTGACAACGCTCTCTGTTCACCTATTGTTCACTTGACGGCTAGGTTCTAGCGTCATTGCCAGGTGCTCACCGACACCAAACCACCCGTTCCGGATGGGGAACTGATGTGACAGAGCTGTTCGTCGTCATCACGGTCATCGTCGTAGCTCTGATCTTTGATTTCACCAACGGCTTCCACGACAGCGCCAATGCGATGGCCGGGCCAATCGCGACGGGAGCGCTTCGGCCGCGCGTAGCGGTGATCCTTGCCGCTGTGCTCAATCTCGTCGGAGCATGCCTCTCTACCGCGGTCGCGAAAACGATCTCTGGCGGCTTCTTCGATGATGCGCTGATCACAGCGCCCATCATCCTGGCCGGGCTGCTTGGCGCGATCATCTGGAACCTGGTCACCTGGCTGGTTGGGCTCCCCTCAAGCTCCTCTCACGCACTGTTCGGCGGACTCATCGGCGCAGTGATCGTGGGTGCGGGGCTCAGCTCGGTGCACGGCTGGGTGATCGTCTCCAAGGTTCTGCTGCCGGCCATCGTCGCGCCATTGGTTGCCGGCATCGCCGCCGCATGGTGCACCCGATTGGCGTACCGCATCACACGGAAGACTCCGAGCGTCCACAGCAATACCGGCTTCAAGTACGGACAGGCGTTCACGGCTTCGATGGTTGCGCTCGCCCATGGAACATCTGACGGCCAGAAGACCATGGGCGTGATCACACTGGTACTGATTGCTGCAAACCTGCAGCCAAGTGGCACCGGCCCGCAGTTGTGGGTGATCATCACCGCAGGTGTGGCCATTGGCCTGGGCACGTACTCGGGCGGCTGGCGCATCATGCGGACCATGGGCAAAGGGATCGTCGAGATCGAGACTCCACAGGGCGCGGCCTCCGGTGCGGCAACCAGCGCAACGATTCTGGCTTCGGCTCACGTCGGTTTCGGCCTTTCCACCACGCATGTCAGCACCGGCAGCATCTTGGGTTCCGGCGTCGGCCGGGACGGGGCCGAGGTTCGCTGGAGTGTCGCCCGCCGGATGATGTTCGCCTGGCTCCTGACTCTGCCCGGAGCCGGTCTGGTCGGTGGGCTCGCCGCGTTGCTCTCCGATCGAGGGGTCGGTGGCGTGGTCACGCTGATCGTAATGCTTGCAGTCGCCTGCTCGGTGATCTATCTCTTCTCTCGCCGTCACCAGATCAACCACAAGAATGTCACCGACAGCCATGAGGTCTTGGTATTGGCTTCCGCCACCCCGACCGCGTACGCCGACGACCCGCGGCTGGAAGCGCCGGCCAAGCCCAAGAAGGTCAAGCGTCCCAAAGCGAAGAGCGCCGCCTGATGCGCATCGACTGGGCTGCGCTAGGTGTTGTCACCGTCGTTTCCATCATGGCGTCGGTGGTCTTTACGATCTTGCTCGCGGCCGGCATCCGGCTGGTCTCGGCCGCCAAGATCAAATCGAACGAGGGCGGCTCTGGCACCGCGACCGTGTCACTCGGGTACGCATTGCTGGGCATCGCCGGGTTGCTGGTGCTGTTCGGGCTCTACTTGATCGTTCCGCAGTTCCACTAGTTTTCGAGCCGCTCGTGCAATCGCGCGAGGAACCCGCCTACTTCGTCGTCGCTCACAGAGGAAGAACGCCTCCGCTCGCTCCCTCCTCAGCACGGCGGCGCGCGATTTCCCGACGCTCGCAGCTGCGGGTTCTGTAGCCAAGCGCTTTGCTGTCTCTCCGGAGTGAGGCTGACATCGCCCGTCCTGGCACGCGCATATCAGCGGTATTGCAGCACCGACATACCCAGCTCAGAGATTCCCAGCACAGACAATCGGGAGTAGCATTTCCATGATCATCTCGCGCAGCGTTGCCGACTCTCCCGATGGAAAGAAGCGCCGCCATGACCCAACCTGCTTATAACACCATCCGCCGTCCGGGATCTGTCACCGTCGTCGTGGTCTTGACGATCATCTCGGGCATTCTCACGCTGCTGGGTGCTCTCTTTCTGCTTCTCCTCGGCGGTGCAGTCGGCCTCGCCTCACAAGTCAGTGGCGTGGCAGTTCTCATCTTCGGCATCCTCTATTTGATATTCGGCATCGTGACGATCGCGGTCGGAGTCGGACTTCGCAACGGATCCCGGTTCGCTCGCATCCTCGTCACGATCTTGATGGTGATCGACATCCTCGGCGGCATCGCCAACCTGATCTGGTTCCGGAGCAATCAGACAGTGACCTCAGCGATCATCACGATCATCGTGTCGGTGGTCGTGCTGGCTTTGCTGTACAACCGCAGGGCGAGCGAGTTCTTCGCGCGCGCCCCGTGAGCTGGCCGGCGAGCGGCGACGCCGAGCCGGCAAGCGGCTAAGCGGTTCGGTCCAGGATCTCCGTGACGAGGTCCATCGTCGTATGCGGATGCAGGAATGCGAAGCGACCGACTGTCTCGCCCTCCCACTTAGTAGGAGGAATAAAGGCGATCTGCTCGTCGTGCAGTGCTTGCGCCCACGCGTCGTAGTCGGCCGGTTTCCAATCCAGCCGGCGGAAGAGCACGACGCCAAGATCAGGCTCGCGGATCAGCTCAAGATGTGCTGTTGCCTTGATCAACACCGCGGTTTCCCGTGCCAGCCGTGCCGCGGTCTCGATCGCTTCGCGGTAAGCGTCGAGCCCGTAGACCGCCAACGAGAACCACAGTGGCAATCCCCGTGCCCGGCGAGTCAGGTGGTAGGCGTAATCGGTCGGGTTCCATTCCCCATCCGAGGCATGAATAACGTCCAGGTACGACGCGTCCTGGGTATGGGTTGCCCTGGCGAGCTCGGGCTGCCGGTAGATGAGCGCGCAGCAATCGAACGGCGTAAAGAGCCACTTATGCGGGTCGAGGATGAACGAGTCGGCCTGCTCGATACCGATGTACTTGTCGCGCAGTGACCGAGCGAAGATTCCGGATCCGCCGTACGCGCCGTCAACGTGGAACCACCAGTCTCGCTGTTTGGCAATCGCGCCAACCCCAGCCAGATCGTCGATGATGCCGGCATTGGTCGTTCCCGACGTGCAGACCACGGCGGCAACGTCGCTGAGGTCAGGATCGGCGTCAAGGGCAGCTGTCACTGCCTCGGCGGTGAGTCGGTGGTCCGGTGTCGCCACTACCAGTGCGTCCATCTCCAGCAGATTCAGCGTGTTGATGATCGAGGAATGCGCGTCGGTGCTGACCACCACCCGAAGCCGCCGCCCCGCGGCTCCATCGCCAAGGCGCTTCTTCGTCGTCTCGCGGGCAACCGCCAGAGCGGAGAGATTGCCCGCCGAACCACCCGAGACGAAGCACCCGCCAGCCGATTCCGGCAGGCCGGCTTCGTCCGCGATTACCCGCAGCACGGTGTTCTCTGCCGCAATCGCACCGGACGCCTCAAGCCAGGAGATCCCTTGAATGGAGGCGCAGGAGATCAACATGTCGAACAGCAGACTGGCCTTCGTGGGCGCGGCCGGAATGAAACCAAGGAACCGCGGGCTGTCCGCGGAGATGATGCTCGGCGCAATCACCGACGAGTAGATGCCCAACACCTCGTCAGGCGCCCGGCTGCCGTTCCGGATAACGCCGTTGAGCGCCCTGTATAGATCGGCAGCCGGCTGCGTCCCCTTGTCGAGCGGTACTGGATTCATCCGCAGTCGGTTCTCCGCGTACGCGAGCACACTTCGGACCATCTGCTCGGTAGTTTGATCGACCTGGTGCATGGCTCAATCCCTTCGCCGGTCAGACCACCGGTTCATCCTTGATCAGTCCGACATGCTCGTGCCGTCCGAGGTGCGAATGCTTCCTGCCGTACGCGAAGTACCAGGCGATTACGATCGCAGTCCAGACCAGGAAGACCAGGATCGTGGGTATCCGCAGGTCCTTGATGATCCACAAGCAACCGAGGATGGCCAAGATCGGGGTCACGGGGTAACCGGGGACCTTGAACGGCCTCGGCAAGTCGGGCTCACGGCGCCGCAGTATGATCACGGCGAGCGAGACGATGGCGAATGCAACGAGCGTTCCGACGCTTGTCATCTCAGCCAGGAAATTGATCGGGATGAGTCCGGCCAGCAGCGCAATGACCGCAGCCACGATGATCGTGTTCGGTACGGGTGTGCGGGTGCGCGGATTCACCTTGTGGAACAACTCGGGCACCATTCCGTCGCGGGCCATAGTGAACAAGATGCGGGTCTGCCCGTAGATCACCACCAGCGTGACGCTGAAGATCGAGATCACCGCACCGGCAGCCAGCAGTGTCCCTGGCCAGGTCGCCCCGGTGACATTCTCCAGGATCGCGGCGAGACCCGCCTCCTGGCCCTCAAACTGGGTGTAGGGCTGCGCCGCAACAGCGACGATCGACACCAAGAAGTACAACGTAGTCACAATGAGCAGCGCGAACATAATCGCCAGCGGCATGTTGCGGTGCGGATGCTTCACCTCCTCGCCGGCAGTCGAGACGGCGTCGATACCGATGAAGGAGAAGAAGATGATTCCTGCCGCGGCTGTGATTCCCTGGACTCCAAAAGGCGCAAAGTCCGCGAGATTGTTGGAGTTCCAGCCAAAGAGGCCAATGACGATGAACAAGATCAGGATGGAGATCTTGATCAGCACCATGACCGTGTTCACTTTTGCTGATTCGCTGGCACCCCGGATCAGCAGCAATGTGCAGAGCGCTATCAAGATCACCGCTGGAAGGTTGAAGATCCCTCCCTGCTCGGGCGCTTGCGACAGCGCTTCCGGTATCTTGAAGCCAAAGAGGTTGTTCAGCAATTCGTTGAGATACTCCGACCAACCAACCGCGACCGCGGCGGCCGACACGCCGTACTCGAGCAGCAGGCAACCGGCGATCACCATTGCCGGCAGTTCACCGATCGTCGCGTAGGCATACGAGTAGGAGGAACCGGAAACCGGCACTGCACCAGCGAGCTCGGCGTAGCAGACCGCGGTCAGTCCAGCTACAACGGCAGCGATCAAGAAGGAGAAGACGACTGCCGGACCAGCGGTCGGCACTGCCTGCGATAGCACGAAGAAGATACCGGTGCCGATCGTTGCGCCGACGCCGAACATGGTCAGCTGGAAGAGACCGATTGAGCGACTGAGTTCGCTCTGCTCTGTCTCACTTCCCGACTCGGCTTCCATCTCGACAATGGGCTTGCGCCGGAAGAGTTCTGCACTCAGCGTGGCCACGATTTGCCTCCCACCTTCACTGATGAGCCGACCCCAGATGGGCGCCACATCCGACAGAAACTATGGCGCTCATGAGACATCACGTGCGGCAAGATCATCCCACGTCTCCCGACGCACGACAAGACTTGGCGTTCCGTTCGCAACGAACACAACAGGGATGCGTCGATTTCCGTTGTAATTGTTGGACATTGTGTAGCAATATGCCCCCGTGGCGGGCACCGCAAGGAGATCATCGACTCGGGGCGCGTTCAACGACACGCCATCAACCAGGATGTCCCCACTCTCGCAATGCCGCCCGACGACCGTCACGACCTCACCGTCTGACGCGTCCAGCCGATTGGCGATTCCGGCCTCAAACCGCTGATCAAAGAGCGCGACCTCGAGGTTGTCACCCATGCCACCGTCAACGGCAACGAATGTCGTGTGGCCGCGCTTGATGGTGATCACTCGGTAGATGGTCGCGGCGGAGGTGGCGACCATACTGCGTCCCGGTTCGATGATGATCTCCGCATCGGTCGGTAGGTGCTCCCGTGCTGCCGCGATGAGCACGTCGAGGTAGTCCGCAACCGTTGGAGGTTGGTCCGCCCAGGTGTAGCGGGCGCCGAGCCCACCGCCGAGATCGTAGATGTCGAACGTCCCGAGCGCGGCGAGAGGAGCAACCGCGGCTGCCAACGGTTCGGCTTGAAGGATCTGCGAGCCGACATGGGCGTGTACACCGCGCATCCCGAGTCGCGGACTGTGATCAATCCTCCTGATCAACGCACTTGCATCGGCTGGCGCCAACCCGAACTTCGACCCTTCGTGCCCGGTCAGCACGTGAGCGTGGGTGTCGGCGGTCACGCCGGGAATGACGCGTACCAAGACATCCTGAGCACCTCCATCCGGCACGATCCGTTCGAGCCGATCGACGTCGTCCGGACCATCGACCACCACCAGACCGACGCCATTCTCGACTGCCATCGTGATCTCTTCGGTGGTCTTGGCGTTGCCGTGTAGCACGATCAACGCGGGATCAACGCCGGCCTTGAGAGCGGCGAGGATTTCACCGCCACCGGCGACATCGAGTCCAAGCCCTTGCTGCACCATGACCCGTTGCACGGCGGTGCACGGGAACGCCTTCGAGGCAAAGACCACTCGCGAGTTCGGCCATCGACTGGTCAGCTCAGCGGCATATTCCCGGGCGCGATCACGAAGGGCTTCCTCGGCGACCAGCATCACCGGAGTTCCGAACTTGGCAGCAAGATCGTCTACCCGGCAGCCACCGATGATCAACATGCCGTCGGCATCGGTGGCACTGCCCGGCGGAAGGAGATCGAGTAACTCACTCATGTGGGCACTATGCGCGCTGAGCCCGTCGAAGCGCCAGTACCCTCCGGCCACTATGCGCGCTGAGCCCACCATGCGCGCTGAGCCCGTCGAAGCGCCAGTACCCCTGCGCCACTATGCGCGCTGAGCCCACTATGCGCGCTGAGCCCGTCGAAGCGCCACTAATGCCCTTCGACAGGCTCAGGGCACATCAGGCTCAGGGCACATCAGGCTCAGTGCGTCCAGCGCTGCGCCCGAACCACGTCCTCGGGCGAAGCATCGGTGAACCGTTCAATCTCTGACTCACGTACGGTGACCAGGGAATCGACCAGCGCTGAACCCAGTGCATCGCACAACACCGGATCGGCAGCCAGTGCATCGGTGGACTGCCGCAAGCTCGTTGGCAGCCGCCGGGCGCCTCGCCTGTCCAGCTCTTCCGGTGCCAGCGCTGCCGGGTCCACATCAATCGTCTCAGGCAGCTGAGCCGTACGGGCAATCCCATCGAGGCCGGCGACCAGCAAGCCCGCCAGGAGCAGGTAGGGGTTGGCTGTCAGGTCCAGGCATTTCACCTCGAGGTTGGCCGCCCAGCTACTGCTCCCCGCCGACCCGGTGATCATGCGCAGCGCCGCCTCGCGGTTCTCCAAACCCCAGCAGGCGTACACACCTGCCCACTGTGATGGCACCAACCGCAGATATGACGCAACCGATGGTGCACCGATCGCCAGCAGCGCCGGGAGCCGGTCGAGAATCCCAGCGGCGAAGGCAGCACCGACGCCCGTCAGCCCGTAACGCTCGTCCCCGCCGGCCATCAGATTCTGTCCGTCGCGCCACACGCTGAGATGCACATGACCGCCGTTACCGACGCCCTCCGCCTCGACCTTGGGAGAGAAGGACGTGCGGTAGTGGTAATGCTGGCCCACGGCACGGATGGTGCTGCGTACGAGCACCGAGGTGTCAGCGGCGTCGACCGGAGATTCGGCCGCGACGGACAGTTCGAGCTGGCCGGCCGCGTACTCGGGATGAAATTGCTCGACCGTGATCCCCTCCGCGCTCAGCGCATCGACAAGATCGCGGACATAGTCCGACACCGCAATCAGCCGCGACATGCCGTACGCGGGACCAACCGCCGCTGACACAAAGTCCTCGCCGTCGCCTGCGGAAACCACCCATTCGATCTCGAAGGCCGCCTTGATCTCCAGACCGTCGCCAGCAGCATGATCAACTAGTCGCTGCAGCAACAGCCTGCTGCAGCGCTCATGTGGCTCGCCGTCCTGGCGGTAACGATCACCTGGCGTCCAAGCCCAACCAGGCTGCGCCGCCAGCGCAACCAATCGCCGCAGGTCAGGAATGACGCGAAGATCACCCACCGGCGCCATGCCGCCTGGTGGTGCGGCCAGCCAGTCATCGAATCGGAAATAGTCGAAACTGGTGGACGCCCCTACGCCCCACGCGGCCAGTTCCGGCAACCGGTTGAGCGGGACACTCTTGAGCCGGGTAATGCCAGAGTTGTCGACGAATGTGGTCGCCACCATGCTGACGGCCTGCTCAGCAAGACTGAACAGTAGCTGCTCGGCGCGTGCGCGGCGGGCCTGCCGCTCGGGGGCGTCCACGGGATCCCAGGATAGGGCCGAAGTGGAAGGTTTGTATCGGCACGGCGAGCCCCGATGCGCGAGCAGCGCCCAACAGGTGGGACCGGAGGGACCATGTCTACTGCGCCAATTGAACTCGGGCCGCTGATTGATCACCACTGTCACGGGCTGCGACTCGATGATCTTGACCGCTTCTCCTTCGAAGCTTTGATGAACGAGGCGGCGGCCCCTTCGCGGCTGGGCACTACCTTCTTCGATTCGATGCTGGGGCTGGCGATCCGCAGGTGGTGCGCTCCAGTTCTCGGGTTGGCGGCCCACGCCACAGCCGAGGACTACCTAGCCCGCCGTCGGGAGCTGGGCGTGGAGGCGAGCCGGCTCCTGGTCACGGCTGCCGGCATCGAAACCTTTGTGGTTGATACCGGCATTGCCGCTGATCGGCTGTGCTCGCCGACGGACCTGGCCGCGATGAGCGGTGGCACGGCGTACGAGGTGGTCCGGCTCGAGACGCTGGCCGAAGAGTTGATCAACAACGGTATCGCTGCAACTGACTTCGCTGGCGCAGTAGAAACAGCACTGCGCGAGTCGTCGGCCGTTGCTGCGAAGAGCATCGCTGCGTACCGGATCGGCCTGGAGCTACCGACCGAGCGACCGAGTGCTCGCGCACTCGAGAGGGCACTGATCAACCTGAGCCCGACGGCCGATGATCGCTATCGGATCGCGGACCTAGTGATCAACTCCTGGCTGGCCTGGACCGCAATCGAGCTCGGGATGCCGCTGCAGATGCACGCCGGGTATGGCGACGCCGACATCGACCTGCTTCGCGCCGATCCGCTTCTCCTGACCCCCTTCCTGCGTGCGACCGAGCAGCGCGGAGTGCCGGTGCTCCTGCTGCACACCTATCCGTTCCATCGCCACGCCGCGTACCTGGCGCAGGTGTTCAGCCACGTCTTCTTCGACATCGGCCTGGCGGTCCACAACACCGGTGCACTCAGCCGGACACTGATCCGGGAGTCGTTGGAGCTGGCTCCGTTTGCGAAGCTGCTGTTCTCCACCGACGCGTACGGGCTGGCGGAGCTGTTCCACCTCGGTGCCGGTCTGTTCCGCAGCGGCCTGTCAACGGTCCTCGATGATCTTGTCGATGCGGAAGAAATGACAAGCCATGACGCTGATCACATCGCCTCGCTGATCACCCGCGACAACGCCCGCCGCATCTACCGCCTCTGAGATCGGCAACACTTACCACCACAGCGAACACAGCGGACAGAAAGAGCACGACATGACGATCAAGGACATTGGCCCTAAGCCTCAGTCGTTCGATCTCGAACAGGAGACGGTGCAGAACACCAACTACCGCACCGTCGCCTGGAGCGGCAAATACTTGCAGCTGACCTTGATGTCCATCCCTGAAGGGAAAGACGTCGGGCTCGAGATGCATCCCGAGACTGATCAGTTTCTCCGGCTCGACGCCGGCCGGGGCCGCGTCCAAATGGGACCCGCCCAGGAGAACCTCGAGTTCAATCAGGAGGTGTCCGACGGGTGGTGCATCTTCGTGCCGGCAGGGACCTGGCACAACGTCACCAACATCGGCAGCGAACCGATGCAGCTCTACGCGATCTATGCACCTGCCCACCACAAACCCGGCAAGGTGCACCGCACTGCGGCCGACGCAGCCACCGACACCGACGACGAGCCTGCTAGCTGGTCGGTACAACCGGCATCGGCAAGCGATCAGCGCGCTTGAGGGTTGGGGATCGGCACCTGCTCCGCACCATGATCACGTCCTCACGAGCGTCAAGATCGTTACGATTCATCCGCACTGGGTGATTCCCAAACGGCGCGAGACAAGAGCATGATGGAAACCCAGTCCATCGCCCGCCGCGATGCGTTCGACGAGGAGGACCATCCATGAGCAGCTCCACTCGACCGGCGTTAGAAATCAACAAGAGCCTGATGAGCCCAGGCGTGGTATTGCTCTTCGTTGGCTTCTTCTTGTGGTGGGTCGGGGCGGCGTTGTCTGCTACTGCGTTGGCTAAAGCCGCCATGAAGTGGATCGACCAGCTAGAGGAATCCCCGAGCGAGATGGCTCGCAGGCGGGCTCAGCAGTTCAAGCAAGCCGTCTCCGCGGGCTCGAAGGCCTGGCGGGATCAGACCGGCTAATTGCACTCAACAGCTAGTCGTTGCAGCGGCAGGACGCATTAGTGACGCCGGGGCCGCCGCCACCCGATCTCGAGTACTTCGACTGTGGATTGTTGCTGCGAGTGGGCCGTGCCAGGGAGCCTGAAGGGTCCGGAATCAACTGTGGTTGCGTCCCACGGATCGAAGGAATGCGGTTCGTACACGTCAGGGGTACGGCGAAGGTCCTCGAGAAGCTGGGCGTAGGCGAGTCGGTTGCCGCGTTGCCGCGTCGCGGACATCCAGCTGTCGGTGGCGATCAGGTGCTCAACGCGGGCAAGATCGACACAGAGCTGGCGCCGCCGGTGCACCAGCCATAGCTGCTCTTCGTCACCGTCGCGTACCTCGGTCGCCGCAGCACGAGCTGTGGCCCAGTCGTTGAGGCGGCTGGCTAGCCGGGCGAGCGCGCGAAGAGTTTCGGACCGGGCCAACACTAGGAGAACGACGAACAGCGCAACTATCGCGACCCAATGGTTGACGTCAGGCATCCAGATCAGTCCTGATTCCTGTGAAGAGGCTGCGGCTGGACGTACCCGCCAAAACCTCACATCGGACAAACCTAGATTGACTCGTGGATCGGTTCTTTGCAAGCCGTAGGCCTGAGCAGAAGGCGGCGGAGGCGGCGGGATTTGAACCCGCGAGAGGGTTGAGCCCTCAACCCGCTTAGCAGGCGGGCGCCATAGACCGGACTAGGCGACGCCTCCCCATAACCCAGCACTCGGCCGTGGCAGAGCGCTGGGCAAGACTACCGACCTGACAGTACGTGAGCAAAGCCAATGGTTCTGAATACCGAATGCGCGCCGTGCTCGCTGAATCGCCAACCCTGGCCGGGTGCCGACCTTGCGTCTGCCCGTATTCCTGCCGAGAATCGCATATTGATCCGGCTTCGCACGTATTGTGGAGCGGGTTTTCACTTCCAAGGGCATGCGTAAGGGATGTTGATGCCTAACCAACTGGAGCAGGGACCGTGGAGTTGGCAGCTCCCCGATGAACCACCTGCGCCTGCCCGCGCGATGCAGGATGCACCGCCGCCACGGGAATCCAGCTTCCGCCGCGCGGTCGTCTTCACGATCGCAGGAACAGCCATCCCGGGGCTCGGCCTGATCGCAGGCCGGCGTCGCCTCATCGGAAGCGTCATCTTGGGCCTGTTTGCCGCAGCCGTTCTCGCCCTTGGCATCTATGCCGCCGTTGATCGCCAGGATTTCCTTGCACACGCAGTCGACCCCAAGACCCTGCGACGTGCGGCCCTCGCATTGGCGATCATCGCTTTCCTATGGGTCGCCATCATCGTTGCCAGCCATCTGAGTCTTCGCGGTCGACCTACCCGAGGTCAGCGGGTGGCCGGCGGCATTCTTGTCGGCTTGCTCTCTTTTACTGTGGCCGCTCCCATGGCGGTTGCTGCGCACTACTCCTATGTCACAGCAAGCTCGGTCGGTGCAGTCTTCAAGAGTGAAGACGAGACAAAGAGCGCGACCCGGCCGACTCTGGAGGCGACACAAACGACGCCTGGTAGGCCCAGACCGCAGGACCCCTGGGCTGGAAAGCCACGGCTGAACGTGCTGCTGCTGGGCGGCGACGACGGGCCTGGCCGGGTCGGCACTCGCACCGACACCGTGATCTTGGCAAGCATCAACACCAGGACCGGCGATACTGCGCTGATCAGCCTTCCGCGCAACGCAGCCCGGATGCCTTTCCCGTCGCGTTCGCCACTGCGCAAGTACTACCCCTACGGCTTCACCAACGGTAACGGCCAGAACGCCGAGTACTTCCTCAACGCGATGTACCGCAACGTGCCGCGTGCCGTACCCAAGGACGTCCTCGGCCCGACGGACAATCTCGGCGCCGACGTCCTGAAACTTTCAGTAGGCGAGGCAACTGGCCTGCAGGTGGACTACTACGTGTTGATCAACTTGGAGGGGTTCAGCAAGATGATCAACGCGCTGGGTGGCGTCCGCCTCAACATCAACACCTACATTCCCATCGGCGGGGACACTGATCGGCACATTCCGCCCAAGGACTACCTCAAGCCAGGGCCGAATCAGAAGCTCAACGGGCGAAGCGCACTCTGGTATGCCCGGGGCCGCTACGGCTCGGACGACTTCGCCCGGATGGACCGCCAGCGCTGCGTGATCAATGCGATCATCAAGCAGGCCAACCCCACCAACATGCTGGCCCGCTATGAGGACGTCGTGAAGGCAGGCAAGCAGCTCGTCTACACCGACATGCCGCGGGAAGTCTTGCCGCTGATGGTTGAGCTGAGCCTGAGGGTGAAGGACGGCAATGTCCGCAGCGTCGTCTTCAAGTCTGGGGTCGCCGGTTTCAGCTCCTCCAATCCCGACTTTGCACGGATGCGGAAGCGGGTCAAAGCCGCAATCGGTGAGAGCAAGCACCCCAAGGCGGCGAAGAAGTCCGGCGGCACAACCCAGAGCGAAAGCGTCAACGACGCGTGCGCGTACGACCCCAAGATCGCTGCGACAGCCAGACCGTACCGCTGACGTCAGTCTGATCTCGCAGGCGCCGTGAGCGCTGCTAAGTAATCGGCCGGTAGCCGCGGTCGGCGTCGAGACGCTGCTGGATCTGGCTGATCAAGGCCGAAAACGTGGCGTCGGTGGTGGCTCGCGGGTTGACCACGGTGATGTTTGGCCCGCCCTCCGGTTTGGTGATCAACAACAGCCGGGCCCGCTGCATCGTGACACTGTCGATCATGGACCAGGCAACGGCACGGCGATGTCGCCCTTTCACGACTGTGATCGACTCGGCGTCCAAGATCAGCGTGGTGCGTAAACGTACCGTCAGCGCGAGCGCGACCACGGCGAGCATGACCGCCAAAATCATGACAACGATGCCGGCAACCATCACAGCCGCCGGCAGGTCGAATGCGCCGCGGGCCACGATCATTGCGGCCGCTGTCACGGCGGCCACGGAGCTGATCGCCAGTGAGCGGACCGGCGGCGGAGGCGCGAACGTGAACCGCGCGTCCTGAGGGCGCTGATCGCCCGAATCGCTCACCGCTGCACCCTACCTTCGCTGCGCGCAGCCCACGTTCACGTAGTAGCTAGCGCTCCGCACACGTTGCAACCTGTGCAAACCGTGCGATACCGCCGTGCGCGTAGGTTTCCGACGGCGGCGAGGGTGGGATTCGAACCCACGGAACGGTCTCCCGCTCGGGCGCTTTCAAGGCGCCTGCACTAGTCCACTATGCGACCTCGCCCGGCACGGTTTCGTGCGCTCGCACGTGCGGCGAGCATCCAGATCCTAGCCGACCCGTACGCCGAGCTATGGCACGCTATGGCGAGTGAAAGCGATAGTTGCCCGTGAACCTGGGCCTCCGGAGGTGCTCGAGCTCACCGACGTCGAGACCCCCACCCCTGGACCGAACGAGGTGTTGATCAAGGTTGCAGCGGCCGGAGTCAACCGCGCCGATCTGCTGCAGCGTCAGGGGCACTATCAGCCGCCGCCCGGCGTCAGCCCGATACTTGGTCTCGAGGTTTCCGGCACGATTGCCGCCGCGGGGGCCGCGGTAAGCAATTGGGCGATCGAGGACACCTGCGTCGCACTCCTAGCGGGTGGGGGCTACGCGGAACACGTCGTGGCGCCTGCGGGTCAAGTAGTGCCACCGCCGTTAGGGGTTGAGCTTGTCGCTGCCGCGGCTGTCATCGAGGTCGCGGCAACCGTCTACTCCAACATCGAACTCGTTGGACTGACCGACGGCGACACGTTTCTGGTGCATGGCGGCGCAGGTGGCATCGGCTCGTTCGCCGTTCAGTACGCCAAGAGTCTCGGAGCGACAGTGATCGCCACCGCAGGCAGCGAGGACAAGCTCGACTACTGCCGTTCGATCGGTGCAGATCATGCGATCTCCTACCGCGGTGACTGGCCCGCCGCGGTACGCGGGATCGCCGGCGAGGGTCTACACATGATCTTGGACAATATGGGCGCCAAATACCTCAATGATCATATTCAGCTGCTGGCTGCCGACGGAGCACTGGTGATCATCGGCTTGCAAGGGGGTCGGAACGGGACGCTGGACCTGGGGACCTTGATGAGGACACGTGGCCTGGTCATTGCGAACTCGCTGCGCGCCCGATCGGTTGAGCAGAAAGCAGCGATCTGCCGCGGCCTGGTACAGGACGTCTGGCCACTGATCGCTGATGACACGATCAAGCAGCCACCACTGACCGTGTTTCCGCTCGCCGAAGCCGCCGCCGCCCACGCTCGACTGGAATCCGGCGACAACCTGGGCAAAATCATCCTCTCGGTTGGCCGTTAGGCCCTCATCAAAGCGTTTCTCCGCAGTGAGGCTGCTGCCAAAGGCTAGAACCGTTACGAGGTCCAGGCCCGCCACAGCCGCGCGTACTCACCATCGGCCGCGACCAGCTCATGATGACTCCCGAGCTCGGCAATCCGGCCGTCGATCACCACCGCAATCCGATCGGCATCGTGTGCGGTGTGCAGCCGGTGGGCAATCGCCACGACAGTGCGGCCTTGCAGCAACGCCGCCATCGAACCTTCCAGGTGCCGTGCCGTATGCGGGTCGATCAACGAGGTGGCCTCATCCAGCACCAGAGTGTGCGGGTCGGCAACCACCAGCCGCGCCAACGCGATCTGCTGCGCCTGCGCAGGCGTCAGCTTCTGATGGCCAGAGCCGAGCGTGGTGCCGAGCTGCTGCGGCAAACGTTGCACCCAATCCCACGCATCGACGGTCTGCAGCGCCTCGATCACCACATCATCATCAGCTGAGGATTCCCGAGCCAAGATGATGTTGTCGCGTACCGTGCCGACGAAGACGTGGTGTTCCTGGGTAACCAGGGCAACCTCAGTGCGCAGCACCGGGAGCGGTAGCTCGGTGAGCTCCACGCCACCCACCGTCACCGATCCTGTGCGCGGCTTGTTGATGCCGGCGAGCAGCCGGCCAAGCGTGGACTTGCCCGAGCCGCTCGGCCCGACAATGGCGAGCCGTTCCCCAGGACGCAGTGCAAGATCAATCCCGTGCAGCACGTCGTCCTCGTGGTAGTAGGCAAAGCGCAGGTCACGGCCGACCAGCCGGTTGCCGGCCGGCAACTTCTCGCCCGGCTTCCTATCTTGCGGGACGGAGGCGATGCCCAGGAGCCGGGAGGTCGAGGCGATGCCAACTTGCAGCCGGTCCACATTGCGGATCAGCCGATCAAGAGGCTCAACCAGAGCCTGCACGTATAGGGTCGCCGCGGTCACCTGCCCCAAGGTCACCCAGCCTTGCGCATAGCCGATACCACCCAAGATCAACACCATGACCAGCGGTGTGTCGTACGCAACGCCGATCACCAGAAACAGCAGGTTGCGCAGCGCCATGGTGTAGCGCTCGGCTTGCCCAGAGACCGCGATATCCACGTCGCCGAGGTCGATCCGACTCCGCTGTAGCCCGAGCGCCTCCACCGTACGCGCCCCCTCGACCGTCTCGGTGAACGTCGAGTTGATCTGGGAGTATGTACCGCCCTCGGTGATGTAGCCCTTCGGTGCCCGCTTCAGGTAACGCCGCGCGGCAATGATCAACAGCGGCGCCGTTACGAGCAACGGCAGAGTCAGCAGCGCAGAGTTCAGCAGCATCGCGACGACAGTCAGTAGCGTCGTCACGCTGGCGATCACCGACTCGGGCAGGCCGAAGCGGACGCTCATGCTCATGGTGCTCACGTCGCGGGTCACTCGGGTAACCAGATCGCCGGTGCTGGCGCTCTCGACCTTGCCTAGCGGCAACCCGAGCACAGTCCGCACCACGTACTCGCGAGCCTCCGCCAGCAGATCCTGACCGAAGAGTGTCGACATCCAGAGCGCGAAAAACGTCAGGATCGCCTGCAGGACGACAACACCAGCGACTGCCAACGCGAGCCCGTTCAGCGTGGCTGCCAAAGTGCCGCCCGCACTGGCCTGGTCCACCAGCGAACCAAGAATGCGCGGCACCACCAGGCCTGCCATGGCCGCCAGCGCATGCAAGACCAGCAGCGCGGTGATCATGGCCCGCCGAGTACGAAGGAGTCGAGAGGCGAAGGCGCCTACCTCGCGCCGATCAGCCACCGGAAGTCCGCGATCTGGGTTGCGGGAGGCGGCGAAGAATTCCTCCGCCCGGCGCTCGCGGAGCAGGTGGCGCTGCCGCCAGGCTCGAAGCCTTCCTCTGGCACCGCTCGCACGAGCGACGCTCGCAGCGCGACGGGAGCCGACAGATCCACTCTTGGGCGGCAACAACTCCTCAGGCAACTCGGGTGCCGGAGGGCTCGACCGCCAGGTCTCCGCCGACCCCCGCAGACCCGTCTGCAGATCAGCCATCGAATTCCTCCGCAGGCTCGTCGAGCGCGCGGGCCACCGTACGCCGATAGTCCGGGTTGGTCTGCAGCAGTTCCTCGTGGGTTCCGTACGCGGTGATCTTCTTGTTGAACAGAAACGCCACTCGGTCGGCGTAATGAAGCAAGAGTGGCGAGACGGTGGTCACGATCGTCGTTCTGCCGCGCCGATGGGTCACCAGCCGCTCGGCGATCAGGGCCTCGGTGTGCGCATCTACCGCGGAGGTGGGCTCAATCAAGATCAAGATCTCCGGATCCAGTCCCAACACTCGGGCCAGCACGACGCGCTGCCGCTGCCCCCCGGACAGCCCGCGGCCGCGTTCGTCGATGCGACCTTGCCAACCTCCATACATTCCGGCGAACACGTCCTCGGCGGCTGCGACCCGCAGCGCCGTCTCGGCCTCTTCCAAGCTGAGCCGTCCATGCGGATCAACGACCGACTGCAAGGTGCCGGCAAACACCTGACTCGAGGTGTCGCTCACCACAATCCGCGCCCGGACCTGATCAATGGGAACGTCGGCCAGATCGACGGTGCCGAGATTCACTCCCCACTTCTGCCCAGCGAGCTCTTGATCTCGCTGGACCAGCCGAGCCTGCTCGATGCGCTGCCGCTTCAGTGCTCGCCGCGCCGCGCGACCCTTGAGACCGTCCGCGACCTCGAGGCTCACCGGTTCGTGATCACTCGGCAGGTAGCGGCCCAGCCGATCGGCCAGGGCAGCAGAATCGTCAGGCACCGCACTGACGACGATGGTGAACTCGCCAGGCTGCGCGGCAAACCCAGACTCTTGATCATGCAGGACGCCTTGGTCAGGCAGCGTCAACGGCGGTTGTGGAGTCCGCCACGGCGGCTGCTGCTCCAGCACAGCAATCGTCTTGCGCGCCGAGACCACAGCGCGGATCCACTTCTGCGCCAGCTCGAAGAACGTCTGAATAGGCCACACCATGAAGATCGCGTAGCCGAAGAAGCTGATCAACTGGCCGACACTGAGTTCTGCGGCAATCACCTCACGGGCACCCAGCCACGTCAAGGCGAGGAGGAACAGGCCCGAGAACAGCACGCTGGTGGCATCCACGGCGCCCTGCCAGACACCGGCCGAGACGGCGGCTTGCTTGGTCTGCTGGGACTGCTCGGTGTAGTTGCCAGAAAAGGTTTCTTCGCCACCGATTCCACGCAGGATCCGTAACCCAGCAACGATATCGGTTGCCATCGAGGTTAGCTCTGAGGTCTTGGTCCGCTCGATCTCCTCACGTCGCTGCAGCGGTCTGAGCAGTGGCATCGCAAACAACACGATCAACGGCGCCGTGACCAGCACGACGAGGCCGAGCTTGGGCGACGTCGAGAGCACCAAGCCGGCGATCACCAAGTACGCGATCAATGCGCCGGCGAAGCGAGACACGATCTCGGTCAATGCGCCGAACTCGTCGGAGTCACCAGCCGAAACGCTGAGCACCTCGCCGGTCGGCGTACGCTGCGGCAGCACGTGCCCCATCTGGGTCACCTTTCGAGTGACCAGCTTCATGGTGCCGTACATGGCGACCAGCCAGGTCCGCACCACAAACGTGTGACCCAGCACGCCCGCGATGATCCCGGCGATCACCAGGCCGAGCATGATCAAGCTGAGCCGGGCGACAGTCGCCATGTCGTGCGGCACAATCCCCTCGTCTACGATCTTGCCGACGATGTAGGGACCCACAGAGCCAGGCAGCCATTCGACCACGGCGATCAGCGAACTCACCACGAGCACCGGCAACTGCTGCCACATCAACCAGCCGAGGAAACGCGAGGCGCTACGGGTGTCCACATCAGAGAAGTCGCGTTTGGGCAGCCGCCTGCGCACCACGGCCTGCCCGCTACGAGCGGACGTGGTGTACGTGTGAACGTCTGGCCCCGCCATATCCGGGACCAGCGGCGGGAAGTCATGCATGACCACGTCAGCGTAGGACGTGGCCGCTGATCACCTCCACCGGTTTTCGCGCCCCCGCCGATGGGTACACGCGCACTGGAACACATCGCTCTCTAGGATCTAGAAACATGACTACTGACTCGACCGCCGGCAACGAAGGGCTCGAGATGCCCGGAGTCGCAGGCGCGACTGATGACGGACGGGTCTATGTGGTAACGCCGCAGGCGATGGCCGTCGAGGGTCCGCCGCGTGAGGAGGCGGAGGGGGATGAGGAGTCGAAATCGGTGACCGATCTGGTCGAGCAGCCCGCAAAGGTCATGCGAATCGGAAACATGCTTCGGCAGCTCCTTGCCGAGGTGAAGTCGGCTCCGCTCGACGACGCCAGCCGGCAGCGGCTGCGAGCGATCCATGAAACCTCGATCACCGAGCTCAAAGACGGTCTGGCCCCCGAACTGGCCGAGGAGCTGGAGCGCATCACCCTGCCTTTCAGCGATGATGCGACCCCCAGCGATGCAGAGCTGCGGATCGCTCAGGCTCAGTTGGTCGGCTGGCTAGAGGGTCTCTTCCACGGCATTCAGACGGCCCTGTTCGCCCAGCAGATGGCTGCTCGGGCCCAGCTGGAGCAGATGCGACGAGCGCTACCGCCAGGTCCGCTGCCCCAGTCACCCGAAGGTCGGCCACGTGACGGTGCCAGCGGAATGTACCTCTGAAAGGCACTGCTGACACCAACCCGAGCCTTCGCGATCCCACCACGCAGCCGCCCGTGCCAACCCCCGAGCCAATGCCCACTGTCGCCGGTCCTCGCAGCCGCAGGCGTCGTCAGCAGCTCGCCACTCATCCGGCGACGTTCGGAGGCGGCTCAGCGACCGGCTGCACCAGTTTCGGATGAACGCAGCGCGGGTATCACTACCAAGCGGATACTTGCGCAGTAGGCCCCGCGCAACGGGACAGAGCCCCTAGTCCGCCAGGTAGAAGGGAACTCGCATGGGTGTCACCGGATGGATCGTTCTCGCGATAGTCGTTGTGGTGATCCTCGCCGTACTGGCGTTCGTGTTCGTGAATCGCCGGGCTTCGGCGCGCCGCGCTCGCGCCGAGAAGATCAGGCAAGAGGCAACCGAGCGGGCCGCGGAACTGGATCGTAAAGAGGCCGAGGCAAACGCCATGGCCGCACAGGCTCAGGACGCTCGCACCGAGGCAGACCGGCTCGAGTCGGTGTCTGCCGAGCAGCGTCAGCGCACCGCCGAGGCGCGCACGGACGTTGACGATGCACTTCGCAAGGCCGACCGCATTGACCCTAACGTGCGGAACCGCGGCGGAGATTCCACTGGTCGCCGGCGAGCCACGGATGAGGCGCCGTACGACGATGATGTCGCGGCGGATCGCGGTGCACGCGAAAACGACGTAGCTGGGACCAGGCGCGATGTCGGAGGCGACCGGGTAAGAGACGACGACCTTGGGCGCGACGATGTCCAGCGCGACGACCTCGGGCGCGACGATGTCCAGCGCGACGACCTGGGTCGTAACGACGCTCGCGGTACTGACATTCGCCGCGACGACGTGACAGACAGCACGGCTGACGACAGGTACACCGACCCGCGGCGCTGATCCCGCTGATCATGTGAAGGAATGGAGCTCCGGCCGCCGCTAGCCGAACCAATCGCGCAGCTCCGCGGCCGGCCCACCATCGTCAATGGTCTTGGTCACGTCGTCCGCGGCGGCCTTGACCTCATCGGGAGCGTCACCCATGGCGACTCCTCGTCCCGCCCAGCGCAGCATCTCGATGTCGTTTCTGCCATCGCCGAACGCCAGCACGTCGGCCGCCCCCACGCCGAAGCCGGCGGCCACTTCGGCGAGCGCGGTCGCCTTGTTCACCCCATCGGGGGCAATGTCAAGCCAGCTGCCCCAGCCCACGAAGTAGGTCACGCCATGCATGCCGAGGTGCCGGGCCAGGTCCAGGAAATCCTCCTCGGAGCGCGTCGGATCTCTCACGATCACCCGCGTAACCGGCCGTGAGCTGAGCTGCTCGGCATCCTCGATGATCAGCTCTCCGGTCAGGTCGTCGCCTGGGAAACGCTCGTTGAGCCGGTATCCGCGACCGATCTCCTCGACCGCGATCATTGTGCCGGGCGCGAAGTCCTCGACCCGGGCAATGACAGGCCGCGGGTCGAAGGTGATCGCCTTGATGATCTCCTGAGGGGGATAACGCACGACCACCGCGCCATTGGAGCAAACAGCCGGTCCCGACGGTAATGCCAGCTCATCGAATACCGGCTTGGTGCCGTGCCATGATCGCCCCGTTGACAAGACCACCGGCACGCCGGCCTGCACGATCAGCGCAACGGCTTCGGCCACCGTTGCCGGCATGAAGCCGTTGCGGTCCACCAGAGTGCCGTCGATGTCCAGCGCGACCAGGCGCGGACGCCACGTGCGATATGCGCGCTGAGCTTGTCGAAGCGCGGGGTTGTGCCCTTCGACATGCTCAGGGCACATCGACGTGCTCAGCTGACTGTCTCAACGCGGGCTCAGAGCCTCTCGGCCTCCCAAATATGGCCGCAGTGCCTCCGGAACGCGTACCGAACCATCAGCCTGCTGATGATTCTCCAAGATCATGATAATGGTCCGGGTCATGGCGCACAGCGTGCCGTTCAAGGTGGCGACCGGCGCCGTGCCGGCGTCGAAGCGAGCCCGGATATTGAGCCGACGCGCTTGGAAATCGGTGCAATTGGACGCCGAGGTGATCTCCCGATAACGATCTTGAGTTGGTAGCCAGCCGTAGCAGTCGTACTTGCGTGCCGCACTCAAACCAAGATCACCTGCGGCTACTTCGAGCACCTGGAAGGGGATCTCGAGCGCGTTGATGAAGTCCATCTCCCACTGCAGCAGCCTCTGGTGTTCCGCCGCCGCCTCGTCTGGAGCGCAGAAGACGAACAGCTCGACCTTGTCGAACCAGTGCACCCGAAAGATGCCCCTGGTGTCCTTGCCATGAGAGCCCGCTTCGCGCCGATAGCTCGGGCTGTAGCCGGCGTAGTGGCGCGGCAATGTGTCAACGTCGAGGATCTCGTCGGCGTGGTAGGCGGCGAGCGGAACCTCAGCCGTGCCGACCAGATAAAGATCATCTTCTTCGAGATGGTAGACATCTTGCGCGGCCTGACCGAGGAAGCCCGTGCCCTCCATCGCCTGTGGCCTGACCAGCGCGGGGGGGATGAACGGAATAAAGCCGTTTGATATCGCGGTGCTCATCGCCAGATTGACCAGGGCCAGTTCGAGCTCTGCCCCCTGGCCGGTGAGGTAATAGAAGCGGGACCCAGACACCTTGGCACCCCGTTCCACATCGATGGCGCCGAGCAGTTGGCCAAGCTCTACATGATCTTTCGGTCGGAAGCCCTCGGCCGCGAAGTCGCGTGGCGTACCGACGGTCTCCAAGATCACATAGTCGTCCTCCCCGCCGCGTGGAACATCGTCGAACACCAGATTCCCGACCTGTCGCACCATCTGGTCAAAGGCGATGCTGATCTCATTCTGAGTGGCCTCGGCCTTCTTGACCATGTCGGCGAGTTCCCTGGTGCGGCTTAACAGTGCCGCCCTATCCTCACCTGCCGCCCCCGCCACGTGCTTGCCCAGCGCCTTCTGCTCGGCGCGCAGCTCTTCGAACTGGGCAATGGCATTGCGACGCGCTTCATCTGCTTTGATCAGGTCGTCTACCAAAGACTCCGATTCGCCGCGAGCCCGCTGCGAAGCTCGTACCCGGTCTGGATCGAGACGGAGCACCTTGACATCAATCACCGGGCAAGCGTAGCCACCTCGGTGCGCAGAGGCGATTCGATTGTGATCCGGCAATAACCGACCCTCCTGTTTGAATACGGCTGCAATGATGAAGCGGTTATGGTCCGCCGCCCCCCGACCCGATCGTCGGTCCTGATCGCGATCTTGTTGTTGCTGGCTTTCGCCGTGTGGACGTGGCTCACCTTCAACTCAGCAGCGTTCTTGGCGTTTGATCAACGTACGGTGGCGCCTCCGCTGGATCCGAGTTCGAATACTGCAGAGATCGCCGCAGCCTTTGCACTCTTGACCTGGCCCGGCTTCGAGTACGCCGCTTTGGCCGGGATTGCGGTATGGGCGATACGACGCCGACTACGTCAGCTCGCGGTGGCTTTGGTGCTGGTGATCATCTTCGGTTGGGGCGGAGCGGGTCTTCTGAAGATCATCTTTCAGCGACCGCGACCGGAGCACGCGCTCGACCTGCTGACCACGACCGGATATGCCTACCCGTCGGGTCACATGACCGGTGTCATGGCATTTTCGATCGCCGTTGGAGCGACCTTCGCGGTGACCAGACAAACGTTCCGGGCGCGGGTTTTGTGGCAGGTAGGCTCCGGCCTGCTCATCCTTGCCGTCGCGTTCGACCGCTGGATCACCGGCGGCCAGTACATCACCGACATCGTGGGCGGTGCACTGTTCGGCGCACTCGCCGCAACAGCTGCGCTGCTGGTGGCCGGTGTCAAGGTGCCGATTCCCCATGAGCTCGTCGGTGAGATCGTACGCAGCCGGGCAGCTGCCGAGGAGCCGGCCGACGTACCGCTGCGGCGCGCCGCGGTGATCTTCAACCCGGCCAAAGTCACCGACTGGATCACCTTTCGGCGGCACGTGGACTACGAGCTGAAGAGTCGAGGCTGGGATCGGGCGCTGTGGCTGGAAACCACCAGCGAGGATCCTGGCCGGGCGATGACCGAGCAAGCCGTACGCGAAAACGTCGACCTGGTGCTCGGGGCGGGCGGCGACGGCACCATCCGGGTGATCTGTTCCGGGCTGGCCCACACCGGAATCCCGTTCGGACTTATTCCTGCAGGCACCGGCAACCTGCTGGCCCGCAATATTGGCATCCCGTTGGACGAGGTGGCGGCCCTGGGTGTTGCCTTCGATGGCGCCGACAAGGCGGTGGACCTGGTGCGCGTCAGGGTTGATGATCAGCCGCCTGATCATTTCGCGGTGATGGCCGGCATCGGTCTGGATGCGGTGATCATGGAGGGCACCGATCCAAAGATGAAGAAGGCTGTCGGTTCGGCCGCCTACTTTGTCTCGGCGGCGCAAAACGCCAACCATCCTGCGATGCATGCGACCATTGCGGTCGATGATCAACTGCCATTCAGGCGCCGCGCCAGCCTGATTGTAGTTGGTAATGTCGGTCTCTTGATGGCCAACATTCAGCTGATTCCTGATGCCCTTGCCGACGACGGGCAGTTGGACGTGCTCGTCGCCTCGCCGCGTACGCTGCGCGACTGGATCAGGCTGACCACCCGCGTTTTGGCCCGGCGTCGGCAACCTGATGATCAGCTCGATCGGCTGACCGGGCAAAAGGTCACGATCTCGGTGGAG
>Ga0307300_10000075_pt1:22500-24253 | contig 24253 bp, 26 predicted proteins | sample ER_DNA_181_FD_194492 | JGI IMG/M metagenome (GOLD analysis project Ga0307300, IMG submission 194492) | Bulk soil microbial communities from the East River watershed near Crested Butte, Colorado, United States - ER_DNA_181 | ecosystem: Environmental > Terrestrial > Soil > Floodplain... | reverse complement strand
AGCTATCTAGTTTAACTTATCAACCCTAATACAGAATAAGAAAAGGAAGATAAATAGTTAATGGATTTTAGAGGAAAAAGATCCTATTTTAACGAATCACACGTAGAGATATTGCTAGCACACAAAAAGTTAATGGTATTTCATAACTAATGGATTGAGCAGCAGCTCGTAGACCGCCTGAAAAAGAATATTTATTATTTGAGCTATATCCTGCCATAAGAAGACCAATAGGAGCAATACTTGAAATGGCAATCCATAAAAAAACACCAATACTAAGATCGGCTAAAACAAAATGATATCCCAAAGGGATAACTAAAAAACTTAATAAAATGGATATGACTGCTATAGAGGGTCCAATGCTAAATAAAGGAATATCTCCTCGGGATGGTAGGATATCCTCTTTAAAAAGTAGCTTAGTCCCATCTGCTATAGCTTGAAGCAGTCCGAGGGGGCCAGCATATTCAGGACCAATACGTTGTTGTATCGATGCGGATATTTCTCTTTCTAACCACACAATTACGAGTACCTCTATTGTGATTCCCAAAAGGAGGCTCAAAATGGGTAGAATCGATATGAGTCCATAGACTTCTTTTAATAATTCTGATTTCGAAAAAGAATTGATAGTTTCTATTTCTACCCTATCTATTATCATTTCAACGGTCAACTTCCCCCATAATGATATCTATACTACCTAATATCGTCATGATATCAGCCAATTTCATTTTTTTAACTAGCTGAGGGAGAATTTGTAAATTAATAAAACCGGGTGGACGAATTTTCCATCTCCAGGGGAAAAGACTATCATCTCCTACTAGATAAATTCCTAATTCACCTTTTGGGGCTTCCACTCTTACATAAAGCTCTTGCTTTGACAATTCAAAATTCGGTGAAGGTTTTTTACCAAGAAATCTATATTCAAAATCATTCCATTCGGAATTCTTTTCTTTCTTAAAGCGTCGAACTTCTAAATTCTCATAAGGTCCTCCAGGAATTTTTTCTACAGCTTGTTGAATTATTTTGATGGATTCCCTCATTTCACTGATTCGTACTAAATAGCGAGCTAACGAATCCCCTTCTTTTTGCCATTGGACTTTCCAATCAAATTGGTTGTAAGACTCATAAAGATCTACTTTACGAAGATCCCATTGTATTCCAGAAGCTCGTAACATCGGTCCCGATAAGCCCCAATTTACCGCTTCTTCTCCACTAATAAAACCTACTCCCTCAACTCGTTCCAAAAAAATGGGATTCTGTGTAATAAGTTGTTGATATTCAACAATTCCTCGTAAAAAATAATCACAAAAATCTAAACATTTATCGACCCATCCATAAGGTAGATCCGCGGCTACTCCTCCGATGCGAAAGTAATTATGCATCATTCGCATACCGGTAGCAGCTTCAAATAGATCGTATATCAATTCTCTCTCTCTAAAAATATAGAAAAAAGGAGTCTGTGCACCGAGATCCGCCATAAAAGGCCCAAGCCATAACAAGTGAGAAGCTATACGGCTCAACTCTAACATGATTACCCTAATATAGCTGGCTCTTTGGGGTATTTGAATATTCTCTAAGAATTCTGGTGCATTTACTGTTATTGCTTCCGTAAACATAGTAGCTAAATAATCCCACCGTGTTACATAAGGTAAGTATTGTATAATAGTTCGGTTTTCCGCTATTTTTTCCATTCCTCTGTGTAAATAGCCTAATATGGGTTCACAATCAATAACATCTTCACCATCGAGAGTAACGATCA
>Ga0307300_10000075_pt1:0-5000 | contig 24253 bp, 26 predicted proteins | sample ER_DNA_181_FD_194492 | JGI IMG/M metagenome (GOLD analysis project Ga0307300, IMG submission 194492) | Bulk soil microbial communities from the East River watershed near Crested Butte, Colorado, United States - ER_DNA_181 | ecosystem: Environmental > Terrestrial > Soil > Floodplain... | reverse complement strand
CTATTGAAAATTAGTTCCTCTAGCAGTTCCGGTTTGAGCATTCCGTTCCCTTTTTCAAACTCCACTTCTTTTCATATAGCAATCCCTGATCAAAGAGAGAACAATATCCATTTCAAAACATTTCTAACGGATTCCTTGGTTCGGACCGACCAAGTAATGGCACTCGATTATTATCAACCTGACTGCAATCTTTTTCTGTCGGTAAGGATTGCACCAGAGCACCTTCTACTTCTAATAGGCCATGAACTATAGATAGAGAAGAATCATTCTGAGCGAGTACATAAGAAGCGATCCACTTTTTTTCATCGGTTCCAGGGGAAGACCAAAGATCTTGCGCGGCAGGTCCGCCAGAAAAACTCAAAAGAGAAAGAAGTCTCCTTAATCTCTTCATGCTCGTTCCAAGTTCGAAGTACCTTTTGGCCAAAGAAAAACCCGCTTCCTGACACGATTGCCTCTTTATATAGATAGATTCGATGGGGTTATTACTTATCTTATAAGTCTATTTTGTACAAGAGCCCCTCCTATCTGATAGAAAAGGGTCCCATGATCCCGAGCCGATCTTACCTTGGCTCGCAAACCCCAAGTTTGTCTATGAAGAGCTAATCTAATTGTATTTTTTTCTAGAATGGATTTCTTATGTGGAATACTAATGGATAGGGCCTCGTTGCTAAGTGCTACAAGATCTAGTGCACTGGAACTCCTGGTTATGGACCCGAATCCTTTAGTATGGAACATTGTCTTTTCCAAGTAAAAACCCCTAGTATATAAAAGAATGAAAAGGTGCTTTCGTTCTTGTGGAATAAGAAGCCCTTGTACCTTAATGAAAGGAAAATCCTAATTTTTCGTTAGGTATTTGACCAAATAGGATCGTCCAGTTCCTATAGAACCTATCACTAAAATACCCGATAGGGCTAAGCGGAACGAAAAGGGTTTTCCATGAGTAAGTGATTGTCTGATAATGAGCAAGGAATATAGGTCTTTCTGCTAAAGGGGATCTATTTATTAAACTCATAATTCATTAGATCCTTGTTATCAATGCCAACTAGGTATCATAAGTAAATGGATCCCGGTTGTTTTGTTCAATCCTTTGATAACCAAGGTCATTCTTTGCTAAAGAGAAATGATCACTATGAGTCAGACTCAATAGAATTGGATCCATTCCAAATAGCGAGAATTAGGATTCTTGATCCCTCTCAATCTCTCTTTCAATTCGAGGATCCAGAGAGGTGTTTTCATAGTCATCTCCGAATATTTTCGATTTCATTTTTCTATGATATGTCTTTCTATATGAAAATTGGTTATTTACGATGTACGATGATCCCTGTTAAGCATCCATGGCTGAATGGTTAAAGCGCCCAACTCATAATTGGTAAATTTGCGGGTTCAATTCCTGCTGGATGCACGCGAACGGGAACGTTCCATAAGTCTATTGGAACTGGTTCTCTATCCATGGAATCTCATCCATCATCCATACATAACGAATTGGTATGGTATATTCATACCATAACATAAGAACAATAAGAACTCGAATTCTTATCGATACTGGAACTCAGAGCATAGGAGGGAAAGTCGATTTATGGATGGAATCAAATACGCAGTATTTACAGAAAAAAGTCTTCGTTTATTGGGAAAGAATCAATATACTTTTAATGTCGAATCGGGATTCACTAAGACAGAAATAAAGCATTGGGTCGAACTCTTCTTTGGTGTTAAGGTAGTAGCTGTGAATAGCCATCGACTACCTGGAAAGGCTAGAAGAATAGGACCTATTCTGGGACATACAATGCATTACAGACGTATGATCATTACCCTTCAACCGGGTTATTCTATTCCACTTCTAGATAGAGAAAAAAACTAAAGGAGAATACTTAATAATACGGCGAAACATTTATACAAAACACCTATCCCGAGCACACGCAAGGGAACCGTAGACAGGCAAGTGAAATCCAATCCACGAAATAATTTGATCCATGGACGGCACCGTTGTGGTAAAGGTCGTAATTCCAGAGGAATCATTACCGCAAGGCATAGAGGGGGAGGTCATAAGCGCCTATACCGTAAAATAGATTTTAGACGGAATCAAAAAGACATATCTGGTAGAATCGTAACCATAGAATACGACCCTAATCGAAATGCATACATTTGTCTCATACACTATGGGGATGGTGAGAAGAGGTATATTTTACATCCCAGAGGGGCTATAATTGGAGATACTATTGTTTCTGGTACAAAAGTTCCTATATCAATGGGAAATGCCCTACCTTTGAGTGCGGTTTGAACTATTGATTTACGTAATTGGAAGTAACCAATTAGGTTTACGACGAAACCTAGAAATCGATCACTGATCCAATTTGACTACCTCTACGGGATAGACCTCAACAGAAAACTGTTGAGTAACGGCAGCAAGTGATTGAGTTCAGTAGTTCCTCATAGAAAATTATTGACTCTAGAGATATGGTAATATGGAGAAGACTAAATTGTTTGAAGCACGCACAGAACCGGAAGCGCCCCTTGTTTCAAAGAGAGGAGGACGGGTTATTCACATTTAATTTGATGGTCAGAGGCAAATTGAAAGCTAAGCAGTGGTAATTAAGACCCCCGGGGAAAATAGGGATGTCTCCTAAGTTACCCATAATATGTGGAAGTATCGACGTAATTTCATAGAGTCATTCGATCTGAATGCTACATGAAGAACATAAGCCAGATGACGGAACGCGGAGACCTAGGATGTAGAAGATCATAACATGAGCGATTCAGCAGATTTGGATTCCTTTCCTATATATCCACTCATGTGGTACTCCATCATATGATTCATATAAGATCCATCTGTCTAGAGATCGTCATATACATCTAGAAAGCCGTATGCTTTGGAAGAAGCTTGTACAGTTTGGGAAGGGGTTTTTTGAGAGAAAAGAAGAATCTACTTCAACCGATATGCCCTTAGGCACGGCCATGCATAACATAGAAATCACACGTGGAAGGGGTGGGCAATTAGCTAGAGCAGCAGGTGCTGTAGCGAAACTGATTGCAAAAGAGGGTAAATCGGCCACTTTAAGATTACCATCTGGGGAGGTCCGTTTAGTATCCCAAAACTGCTTAGCAACAGTCGGACAAGTGGGTAATGTTGGGGTGAACCAAAAAAGTTTGGGTAGAGCCGGATCTAAGTGTTGGCTAGGTAAACGCCCCGTAGTAAGAGGGGTAGTTATGAACCCTGTGGACCACCCCCATGGGGGCGGTGAAGGGAAAGCCCCCATTGGTAGAAAAAAACCCACAACCCCTTGGGGTTATCCTGCGCTTGGAAGAAGAACTAGGAAAAGGAAAAAATATAGCGATAGTTTTATTCTTCGTCGCCGTAAGTAAATACGTAACTAGGAATATGGAAAATTGCATTTTTGGAATTTGCAATAATGCGATGGGCGAACGACGGGAATTGAACCCGCGCATGGTGGATTCACAATCCACTGCCTTGATCCACTTGGCTACATCCGCCCCTTATCCAGCTAAAGGATTTTTATCTTTTTTTCATTCATCATTATTCTATTTATTTTGATTTGACCTCCATACTTCGATCGAGATATTGGACATAGAATGCCACTCTTTAAAAAGGAAAAAAGGGAGTAATCAGCTGTGACACGAAAAAAAACGAATCCTTTTGTAGCTCATCATTTATTGGCCAAAATAGAAAAGGTAAATATGAAGGAGGAGAAAGAAACAATAGTAACGTGGTCCCGAGCATCTAGCATTCTACCCACAATGGTTGGCCATACAATCGCGATTCATAATGGAAAGGAACATATACCTATTTACATAACAAATCCTATGGTAGGTCGCAAATTGGGGGAATTCGTGCCTACTCGGCATTTCACGAGTTATGAAAATGCAAGAAAGGATACTAAATCTCGTCGTTAACTGAATTCAGAATAGAAAGATTCAGAATAAACAAAGGATTCAAAATAAAATAAAGGTAGGCGGGGAATAACCTTTTTTATGACAAGTTTCAAACTAGTAAAGTATATCCCTAGGATAAAGAAGAAGAAAAATGGGCTAAGGAAACTCGCAAGGAAAGTTCCAACCGATCGTTTACTTAAGTTTGAGCGAGTTTTCAAAGCACAAAAACGTATAAATATGTCTGTTTTCAAAGCACAAAGAGTTCTTGATGAGATTCGCTGGCGTTACTACGAGGAAACTGTTATGATACTGAACCTCATGCCTTATCGAGCGTCTTATCCCATCTTAAAGTTGGTTTATTCGGCAGCAGCGAATGCTACTCATTATAGGGATTTCGACAAAGCAAATTTATTCATTACTAAAGCCGAAGTCAGTAGGAGTACTATTATGAAAAAATTCAGACCTCGTGCTCGAGGACGTAGTTTTCCCATAAAAAAAAGCATGTGTCATATAACAATTGTACTAAATATAGTAAAGAAATAAAGAAATCTAAATAACCTTTAGATCCATCTAAGATTTCGATTCCCAGTAAAAAAAAATATAGATATAGAAAAATATGGGACAAAAAATAAATCCACTCGGTTTCAGACTTGGTACAACCCAAAAACACCATTCCTTTTGGTTCGCACAACCAAAAAATTATTCTGAAGGTCTACAGGAAGATAAAAAAATAAGGGATTGTATCAAGAACTATATACAAAAGAATAGGAAAAAGAGCTCGAATAGAAAACTAGAATCAGACTCAAGTTCTGAAGTAATTACACATAATAGAAAAACGGACTCAGGTTCAAGTTCTGAAGTAATTACACGTATAGAAATTCAAAAAGAAATCGATACGATCCACGTCATAATCCATATAGGATTCCCTAATTTATTAAAGAAAAAAGGAGCAATCGAAGAATTAGAGAAAGATCTACAAAAGGAAATTCACTCTGTAAACCAGAGACTTAATATTTCTATCGAAAAAGTTAAAGAGCCTTATAGACAGCCTAACATTCTTGCAGAATATATAGCTTTCCAATTAAAAAATAGAGTTTCATTCCGAAAGGCAA
>Ga0307300_10000074_pt1 | contig 24323 bp, 28 predicted proteins | sample ER_DNA_181_FD_194492 | JGI IMG/M metagenome (GOLD analysis project Ga0307300, IMG submission 194492) | Bulk soil microbial communities from the East River watershed near Crested Butte, Colorado, United States - ER_DNA_181 | ecosystem: Environmental > Terrestrial > Soil > Floodplain | place... | reverse complement strand
CGGTGCTGCAGCCCTCTGAGGCTTGGGAGAAGAGCGGGCGCTATTCGATCCAGGAGCTGTTCAAGCTCGAGGACCGCAAGGGCTCGCCGCTGGTGCTGGCGATGACCCACGAGGAGGCGGTCACCTATCACGTGGCGCGGGAGGTGCGCTCGTACCGCGACCTGCCGCTGATGGTCTTCCACCTGCAGACGAAGGAGCGCGACGAGCCGCGGCCGCGGGCCGGGGTGCTGCGCACGCGCGAGTTCACGATGAAGGACGCCTACTCCTTCGACCGCGACGAGGAGGGGCTGGCGCGCTCCTACGACCTGCAGGCCGGCGCCTACGAACGGATCCTCGACTGCTGCGGGCTGCGCTGGTACCGGGTCGAGTCCGACGTCGGGATGATGGGCGGCTCTGGGGCCGACGAGTACATGGCGCCCTGCCCGGCCGGCGAGAACGAGGTCGCGCTGGCACCGGGGTACGCGGCCAACGTCGAGGTGGCGAGTGCCGAGCCGCAGCCGGTCGAGCTGCCGGCGCCGCTGGGCGCGCCCGAGGAGGTCGCGACGCCGGGCCTGACCAAGGTCGAGGAGGTGGCCGGCCACCTGGGGCTGCCGCAGGGCGCCTTCATCAAGACCCTGCCGATCGTCGTCGAGGGCCGCGGCATGGTCCTCGTGCTCCTGCGCGGCGACCACCGCCTCAACGAGATCAAGCTGCGCAACGGGATGAAAACCGACTTCCGCCAGGCGAGCACCGAGGAAATCGAGGAGCAGCTGGGTCCCGTCGGTTACCTGGGACCCGTAGGTAGCGGCCTGCCGATAATCATCGATGAGGCGCTGACCGGCAACAGCTACGTCACCGGTGCCAACAAGCCCGACACCCACCTGCGCGGCGTCGACCCCTCGCGCGACTTCGAGGCCTACGCGATGGACGTGCGCAGGGTCGAGGCCGGCGACACCGCCCCCGGCGGCGGCACGATCGAGATCGAGACGGCGATCGAGGTCGGCAACATCTTCAAGCTCGGCACCCGTTACTCGGAGCCGCTCGGCGCCACCTACCTCGACGAGAATGGCGCCGAACACCCGATCGTGATGGGCTCCTACGGGATCGGCCCGGCCCGGATCGTCGCCGCCTCGATCGAGCAGTGCGCCGACGAGAACGGGATCGTCTGGCCGCCATCGCTGGCCCCCTGGCAGGTCCACCTGGTCTCGCTGGCGAAGGCCGGGGAGGCCGAGCGCGACACCGCCGACAAGATCTACGAGGAGCTGCGGGCGGCGGGCGCCGAGGTCCTCTACGACGACCGCGACGCCGGGCCGGGGGAGAAGCTGACCGACGCCGAGCTGCTCGGCTGCCCGCTGCGTATCGTCGCCGGCCGCCGCGGCCTCGCCGAAGGCGTCGTCGAGGCGAGCGCGCGCGCCTCCGGCGCCGAGCACAAGCTGCCGGTCGAGGGCGCCGCCGCGGGGGCGCTGGAGCTGCTCGGCGGCCTCGGTCGCTCCGATGGCTAGCCGCGACCCCTTCGGCCGCGGCCGCCTGCGCCGCCTCTTCGGGCTCGACCGCAGCGCACCGCCGCCGCGCCAGACCCGCAAGGGGGAGCCCTTAAACCCCTGGACGATCCCCAACGCGGTCGGCTACCTGCGCCTGGCGGCGCTGCCGGTCTTCCTCGTCCTCGCCTACAACACCGAGGACGGGACCTCGCTCCTCTCGGCGATGGTCTTCTGGGCGATCGCCGCCGGCGACTACCTCGATGGCATTCTCGCCCGCCTCACCGGCCAGTACAGCCGCCTCGGGGCGCTGCTCGATCCGCTGGTCGACCGGCTGACGATCCTCGCCGGCGCTGTGGTCTGCTGGAGCTTCGAGCTGCTGCCGCGCTGGGCGCTGGCGCTGCTGGCCCTGCGGGAGCTGTCGATGCTCATCCTCGCCCAGTACGGGCTCCGCCATGGGGTCGACATCGCCGTCAACTGGCCCGGCCGCATCTCCGTCTTCCCGATCATGGGCGGGATCTTCCTCGCCCTGCTGGCGCCTGGGTGGGTGGCGACGGCGCTGCTGATCTGGGGCCTGGCGATGGCGATCCTCGCCACCGTCCTCTACGCGCAGACCGGCATCCGCGCCGTCCGCGACGGCCGAGCCGCAAGCTGACGCCCAGGTTGACCGAACCTTCAACCTAGGGTTGAACCTTGGTCGAGGGTGCAGCTATGATCGGCACCCGCGCAAACGGAGGCGACGCCTCCTCGAGTTAGGAGCACGATGGAGGAGACCTTTCCCGATCTCGGATCCCTCAGCGACAAGGAGCTGAAGGACATGATCGACAACCTGACCGCCGAGGAGAACGAGATCTCCTACAAGCGCCGCGTCCTGCACGGCAAGATCGACATCCTGCGCGCGGAGCTCGTCAACCGCCTGCGCCACAAACGCGAGGCCGGCGAGTCGATGATCTCCGGCGACGACGTCGAGCAGCTGACCAGGATCCTCGCGGGGGAGACGCCGCCGCCGACCGAGGACGACTCCGCCGCCTAAGCGGCACCCGCCATGGCCGTCCACTGTCCCGAGTGCGGGTTCGCGAACCCCGAGGGGGCCAATTACTGCCAGAAGTGCGGCGCCTACCTGGGCGGCCCGAAAGAGGCCGGCGACGACCCGACGACGATGACCTACCGAGTCGACGAGACCGGCGAGATGACGCCGGTCGACATCGACGAGGTGGTCTCCGAGAGCGGCGCCGCGCTGGTGATCCGCGCCGGTGGCGGCCGCGCCGGGGAGAGCTTCAGCGTTTCCGAGGAGCGGGTCAGCATCGGTCGCAGCCCCGACGCCGGGGTATTCCTCGACGACGTCACCGTCTCCCGCAACCACGCGCTGCTGGTCCGCCGCCGCGACGGCCTCTACATCGACGACCTCGGCTCGCTCAACGGCACCTACGTCAACCGCCGCCGGATCGAGTCCCACCGGCTCGCCGACGGCGACGAGATCCAAGTCGGCAAGTACAAGCTGAGCTACCTGGAGCGTTAGATGATGACGGTCTCCTCCGGACAGCCGACCCGCGCCGCCGAGGCGGGAAGCAGGCCGCGCAAGGCGCTGACGATCGGCGCCGTCTGCAAAATCCTCCAGAGCGAATTCGACGACGTCTCGATCTCGAAGATCCGCTACCTCGAGGACCAGAAGCTGCTGAACCCGCGCCGGACCTCCGGCGGCTACCGCCTCTACAGCCAGTCCGACGTCGAACGGCTGCGGACGATCCTGCGCCTGCAGCGCGACGAGTTCCTGCCGCTGCGGGTGATCCGCCAGGAGCTTGCCTCCGGCGGCGACCTCGTCCTCGGCGACGGCGAGCGCAAGCCGGCGGCGGGGGGGGCGGTGCGGCGGGCGATCCTCGTCGACACGTCCCGCGCCTACCTCTCGCTGGAGGAGATCGTCGAGGATACCGGGGCGCGGGAGGAGCTGATCTCCGAGCTGGAGAACTTTGGGATCGTGCAGCCGGAGAAACGCGAGGGGAAGACGGTCTACGACGAGACCGACCGCGAGATCATCCGCGCCGCCAACGAACTATCCCGGGTCGGGGTCGGCGCCCGCAACCTGCGCGTCTTCCGCTCCTCCGCCGACCGCGAGGCCAACCTGCTGGAAGCGCTGCTGGGCCCGTCGCTGCGCTCGCGCAACCCCGAGCGCCGCAAAGAGGCGCTGGAAAGCCTGGAAAGCCTGGCGGCGACGGTCTCGCATCTCAAGCACCTGCTGTTAGTGCGGGATCTGCGCCGGCTCGCGGGCGAATAGCCTGCCTCCGTGGCCCGCGTCACCCGCACGCGCACCTTCGAGGCGCCGCCGAGCGAGGTCTGGAAGCTCGTCTCCGACCCCTACAACCTGCCGCGCTGGTGGCCCCGGACGGCGCGGGTGGAGAACGTCGATCCAAAGCCCGGGGGAAAGCGCACCCAGTGGACCAAGGTGCTGCAGACGAGCGAGGGGCGCAGTGTCAGGGCCGACTTCCGCTGTGTCAGCTCGGCCGAGGGCGAGCGCTACGCCTGGGAACAAGACCTGGCCGGGACGCCGTTCGAGCGGCACCTGAAAGCGCTGCGAGTTGAGGTTGGCCTGCGCGAGCGAGGCGGCGGCACCGAGGTCAGGCTGACCGAGGAGCAGTCGCTGAAGGGGATGTCGAAGCTCGGATCGCCGCTGATGCGTCGCGCCCGCGGCGAGGTCCTCGACGAAGCGCTCGACGGGATCGAGGAGGCGCTTTCGTGAACCCGCGGCGGGACGCGAAGTGGTGGGGGTGGGGCGATCCCGCGGTCGAGCCGGCGCTCGATGGCGAGGCGCTGGCGGTTCTGCGGGAGCGGATCGGCGAGCTGGAGCCCTGGCCTCTCGCGCGCGAACTCGGCGAGATCGAGCTGCCGGCGGCGCAGCCGCTGCCGCGGGCGCTGGTCGCGGAGGTGGGGGAGGGGAACGTCTTTGCAGGCGGCGAGGACCGGCTGCGCCACGCTACCGGCCGCGGCTACGTCGACCTGGCGCGGCTGCGGAACGGCGCCTTGGCGGCCGCTCCCGACGCCGTCGTGATGCCGCCCGACGCGGAGGCGCTGCGGCGGGTGGTCGAAGTCTGCGCGGTCGAGGGGGTCGCGATCGTCCCCTTCGGCGGCGGCACCAGCGTCGTCGGCGGGGTCGAGCCACTGCGGGGGGTGCACGAGCGCCTGATCAGCCTCGACCTCGGCGCCCTGCAGGAGGTCGAGGTAGACCCCCGGTCGCTGACCGCGCGCCTCGGCGCCGGTCTGCGCGGCCCGGAGGCCGAGGCGGAGCTGGGGCGGGAGGGCCTGACGCTTGGCCACTTCCCGCAGTCCTTCGAGTACGCGACGATCGGCGGCTTCGCCGCCACCCGCTCCGCCGGGCAGGCCTCCAGCGGCTACGGCCGCTTCGACGCCCTGGTCACCTCGGTGCGGCTGCTGACGCCAGTCGGCGAGGTCTCGACCCTGGAGACGCCGCACAGCGCCGCCGGGCCGGCCCTGCGGGAGGTTGTGGTCGGCTCCGAGGGCGTCCTCGGCGTGATCCCGGACGTGACCGTGCGGGTGCGCCCGGCGCCGCCGGCCCGTCGCTACGAGGCCTGGATGGCCGAGAGCTTCGAGGCCGGTTCGGAGATCGTCCGCGGCCTCGCGCAGGGTCCGGGCCTGCCGACCGTGATCCGCGTCTCCGACGAGGAGGAGACCGAGGGGACGCTGGCGCTGTCCGGGCCGCGCGGGCTCAGCGGCCGCCTCTTCGACCGCTACCTTGGCGTCCGCGGCCGCCGCCGCGGCGCCCTCATGATCGCCGGCTTCGAGGGCGACGAGGAGTCGGTCGCGCGACGCCGCGCCCTCACGGTCCGCGCCCTGCGGGCCGGCGGCGCCGCCTACCTCGGCCAAGCCGCCGGCAGGGCCTGGGAGCACGGCCGCTACCAGGGCCCCTACCTGCGAGACACGCTGATGGGAATGGGGGCGATGGTCGAGACCCTGGAGACCTCGCACACCTGGAGCCGCTACGGCGAGCTGCATGCCGCGGTCGGCGATGCGATTCGGGGCGCCCTGCAGGGGCAGGGGACCCCCGGCCTCGTCTTCTGCCACCTCTCCCACGCCTACGCCGACGGCGCCTCGCTCTACTTCACCTTCATCTCCCGCGCCCGCCGCGGTGCCGAGCTCGAGCAGTGGGCAGCGGTCAAGCGGGCCGCCTGCGAGGCGATCGTCGATCACGGCGGCACGATCACCCACCACCACGCCGTCGGCCGCGACCACGTCCCCTACATGGAGGCCGAGGTGGGGGAGACCGGACTGGCGGCGCTGCGCGCACTGAAGGAGCAGCTCGATCCCTCGGGGATCATGAACCCCGGGAAGCTGCTGCCTTAGCTGACGGCATCTCTACGGCCCGCCGGCAGAACCCACGAACGGGCCTTCGAAGGTTCCCTGGAGGACGGGCTCGCCGATGACCGGAGGATTCCAGGGTTCGCCGCCTTCCGCGATGCCTTCGCTGACCCGGTCGATGTCGCCGATCATCGTGACGAGGAGTTCCGTTTTGGTCCCTTCTTCGACGAACGTGTAGGCCTCGACGGTTTCGAAGCCGCGTGAAAGCCTCCCGTCCTTCTGCACTTCAAATGCACCCAGCATCACCATGTCGTGGCGATCGCCGTACATCCAGACCCCATATCGTTGCTTTCCCGAGGTTGGGCTGAGGCCCTCGGCCTCGACTTTGAGCGCGGGTATGCGGCTGGGATTGAGCGAATAGCGGGCCGTTCCGGTTGCCGACTGACCGCTCGCCGGCTTCAAAACGGCTTCGGTCGGCGCGGTCTGCGCCGCGTGCGTCGCTTCCACCGTCACGGTGGTCGTCACCGTGCCCCCGCAGCCGGAGAGCACGGCCGCGATCAAGGCGGCGGCGAGGGGGCCGGCGACTGCTGGTTGACAGAACCTGCGCATTGCCGCCAGGAGAATAGAGTACGCAGGGAGTTTTGTGCGGTAACTCGCCCGAGCTATTCGGAGCCGCTATTGCCCTGCGTTTCGATCCGCTTGGCGGCGCCGACGATCGGGCCAGTGACCTCGCCGCGGAGGACTTCTTCGCCGGTGTAGGCGGGGGCCTGTTTCCGTTTGGTGGCTTCCCGCAGGGTGGCTTCGAGGCGCGAGTCCTCGGTACGGGTGATCGCGATCTGGCCGAAGGTTTCGTTGGCGAGGTAGGCGAGGACTTCGACCGGAGCTTCGACCTGGGCGGCGAGCTTGCCGTCCTCGCCGACTTCGTTGGTCGAGGCCAGCGGCAGCATCTTGTCCGGGGAGGCGGCGAGCCAGATCGTGTAGGACTCGCCTTTGTCGGTCGGCTCGAGGCCTTCGGCGGCGACCTGGAGGGCGAGGCTTTTTTTCACCCGGCCGAAGACCGCCACACCGGTCGCTTCGCCACCGTCCACGGCTTTCAGCGAGGCCTTCGTCACTTTCCGGTTCCCTTGTTCGGCGGCGGCTTCGAGTGCGGCGACGGCTCCGCCGCTCGCCGCGCTGGTCGCGGTGGTGGTCGAATCGCCGCCGCCATCGTCCCCACCGCCGGAGAGCACGAAGACGACGAACAAAATCACGATCGCCGCACCGGCGAGGATTGCCCACAACCCCCGGTTCTCGAGCAGCTTCAGCTCTTTCTTCAAAGGAGGTCTCGGCTCCCCCTTTGGCAATGCAGGCGGCGGCTGCTTGGGCCGCGCCCTAGGAGCCGCCGTCGCATGAACGATCTCCGGCGCCGGCTCCTGCGGCTCAGCCGGAATCGTTGGGGGCGGCGGGGGTTCCCCCGCAGGAGCCTCCCCATTTTTTGCGACGGAGGGGGAACCCCCGCCGCCCTCACCAACGCCGGGAGGGTCCGGGATCGCAGGCGCCGGTATCCCATCCTCTTCCAGCGCCGCCGCCGCCTCCTTTGCCCGCCGGTGGACCTCGGCCGCGTCGACCCCCATCAGGGCCGAGAGGTCCGCGTACCCCTGCTCGCCGCGCTGGGAGAGCAGGCGCAGGATCGCCTTCTGGTCGTCGGACAGCGCCACCGGACCGGAAGCCTATTAGGGTGCGGCTTGTGAACGACGAGGCTCAAGTTAAGCCTGCGCATTTCGACGAGCTGGTCGGGACCGAGTGGCTCAGCGATGACCCCGACGATGCCCGGGTGCGACTGACGATCCGCGACGAGCTGCGGCAACCGTTCGGGCTGATGCACGGCGGCGTGATGTCGACCCTGATTGAGAGCATCTGCTCGCGCGCCACCGCCGGCGCCGTCTACCACCAAGGGATGGTGGCGATGGGCCAGTCGATCAACGTCAGCTTCGTCCGCCCAGTCACCGAGGGCGGGGTGGAGGTGCGCGCCCAGGCCCGCCACCGCGGCCGCACCACCTGGCTCTGGCAGGCCGAAGTCCTCAACGACGAGGGCAAGACCTGCGCCCTCGCGCAGATGACGATCGCAGTACGGCCCCGCCCGGGCACGTAGTCAGCCGCCGAATCTGTTCGTGATCGGAAGCCGGCGATCCTTGCCGAAGGCCTTCGGCGTGATCCGGATCCCCGGTGCCGCCTGGCGGCGCTTGTACTCGGAGCGGTCGACCAGCCGGATCACCTCGTCGACCGTCTCCGCCGGCAGCCCCGCGGCGATTATTTCCTCGCGGCCCTCGTCGCGCTCGACGTAGGCCTCGAGGATGCGGTCGAGGACGTCGTAGGGCGGTAGGGAGTCCTCATCTCGCTGGTCCGGTCTCAGCTCGGCCGACGGTGCGCGGTCGATCACGCTCGCCGGCACCAGCTCGCGCCCCTCGCGCTCGTTGCGCCGGCGCACGAGGTCGTAGACGAGCCCCTTCGGCACGTCCTTGATTACCGCGAAGCCGCCGGCCATGTCGCCGTAGAGGGTCGCGTAGCCGACCGACATCTCGCTCTTGTTGCCCGTCGTCAGGACCAGCCAGCCGTGCCGGTTGGAGAGCGCCATCATCATGTTGCCGCGGATCCGCGCCTGCACATTCTCCGCCGTCAGGTCGGGCTCGGATGGTTTGGTCGGGTCGCGCGGGACCGCCGCCGCGGGCTCGTGCAGGTGGCCGCTCAGCGCCCGTTCGTAGCTCTCCATCATCGGCTCGATCGCGACCTCGAGCAGCTCGCAGCCGAGGTTGGCGGCGATCTCGCGGGCGTCCCCCTGGGTCTCGGCACTGGAGTGGGGGGAGGGCATGACGACGCAGCTGAGACGGTCGGGCCCGACGGCGTCGGCAGCGATCATCGCCACCAGGGCGGAGTCGATCCCGCCGGAGAGGGCGAGGCCGACGTGCTTGAAGCCGTTCTTGCTGGCGTAGTCGCGCAGGCCCAGGGTCAGCGCCGCGTAGACCTCGTCGAGGTCGCCGAGCGGCTCCGCCAGCGGGCCAAGCCCGGAGTGGGGGACCTCGCAGAGCAGCAGCTCCTCCTCGAACTGGGCGCCGCGGGCGATGACGCTGCCGTCGGGGGCCGTGACCAGGCTCTGGCCGTCGAAGACGAGCTCGTCCTGGCCCCCGACCAGGTTGCAGAAGGCGAAGTAGGCGCCGTAGGCGCGCGATCGCCTGCAGAACATCTCTTCCCGCTCGCGGCCCTTGCCGCGGTGGTAGGGGGAGCCGGAGGGGTTGGCGATCAGACGCGCGCCCGCCTCGGCCTCGGCCTGCGCCGGCGGTCCCGGCGCCCACACGTCCTCGCAGATCGTCAGCCCGACCCGCAGCTCGCCGAGGTCGATCGTCAGCGGCTCGGCGCCGGGAACGAAGTAGCGCTGCTCGTCGAAGACGGAGTAGTTGGGGAGGCGGTTCTTGCGGTAGATCACTCCGACCGCGCCGTCGGCGAGGACCGCGGTCGAGTTGTGGGCGCGGCGCGGATCCTCGTGATCGGCGACCGGCTCGGCGAACCCGACCAGCGCCGTGATTCCCTCCACCGAGGCGGCCAGCTCCTCGACCGCCCGCTGGTTCGCCCGCAGGAAGTGCCGCTTCAGGTAGAGGTCCTCGGCCGGGTAGCCGGGGATGCAGAGCTCGGGGAGGATCACTAGCTCGGCGCCTTCGCTGCGGGCGCGCCCGATCCACTCCGCCGCCCTGGCGGCGTTGCCGTCGACGTCGCCGACGGTGGGGTTGATCTGGGCGAGGGCGAGGCGCATCGGGGTGTCGCGCAGGCTATTACCCGAAGTCCCTGCGGAGGACGCCGGAGCTACTTCCGGCCGTCGTTAGGGTTGTCGAGGCATGCGGAACCGCCGGCGCCACCTGGCTGGATCCTCGGCGGCGCTGCTCCTAGGCCTCGCCGCGATCCTCCCTGCCCACGCTGCGGCCTCCCGCAAGCCGTTCATCCTGCCGCAGTCGCGCCCGACCGAAATGCGCCAGCGGCCGACCGACACCCGCGACCCCAACCGCAACGCCTACTCGGTCCCCGAGGCACCCAGGTCTCCGGCCTGCTCGCGCCACTTCTGCGTCCACTGGGTCGAGCAGGGGCTCGACGCGCCCGAACCGGCCGACCGCGACGGGGACGGCGTCCCCGACTACGTCGAGCGGGTGCTGCGGGTGGCCGAACGGGTGCACCGGGTCGAGAACGGGAAGCTCGGCTGGCGCGAGCCGCGCAGCGACGGGCGCCAAGGCGGCCGCAACGGCAAGACCGACGTCTACCTCTCACAGATCGGCGGCGAACTGTTCGGCTACGCGGCGGCCGATCGCGGCCAGGCGACCAAGCAGCACCGGATCCCGCGCCGCCTGCACGGCTACCTCGTCCTCGACAACGACTACAGCGCCTTCGAGTTCCCGGGGACGAAGCCGCTCGCCGACCTGCAGGTGACCTTCGCCCACGAGTACAACCACATCCTCCAGTTCGGCTACGACGCCTACCAGGACCCCTGGTTCGCCGAGGCCACCGCGACCTGGATGGAGGACCAGGTCTACAACGGGATCGACGACTACCTCCGCTACGTCCGCCGCTGGCTCAAGCTCTCCGAAACGCCGCTGACGGCCAACTCGATCAAGGAGTACGGCAGCGCTGTCTGGAACCAGTGGCTGGCGCGGCGCTACGGCCCAGAGATCATCCGCAAGGCATGGGCGGGGGCGATCGACGCCAAGCCCGGCGGCTTCTCGATCTCGAGCTACGAACGGGCGCTGCGCTCGAGCGGCCCGTCGGACTTCGGCCGCAACTTCTCCCGCTTCGCCGCCGCGGTGGCCGAGTGGCGCACGGGGAAGTACTTCCGCGAGAGCAGCCTCTACCCGGACCCGCCGCGGCAGGGGCGCCTGCCGCTGAACGGCGCCCCGTTGACGCGGCTGCTCAATCACACGACCTTCCAGCTGCTGCGGGTGCGGACGAGCCGGGGGCGGGCGGTGGTGGTCCACCTTATGGCGCCGCGCGGGACCGCCGCCGCGGTCGCCCTCGTCGGCCGGCGGGGCAGCGAGCGCCACGGCCGCCCCCTCGCCCGGGTCGCCTACAAGCGGGCGGGCGGCAAGCTGGCGGTGCGCCTGCCGCGGCCGGGCCGCTTCGAGCGGATCACCGCCGTCGTCGTCAACGCCGACGCCCGCGCCAGCGGCTTCAGCATCGGCAACCTCGACTGGAACTACCTCACCGACGGCCTCCCGTTCGAGGTCAGCGGCCGGGTACAGCGCTAGCGGCGTCCGCCGCCAGCAGCGCCTGCGTCAGGAACTCGACTGCGCCGCGACCGGGCCGGCGCCGTTCGAGGCTGCGGCCGCGGCGGCTTTGCGTTTCTTCGATTTCGCCTTCTTCTTGGCCGGCGCCGTCGCGATCACCTCTTTGGTCGCCGCTTCGAGGTCGAGGGCGAAGCTGTCGAGGTCGGCCATCGCGTCGTAGTCGCCGATCAGGCCGAAGTTGACCTGACCGTTGTAGGACATGATCCCAATGCAGAGCGCCTGGCGGCGGGCCAGCGGCACCATCGGGAAGATCGACTCCATCTTCCGCCCCAGCACGTAAAGCGGGAACTGGGGGCCGGGGACGTTGGTGACGACGAGGTTGAAGAAGCGCTGAGCCGGCTGCAGGCGGGCCGCCTGTGAGGCGATCGTCGACGGAGCGAAGTCGGTTAGTTTGGTCAGGATCTCGGCCCCGACCGCCTGCCCGGAGGACTTGAGGTCGCCCATCTCCTCGGTCATCAGCTGCAGGCGCTCGACCGGGTCCTCGCACCAGACCGGCAGCGGCGCCATCATCGCCGAGATCCGGTTGCCGAGGGCGCCGTGCTCTTCGGCGGCGCGGACGCTGACCGGGACCATCGCCCGCAGCTCCAGCCCGGTGGTGTCGTGGCCGCGGGCGCGCAGGTAGCGGCCGATGCCGCCGGCGACGATCGAGAGGATGACGTCGTTGACGGTGCCGCCGTGGGCGTCCTTGACCCGCTTCAGGTCGCCGAGGTCGGTCTGGGTCATCTGGAAGCGGCGGTGGGGGCCGATCTCAACGTTGAAAACGGTGTCCGGCGCCGCCATCCCGGCGGTGACGATCTTCGAGGTGGCGCCGACGCCCTTGAGGACCTGGCGCGGCCCGCGCAGGGCGTGGCGGACGCCGCGGTAGATCTCCTTCGGGCTGGTCAGCCGCTCCTTCCAGGCTTCGGTCAGCAGCTGCACGTCGGTCGGCTCGGGGCTGGCGAGCCAGGGCGGCGCCTTCTCGGGCGCGCCGGCCGGCTCGGGATCGAGGTCGAAGAGGACGGTGGTGATGTCGACCCCGGAGACGCCGTCGACGAGGGCGTGGTGGCTCTTGCCGATGATCGCGAAACGGTCCCCGCTCAGGCCCTCGACCAACCACAGCTCCCAGAGCGGCTTCGAGCGATCGAGCTGCTGGGAGAAGATCCGCGCCGCCAGATTGCGCAGCTGCTCGTCGGAGCCGGGCGCCGGCAGGGCGGTTTGGCGGACGTGGTAGTCGAGGTTGAGGTGCGGGTCGTCGATCCAGACCGGGCGGCCCTGGGTGAAGGGGACGAAACGCAGCTTCTGGCGGAAGCGCGGCACCAGGTGCAGGCGGGAGGCGATGTGCTCGCGGAACTCCGCGTGGGTCGGTGCCGTGCCTTCGAAGATCGAGGTCGAGGCGACGTGCATGTGGGCGCCCGAGCGCTCTAGGTGGAGAAAGGAGGTATCGAGCCCGGTGAGGCGTTCCGGCTTGGTCACGAACCCATCTTCGCACACGAGTCCAAAACCGGGTAAAGCGCTGGAGAACGCTTGCTGAAGCCGATTTGTCGCTTACGTTGCATGTGGAGAATGTGTGCGTCCGCTCACATTCCCGCTCCGCGGGGCGCCCTAGCGTGTTCTCTGCGAAACGACCTGCCGAGTCCCCTCGCCTCTGAGCGCAGGGTCTGCGAACCAGCTAGGCAGCAGAAAGCGAGCGATACAGATGCGAATACTCCTGCCCGCGGTGGCGGCTGCCGCCGCCCTGACGATCGGCCTGGCGCCGCCGGCGGCGGCGGCGCAGAGCCAGCGGCACGCCGAGCACGAGCGGTCGCGGTCCCACGTCTCCCTGCACCTCTCGACGCACTCGGTGCTGAAGGGGAACGGGCTGGCCCTGCGCGGCAAGGTGCGGCCGAGCGGCCGGCACCGCGTCAAGCTGGTCTTCCGCGGCCCCGAAGCCGGTCACCGCGGCGTGACCACGAAGGCGGACGGGACCTTCGCGCTGCGCTGGGTCCCGAAGCGGACCGGTACCTACGCGGTCCGCGCCTACGGCGTCCACGACCGGCGGATCGCAGCCTCCCGCAGCGACGCACGCAAGCTGACCAGCTACCGCCTCGCCGGCGCCTCCTACTACGGGCCCGGCCTCTACGGCAATGGGGTCGCCTGCGGCGGCACCCTGCTGCCGGGGACGATGAGCGTGGCTCACAAGACGCTGCCGTGCGGGACGAAGGTGAAGCTGCGCTACCACGGCCGCACGGTGACCGTGCCGGTGATCGACCGTGGCCCGTACGTGGCCGGGCGCGACTACGACCTGACCGAGGCCGTCAAGGAGAAGCTGGGGTTCCCCGGCGTCGGGACGGTGCTGGCGACGCGTTAGGACGCGAGGCCGAGTCGGAGCTGGCCTGGTGTCGGCTCCGGCTCGGCGGCTTCGTTGCCGCCGAAGGAGGCGACGCGGACGCCGAGCAGGCGCACCGGCCGCTGGGGGTCGTAGGCGCGCAGCAGCTCGAGGGCGATCGGGCCGACGACCGCCGGATCGTTGGTCGGCTTGCTGAGAGTGTTGGAGCGGGTGACGTTGGTCCAGTCGTCGAGCCGCACCTTGATCCCGATCGTTCGGCCCGCCAGCTCCCGCTTGCGCAGGCGCCGGCAGAGCTCCTCGGAGAGCTCGTGCAGGTGTCGCTCGAGCTCGGCACGCTGGGTGACGTCGACGTCGAAGGTGATCTCGGTCGACTGCGATTTGGTCTCGTGTTCGGGCGTGACCGGCGTCGCGTCGAGGAGGTTGCCGCGCGCGTGCAGCCAGGCGCCGGAACGGGGGCCGAAGGCGTCTTCGAGCGCGGGCCGCTGCCAGCGCCGCAGGTCGGAGAGGGTGCGGATCCCCATCGACTCCAGCCGTGCGACCGTTTTCGGCCCGATCCCCGGGATCAGACCGGGGGAGTGGTCGGCGAAGCGCTCCAGCGCCTGCTCGCGCGAGAGCACAACCATGCCGCGGGGCTTGCCGAGCTCGCTGGTGATCTTGGCCAGCATCCGGCTCTCGGAGATCCCGACCGAGCAGGTCAGCTGCGTCTCCTGCCGGATCTCGGTCGCGATCCGCCGCATCGCCGCCTTCGGCGAGAAGATCCCGGTCAGGTCCAGATAGGCCTCGTCGAGCCTCACTACCTCGACCACCTCCGCGTTCCGCCGCAGCACGTCCATCACCTGCCCCGACGCCTCCCGGTAGGCCGGGAAGTCGGGCCGCAAGTACACCGCGTCCGGCAGCCGTCGCCTGGCAATCGCCGCCGGCATCGCCGAGTGGATCCCCGCCAGCTTCCGCGCCTCGTAGCTGGCCGTGGTCACCACCGCCCGCGGCCCCGACCCGCAGACCACCACCGGCTTTCCCCGCAGCTCCGGCCGCCGTCGCAGCTCCACCGATGCGTAGAACGCGTCCATGTCGAGGTGGGCGATCGTCCGCTCAAAGCTCACCCGACCGATGTTAGGTGGGCCGAGGGATGGGACCTGTTCGTCACTCCAGGCAGATGTCGCCGCCGCCACCGACGAGGTAGGCGACGACGAGGAGGCCGATCGCGAGGGCGATCAGGGATACGGGCCCCACGGTCGAGATCAAAAAGGCCTTGGCGCTGTGCGCCGCCCCCGTCCAGTGGGCGATCGCAGCCCCGAGAGCTGCGGGTACGAGCAGGAGCGCCACGAGCTTGCCGCCCTGGCTGTCGTCGCCGAAGAAGCCGGCGTAAAAGGCAGCGGTTATCAACACACCCAGCACGAACGTGGAGGCCAGCAGTACCGCCAGAAACAGTCGCTCCGCCGGGTCGCGTCCGACTGCCCTCACCATCAGGGCCGCCGCCGCGAGGCAGATCGCAATGACGACCAAGCTGATCAGCCAGCCAACGGCAGCGCTGCCACCTTCCCCGCTCGCGCATGCCACCAGCATCATGGCCGGGATCCTAAACTCCAGTCATGGCTTCCCCGGAGGCGAAGAACCTCGAGGCGATCTCGAAGGCGATCGACCAGCACAACGCGAACTGCCCCTTCCCGGCGGCGGAGGTGCGGATGAACCCGTTCGAGGCCGAGCGGCTGGGCTGGGAGACGATCCGCGGCCTGCCGGTGGTGCCGGACGGCGAGATCGGCACCGGCCGCTTCCGCATCGTCTGCTCCCGCGACATGGAGGACGACGGCCTCGAGATCGTCGAGGCGGTCGGCAAAGAGCTGGAGACGGTCGGCCCAATTCCAAACTGAGAAGGCGCGGGGCCAAGCAGATCAAGGACGCAGGGAGCGTGGCGTGCTCTGCACGCGAGCGACTGAGGACGCCGAGATGCGCCGGCCAGGCGCCTTCTCAGACGTCGCTGCTGATGTTGATGCCGAGTTCGCTCATCCAGCTCTGGGCCTCGATGTTGAGCTGGCGGTACTCGCCGGTCCAGATCAGGATCCCCATCGCGATCAGGACCAGGCCGCCGACGGCGACGATCGCCTGGTAGTGGCGCTTGACCGCGGTGAAGGCGGTGGTCATCTGCGAGAAGGCGACGGCGGTGAGGAGGAAGGGGATCGCGAGGCCGGCCGAGTAGACGGCGAGCAGGAGGCCGCCGCGGAGGGTCGAGTCCGAGAGCGAGGCGGCGGCGAGGATCGCGCCCAGGGTCGGGCCGATGCAGGGGGTCCAGGCGATCGCGAAGGCGGCGCCGGCGACGATCGGGCCGCCCCTGCCGACCCGCTCCAGCAGGGCGTTGACGTGCCAGTCGCGGTTGAGGCGGGTGACGAAGAGGGAGCCGACGAAGAGCAGGCCCATGGCGATGATCAGCGCCGCCGAGATCTTCGTCAGCAGGTCACGGTTGTCCTTGAGCAGGGAGCCGAGGCCGGTCGCGGTCAGCCCGAGGACGATGAAGATCGCCGAGAAGCTGGCGACGAAGAGGAGGCTGGGGCCGAGCACCCGGCGCCAGCCGGCGGTCTCCAGCTCGCTCGCCGAGACCCCGCTCACGGCCGAGAGGTAGCCGGGGACGAGCGGCAGCACGCAGGGGGAGAGGAAGGAGACGACGCCGGCGGCCAGCGCGGCGAGGATTCCCACGCCGGCGGCGGGATCGGTGCTGACTGCGGCGAGGAACACGGCTCCTTCAGGTTATCTCGGCCGCGGCCCGGTACATTTGGCCAGCTAGCCAAATCAGGAGGAGAAGAGTTGAGCACCACCAAGACGTACGTGATCGGAGTCGGGATGACCAAGTTCGAGAAGCCCGGCACCAAGGAGGGCGACTACCCCGACTGGGCCAAGGAGGCGGGGACCAAAGCGCTTGCCGACGCCGGCATCCCATATGAGGACGTCGAGCAGGCCTACGCCGGCTACTGCTACGGCGACTCGACCTACGGGCAGCGGGCGCTCTACCAGCTGGGCCTGACCGGGATCCCCGTCGTCAACGTCAACAACAACTGCTCGACCGGCTCCTCGGCGCTGTTCCTGGCGCGGCAGGCGGTCAAGGGCGGGCTCGCCGAGTGCGCGCTGGCACTGGGCTTCGAGAAGATGGAGCCGGGCAGCCTCGGGGTCAAGTACACCGACCGCACCAACGCACTCGACAAGCACGCGATGCGGATGTTCGAGATCCGCGATCCGGAGCAGTCGCCGCCGGCGCCGCAGATGTTCGGCAACGCCGGCCGCGACCACATGCAGAAGTACGGCTCCGAACCCGACCACTTCGCCTGGATCGGCTGGAAGAACCACAAGCACTCGGTCAACAATCCCTACGCCCAGTTCCAGGACGAGTACTCGCTGGAGGACATCAAGGCGGCGAAGATGATCCACGACCCGCTGACCAAGCTGCAGTGCTCGCCGACCTCCGACGGCTCGGCCTGCGCGATCGTCGCCTCCGAGCGCTACGTCGACCAGCACGGTCTCTGGGAGCAGGCGGTCGAGATCGCCGGCCAGTCGATGGTCACCGACCTCAGCAGTACCTTCGACGAGAACGCCGACTGCATGACGATCGTCGGCTCCGACATGTCGAAGGCCGCCGCCGACGCCGCCTATGCGGAGGCCGGAGTGGGGGCGGGGGAAGTCGACGTCTGCGAGCTGCACGACTGCTTCAGCGCCAACGAGCTGATCACCTACGAAGCGCTCGGGTTCGCCTCCGAGGGCGAGGCGCACAAGCTGGTCGAAGCAGAAGCGACCACCTACGGCGGCAGCGGCCCCGTCGTCAACCCCTCGGGCGGGCTGATCTCCAAGGGCCACCCGCTGGGCGCGACCGGGCTGGCGCAGTGCTCGGAACTGACCTGGCAACTGCGCGGCGAAGCCGACAAGCGGCAGGTCGAGGGCGCGAAGGTGGCGCTGCAGCACAACATCGGCCTCGGCGGCGCCGCCGTGGTCACGGTCTACAAACCGGCGGCCTAGGGACGGGTCGCCACTCACGGAGGAGGAACGACGATGGCGAAAGAGCGGCTTTCACTCAGCGGCAAGGTCGTGGCGATCACCGGCGGTGCGCGCGGGATCGGCAAGGCGACGGCGCAGGCGCTGATCGGGAAGGGCTGCCGCGTCGCCATCGGCGACCTCCAGCTCGAGCTGGCGGAGGAGACGGCGGCGCAGCTCGGCGGCGGCACCGTCGCGCTGCCGCTCGACGTCACCGACCGCGCCTCCTTCGAGCGCTTCCTCGACGAGGCCGAGCGGCAGCTCGGGCCGCTCGACGCGGTGATCAACAACGCGGGGATCATGCCGGTGACTCCGTTCGAGGACGAGAGCGAGGCCTCGGTGCGGCGCCAGATCGACATCAACGTCGGCGGCGTCATCACCGGCACCCAGCTGGCGATCAAGCGGTTGCGCCCGCGAGGCAGCGGCTGGATCGTCAACATCGCCTCCCAGGCGGGCAAATCCGGCATCCCCGGGATCGCCACCTACTCGGGGACCAAGCACGCGGTCGTCGGCATCAGCGAGGCGGTGCGGGCGGAGCTGCGCGAGACCGGCATCGAGGTTCTCTGCGTGATGCCGACCGTGGTCAACACCGAGCTGACCAGCGGCGTCGGCCAGAAGTGGGTGAAACCGGTCGAGGCCGCCGACGTCGCCAACGAGATCGTCGACGCGATGGAAGTGCCGCGCTTCGACGTCTTCGTCCCGCGCGCCAACGGCGCCCTCTACAAGGCCCTGGCGCCGCTGCCGCGCAAATGGCGCGAGGCCCTGGGCCGGGCGATGAAGGTCGACAAGCTGATGACCGAGGTCGACCACGGCGCCCGCCGCGCCTACGAGGAGCGGGCCGCGGCCAGCGAGCCGGGACAGGGCGCAGCCGGCGAGGACGCCCCCGAGCCCGCCCACCGCGACGCCGCCTAGGGACGAATTCAGCGAGCGCTGAACTTTGGCCCCTATGGGGACGTAAATTCAGCGAGCGCTGAAAATGGGACGGATCTACGACGCCACCTGGAGCCGGATGTTCTCGGCTCTTTACGACCGGGCCTTCGAAGCAGCCGAAGAGGCCGGCCTGCGGGAGATGCGCGCCGAGCTGCTGAAGCGGGCGCGGGGGAGGGTGCTGGACCTGGGCTCGGGCACCGGCCTCAACCTGGAGCTCTATCCCCACGAGGGGCTCGACAGCCTTACCGTGACCGAGCCCGACCCGCACATGTTCAAGCAGCTGCGCCAGCGCACCGCCGAGGTCTGCGCCGGCGCCGAGCTGGTGCAGGCCGGGGCTGAAGAGCTGCCATTCGAGGACGACGGCTTCGACACCGTCGTGGTGACCCTGGTCCTCTGCACGGTTCCCGACCAGCCCGCCGCCCTGAAGGAGATCTCCCGCGTCCTCGCTCCCGGTGGCCAGCTGCTCTTCCTCGAGCATGTCCGCGCCCACCATCCGGACCTCGCGAAGTGGCAGGACCGCCTCGAAAGGCCCTGGCGCTTCCTCGGCGACGGCTGCCACTGCAACCGCGACACCGTCTCCGCGATCGGCGCCGCCGGTTTTCAGCTCGGCGACGTCGAACGCGGTGAGTTCCCCAAGGCCCCGCCGATCGTGCGGCCGCTGGTCAAGGGAAGCGCCAAGGCGATGCCCTAGGCTTCCGCGCCGTGACCACGGAGGTCGACTTCCCGGCGGGACCGGTAGTCGACCGGCTGACGCTTTGGCCGGTGGATGACGGTCGCTACGGCTTGGACGCCGTCTTCCAGGGCGCCTCAGGTTATGAACGCTGCGAAGAGCACGAGCAGGCCCTGAAAGTCATGGGAGTCCAGTGCAAGCTGGTTCAGAACCTGGATAACTCCTGGTCTCTGCGCTTCGGCCCGCTGACGGCACTCGAGGTGGGAAGGGCTATATCTGCCTTCGTGCGGTAGCTCCCCTGCCTGACCTCCAGATCCAACGCACGATAATGGTGGTTATGTCAACTCAGGCATGGAGCCTGGGCACGACTAGCCCGCTTCTTCGATCGCGGCTTCCAGCTCTCCCGCCGATTCCGGGAAGCCGAGGAGCTTGATCCCACCCGTCTTCGGGCCTTTGATGGCGAAGGACGGCGTGCCGTCGAAGCCGAGGTTCGCGGCTTCCTGAGAGGTTTCTTCGACTTTTGCGGTCATCTCCGCTCGTTCTGCGTCCCACTTCGTCAGGTCGTGGACGCCGGCGGCCTTGGCAATGGCTCTGAGGAAGGCGTCGTCGTCCGCGTAGCCGGAGTTCTCGTCGCCCTGGTTTCGGTAGAAGAGATCGACGAAGCTCCAGCCGCGGCCCTGCTCGCCGGCTGCAAGCGCCGCCGCCCCGGCGACGACCGATTCCGGGCCGATGATCGTCAGGTTGCGGAAGTCGATCTTGACCTTGCCCTTCCTGACCTGGGTTTCCATAATCTCGGGCAGGACGTCCTCCGAGTAGGCGGCGCAGACCGGGCACTGAAGGTCGCCGAACTCGATCAGTTCGACCGGCGCCTCGGGGTCGCCGAGGGTCATCTGCCGCTGTGGGATCCCCTCGAGCAGCTTCGCGACCGCCGTCTTGCCCGCGATGTCGGTGTCGCCCCCGTCGCCGCTGCCGGCGGCGGTGATCACGATCAGGACGAGAACCGCCGCCAGCGCCAGGAAGGCCGCGCCGGCGGCGAGCCGCAGCAGGCGCGATCGGCGATCGGCCCCCCTCATGCCCGCTCGGGGCGGGCTTCCGGCACTCCCGCGAAGACAATCAGGCGGGCGGCGCAGAGCCCGAAGAGGATCGTCATCAGGATCGCGCTGGCAAGGCACCACTGGCAGGTCGCTTCGATCTTGAACAGCTCGACGTAGGTGAGGAAGACGCTGTAGCCGAAGCCGGCGAGGGCGAGGAGGAAGCCGGCGAAGCGCGCCAGGTCGTCGGCGAAGAAGGCGGTGGCCAGGAGCAGCGCGTAGCCGAGGATCCCGAAGACGGCGATGTTGACGCCGGCGAGGTGCGACCAGGAGCTCCTGGCGACGGTCTCGCAGCCGCTGCCGCCGCCGAGGCAGACGGGCGAGCCGCTGTTCGCGTCGGCGATCGCGATGTAGGCGGCGACCCCGATGCCGAGGGCGGCGAGGAAGGCGATCACGCGCTGGAGGGTGCCCTCGCTGAGTCGGCTCATCGCGCGGAAGATAAGGCTTCGGCGTAAAACGCCGCTAAGGCGCGCGAGAGCCTGCCGCCCTGCCAGGCGAGCGGCGACTGCCCGGGCTCCTCGCTGAGGAGCCCGGCGTTCGGCAGCGCCTCCGCGTAGGCGGCGGCGGCCTCGTAGGGATGGCCGGGGTCGGCGTCGTCGTTGCTGGCGACGACCAGGGCCGGGATCTCGAGCGACCGCAGCTCCTCCATCGACTCGAAGGGGCGCGAGCGCGGCACCTCGCGCAGGGCCTCGGCCAGCGCCTCGGGGTGCCGCTGCAGCAGCAGCCGCTCGCGGGTGAAGCGCAGGACCGAATCGCGCCAGCGCCGGTCGATCCCCTGCTCGGCGTCGATGTAGGCGACGAAGCCATCGACCCCGCCCGCTTCAAGCGCCGCCGCCAGCCCGTCCCAGTAGTCGAGCGAGTCCTGCTCGATCGTGCCCGTGTAGACGGGGCCGATCAGCGCCAGCCCGGCCAGCCGCTCTGGATGTCGAAGCGCGTAGGCAGCCGCGGCGTGCGCGCCCATCGAGTGGCCGCCGAGGAAGAAGGTCCCGTCTCCCACCTGCGCCTCCACCACCCGTTCTAGGTCCTCGACCAGTCGCGGGTATCCATAACCCTCCCCCGCCGGCGCGGGATCCGACTCGCCGTGCCCGCGGGCGTCGTAGGTGACGACCGCGTAGCCGGCGCGCGCCAGCGCGTTGGAGCCGTGGAGGACGTAGCGCCTGGTCGCGGTGATCCCGTGACAGAGGACGGCCGGTGGCCCCTCCCCCGCCGCTTCGCCGCGCAGGGCCGGGACCGGTCCCAGCGCGAACGGCCGCGCTTCGGCCGGCATCAACCCAGCGAGGCGACCGCGCGCTCGAGGTCCTCGACCGACTCGTAGCTGGCGCCGGTGCGGGAGACGGTGCGGTGGCGGACGACGCCGTCGCCGTCGACGACGAAGACCGCCCGCTGCACGTAGCGGCCGCCGGGGGCGTCCTTCAGCTCGGTAAACCGCGCCAGCGGCCCGATCCAGCCGGTGACGCCGTAGCTCTTCGCCACCGCCAGGTCCTCATCGGCGAGCAGCGGCACGTTCAGTTCCTGCTCCTTGACCCAATGCTCGTGCGAGTCGACCGATTGCGGGGAGATGCCGAGCACTTCGGCGCCGAGCTCGTCAAGCCGGTCGCCTTCGTCGCGGTAGGAGCAGAACTGCTTGGTGCAGACGGTGGTCGCGTCGCCGGGATAGAAGGCGAGGATCACGTTGCGGCCGCGGTAGTCGCCGAGCCGGTAGGTCTTCCCGCCCGTCCCGGGCAGGGCGAAATCGGGGGCTTGGTCGCCCACGTCTGGCTTGGCCACCCGGCCAGCTTAGCGGGGCCCCGCAGCGGCGCTCAGCCCTGGTCGATCGTCACTTCTTCGATCAGGACAGCCTGTTTCGGTTTTTCGTCGACCGTCGGGACCTTCTCGATCCGGGCGACCGTGTCGTAGCCCTTGGTCACCTTGCCGACCAGCGCGTATTCGGGCGGCAGGCCCGCGTCGGGGGAAGTGACGACGTAGAACTGGCTGCCCGAGCGCCCGGGCGGCTCAGCCGCGCTCTTCGCCATCGCCACGATCCCTTTCGTGTAGGAGAGGTTGGCCGGCGGCTTCTCGTCGACGCTGTAGCCGGGGCCGCCGGTGCCGGTGCCTTCCGGGTCGCCGCCCTGGATCACGAAGCCGGGGACGATCCGGTGGAAGCTGAGGTCGTCGTAGAAGCCTTCCTCGGCGAGGAAGGCGAAGGAGTTGGCGGTCTTCGGCGCCCGGGTCGTGTCGAGCGCGATCTCGAAGGTTCCGCAGCTGGTCTTGACGACGGCCGTCGCGGCTTCGCCGGGCTTCAGCACCTGCTTCGGAGCCTTGAAGCTGTCCATCTTCGGTCCCGGCGCTTCGGCTTCCTTGCAACCGTCAACGTCCGTCTTCGCCGAAGCCGAGCTTGAGCTGGAGTCGTCGGAGCCGCCGCCCTGGCTGACCAGGACCACGGCGACGATGGCCGCCGCGACTACCGCGAAGACGGCAAGGACGATCCAGCGGCGGTCGGGCTGCTGCTCCACGGGCGCCACCCTAGTAAACGTTCCTCCTGGAAATGGCGACCCCTCCGCTCACCCCGCTCGCCGCCGCGGTGCTTCACGTCGGCGCGCCGGAGCGGATCCTGCAGGTGGAGTGCGGCGAGGGCGAGGGCCCACTCTTCCTCGCCCGCGAGTTCCCGAGCGCCCGCGTGCGCGGGGTCGACCGCTCGGCCGGCGCAATCCGCGCCGCCACCGCCAAGGTCGGTCTCGATCCCGAGGGCCGCCTTGCCTTCAAGCAGGGCGCGCCCCGGTCACTCCCCTTCCCTGCCGACCACTTCGACCTGCTGGCGGCCCTCGACGCCCGCCCCGCCGCCGCCGAGGCGGCGCGGGTGCTGCGCCCCGGCGGCTTCCTCGCCCTTGCGCTCAGCGACGGGGAGGAGGCGCTCGGCGGCCTCGGCGGCCGCCTCTACCGCCGCCGCCTCCTGCGCCTGGGTTTCGAGCCGATCTGGTCCGAAGCGGCGGGTGACGGCAGCTTCTCTGTCTCCCGCCTGAGCGGCGGCGGACCCGTTGGCGGCTCCCTCTAGGCTGGGGCGCCTGTGGAGATCGCCGGGACGCCCCTGACCCTGCTCGTCAACCCCGCTTCGGCCGGGGGGAAGTCGCTGAAGCTGCTGCCGCGGGTGGAGGCGGCGCTCGACGCCCGCCGCGCGGTCTTCCGGGTCGAGCGGACTCGCAGCCTCGAGCACGGGGTCGAGCTGGCGCTGCGGGCGGTCGAGCTTGGCGAGCTGCCGGTGGTGGTCTCCGGCGACGGCCTGATCGGGGCGGTCGGCGGGGCGATGGCGGGCTCGGAGACTCCGCTGGGGCTGATTCCCGGCGGTCGCGGCAACGATTTGGCGCGGGCGCTCGGCATCCCCGGCGAGCCCGAGTCCGCGGTCGAGGTCGTCCTCGGCGGGAACAGCCGGCGGATCGACGTCGGCGAGGCCAACGGGAAGCGCTTCCTCGGCATCGTCAGCGTCGGCTTCGACTCCGAATGCAACCGCCTCGCCAACGAAACCCACTTCATTCGCGGCAACCTCGTCTACGCCTACTCGATGGTCCGGACCCTGATCGGCTGGCGCACCGCCCGCTTCACGATCTCGGCCGGCGGCGAACGCAAGCGGATCAGCGGCTACTTCGTCGACGTCGCCAACAACAGCGTCTACGGCGGCGGCATGTACATCGCACCCGACGCGGAGATCGACGACGGCGAGTTCGACGTCGTCGCGATCGAAGAGGTCGGCAAGCTGCGCTTCCTCCGCGGCCTCAAGGACGTGCTCAAGGGTGCCCACATCGGCAAAGAGGAGGTCAGCGTCTTCCGCACCCCGCGCCTGGAGCTCGACGCCAGCCGCCCCTTTCCGGTCTACGCCGACGGCGACCACCTCACCGACCTGCCGGTCTCGCTGCGGGTGCTGCCGCGCTCCCTCTCGATCCTCGTCCCCGGCGAGGCGGGCTGATGGCTGCGAACGGGCGCTCTCGCGGTGCCTTCTTCGGCGCCAAGGTCGCCCTCTCCCGCGCGGTCGGGGCGGCGAGCCGTCGCAGCGGTCGCGGCGGTGGCACGACGCTGCCGGGACGGGTGCTGCTGCGCCTGGAGCCGGAGGCGATCGCCCGCCTTGGGAAGGGCCTGGAGGGCAGCCGGACGATCGTCAGCGCCACCAACGGCAAGACCACGACCGCCGGGATGATCGCCGGCATCCTCGCTGCCGACGACCGCCATCCCGTCCACAACCGCGCCGGCTCGAACATGACCTGGGGCGTGGCACGGCGCTGC
>Ga0307300_10000072_pt1 | contig 24411 bp, 22 predicted proteins | sample ER_DNA_181_FD_194492 | JGI IMG/M metagenome (GOLD analysis project Ga0307300, IMG submission 194492) | Bulk soil microbial communities from the East River watershed near Crested Butte, Colorado, United States - ER_DNA_181 | ecosystem: Environmental > Terrestrial > Soil > Floodplain | place... | reverse complement strand
GGTGGTCGCCCCAGGCGCTGGGGGTGGAGGAGCTGCCGGTGCGGATCGAGGGCTTCGACATCTCGACGATCGGCGGCGAGCACACCGTCGCCTCGATGGTCGTCTTCGAGGGCGGCGCGACGAAGAAGTCCGACTACCGGCGCTTCAAAGTCCGCGGCGACCTGCGCGAGGGCGGCACCGGCAACGGCGGGCCCGACGACTTCGCCTCGATGGAGGAGGTCTTAAGCCGGCGGATGGCGCGCTACCTCGAACAGGCCGACCTCTCGCCGCACGACCGCAAACGCGACCCCAGCTTCGCCTCGCTCCCCTCGCTGATCCTGATCGACGGCGGCAAAGGCCAGTTGGCGGCGGGGGTGCGGGCGCTGCAGCCGTTCACCGAACGCGGGGTAACCGTGATCAGCCTCGCCAAGCGGCTGGAGGAGGTATATGTCCCCGGCCGGGCCGAGCCACTCGACCTCGCGGCCGACTCGGAGGCCTCGCGCCTGCTGCAGCGGGTCCGCGACGAGGCGCACCGGTTCGCGATCGAGCACCACCGCGGCCGCCGCGACCGCGGCATGCTCGAAGGCTCGGTGCTCGACGAGCTGCCCGGAATCGGCCCCGCCCGCAAGCGAGCGCTGCTGCAACACTTCGGCACGCCGGAGCGTTTCCTCGCCGCCACCCGCGAGGAGCTCGAGGCGGTGCCCGGTCTGCCTGGCAAAGTAGGCCGCGAGATCCATGAGCAGCTCAACCGAACCAATTGAGGTGGCGATGGCCAAGCAGGTGACGCTGGTCGTCATCACCGGCCACTCCGGCGCCGGCAAGTCGGAGGCGATCGCCTCCTTCGAGGACGGCGGCTACTTCTGCGTCGACAACCTGCCGCCGCGGATGATCGCCGGGCTCGGCGAGCTGTTCCGCCACGAGGGCAGCGGCGTCGAGCGCGCCGCGGTCGTCTCCGACGTGCGCGGCGGCGAGTACTTCGACGACCTGCTGCAGGTGCTGGACGACCTCGAGGCCGAAGGCCTGCGGCCGATGGTCCTCTTCCTCGAGGCCGGCGAGGAGGCCCTGCTCGACCGCTACAAGGAGACCCGCCGCCGCCACCCGCTGGCGCCGGAAGGGCGGATCGTCGAGGGGATCCGGGCCGAGCGCGAGCTGCTGGCGCCGCTGCGCGAGCGCGCCGACAAGGTGATCGACACCAGCGACCTGACCGGGGCCGAGCTGCGTCGCCAGATCACCGAAGAGCTGCTCGGGCAGGAGGAGACCGGCAAGCTCGCCCTCACCCTGCTCACCTTTGGCTTCAAGAACGGACCGCCGCGCGACGCCGACCTGACGCTCGACGTCCGCTTCCTCCCGAACCCGCACTACGTCGACGACCTGCGGCCGAAAACGGGCCTGGACCAGGAGGTCCAGGATTACGTCGAGCAGGGGACCCAGGCGGGCGAGTTCTACGGCCGCCTGCTGCCGCTGCTCGAGTTCCTCGTGCCCGCCTACGTCACCGAGGGCAAGAGCCACCTGACGATCGCCGTCGGCTGCACCGGTGGCCGCCACCGCTCGATCACCGTCGCCGACCGCATCCGCCGCGACCTCGCTGGCCGCGAGGACGTGATCGTCCGCGTCAAGCACCGCGACGTCGAGCTTGGTTGAATCGCCTTCCTTGCCTGATCCCGTCATCTCCATAAAGGGCCTGCGGAAGAGCTACGGCGAGACCGAGGCAGTCCGCGGCATCGACCTCGAGGTCAACCGGGGCGAGGTCTTCGCCTTCCTCGGGCCGAACGGGGCGGGGAAGACGACGACGGTCGAGATCCTCGAGGGGTATCGCAAGCGCAGCGGGGGAGGGGTGACGGTGCTGGGGGAGGATCCAGAACGCGCCGGGCGCGAGTGGCGCGAGCGGGTCGGGATCGTCCTGCAGGGCGGCCGCCCCGACCCCTACCTGACCGTGCGCGAGTCGCTCGACCTCTACGCCGGCTACTTCCGGGCGCCGCGCCCGACGGAAGAGGTCATTTCCCTTGTCGGCCTGGAGGGCAAAGCCGCCGAGCGGGCAAGCCGCCTCTCCGGCGGCCAGCAGCGGCGCCTCGACGTCGGCATGGCCCTGGTCGGCGACCCCGAGCTGCTCTTCCTCGACGAGCCGACGACCGGCTTCGATCCCTCCGCCCGGCGCCAGGCCTGGGACGTGATCGCCGGCCTCCGCGACCTCGGCAAGACCGTCTTCCTCACCACCCACTACATGGACGAGGCGCAGCGCCTCGCCGACCGGGTGACGATCATCGCCGCCGGCCAGATCGTCGCCCAGGGCACCCCCGAGGACCTCGGCGAACGCGACGCCGGCGCGACGACGATCCGCTACCGCCGGGACGGCCGCGAGGTCGTGACGCAGACGGCGACCCCCGTCGAGACGCTGCACGAGCTGACCGAGAAGGCGCTGGCCGACGGGGAGGAGCTCGAGGGCCTGGAAGTGACCCGGCCCTCGCTCGAGGACGTCTACCTGGAGCTGACCGCGAGCTCGGAGGCCGCGGAATGACCGGCCTCGCCCTCGTCGGCCACCAGTTCCGCTACGACCAGAAGGCCTTCTGGCGCAACCCGGCCTCGGTCTTCTTCACGGTGATGTTCCCCGTGATCCTCTTCCTCATCCTCGCCCTCGTCTTCAGCGGCGAAGATGTCGACGTCCGCGGGGGAATCGACGCCACCACCTACTACGTGCCGGCGATCATGTCGCTGGCGATCATCTCGGCGACGATGCAGACGCTGGCGATGACGCTGGTGATCGCCCGCGAAGACGGCCGCCTCAAGCGCGGCCGCGGCACCCCGATGCCGCCCTGGGTCTTCATCGCCGGCCGGGTGGGCAACTCGATCGTCGTCGCCCTGATGATGCTGATCCTGCTGGCCGCGATCGGCGCCCTCTTCGGCGCCGACGTTCCCTGGGTCCGCCTACCGGCGATCCTGCTCACCCTCGTCATCGGCGCCGCCGCCTTCTGCTGCCTCGGCATCGCCCTGACGGCGCTGATCCCCTCCCAGGACGCGGCCGCCGCGATCGTCAACGCCCTGCTGTTGCCGCTCTACTTCCTCTCCGGCGTCTTCATCCCCGAAGACCAACTACCGGATGGCGTGATCGCCTTCGCCGACCTCTTCCCGGTGCGCCACTTCTTCGACGCCTTCTTCGACGCCTACGTGCCCGCCGGCGGCTCCGCCATCTCCTGGGACAACCTCGCGATCGTCGCCATCTGGGGCATCGCCGGCCTGCTGCTCGCGATCAGGTTCTTTAGATGGACTCCCAAGTCCGGCTAGATCTATAGCCTCCTTTTCTCAATGCTCCACCACGTCCTCCTGGAGGTCGGCGACCTCGACCGCAGTGCCGCCTTCTACGACTCGATGCTGGCCCCGCTGGGCTGGCGACGCCACTTCGAGCAGGACCAGACGATCGGCTGGGGCATCGCCAAGCCCGTATTCTTCGTCTCCGGAAAGCACGACCCTCAGCCAGGTTTCGGCCTCTTGAGCTTCTCGGCGCTGGGGATCGTCGCGGTAAAGGCGGCCTGGGAGAACGGGGTGAAATCTGGTGGCGTCAGCGTCTCGGACCCGGGTGAGCAGCGCTCGCACGGGTCGGGCTCCTACTCCGCCTTTCTCAAGGACCCCGACGGGTACGAGATCGAGATCACGATCGGTTCCGACTAAGCAGCGGAGCCGGAAGCGCCGAGTCCTTAGGATCGGCTTCCCCACATACAAATAGGAGGATTTGGTTCATGGCTGTGAAGGTCGGCATCAACGGTTTCGGCCGCATCGGGCGCAACGTCTTCCGCGCCGCCAAGGAGGCGAACGCCGACATCGACTTCGTCGCCGTCAACGACCTCGTCGACACGCCGACGATGGCCCACCTGCTGAAGTACGACTCGATCCTCGGCCGCTTCCCCGGCGGGGTCGAGGTCGACGGCGAGAACATCGTCGCCGGCGGGGACGAGGTCAAGGTCCTCTCCGAGCGCGACCCGGCCCAGCTGCCGTGGGGCGAGCTCGGCGTCGACGTCGTGATCGAGTCGACCGGCTTCTTCACCGCCCGCGCCGACGCCGCCAAGCACCTGGAGGCGGGCGCCAAGAAGGTGATCATCTCCGCCCCGGCCAAGGAGCCGGACGTGACCGTCGCCCTCGGTGTCAATTTCGATTCCGCCTATGACCCCGGGAACCACGACGTCATCTCCAACGCCTCCTGCACCACCAACTGCCTGGCGCCGCTGGCGAAGGTCCTGAACGACGCCTTCGGGATCGAGCAGGGCCTGATGACGACGATCCACGCCTACACCGCCGACCAGCGCCTGCAGGACATGCCGCACAAGGACCTGCGCCGGGCCCGCGCCGCGGCGCTGAACCTGATCCCTACCACGACCGGCGCCGCCAAGGCCGTCGGCCTGGTGCTGCCGGAGCTGAACGGCAAGCTGAACGGGTTCGCGATGCGGGCCCCGGTCCCGACCGGATCGGTCGTCGACCTCACCTTCACCACCCCGGAGGCGGTCAACCCCGAGCAGGTCAACGAGGCCGTCAGGGCAGCCGCCGAGGGCGACATGAAGGGGATCCTCTCCTACACCGAGGACCCGATCGTCTCCACCGACATCGTCGGCGACCCGCACAGCTCGATCTTCGACGCCCAGCAGACGATGGTGATCGGCGACGGCAAGCTGGTGAAGGCGGTTAGCTGGTACGACAACGAGTGGGGCTACTCCAACCGCTGCGTCGAGCTGGCCGGCAAGGTCCTGCCCTAACGGGCTGCGGCGCACCTTCGGCAGCCAATGGCATTCGACAAGGCAAGCGTCCGCGACGCCGAGGTCAAGGGCCGCCGCGTCCTCGTCCGGGTGGACTTCAACGTCCCCCTGGACGACCACGCCCCCGGACGCGAAGCGGAGGAGGAAGGTCGTCATGTCGCCGACGACACCCGGATCCGGGCGGCGCTGCCGACGATCGAGCTGCTGCGCGAGCGCGGGGCGGCGCTGATCCTGATGTCGCACCTGGGGCGGCCGCAGGGCGAGCCCGACCCGGCGCTCTCGCTGGCGCCGGTGGCGAAGCGGCTCGGCGAGCTGCTGGGGACCGAGGTGAAGCTGGCGCCGGGGGTGATCGAGGGCGACGTCGACCTCACCTGCGGCGCCCTCGGGCCCGGCGACGTGCTGCTGCTGGAGAACGTGCGGTTCGAGCCGGGGGAGACGAAGAACGACCCGAAGCTGGCGGAAAACCTGGCGCAGCTGGCCAGCATCTACGTCAACGACGCCTTCGGCGCCGCCCATCGCGCCCACGCCAGCACCGCTGGCGTCGCCGACTATCTGCCCGCCTACGCGGGGCTGTTGCTGGAGCGCGAGGTGACCGAACTGGAAAGGGTGGTCGACTCACCCGAGCGGCCGCTGGTCGTCGTCCTCGGCGGCGCCAAGGTCTCCGACAAGGTCGGGGTGATCGACCGCTTCCTCGAAGTCGCCGACGAGATCCTGATCGGCGGCGCGATGTGCTTCGGGTTCTTCAAGGCGCAGGGGATCCCCGTCGGCGACTCCCTCGCCGAGGGGGAGGACGAGGCGAAAGAGGCGCTGGAGCGGGCCGAGGGCTCGGACTGCGAGCTGGCGCTCCCGGTCGACCTCGTGCTCGGGCGTGAGTTCTCCGCCGAGACCGAGCGCAAAGCGAGCGAGGGGGTGGAGGTCCCCGACGGCTGGATGGGCCTCGACATCGGCCCCCGCAGCGCCGCCCACTACGCGGAGGCGATCGCCGGCGCCGGGACCGTCCTCTGGAACGGGCCGATGGGCGCCTTCGAGATGGAGCCCTTCGCCGGCGGCACCCTCGCCGTCGCCGAGGCGGTCGCGAAGGCGCCGGGGACGACCGTGGTCGGCGGCGGCGACTCCGTCGCGGCGCTGAACCAGTTCGGGCTCGAGGACGAGGTCGACTGGGTCTCGACGGGAGGCGGAGCATCTTTGGAGCTGCTGGAGGGAAAGAAGCTGCCGGGCGTGGAGGCCCTGCTAGATGGCTACGCCAAGGAGGAGACCGCTAATGCCTGAGCGCACCCCCTACATCGCCGCCAACTGGAAGATGCACAAGACCGTCGCCGAGGCGGCCGAGTTCGTCGACGCGCTGCTGCCGCGGATCGCCGCCACCCAGAGCGACGTCGTCATCTGCGCGCCGTTCACGGCGCTGACCGCGGTGGTCGAGCGCCGCTACGGGACCGCGGTCAAGGTCGCCGCCCAGAACATGCACGAGGAGGACTCGGGCGCCTTCACCGGCGAGGTCTCGGCCCCGATGCTGGTCGAGCTCGACGTCGAGGCCGTGGTCCTCGGTCACTCCGAGCGCCGCCAGCACTTCGCCGAGACCGACGAGGCGCTGGCGCGCAAGGTCGCCGCCGCCCTTGCCGCCGACCTCGAGCCGATCCTCTGCGTGGGCGAGAGCGAGGCGGCGCGCGACGCGGGCGAGACCGAGGAAGTGCTCGAGCGCCAGCTGCAGGCCGATCTCAGCGCCATCGAGCCGGGCCAGGTCGAGAACGTCGTCATCGCCTACGAGCCGATCTGGGCGATCGGCACCGGCCGCACTGCCACCTCCGAGCAGGCCCAGGAGACCTGCGCCTTCATCCGCGACGTACTGCGGGCGCGGGGCGCCGCCGCCGACAAGGTGCGGATCCTCTACGGCGGGTCGGTCAAGCCCGGCAACGCCGCCGAGCTGCTCTCGCTTCCCGACGTCGATGGTGCCCTCGTCGGCGGGGCCAGCCTCGATGCCGAGGACTTCGCAGCGATAGTCGAGGCAGCCGGCTGACTCGATGAGCCCGCTCGTCCCTTCCCTCGCCCTGATCATCCTCGACGGCTGGGGGCTGGCCGAGCCGGGGCCGGGCAACGCGATCTCGCTCGCCGAGACGCCGGTCTTCGACCGCCTCTGGAACGAGTTCCCCCACACCCAGCTCTCGGCGCAGGGCCGCGACGTCGGCCTTCCGGAGGGACAGATGGGCAACTCCGAGGTGGGCCACCTGAACCTAGGCGCTGGGGCGATCGTCAAGCAGGACCTGGCCAGGATCGACGACGCCGTCGCCGACGGCAGCTTCTTCGACAACGAGGTCCTGCGCGCCGCCTGCGAGCGCGCCCGCCGCAGCCCGCGCGGCCGCCTGCACCTGCTCGGCCTCGTCTCCGACGGCGGCGTCCACTCCGGCTGGGAGCACATCGAGGCGGCGATCGAGCTGGCTTCGCAGGAGGGCGTCCCCGACGTCGTCTTCCACGCCTTCACCGACGGCCGCGACACCCTCCCGCACGGGGGTAAGGGCTACCTGGAGGAGCTGGAGCGCTGGCTGCGCGCCGCCGGCCGCGTCGCCACCGTCAGCGGCCGCTACTACGCGATGGACCGCGACACCCGCTGGGAGCGGACCAAGCTTGCCTACGACGCGATCGTCCACGCTGAGGGCCTGCGGGCGCCGAGCGCCGCCGCGGCGATCGCCGAGTCCTACGAGCGGGGGGAGACCGACGAGTTCGTCAAACCGACCGTGATCGGCGACTACGACGGCGCCGCCGAGGGCGACGTCGCCCTCTTCGTCAACTTCCGCCCCGACCGCGCCCGGCAGATGAGCCGCGCCCTCGCCGAGCCGGGCTTCGACGAGTTCTCCCGCGCCGGCGCCGCCCCGCTCGACCTGACGACGATGACCGAGTACCGCAAGGGCTGGCCCTACCCGGTCGCCTTCCCCGAGCAGCGTCCGGCGACGACCCTGGCGGAGACGATCGCCGCGGCCGGAGGCAACCAGCTCCACGTCGCCGAGACCGAGAAGTACGCGCACGTCACCTACTTCTTCAACGGCGGCAAGGAGCAGGAGGTGGAGGGGGAAGAGCGGGCGCTGGTCGAATCCCCGCGCGACGTCCCCACCTACGACCACAAGCCGGAGATGAGCGCCGAGGGCGCCGCCGCGACCTTTATGTCGCACTGGGGCGAGGGCAACTACCGCTTCGGGATCATCAACTTCGCCAACCCCGACATGGTTGGCCACACCGGCGTGATCCCCGCCGCCGTCAAAGCGGTCGAGACCGTTGACGCCCAGCTCGGCAAGGTCGTCGAGGCTGTCACCGCCAAAGGCGGCGCCTGCATCGTCACCGCCGACCACGGCAACTGCGACCACATGCTCGAGCCCGACGGCTCCCCCAACACCGCCCACAGCCTCAACCCGGTCCCCCTCGTGGTCACCACGCCGAACCTCGACCTCCGCGACGGCGGCATCCTTGCCGACGTCGCCCCCACGGCCCTCGACCTCCTCGGCATTCCCCAACCCGAGGCGATGACCGGCCGCTCGCTGATCTCCTGAAGACGCGTCGAAGCAGTCACCCCCAAGTTCGCGATTTCCGTCAAATAGGAGCGAGCGCGGCGCCGGCATGAGCGGGGACCCTCTGCTTCATCGCAGCCAATAGCCGACGACGGCTCCAACCCATCCAGCCGCAAGTTTCTGCACCTCAGGTTCTGCCGTTTCGAAAACCAGGATGCCGAGGCCAGTAAAGAGGAGCGCCCCGGAGATGCAGATTTGCGTGATGAGGCGGATCAGGTCTTCAGACACCGACCCTCCTCGAATGAAGAGGACTGCTAGCGGCGTCGCCGGCGCGCGCGCTCTTCGCGAATAGTCTGGGCGGCCCACCGCAGCTGATTTCCAAACAAGCGCTGCGGGGGTCTCTCGGGACCGGGAGACGGCCGATCAGGGCGGTTGCTTTGGCGGCGGGTATCTGGAAGCTCCAAGCGGGAATTCACGTTTCAGAGGTTAAAGGCTTGGCGGACAGAAAGTCTCCCTCCTGCCTTAAGGGGTTTGTCCGCTTTTTGGGGAGAAAGCGGTGCTGAGGAGCGATGCATACGCTCCCCGCGTGCGAAGTGACCCGCAGAGACTGCGCTTCGAGATCGGCGCTTGTGACGGCAGCGCCCGGGCGGGCGTCGTCCACACCGCCCACGGGCCGATCGAGACGCCGGCCTTCATCCCGCTGGCGACGAAGGGGACGGTGCGGGGGCTGGAGTCGGCCGAGGTGGCCGAGCTCGGCTATCAGCTGATCCTCGGCAACACCTACCACCTGTTCGTCGCGCCGGGACCCGAGCGGATCGCCGCCGCAGGCGGCCTCCATGGGTTCATGAACTGGGAGCGAGCGCTGATCACCGACTCCGGCGGCTTCCAGGTCTTCTCGCTCGCCCATGGCAGCGTCGCCAACGAGGTCAAGGGCAGTGGTCGCTCCGGCGACCATGGCTCCAAGGTCGACATCACCGAGGAGGGGGCGCGCTTTCAGTCCCCGCGCGACGGCGCCGAGCTCTTCATCTCGCCCGAGGTCTCGATGAGCGTTCAGGCCCAGCTCGGCTCCGACATCGCCCTCGTCTTCGACGAGTGCACGCCCTTCCACGCCGATCGCGAGTACACCGCCCGCTCGACCGAGCGCACCCACCGCTGGCTCGATCGCTGCCTCGCCTGGCACGGCGAGCACGGGCCGGAGCGGCAGGCGGTCTTCGGGATCGTCCAGGGTGGCACCCACGAGGACCTGCGCCGCGAGTCGGCCCAGGCCGTCTCCGAGGCCGGCGTCGACGGGCTCGCAATTGGCGGCACCCTCGGCCGCGACAAGGAGGAGATGGCGACGGTGCTGGCAATGACCGCGCCGCTGCTGCCGGAAGAAGCGCCGAAGCACCTGCTCGGGATCGGCGAGGTCGACGACCTGCTCGGCGGCATCGCCCTCGGCCTCGACGTCTTCGACTGCGCCGTCCCCACCCGCCTCTCCCGCCACGGCGTCGCCCTCGCGCCCTCGCCAGAGACCCGCTGGCGCCTCGACATGCGCAAGGGCAGGTGGGTCGGCAACCGCGAGCCGCTGGTCGATGGCTGCCCCTGCAGCACCTGCCAGCGCCACGACCGCGACTACGTCAGCTACCTCTCCCGGGCCGAGGAGCTGACCGCCGTCCGCCTGATCGTCATCCACAACCTCACCTACATGCGCGAGCTCACCACCCACGCTCGCAAAGCGATCGAGGCCGGCCGCTTCGATGCCTACCGCGCCGCCGTCCTCGCCGGCACCACTCCCTGGTCCGCTTGAGCCAAGACAAACTCAGCGTCCGCTGAAAAAGTGCCCCTATAGGGACCAAAATTCAGCGAGCGCTGAATTTGTCCCGCCCCCGCCTATTCGGTGTTGTTGCGGACCAGCTCTTTGACTTCTTCGACGACCTTGTCGATCGTGTCGCCGGCCACCCGGCTCACCTTGACCCCGGCGGCCTTGTCGGTGGAGACGATGACGGCGGTCGCCACCGCCGCGGCGACCAAGACGAGCGCCACCGCGGCGAGGACGAAGCGGGCGAAGCGGGAGAAGGCGCCGCGCTTGCGCGGCTGGGCCGCGCGCGGGGGTGGCGCCACCGGGGCCGGGGCGGGCGCCGGTGCGACCCGGGGTTGCGGGCGGCGGGTCTGGGACTGAGCCGGGCGGTACTCGGTCTGGGCGGTGTCGCGGCCCATGTGGCGGGTGGCGGCGGTGTCGCCGCCAAGGACCCGGGTCGCCGAGGTTCCCTCTTCTAGCGGCAGCGTCACGTCGCCGCCTTCCATCCCCAGCCGAAGGCCCTGCGCCAGCTCGTCGGCGCTGGCGTAGCGCCGGCCCGGATCGCCCTCCAGGGCCCGCAGCACGGCGGCGCCGAGCGTCTCCGGCACCTCGCTGTTGTAGGTGTCGGGCGGCAGCGGCGTCTCGTTCTGCTGGCGGACCGCCAGCTCGGCCAGCGAGGAGCCCTCGTAGGGAAGCCGGCCGGTGAGGAACTGGTAGAGGACGACGCCGAGCGCGTAGACGTCGGTCGCCGGCGTCGCCTCCTCGCCCCGCACCTGCTCGGGCGCCAGGTAGGCGGCGGTTCCGACCACCGACCCGACCTGGGTGATCCGGGTCTGCTCGATCGCCCGGGCGATCCCGAAGTCGGTCAGCTTGACGATCATCTCGCCGCCCCCGACCGGGCCGCCGACGACCATCAGGTTCCCCGGCTTGACGTCGCGGTGGATGATCCCGCGCCGGTGCGCGTAGTCGAGCCCGGCGCAGGACTGGATCCCGATCTCGGCGGCGATCTCCGGCTCGACCGGTCCCTGCCGCTGCAGGATCTGCGCCCCCGAGCGCCCCTCCACGTACTCCATGACGATGTAGTGGCGGCCCTCGTCGACGCCAGTGTCGTAGACCTGGACGATGTTGGGATGGATCAGTTTCGCCACCGCCAGCGCCTCGCGCCGGAAGCGGGCGACGAAGCGCTCGTCGTCGGAGAGATGCTCGGCGAGGATCTTCACCGCGACCGTGCGCTCGAGGATGCGGTCGGTCGCCTTGTAGACGTTCGACATCCCACCCGTGCCGAGCCTCTCGCTGGTCTCGTAGCGCCCCGAGAGGGTGCCCGCGCCTGCCTCCATCATTCTTCTTCGACTCCCACGCTGGGACCTACCCCGCCGGAGGGTGGGGTTTCTTCGGCTTCGGGTTCGACGGGTTCTTCGCCGCCGCCTTTACCGTTTTCTTCACCCTGTCCCTGTGACTGCGGTGGCAGGTGGTGCCCTTCCGGGACCGCGGGTTCTTCTTCCTGTTCCGCGACGTCCTCTTCTTCCTGTTCAGCCTTCTTGCCTTTTTTCGGTTTCTCCTTTGCTTCCACTTCTTCGGGTTCAACATCCGATTCGACAGTGGGTTCCGTTTCCTCGCTGGTTTCTTCTTCGCAGCGGCCGACAACGGCGCTCAGCTTTTCGGTCCCTTCTTCCAGCGCCGTCTTCAGCTTCGCGTCGACGCCCTGCAGTTCTTCGATATCCGCCGTCACCTCGGCGACGGCGTCTTCAGCGCCGACGCAGTCCTCCGCAGCGGCCAGTTCGGCGACCTGGTCGAGGTTGGATTCGATCTGGTTGGCGGTCGTTCCCGGCAGCAGCTGGGCATCGTTGCCGCCGCCGCAGGAGACGAGAGCCACGGCGCTCGCGGTGCCGAGGACGAAAGCAAGGAAAAGTGGGCTCAAGCGGGCCATGAGCCGAGTCTAGACAAAGGCAGGGGAGCGATATTTGCCCTGCATTTTGCGATCAACGGCCGACCTCCAGCCGCTCGGCGAGGACGTCCGGCAGGCCGGCCGCCCGGATCGCCGCCGCCGCCCCCTCGATGTCGTAGGGGACCCGGTGGTAGCGCGCCCGCCAGCTCTCGGTGTCGAGCTCGAGCCAGGCGGCGCGGGAGTCGCCGTCGCGCGGCTGGCCGACGCTGCCGGGGTTGAGCAGCCATTCGCCCTCGGCGATCTCTATCTCGCTGCCGTCGCTCGCCTGTGCGCCCTGCGCGTAGCCGCGCCGGACCCCGGGCGTTCGCATGAAGAAGAGGGCGATGTGGGAGTGGCCGATCAGGCCGACCCGCTCCTCCTGGGCGTCGAGGCCGGCTTCGGCCTGGTCGGTCGAGAGCACGTACTCCCAGACCGGGTCGCGGGGGGAGGCATGGGAGAGGCCGACGCCGTTCTGCGAGGCGGTCGGCTCCAGGGTCGCCAGGAACTCGACGGTCTCCTCGCTCACCTGCTCGCGGCTCCAGGCGACCGCCGCCGCCGCCGCCTCCGAGAAGGTCGAGATGTCCAGCGCCCCCAGCAGCGCCAGGTCGTGGTTGCCGACCAGGCAGAGGCTGAACCGCTCGCGGGCGAGCGCCACGCAGGCGTCGGGGTCGGCGCCGTAGCCGACGAGGTCGCCGAGGCACCAGACCTGGTCGACTTCGGTCTCGTCCACCGCCGCAAGAACGGCCTCGAGGGCCTGCCGGTTGGCGTGGATGTCGCTGAGGACGGCTGCGCGCAAGCGGGCAGCGTACCCCGCCGCAGGCCCGGTCCATACGATTGCCTCGTGACCCCCACCGATTCAGTCGCCGCCCTGCGGGGTGCGGTAGAGGCCGCGGCGCGGGCTCTGCGCGACGGTGAGCCGACCGGCCCGCGCCCCACTTTGGAGCGCCCGCCGAAGCCCGATCTCGGCGACTACAGCTCCAACGCGGCGATGCTGCTCGCCGGCGCCCTCGGCGACAACCCGCGGGCGGTGGCCGAGCGGCTGCGGGGCGAGCTGGAGGGCGATCCCGGCCTCGCCCCCGAGCTGGAGCGGATCGAGATCGCCGGTCCTGGCTTCGTCAACTTCTTCCTCGCCGACTCCTGGTACCTGCGGGCGCTGGGTGAGCTCCTCTCCGCCGGGGAGGACGTCGGGCCGAGCCCCACCGACAGCCCCGAGCGGGTCTTGGTCGAGTTCGTCTCCGCCAACCCGACCGGCCCGATCCACGTCGGCACCGGCCGCAACGCCGCTTACGGCGATTCGCTGGCCCGCCTGCTGCAGGCCGCCGGCCACGAGGTGGAGCGCGAGTACTACGTCAACGACGCCGGCAGCCAGGTCGGCCGCTTCGCCGACTCGCTCGCGGCGAGAATGCGCGGGGAGGAGCCGCCCGAGGACGGCTACGCCGGCGAGTACGTCGGTGAGATCGCCACCCGGCTGCAGGCCGAGGGGGTCGATCCCTCAGACCGGGAGACGCTCGAAAAGCGGGGGATCGAGGAGGTCCTGAAGGAAGTCGCGGGCTCGCTCGAGCGCTTCGGCGTCCACTTCGACAACTGGTTCTCCGAGCGCAGCCTCTACGCCAAGGGCGAGGTCGACCAAGCGCTCGCCGAGCTGGAGAAGCGGGGCCACACCTACCGCCACGAGGACGCGCTGTGGCTGCGAACGACCGACTTCGGCGACGACAAGGACCGGGTCCTGATCCGCTCCAACGGCGAGGCCACCTACCTGACCCCGGACATCGCCTACCACTGGGACAAGCTCCAGCGCGGCTTTGAGCGCCTGGTCGACGTCCTCGGCGCCGATCACCACGGCTACGTGGCCCGGGTGCGGGCGGCGATCGAGGCCCTCGGGGCCGACCCCGAGCGCTTCGAGGCGCTGACCATGAACCTCGTCCACATCGTCGAAGCGGGCGAACGGGTGCAGATGTCGAAGCGGACCGGTGACTTCGTCAGCCTCGACGAGCTGGTCGAGGACATCGGCGTCGACGCCACCCGCTGGTTCATGCTCTGGCGCAGCCACGAGACCACCGTCGACCTCGACCTCGAGCTGGCCCGCAGCCAGTCGAGCGAGAACCCGGTCTACTACGTGCAGTACGCCCACGCCCGCATCGCCAGCATCCTGCGCAAGGCGGGGGAGGAGGGCGGCGCGGCCGAGCCCGCAGTTGGCGAGCGGGCGCCGCTGGAGGAGAGCGAGAAGGTGCTGGTCAAGCGGCTGCTCGAGTTTCCCGAGGAGGTGCGGGCGGCGGCGGCCCGCCGCGCTCCCCACCGGATCTGCGCCTACTCGACCACGGTCGCGGCCGACTTTCACGCCTTCTACCGCGACTGCCAGGTGATCGGCGCCGAGGGCAAGGGGGTCGAAGCCTCACGGCTGGCGCTCTGCCTGACGACGAAGCGGACGATCGCGGCGGCGCTCTGCCTGCTGGGGATTTCCGCCCCCGAGCGGATGTGATGCTGCGGGGCCGCGCCAGGCTCCCGCTGCTGGCGGAGATCGCCGGGCCGGCGCCCGGGTCGACGGCCTGGTCGCTGCGGCGCGGCGACTTCGAGCGGCTCGGCGAGGCGCTGCCCGACCTTGACGGGCACCGGGTGGTTCTGGTGGCAGGGGAGGGGGTCGCGCCGGCGGTGGCGGCGGTCGGCCTTGCCGCAGCCGGGAGCGCCTCGGGCCGGCGCACGGTCCTTGTCGACTGCGACCTCGCCCAGCCGCGGCTGGCGACGCAGATCGGCCTCGCCGCCGCCCCCGGCCTGCACGAGTACCTGCGCTGGGAGGCCGAACCGGCCGACGTCCTGCAGCCGATCGTCCTCGCCGGGCCGGCAGCCGCCGGCCTCGCCGACCCGCTCGTCTGCGTCAGCGCCGGCCGGCCGGCGGCAAAGCCCGAGACGCTCCTCGGGCTGCAGAGCTTCTCCCACATGGTCGGCAAGCTGCGGCAGGCCTACGAGCTCGTCCTCCTGCTCGCCCCGCCCGTCCTTGGCGAACCGGGTCCCTGCCTCGCGGCCGCTGCGCAGGCGGACGCGGCGGTCGCGGGCCTGCGCGAGGGGGAGGCGAAGGGAGGCGAAGGGCGGGAGCTACGGGTGGCGATCCGCCGCCTGCCGCCGGCGGCGATCGGCTCGGTCGCGGTCACAGGCACGGCCTGGGTTCAGAGGTCGTAGCGGGCGAGGTCGGCGTCGAGCCGCTCTGAGTCGCGCTCGCTGGGAGCCGGCGGCCGCATCGAGCCGTCGTCTCCGTCCGACCCGCCGCCGGCCCGGCGCCAGCGCAGCACCCCGATCGCCAGCGCCGCCGCGGCGATAAGCAGGGCGAGGATCGGGACCACGTAGGCGGAGAGGCTGAAGCCGGAGTCGGGCGGGAGGGCGAGGACCTCGTCGCCGTACTCGGCCTCCAGCGCGTCCTTGATCTCTGCTTCGGACTTGCCTTCGTCGATCAGGCGGTTGATGAAGACCCGCTCGCGCTGGGCCTGCGGCGATTCGGCCAGCTGCAGCAGGGTGCCGCACACGGGGCACATCACCTGCTTTTCGATTTCGGTCAGCGAGGCCTGCTCGGCGGCGCCGGCCTTCGGCGCCAGCAGCGCCAGCGCCAATGCGGCGACAAGCGCGATGCGGGCCCTCACGATTCTTCCTTCGGCAGCAGCGGCGCCACCGCTTCATTCAGGTAGTCCTCGTCGACGGCGCCCGGAGCGTGCAGCCGCAGCTTGCCCGCGGGGTCGACGAGGAAACTCTCCGGGAGACCGGTCGTGCCGAAGTCGTGCGAGACGTCCCCGTCCCCGTCCCGCAGCTGCGGATAGGAGAGATCGAACTCCTCGACGAAGTCCCGCCCGTCCTCGCTGAGGTCGCGGGTGTCGATGCCGAGCACCGCGAACCGGGGCCCTCCGTATTGCCGCTGGAAGTCCTCCAGCGCCGACGCCTCCGCCCGGCAGGGGGGACACCAGGAGGCCCAGAAGTTGACCAGCACCCAGCGTCCGCGGTAGCCCGCCAGCGACTGCGAGCCGTCTCCTTCTAGCACCGGCATTGCCGCCGTCGGCACCGGGTCGCCGACGGCCAGTCCCGAGGACCCTTTGATTGCCAGCCCAAAGACGAGCAGGCCGACGACGGCCAGCACGCCCAAGACTGCGATGACAGAGCGAAAGCTCACAGACGCCGAAGACTAGATCCCAGCGCCTCCCGGCAGCCCTCCCACGCCCTAGAATCAACCGGCACGCGGACGTAGCTCAGTTGGTAGAGCGCAAGCTTCCCAAGCTTGAGGTCGCGGGTTCGACCCCCGTCGTCCGCTTTCGGCCTATTCCTCGAGGTCGCGCCCGTACAGCCGCTGCTTCGCGCCCAGCAGCTCGCTGTCGGCGATCGCCATCAGGACTTCGGCGTCGCGATCGACGGAGGTGCCGATGCCGAAGGAGGTGCTGATCCTGCCTTCACCGAGGGCGGCGAGGCGGATTTCCTCGGCGATGCGGGTGGCGGCGATGTGGGCCTCGTCGTTGTCGGTGCCGGGCATCAGGATCGCGAACTCGTCGCCGCCGATGCGGAAGCAGTCGTCGGCGACGCGGGAGCCCTCGAGGATCTTCGCGACCTGGCGCAGGACCTGGTCGCCGGCGGGGTGGCCGAGGCGGTCGTTGACGGCCTTGAAGCCGTCGAGGTCGAGGAGGCAGAGGGAGACCGGGCCGAGGCGGGCGGCACGGGCGAGCTCGACCGGCAGGCGCTCCTCGAAGGCGCGGCGGTTGAGCAGGCCGGTGAGGGCGTCGCGGCGGCTCTCGCGGGACTCGGCCTCGTAGAGGTTGGCGTGGGAGAGGTGGGCGGCGATCAGGTCGCTCAGCATTTCGAGGGTCTCGACGTCGCCGGCTTCGAAGTGGTTGGCCTCGGGTGAGTAGACCTTGAGCACGCCGACCGTCTCGTCCAGGTGAGACAGCGGCACGCAGAGCATCGAGCCTGCGTTGACGCGGCGGCAGGCGGCGGCGTCGACCCGCGGGTCCTCGCTCGTGTCGTCGCTCCGCAGCACCTTCCCCTCGCGGACGCAGAGGCCGGAGAGGCTCGCGGCCGCCTTCAGTCGCATCCCCAGGTAAGGGGTGGCCTCGCCGGTGGCAACCGAGTAGACCATCTCGTCGTCCTCGAGCAGCTCGATCAAGCCGGCGCTGGCGCGGGTCAGCTTCTGCGCCCGCTCGGCGATCAGCTGCATGATCGCTTCGGGGTCGAGGTCGCTGGCGGCGATCTCCGTCTGGGTCTGGATGATCGCCCGCAGCTGGTCGGCCGTGCGCTCGCTTGCCATGCTCGTCAATCGACAGGAAGCAGCGCTTGATTTAACCCTGGGAAAGTGCTCCGCTAGGTCAGTCACCCCAGCTAGACAGGAGGAAGTCATGTACGCACGGGTTGTACGTTGGGAAGGGGCCGACGCCGAGGCGATGAAGGAGAGCGTCGAGCAGATCCGCGCCGATGCGGAGTCGGGGCCGCCGGAGGGAATACCGGCGAAGAAGCTCTGGGTCCTGCACGACCTCGACGGCGGCAGGGCGATGGCGATCACCCTCTTCGAGAACGAGGAGGACTATCGGCGAGGCGACGAGACGCTGAACTCGATGACCCCACCTGGCGAAGGCATGGGTCAGCGCGTTGGCGTTGACAAATACGAGCTCGCGATCGAGTTGGAGGCGTAGCGACCGGCCGCCTGGGCGTGGTTAGGCCATCGCCCAGGCACGCCTCGCTTCTTCGACCGGTTCTTCGCCGTCTTCGCCCTCGGTGCTCTCTTCGGCGGTCTCGGCTCCGGCGCTCGCCGTGGATCCCGGCAGGCGGTAGAAGTGCTCCGTCGCTCCGCGCACCTGGCGCTCCCGCACCAGCTCGATCAGGCCCGATTTCGCCAGCTCGGTGACGTGATAGTTGGTGTTGCTGAGGGGGATCTGCAGCTCGCGGCTGAGGTCGCTGGGGGAGAGGACCCGGCCGCCGTCGATCCCAAGGATTTCGAGGATCGAGACACGTAGTGGGTGAGCGGTGGCCCGCGCAAGCTGCTCCCAGTTGACGGGAAGGGCGGCCTGCGGGCTGCCGCCGTTATGGCCATTTTCCGGGGCTTTTCCATAGGAATCGCCGTTTGCAGAGATCGAGTGGGGGGAATGTCCGTTCTGGGTTGGCATAGGGCGATATTACCCAAAAATATTGACTTAAGTCATCGATTATGGGTAAGACATTCATCGATTACTGCTTTTTGCGATCCGATTGCAAGTTGGTCAGATCGGGTAGGGCCTCATCAGCCAAGATTTAGGAGCGGCCTTGGGTGGCCGGGGAGGAGTTTCTGGATGAGTAGGTGGAGCCGTGTATCTCGTATGGGGCAGACCGTCCTCCTCGCTTTGGTGCTCGGGCTGGCAGGCGCGGCCTCCGCTCAGGCAGGCGAAGTCGTTTTCTCTCCCCAGCACGAACCGCCCACCGCGGCGGACGGCTGGCAGGCCGGTACCTGCAAAGTCTCCACCTGCGTTCCGGATGGCTCCACCAGCGAATTCTTCGAAACCGCCGGCGCTCATCCCCCTTTCGGGATGACCCAGTTCATCGTCAAGCATGAGGAAGGCGGTCTCCCCGGTGACCCGCACGAAGAACCGGAAGTCGACCTGGACCATCTGCGGGTCGACCTGCCGGTCGGCCTCAGCGTCAACCCCGGAGCGGTTCCGCAGTGCGGAACCGCGCACCCGGGCGAATGCAAAACGGCGTCGCCGTTAAGCCAGGTTGGCGAAAGCTGGGTGACGGTCTCTCCGGAAGGGATTCCGCTGACTCCCCCGATCGAAGTCAAAGCCCTTGTCTACAACCTTGTCCCGAAGCCGGGCCAGCCCGCCCGCTTCGGTTTCACGGTCGAAGCGATCCCGGTTCCGGTCATCGGCTTCGTGGCGCCCCCCCAGGACGTCTTCCTCGAAGCGGACGTGGCCTGGGAGTCGGACTACCACGAGGGGTTCACGATCGACGCCCCCAAGGCAGAACACCTGAAACTGCTGAAAAACCGGCTCGTCTTCTACGGGGAAAAAGGGGATTCCGCGCATGGCTTCTTCATCACCACCCCGAGCACCTGCTGGAATCCCAACACCGATCCGGCCCACGCGCACACCTACTCGACCTACGCTCGGGCTGACTCCGAACAGAACAAAGATCCGAACTTCCCCAACGGCTCCCCTTACGTAGAGGGGAAGATTCCCCCAGGGACCTTCCCCAAGGGCTGCGCGACGATCCCCTTCAAACCCTCGATCGGGGTCGACCCGGGTACTAACCAGGTCGACTCCCGGGCGGGAGCGGTGACCGAGGTGAAGCTGCCGATCGAACCGAATCCCAAAGGCCAGGAAACCTCCCCGATCCGGACGGCGAAGGTGACGCTGCCGGCGGGGATGGGGCTGAACCCCTCGGCGGCGAACGGCCTCGCCGCCTGCACCGACGCCCAGTTCGCCAAGGGCACCCGCAACCCGATCGCCTGTCCCGCTAACTCGAAGATCGGTACGGCCACGATCGAGACCCCGCCGCTGCCGGAGGGACCGCTGACCGGCAACGTCTACGTCGGGACCCAGAACAGCCGCGACCCCGAATCCGGCGAGGAGTTTCGGATCCTGGTCAGCGCCTATTCCCCCCGCTACGAAGTCGGGGTCCGCTTGGTCGGCAACGTCTCCGCGAATCCGCAGACGGGTCAGCTGACGGCCGTCTTCGACGATCCGGCAAAGACCGTGCTGCGCGGCGGCAATGCGGACAACATCCCGCACGGCCTGCCGCAGGTGCCCTTCACCACCTTCCGGATCAGCGTCGACGGCGGCCCGAAGGCGGCTCTCACCAGCCCGCCGACCTGCGGCCCCAACACCACGAACAGCGAGCTGACGCCGTGGTCGGCTCTGTTCGGCGGCAAATCCGCGGCTCCGACCAGCAAATTCAGCCTTGCCGCGCTTCCGGGCGGCGGCGACTGCCCGAAGACGATGGCGGAGCGCCCGTTCGCTCCGGGCTTCAGCGCGAAACCGAAAAGCAACCAGGCGAAAACCTTCACTCCGTTCTCGACGCGTATCACCCGGCCCCCCGGCCAGCAGGAGCTGAAAGGCATCGACGTCACCTTGCCCGAAGGTGCGACCGCGAAGCTGAAGGGCATCCCGTACTGCCCGCCGGCCGCACTCGCCGCCGCCGCGAATCGCTCTGGTAACGAGGAGAAGGGCAACCCGAGCTGCCCCGACGAGAGCAAGATCGGCGTCGCCGCGGTCGAAGCCGGTACCGGTGAGCCGCTGAAAATCGAGGGGACCGCCTACCTCGCTGGGCGTTTCGAAGGCGCACCGCTCTCGGCCGCCGTCATCACCCCGGCGCTGGCCGGGCCGTTCGACCTCGGCAACGTGGTCGTGCGGGTGCCGCTCTTCCTTGATCCCGAAACGGCCCGGGTTCGCGCCAAGACCGACGCGTTTCCGGACGTCTACGGCGGCACCAAGCTCGACATCCGCTCGATCTTCCTCAACCTGAACCGCAAGGAATTCACTCTGAACGGCACCAACTGCCGCAAGGGCGCGGTTGCCGGGGTGATCCGCGGCGGTGGGGCGGACCCGCTCAACCCGGCGGCCTTCTCGTCCTTCCCAGTCTCCGACGAGAACCAGACCAACGGCTGCGACCAGCTGAAATTCCGGCCGAAGCTGAAGATCCGCCTCTTCGGGAAGACCCGCCGCGCCAAGCACCCGAAACTGCGGGCGATCCTCACGGCCCGGCCCGATGACGCCAACATCGCCCGGACCGCGGTAGCGCTGCCGCACGCGCTCTTCCTCGACCAGAGCAGCCTTGCGACCGTCTGCACCCGAGTGCAGTTCGCCGCCCACGAATGCCCGAAGAAGTCGATCTACGGGCGGGCCCGCGCCTTCACCGCGCTGCTGGGCAAGCCGCTCGAAGGCCCCGTGTACCTGAGGTCTTCGGACAACCCGCTGCCGGACATGGTGGCCCATCTCGAGGGACAGGTGGACTTCGACCTGGTCGGGCGGATCGACAGCTTCCGAGGCGGCATCCGCACGACCTTCGATCGGGTGCCGGACGTGCCGGTCGAAAAGTTCGTGATGATCCTCCCCGGCGGCAAGAAGGGCCTGCTGGTCAACTCACGCAATCTCTGTCAGAAGCCGGTCAGAGCGTTCCTGCGCTTCAAAGCCCAGAATGGCAAGAAAGTGAATTCGAAGCCGAAACTGCGGACCGCCTGCAAGGGGAAAAAGGGGAAGGGCGGCAAGAAGCCGAAGGGGAAGAAGTAATCATCAGAAAGTGTCACATCACAAAATGGTGACACGGTTACCGATATTGCATTTGGGGTAGTTGCTCAGAACACCTTCGAAGGTGTGTATGTTTCTCGGTGGGAGGGACGTACATGGGCGCTTACAGGGGGCGTCCTCGTTAAGGAACAACGAGGAGGAATAGATGTCAAAGCGCTCGCTTGCGCTGCTTCTGATGTGTCTCGGGGTCCTGTTTTTGCTGTCGGCGACGGCAGCGGCGGATACCGGGAACGTGATCGAACCGCAGCACGAACCGCCGACGGCGGCAGACGGCTGGCAGGCAGGGACCTGTTACGAAAACCAGGTGGGCGAAGTGCCGCAGCCGCCGAAACCCGTCAACCCGACGGATACCACCAAACCGTTTTGCTCTCCGGAAACCCCCGAGCTCTTCTACACGCAGGCGGGAGGGCATCCCCCGGTCGCGTTCGACCAGTACATCATCAGGCACAAAGAAGAAGCCGCGCCGCCCTTTGGCATTTTGATGCCGTTGGAAGAGGACCCTTCGGACACGCCCCCCTACAAAGGCCGGGTACTCAAAACGGAGCGAGTCGATTTGCCCCCAGGATTCACCGAGAATCCGCAGAGCAGCCCGCAGTGCCCGCGGGAGGTTTTCAAAAAAGAAGTCGCACCGAACACTTTCGTTCCGCAATGTGACGAAAGCACGATCGTCGGCCGCAACGAAACCTGGCTGGTCATCAATACGGCGAACAAAGTGCCGGTCCCTGGTGGGGACCCCGTCACCGGCCCCTTCCTCCCCAAAGGCTTCGTCATTTCCCCTGATCCTGCCAAAGGAACGAGAGTCCCCGTTTACAACCTCGTGCCGGACGAGGGCGAACCGGCTCGGCTTGGTTTCGTAATCGCAGGAACCAGGGTCATCGAACTCGAAGGTGGCGTTGCCTGGGAGAGCGACTTTCATGAGTACTTCACGATCAAACTCCCGGCGCCCTCTGTTCCGTTCTCGAGCCTGAAAAGCCGTCTGGTCGCCTTCGGCCAGTCGGGGGACGGCGCCCACATCACGCTGCCGACCACCTGCTTCGACCCGAGCCAGTGGCCGCACCTTTACTCGACCTGGTTCCGGGGCGAGTCATGGGGCGAACCGAACCCGACCTTCCCGGAAGGCTCGACGCCGTGGGAGGCGAAGCTTCCGCCCGGGATCCAGCCGACCGGCTGCGACAAAGTCCCGTTCGATCCTGGTATGAAAATCGACCCTGGTACGAACGCGGTCGATTCGCCCGCGCCGGCGACCGTGGAGACCACGCTTCCCTTCGACCCCGCGAAAGAAGGCGGCGAAGTCCGGAACGGCGGAACCGAAGGGATCTCGCAGTCGCACGTCCGCAAGGCGGAAGTGGTGCTGCCGAAGGGCATGGGGATCAACCCCTCCGGGGCCAACGGCCTCGCGGCCTGCAGCGACGCCCAGTTCAAGAAGGGCATCCGGGTGATGGACAACGAATGCCCGGCCGCCTCCGACATCGGCACCGTCGAAGTCGAGTCGCCGCCGCTGAGCGAGCCGCTGATCGGCGACGTCTACGTCGGCGATCAGAAGAGCCGCGACCCCGAATCGGGCGACCAGTTCCGGATCCTGCTCGAAGCCAAGAGCGTCCACGAGGACATCAACGCCCGCCTGATCGGCCACGTCAAGGCCAACAAGAAGACGGGTGAGCTGACGGCGGTCCTGAACGACAAGCTGGTAGGCCAGTTCGCCGGCGAGCTGCCGGAAGGGCTGCCGCAGGTCCCGTTCGAGTCGATCCGGGTCCACTTCGACGCAGGCAAGAACGTGCTGACCAGCCCGCCCGTCTGCTCGGCCACGGGCACCAGCCGCTTCGAACCGTGGGCGCGTCCCGGTGAACTGAAGCCGGTCGACTCGACCGTCACCCTCAGCTCCGACCCCACCGGCGGGGCCTGTCCGAAAACGATGGCGGCGCGGAAGTTCACTCCGACCTACAAGGCAAACCCCGACAGCACCAAAGGCGGCGCCTACTCGCCCTTCCACGTCCGCATCGCGCGGCGTGACGGCGAGCAGGAGCTGAAAGTCGTCAACGTCACCCTGCCGAAGGGCCTGACCGGCAAGCTCGCCGGCATCCCCTACTGCCCGGATGATGCCATCGCAGCAGCGGCGGCGAAGAGCGGCAGGCAGGAGTCCGACAGTCCGAGTTGCCCGGAACACAGCTTCCTGGGCACGGTCACGACCGTCTCGGGCACCGGCGACAACCCGCTGAAACTGCCGGGGAACGTCTGGCTGGCGGGCCCGTACAAGGGCGCCCCGGTCTCCCTGGTCACCACCACCCCGGCGCTGGCCGGCCCGTTCGACCTCGGCACCGTGGTCGTCCGGGTAGCGCTGAACGTCAACCCCGAGACCACCCAGATCAACGCGGTCTCCGACGAGATTCCCGACGTCTTCGGCGGGGTGAAGCTGGACCTGCGGCAGATCGACATCGATCTCTACCGCAAGAAGTTCATGCTCAACCCGACGAACTGCGGTCCGCAGGCGACGACGGGGGAGATCAACGGCGGCGGTGCCAACCCGGCCGACCCGGCGACGTTCAGCTCCTACGCGGTCAACGACCCCTTCCAGGCGACCGGGTGCAACAAGCTCGGCTTCAAGCCGAAGCTGAAGGTGCAGCTGTACGGGCCGACGGTGCGGAACAAGTACCCGCGCCTGAAGGCCGTTCTGACCGCTCGCAAGGGCGACGCCAATGTCGCCCGCACGGCGGTGACGATGCCGAGGTCGCTGTTCCTCGAACAGGGCCACATCGGCACCGTCTGCACCCGGCCGCAGCTCGCTTCCCACACCTGCCCGAAGGCCTCGGTCTACGGCTCGGCGGAAGCTAAGTCGCCGCTGTTGAAAGGCAAGTTGAAGGGCAAGGTGTACCTCGTGTCCTCCAACAACGAACTGCCCGACCTGCTCGTCGACCTGCGCGGCCAGGTGGAGGTCTACCTGCGCGGCGTGATCAGCACCGGCAGCACCGGAGGCCTGAAGACGGTCTTCCGCAAGGTGCCCGACGTGCCGGTCAAGCGGTTCGTCCTCAACATGAAGGGCGGCAAGAAGGGCCTCCTCGTCAACTCGACCAACACCTGCGCGAAGACGCAGCGGGCGATCGTGAAGATGAAGGGCCAGAACGGCAAGAAGAAGAACAACAACAAGTTCAAGCTGAACGTCGTCTCCTGCGGCAAGAAGAAGGGCAAGAAGTAGGAGCGCGGGTTTTCGAGTCAGTCGCACCGGCGCGGAAGGCCCAATAGCCTCCGCGTCGGTGCGCCCGACGCT
>Ga0307300_10000071_pt1 | contig 24554 bp, 24 predicted proteins | sample ER_DNA_181_FD_194492 | JGI IMG/M metagenome (GOLD analysis project Ga0307300, IMG submission 194492) | Bulk soil microbial communities from the East River watershed near Crested Butte, Colorado, United States - ER_DNA_181 | ecosystem: Environmental > Terrestrial > Soil > Floodplain | place... | reverse complement strand
GCGCCTACTTCACCGTCCAGCAGCTACCCGAGGGGGTGCCGCTGAAGGTCAGCGGCTACGTGAAGAGCAATGCCAGCTTCTCGGGCGGCACCTTCCACTCCGCAGTCAACGGGTTCGGGCGTGCCCGCCAGACTCTGAACGCGGGCAAGGAGCGGCGGCGGCGCGAGCCGCGGGCCGAGGGGCGGCAGATCCACGCCGCGCCCGCCCGCATCCGCCACGACGAGAGCCTCGGCGGCTGGACTGTGCCGCTGCCGACGATCGACGGCGCGATCATCCGCCGCTCGGCAGCCGAGCTCGATCGCTACGGGCCGGACTTCACCTACGGCCACAACATGGTCGCCAAGCACCTCGCCACCGTCGGCGCGATCGGCGCCGGGGTGGGGGCGGGGTTCACGCTCGCCCAGCTGCCGCCGACGCGGAAGCTGCTGCTGAAGATGAAGGCGCCGGGGGAGGGACCGAGTGCGGAGAAACGCGAGAAAAGCTGGTTCAAGGTCGTCTTCGTCGGCGAGGGCGGCGGCAAGCGCGTCGTCACTGAGGTCAAGGGCGGGGACCCCGGTTACAGCGAGACCTCGAAGATGCTCGCCGAGTCCGGCCTCTGCCTCGCCTTCGACGACCTTCCCGCCAAAGCCGGCCAGCTCACGACCGCCGACGCGATGGGCGACGCCCTGCTCGAGCGGGTGCGGAGAGCCGGCATCGCCTTCGACGTAGTCGAATCCAGCGAGACCGGGTAAGGAGCCGCCATGGACGATCGACAGGTACTCGACCGCATCGACAAACTGGTCCAAGAAGAGGAGCAGCTCCTCCATCGACATGAGGGCGAGGGCTTGGGCGACGACGAGCACGCCCGCCTCGAAGAGCTGAAAGTCCAGCTCGACAAGGCCTGGGACTACCTGCGCCAGCGCCGCGCCCTCCGCCGCGCCGGCGACGACCCCGACGAGGCCAGCATGCGCGACGGCGGCACCGTCGAGGACTACGAGCAGTAGCGCCACACGAATCCACCTGAGCGGCGCTAGGCTTTCATCCGCTCCCGGCGCCTTGGCGGAGTGGCTACGCAGCGGCCTGCAAAGCCGTTTACACCAGTTCGATTCTGGTAGGCGCCTCTAGCTCCAGGCTCTGCCCGCGGGACGCGAGCGCCCGACAGGGGCTCCACTAAACAGGTGTTCGATCTTCAGGGGAACGCTTGGGTTTTCTGTTTCTCTCCTACTGAGTAATCAAAACTCTGATCGACGGTCAATGCGCCGCGTACCAGTGCTCAGCGCTTACCGCCGTATTTAGGCAAAGGAGGAGACCAATGCAGTCCACGATGAAGAGAGGCAGTTTGCTCTTGGCTTCACTCGCGGTGTTGATCGCCACGATGGCTCTCGGGTCATCGTCCGCATCGGCAAGTCAGTTCTGCGGAGGCCAGCAGGTAAACAATGCGAACAAGTGCTGGGGCGCCAGTCGCTACATGCTGGGCGCCACGGCCAAAGGAGAAAGCACCGGCGTGTGCGTTGGCGCGGATCTAACCCAGGGATCCTGTGTGCCAGTCCATGACGTTGCCGGCGTCCAGGTGCCTGGTGGCGTGCACTCCCCGTGGGTGATCGGAACGGCGTCGGCCTTCACCCTCACCTCCAGCTTCACCTACGAATAGGTTGGGCGGTCGATAGTGCGGCACCGCAGGCCGAGTCGTCGCTCTCTTCGCGAGAGATGGCCGCTCGGCCTGCTGCTCGCTTTGTTGCTGGCGGCGAGCTTGACGGCATGTGGCGGCGCCGAGCAGTCGGGCAGCGAACGAGCGCCAGCGCGCGCCCCTCGACCCTCAAACGGCACTCTGCCATCGTCCCCCGATCACCGCGTATCACTCACCCTGTCTGAGAACTTCGCGCTGCTGCGCAGTTCCCCTGATGGGATACCCCCGCTTGTGGGGCGGACCCTGAGCAGGCGAATACCGGGCATGGCCTGGGACCTGGCCCAACGTGTCCCAGTACAGGGGACCAACGCTTACTGGTTGGTGCCCGGCGCTAAAAAACTCTGCATAGTGGCGACCACCCCCAAGTCGCCGGCCATCAGCTTCGCTTGCACCAGCGCTAGCCGAGCCCTTCGCCGTGGGATCATGAACACTTCTCTCAACCGAATCACCCGCAGGCGCACCATGGTCGGCGTAACCCCGGATGGAACTCGTTCCGCACTGATTCAGAGTGGCGTCTTGACCAGCTCCGTGCGCGTGCGCCACGGTCTCTTCGTGCTTCGCGACTCCGTTGCTTTGCCACCAGACCAAGTGACTCTCCGCTAGGCACCCTGCAGGTGAGATGGGCCTACCTCCTGCCGGCAAGGTTCGGTCGCCCGCGGGCTGGGCCGGGGTGTGCTCCCGGGCTAGAAGACGCGCCGGAAGAGGTAGATCGCAAGCAGGACGAGGATGATGATGATCAGAATCGTGACGATGCTCATTGTTCTCCTTCGGGTCAGGAATAGGGCTGCGCAGCTTCATCCCCCGGAAGGGGCTCGGTCAAACTTCCCGATCTAGCGGCATAGGGCGGTTATGGAGTAAGAGCGCGACCGCCGGGTAAGTTCCCGAGCAAAGTGCGAGCGGGGACCAGTCACGACGATTTCGAGACTCAGTATTGGCTGCGGACGGCGGCGGCTGGGAGCTGGGTGACGATCTTGATGGCGCTGGCGGGGTTCGCCTACGTGGCGTTCTTCGCGGAGGCGGGTCACCGGCTCCCGCTGGGGATCATGCTCGCCGTGGTCACCGCATCCGGGCTGGTAGCGCAGTTTGCCGTCCCCTGGCCGCGGATCGTCGCCTCGCCTCGGCGCGAGCGTGCCTTCCTCTGCTGGGCGCTCTTGACCGTGGTGATGATCTGGGCGCTGGCGATGGTGGACGGAGGCTCCGGGAGCCCGCTGCGGATCGCGCTCTTCCTGCCGCTCATCTTCGCCTCGCTCTCCTTCCCGGTGCGGCACGTCGTCGTCGTCTGGTTCGCCGCCCTCGTCGCCTTCCTCGCCCTCGCCGTGACCGGCGACGTCAGCGGCGGCTACGTCCTGGTCTACGCGGCGGTCCTCGGCGGAACCGCTGCGATGGCGCTCTGGCAGGCGAAGAACCACGACGCCTGGCGCCAGGAGCTGGCCCGCAGCTCGAACATCGACCCGCTGACGCAGTTGCTCAACCGGCGCGGCTTCGCGACCGCCTCCGAGCGGGCCTTCACCGCCCTTGCACGGTACGGCCGGCCGGTGACGCTGGCGGTGATCGACCTCGACCATCTCAAGGCCTACAACGACGAGAACGGCCACCAAGCCGGCGACGAGCTGCTCTGCTGGGTGGGAGAGCGGCTTGCGGGGTCGATCCGCGCCGGTGACTCCGTCGCCCGCCTCGGCGGCGACGAGTTCGCGGTGCTGCTGCCCGACACCAACCTCGAGGCGGCGAAGCCGGTGCTCGATCGCGTCGCTCGGACACTGGCGGAGCGGACGCCCCACTGCGTCGGCGTCGCTTCCGCCCCCGGGGAGGGAGCGAGCTTCGACGACCTCTACCGCACCGCCGACGCCGCTCTCTACGAGCGCAAGCTGGTCCGGCCGGAGAAGGCCGGCCCCTCGGCGCTTGAGCCGAGTTAGCGACGTGCGTAGCCTGCGTAGGGTGACTGAGAGGTCGGCAGGGGCTGAAAAGTCGGCGAAGGGGGATGGCCGCCGGGGGGACGCGCGGCTCGCCCGCCTCTACCTGGAAGCGCTGCGGGCGGCGGATGCATCCCGTGCCTATCGCGTCGCCAGCGGGGCGCTGCAGCAGGGGATGACGACGCCCGAGCTCTACCAGCGGGTGATCGCGCCGGCGATGCACCAGATCGGCGAACTTTGGGAGCGCGGAGCCATCACCGTCGCCGACGAGCACATGGCGACGGCCCTGACGAACAGGATCCTGGCGGCGCTGCGCCCGCCTCCGGACGAGGCCTCGGCGCCGCGACCGGCGCGGGCCCTGCTCGCAGCCGTCGAAGGCGAGCAGCATGCCCTCGGCCTGCGGATGGCGGCCGACCTCCTCGAAGACGCCGGCTACGACACGATCTACCTCGGGGCCGACGTCCCCACCGGAGCCCTCCTGCAGGCGGTGGAGTCGCTCTCGCCGGACCTGGTCGCGGTGACGGCGACGATGGAGACGCTGGCGCCTCGCCTCCAGGCCGTGGCCGTCGAGCTGCGGCGGGCGCATCCGAAGCTCGGCGTGCTGGTCGGCGGGCAGGCGGCGCCTCCCCAAATCGACGGGGGGACGCTGGTCCGGGACCTCGAGCTGCTGCCGGAGCAGGTGCCCAGCTCTCAGGTGTGATTCGGGCCGTCGTCGGCGCCACCGCCGCCGTGGTCGTCACCACCGGAGTCGTCACCACCACCTCCGCCGCCACCGCCCTGCGGCTCGATCTGCTTGGCGAGGAGGCCGTTGTCGGTGGGCTGCGCGTCGACCTCGATCCGCATGCCCTTGTGGAGCGCTCCGAACCCGGAGATGCGCTCGAACTGGGTCCTGCCGTTGACCCTGATGCGGATCCGGTTGCCGTTCTGGGTCGAGATGCGGAAGCTGCGGTCTCCGGAGTTCTTGGAGACGACGGTCCCGTCGATGTGGCGGAGGGCTGCCTGAGCCGGGAGGGCGAGCACGCCCACCATCAGCGCCGCAGCCAGAGCCGTCGTCGCGAGTAGAGCCGATCGTCTGCTGGTCATCGTGTCCCTGCCTTTCTTGGTTGGTGGTCCCCGCGATACGAACACGGGTCCCGCGGGGTTCAAAACCGGTTAGACGCGACCTTCGCGGGTACTTAGGGCGTGTCCACCAGTCGCAGTGCCAAATCCGAAAGACCAGGGAATCAGGAGGACGAGATGGCTGAGAGGACCGGGGAACGGACGCCCACGGACCGCGACGGCGACGGCGTGCGCGACCGCGACGAGATCCGCGAGACGAACGGAGTGCGCGACCGCGACGCGGTGCGCGAGGAACCCGCGGTCGGCAGGCGCGAAGGCGCGGCCGGGCCGGCCCTCGTCCGTGAGCGCCAACGCGACGAATACGGGGGCTTCAACCTCGGCGCCGCCTTCTTCGGCTGGCTGGTCGCGGTCGGGATCGCGGTCCTGCTGACGGCGCTGCTGAGCGCCGCCGGCGCGGCCATCGGGCTGACCGAATTGAGCGAAGGGGAGGCGGAATCGAACGCCGAGACGATCAGCATCGTCGGCGCCATCCTGCTCATCGTCGTTCTCGCGATCAGCTACTACGCGGGCGGCTATGTCGCCGGGCGGATGTCCCGCTTCGACGGCGGGCGCCAGGGCCTCGGCGTCTGGCTGTTCGGGCTGCTCGCGACCGTGGCGCTGGCGATCCTCGGCGCCATCGCCGGCTCCGAATACAACCTCTTCTCGCAGCTGAACCTGCCGCGGATCCCGATCGACGAAGGCTCGCTGGCGGGTGGGGCGGCGATCGCCCTGGTCCTCGTCCTCGTGGCGACGGCGCTGGCGGCGATCTCCGGCGGCAAGGTGGGGGAGCGCTACCACCGCAAGGTCGACCGCGCCGGCTTCGAGCCGCGAGAGGGCGAAAGCCGGCGGACGGCGGCCTAGCGCGGCCGCTGCCAGTTGGGCCGCAGGTAGGCCTCCTCGAAGCCCGCCTTGAGGATGTTGCGATAGCTCGCCGCCGGCCGGTCCGGAACCCGCTCCCCCGTCTCGACGAGGAGGGTCCGGCAGCCGGCCGCGGCGGCGTCGCTTATCCGCCGGCGCAGGAGAGCGGTCTGGCAGCCGCGGCCGCGGGCCTCCTCCAGGGTTGCGCCGATCCCCAGCTCGGCGATCCCATCGGCGATCAGCATCGCCCCGCAGGCCTGGGCTTCGCCGTCGATCCGGGCGACGTAGCAGCGCCAGCCGGGGCGGCCGGGCAGGTGGGCGAAGAACTCGGCGCCCCATGCAGGCATCCCGAAGCCGAGCGCGGCGATCGTCCCGAGCGGCGCCTCGTCGGGAGAGCCCAGCTCCACCACCTCGATTCCCTCGGGCTCCGGGAAGCGGGGCGGGTGCGGGTCGCGGACGAACTTCATCCAGGCGTAGGAGGGTTCGAAGCCGTTCTCCCGCAGCCACGCCTCTGCCGCGGCGCTGCCGGGCAGGTCGAGGGTGACCGAGACGTAGGGGGTGGAGCGCTCCTCGGCCCAGGCGACCGCCGCCTCGAGGTCGCGCTGCTCGGCCTCGGCGGTCCCGAGGACGAGGTTCAGCATCCTGACCCGGCCGAGATCGCGGACCACAGTGGCCTGGATCGCCCCGAACCGGCGCCACTCGATGCCGCGCTCGGCGGCGATCTCGTCTGGAACCGATTCCCAGATCTCCCGCCAGAAGCGGCGGTCGATCCGGTCCAGCTCGGTCGAGTCGTAGGCGACCCCGTTCCTGGTCGTGCCGGTGCCCATCGAGTGGCAGCATAGGCTGCGGCGATGAGCGAGCGGCGAGCATCGGAGCAGGTGCCGGACGACCAGGTGATCGTCCTCTTCGGCGCGACCGGGGACCTCGCCCAGCGCAAGCTGCTGCCGGGGATGTTCCACCTGGCGCAGGTGGGGCTGATGCCCGAGCGGTTCCGGATCGTCGGCGCCGCCCGCAAGCCCCTTGGCGACGAGGAATTCCGGAAGCTGGCGCGGGACTCGATCTTCGGCTCCGGCCGCAAGCCCGAGGATCCCGAGACCTGGGAGCGGTTCGCCGAGTCGCTGCGCTTCGCCAGGGTGGGGGAGGGCCTCGACGAGCTTCAGCGGCAGATCGACTCGGCGCGCGAGGAGCTCGGGGGCGAACCGGAGCTGCTCTTCTACCTCTCGCTGCCGCCGCAGGCGGCCGCCGGCACGGTCGATGGGCTGCGGGAGATGGGCCTAGAGCCCGGCGCCAGGGTCATCACCGAGAAGCCGTTCGGCACCGACCTCGACTCCGCCCGCGAGCTGAACCGGCGCCTGCACTCCGTCTTCGCCGAGCACTGCATCTTCCGCATCGACCATTACCTGGGGCGGGAGGCGGTCCAGAACCTGCTGGCGCTGCGTTTCGCCAACGGCATGTTCGAGCCGGTCTGGAACCGCAACCACATCGACCACGTCCAGATCGACGTCCCGGAGACGCTCTCGATCGAGATGCGCGGCTCCTTCTACGAGGAAACGGGCGCCTTCCGCGACATGGTCGTCACCCACCTCTTCCAGGTCCTCGGCTTCGTCGCGATGGAGCCGCCCGTCTCGTTGGAGCCGAAACCGCTCGGGATCGAGCGCGAGAAGGTCTTCGAAGCGATGCCGCCGCTGCGGCCGGAGGACGTTGTCCGCGGCCAGTACGAGGGCTACCGGGACGAGGACGGCGTCGCCGCCGACTCCGACACCGAGACCTTTGTCGCCGTCAGGGCCGCCGTTGACAACTGGCGCTGGGAGGGGGTGCCGTTCTACCTGCGCTCGGGCAAGCGGCTGGAGGAGAGCCGCCACCTGCTCACGGTCGCCTTCAAGCGCCCGCCGCGGCGGATGTTCCCGCTCGACTGCAACCAGATCGCCGAGTCCTTCGGTCACGACCACCTCACCTTCGAGCTCGGCGACCCCGGCAGCATCTCCGCCTCTTTCCTCGCCAAGGTGCCGGGGCCGCGGATTCAGCTCGGCGAGGCGCACATGCGCTTCAGCTACGCCGACACCTTCGGCGGCCCGGAGGAGGCGCTCGACCCCTACGAGCGGCTGATCCACGACGTCATGCTCGGCGACCGCACCCTCTTCACCAGCTCCGAGGCGATCGAGCGCCTCTGGGAGGTCTCCCAGCCCGTGCTCGAGAGCCCGCCGCGGGCGATCCCCTACGAGCCCGGCTCCTGGGGCCCGAGCGAAATCGACCAGCTGATCGCGCCGCGCCACTGGCACCTGCCGAACGACCACGTCTAGCGCCGGAACGGAAAAGGGCCCCAAAAGGGGCCCTTTGTCTCCGAAGGACGTGCCACCAGAGAGTGCTAAGTCGCTGGCTCGTCGGTCCTCAAGCTTTTGAAGTTCCTATCCCCCAAACACCGCAAAGGTCTGAAGGTTGCACCTCTTGCATCGACGGTTGCAAGCATTCCTTTAGCCACTACCCGCCTTTCTCCTGCCCATTGCTAGATTCCGGGATCCCGGGCGTTTAGCTCAGTTGGGAGAGCGCCAGCTCGACAAGCTGGAGGTCACTGGTTCGAGCCCAGTAACGCCCATAGGCCTCGGGGGACGAGATATCGCGAACGTCCGCCGCCTTGGGCCGCCGCCGCGGCTGTATTAGTCGCTCCTCCTCCCGCTCCATATCTCGCGTCGTCGGCGCGCACCCACCAGAGTTAAGAGATCTTGACTAAAAAGGGGTTTTGGAGATACTGGAACGTACCTAAACACAAGGAGGCCCCATGAGATCTCTCAAGAAGCTCTGCTGGACGGCGGTCGCAGCTCTCGCGCTGTTCGTTGCGGTTGGAGGAGGCACCGCATCGGCAACGACACTCGAGGTTGGCGGAGTGAGCCAAAACAAATCCGTTTCCATGGAAATGACCCTCAAATCGGGCACGTCCATGCTTCTGAAAGATGAATTTGGCACTACCACCGAGACATGCACGAGCTCGACGATGGCCGGATCGACCAGCAGTCCGTTTACCGTTACATCAATAACGTTGGTCCTGGCTGTCGTGCGGACAGAAAAATGCACCCACACGGATACCGTGCTGGCCCTTGGAATTCTTCATTTCCATTGGTTCTCAGGCACAAACGCTTCGGTGTCCATGTCGGGATCCGAAACCACAATTCAATCGACATTCTTCGGCGCGTCGGCAATCTGCAAAACCGGCACCGGCACCACGATAGGCACCCTTACAGGCACTAAAGAAGGCAACGCGACGCTTGATGTAAACGCAACCATCAATTGCGGCATCCTGGGCAGCTCGAGTTGGACTGGCACGTACACCGTCACAAAGGTGAATGGGGTCGCTGGTGCTGGCTTAGGAGCCGTTAATTAGAAATTGATCAAGTTGAAGCTATCTAAGGCATAGCGGGGGCCGCCGATGCGGCCCCCGCGTTACGGCTGATCTAATTCTTCCGCCTCCTGGTTAGGCTTGAGCGCGGTGGCGTCGCCGGGCTGTCTCGCCCCGGCCTCAGGTTTTTCGCATAGCTGCCGATAGTGGCTGCGCATGAGACTTCCTGCGATCGCCGCCGTGGTGGCTGCCCTCTGTCTCGCCGGCTGCGGCTCTGGAACGAGCGATCCGGGGGATGGCGGGGTGCTGCGTGCGACCTTCTCCTCGTTCCCCGACTATCTCGATCCGGCGCTCTCGCACTCGGAGGAAGGTTGGACGGCAATCTACGACACCTACGTCCCGCTGCTGACCTACCGGCATGCGGACGGTAAGGCGGGGAGCGAAGTGATCCCCGGCCTGGCGCGGGCGCTGCCGAAGATCAGCGAGGACGGGCTCACCTACCGGTTCCGCCTCCGCGACGGGCTGCGCTACTCGAACGGCAAGCCAGTCGTCGCCTCGGACTTCAAACGCGCGGTCGAACGGGTATTCGTCCTCAACTCAAGCGGCTCGCCGTTCTTCACCGACATCGTCGGCGCGACGGAGTTCGCGAAGACGAAGAAGGGCGGCATCAGCGGCATCGTTACCGACGACCAGAGCGGCGAGATCACGATCAAGCTGACCCACCCGCGCGGCACCTTCCTGCAGGAGCTGGCGCTGCCGTTCACCGCGCCGCTGCCGGCCGGGACGCCGGACGAAGACCTCACCGGCAACCCGCCAGCCGCTACCGGGCCTTACGAGATCGTCTCCTCGAAGCCCGGTCGCGGCTGGTCGTATGCCCGCAATCCCTACTGGGCGAAGGCCAACGCGAAGGCGATGCCGCAACTGCCCGGCGGCTCGGTCGATCGGATCGAGGTGACGGTGGTCCGCAACGCCTCCTCGCAGGTCGACGACGTCGAAGCCGGCAGCTTCGACTGGATGGAGAACCCGCCGCCGCCCGACCGCTACGCCGAAGTCAAGGACAGCTACGAAGGGACCCAGTTCCGGACCGAGCCCACCGAGAGCACCTACTTCTTCTGGATGAACACGACCCAGCCGCCGTTCGACGACCTCCGCGTCCGCCGCGCAGTCAACTACGCCGTCGACCCCGAAGCCCTGGAACGAATCTACGCCGGCCAGGTCGTGCCCACCCAGCAGATCCTGCCGCCGGGGATGCCGGGCTACGAGCACTTCGAGCTCTACCCGTACAACCTCGGCAAGGCGAAGAAGCTGATTGCAGACGCCGACCCGGCCGACCGCCAGATCACCGTCTGGACCGACGACGAACGCTCCCAGGAAGAAGCCGGCAGTTACCTGGCCGAGGTGCTGAAAGACGTCGGTTTCGAAGCCAAGCTGCAGGTGGTCAACTCCGACAACTACTTCTCACTCGTCGGCAACCAGTCGACCTCGAACCTCGACATCGGCTGGGCGAGCTGGTTCCAGGACTACCCGCACCCCAACGACTTCTTCCAGCCGATGTTCGCCGAAGAAAGCATCTTCCCGACCAACACCAGCAACCTCGCCCGCTTCGCCGACCCGAAGGTGAGCGCGAAGATCGCCGAGCTGGCCGAACAGCCGTTGACCCCGGCGGTCGAAGCCGAATACGCCGACCTCGACCGCGAAGTGATGGAGCAGGCGCCGTGGGTGCCCTACGGAACCGGCACCCTCGGCACCTTCGTCTCCTCGGCGATCGACCTCGACCAGGTCATCTACAACCCGACCTTCAACCAGGACCTGACGAGCTTCCGCTTCAAGTAGGCGCGGCGGCTAGCTAGACCGTTGCCGGCAGCTTCACCTCGGTCAGCCGGATGCTGTTGCCGGAGGGGTCGCGGAAGCCGCAGTCGATGCCGTAAGGGCGCTCTTCCGGGGTCTCGGTGAACTCGACCCCGCGGGACTTCAGCTGCTCGTAGTCGGCTTGGCAGTCGTCGGTGGTGAGGAAGACGGTGCCGGCGAAGCCCTTTGCCATCAGCGCCTCGACCTGCCGGGTGGTGCCCTCGTCCATCATCGGCGGTCCGGGGATCGCCATCAGGACGACGGCTACGTCCTCCTGGCCGGGAGGGCTCACCGTCAGCCAGCGGAAGTCGTCCATCTCCGGCAGGGTGACGTCGGAGCGGACCTCGAAGCCGAGCTTCTCGGTGTAGAAGGCGAGCGCCTCCTCCTGGTCGTGGACCCAAAGCTGTGCGTTTGCGATCTTCATCGATTCCTCCTGGTCGAAATCTGCGTGGCGTCGATGCTAGGTGCGGGCCGGCGGGCTGTCTTCTCGAAACGTGCGGTGTTGCGGGCGGGCGTAGGCGCGGACGATGCAGGCGGGGACGCGGGCGTGGGCGGAGGCCGGCGGCGCGGCCTCCCGGTACTCGGTCGGCGTCATCTCGAACATGCGCTTGAAACTGGTGGTGAAGGAACCGACGCCCTGCAGGCCAACCTCCAGGCAGATCTCGGCAACCGAGTGGTCGGTGTTGCGCAGCAGCGCCGCCGCCCGCTCCAGGCGCCTGGTCAGCAGGTAGACGTAGGGCGACTCGCCGAAGGTGCGGCGGAACTCGCGGCTGAAGTGCGCCTTCGAGAGCCCGGCCGCCGCGGCCATCTCGTCGACGCCGATCGGTTCCGCGTAGCGCGAGTCGGCCAGGTCCCTAGCCCTGAGCAGATGCCGGGCGGGAGGTACGAAGGCCACCGCCGCAGTCTAGGCTCGCGGTCTCGTGATCGGGACCTACGCAGCGGTGCTGGCGGTCTGCGCGTCTTCGCTGGCAATCGGAGAGGTCGCGATCAGGCTCTGCGGCGGCAGGCGCTGGTCCTGGCTCTCGCCCGCGGTCGGGCTGGCACTGCTCTGCACGATCTGCTGGGGAACGGTGCGGCTGCCGGGGGACGGTGCGGTCTCGGCAGTGGTCGTCCTGGCGCTGACGATCGCCGCGGCCGCGTGGTGTGTCGCTTTCCTCCCTCGCAGGGGGGAAGAAAGTGACACCGGCCTGGGACAGGCGCTCCGCATCGGCTGGCCGGTTGCTCTTGGCGCCCTCCTCGCCGCCTCGCTCCCCTTCGTCGTCGAAGGCCACTTCGGGATCCTCGGCACCAGCTTCAACCCCGACATGTCTCAGCACCTGCTGGCCGCCGACCGCCTCGCCGAAGGTCACTCCTCGCAGCTGCTGAACCAGGGCTATCCCCTTGGTCCCCATGCGACCGTCGTCGCCCTCAACAAGGGCTTGGGGATCGGCCTCGTCCAAGGCTTTAGCGGCCTCACCGTCGCCGTCGCCATCCTCGCCTCCCTCACCGCCCTCACCGCCTTTCGCGACCTCCCCCCGATCTCCCGCACCGCCGGAGCCCTCCTCGTCGCCCTCGCCTACGTAGTCGCCTCCTACTTCGCCCAGGGCGCCTTCAAGGAGACGATCCAAGCCTTCTTCCTCCTGGCCTTCGTCCTAGCCCTCCGCGAGTCGCAAAGAGACTGGTCAGACCTCCAACTCCGCTTCGTCCCAGCAGCCCTAATCGCCGCCGGCTCCGTTTACACCTACAGCTTCCCGTCCCTGATCTGGCTAGGTCCCGCCCTCGTCTTGTTCCTGATCCTCTCTGCTGCGGGTGGCACGGCAGGGGGGACCATGTCTGAGGAAGCTTTAGCTACCGGAAGACATGGGGGGTCCCCTGCCGTGACAGGACCTGCAGCCCGAGCGCTTGGCCTAGCGGCTGTTGTTTTCGCCGTCCTAGTCCTGCCCGAGCTCCCCCGCCTGCTCGACTTCCACAGCTTCGAGACCTTCGACCCCAACGGTCCCGGCCTCGGCAACCTCTTCGGCCAGGTCTCGCCCTTCGAGGCCCTCGGCATCTGGCCCTCGGGCGACTTCCGCCTCGCCCCCGGCGATGGTGCCGTCCCGGCCGTTGCCTACTACCTCGGCGTCGCCTTCGCCCTCGCGCTCTTCCTCTACGGCCTCGTCGGCCTCTGGCGCCGCCGCGAGAACGCGATCCTCGCCGGCGTCGGGGCCGCCGCCCTCGCCTACGCCGCCGCCCGCGTCGGCGGCACGCCCTACACCGCCGCCAAGGCGATCGAGATCGCTTCGCCGCTCGTCGCGCTGACGATCCTCCTGCCGCTGCTCGGTCTGGCGAGGCGCGAAAGTCAACCTATGGTCGACAAAAGCGCCTCGCGCCGCTCGTGGGGGACGGTTGCGATAGGACTACTCGCCGCCGCCGCGGGGCTTTGCTCGCTGCTCGCGCTCATTAACGCTCCCGTCGGCCCTACCTCCTACTCCTCGAAGCTCAGCGACTACCGCAAGGCCGTCGGAGAAGGACCGACGCTCGTCCTCGCCTCGCCCCAACTGCTCGAGGAGGAACATGGCGAACCCTTTCTCGCCTGGGAAATGCGCGGCGGCCGCGTCTGCATCAAGTCGAGCGACGACCCGAAGGTGCCGCCAGGGGTTCGCTTCGTGGTACTTGAAGGCGAGACGGGGTGGACGCTGAGAAGGGTCCACCCGCTAGCCGGCAAGAGCCCCTGCCCGCTGGTCGCCGAACGACAGGCGCGGCAGGGGCCCGCTCGATAGCCCCCATCGGTGGGCGAGCGCCTGATGGTCCGCGCCCACGTACCATTGCCCGGCAATGGAGGCCGCGACCGAAAAGACCACCTTCACCCTGCCCGACGGCAAGCCGCTGGAGCTGCCGGCGGGGGCGACTGGCGCGGACGCGGCGGCGGCGATCGGCCCCGGCCTGGCAAAGGCGGCGCTGGCGATCAAGGTCGACGGCGACCTCCGCGACCTTTCGGCGCCGCTGCCCGAAGGCGGGGGAGAGGTGGCGATCCTCACCGATCGCGACCCCGAGGCCCTGGAGCTGATCCGCCACGACGCCGCCCACGTGATGGCCGAGGCGGTGGTGGATCTGTATCCGGGAACCAAGGTGACGATCGGGCCGCCGATCGAGTCCGGCTTCTACTACGACTTCGAGTTCCCGGCCGGGACCAAGATCACCGAGGAGGACCTGCCGAAGATCGAGGCGGCGATGCAGGAGCACATCGGCGCCGACGAGGAGTTCTCCCGCCGCGACGTCCCCGTCGCCGAGGCGATCGAGATCTTCCGCTCCCAGGACCAGGGGTTCAAGGTCGAGCTGATCGAGGACCTCGTCCGCGAGGAGGGGGTCGAGACCGTCTCGCTCTACCGCAACGGCCCCTTCGAGGACCTCTGCCGCGGCCCCCACGGCCCCTCGACCGGCCGCATCAAGGCGATCAAGCTCAGCTCGGTCGCCGGCGCCTACTGGCGCGGCGACGAGCAGCGCGAGAGCCTCACCCGCATCTACGGCACCGCCTTCTTTTCGAAGAAGGACCTCGAGGAGCACCTGGAGCGCCTCGAGCAGGCCAAGGAACGCGACCACCGCCGTCTCGGCCCCCAGCTCGGCCTCTTCATGCTGCGCAAGGAGGCGCCGGGGATGCCGTTCTGGCTGCCGAACGGGACGACGATGCTGCGGACGATCGAGACAGAGGTCCGCGACCAGCTGCGCAAGCGCGGCTACCAGGAGATCGCCACCCCGCAGGTGATGGACGAGAGCCTCTGGCATCGCTCCGGCCACTGGGACAACTACAAGGACGACATGTACTTCATGGAGGACGACGACCGCCGCTACGCGCTGCGGCCGATGAACTGTCCCGGCGCCTGCCTCGTCTACTCCGCCGACCGTCACTCCTATCGCGAGCTGCCGCTGCGGCTGGCCGAGTTCGGCCGCGTCTCCCGCAACGAGCGCGAGGGCGTCCTGCACGGCCTGCTCCGCGTCCGCGCCTTCACCCAGGACGACGCTCACGTCTACTGCACCGAGGAGCAGATCGGCCCGGAGGTCGCCTCAATCTGCGAGGCGATCGACGAGCTCTACGGCGGCTTCGGCTTCACCGACGTCCACGTCGAGCTCTCGACCCGGCCGGAGAAGTCGATGGGCTCCGAGGAGCAGTGGACGAAGGCGGAGGCGGCGCTGGCCGAGGCGCTCGAGAGCCAGAGCCGCGAGTACACGCTCAACCCCGGCGACGGCGCCTTCTACGGGCCGAAGATCGACTTCCACATCACCGACGCGCTCGGCCGCTCCTGGCAGTGCGGCACCTGCCAGCTCGACTTCCAGATGCCCGAGCGCTTCGAGCTCTACTACACCGGCGCCGACGACGCCGCCCACCGGCCGGTGATGATCCACCGCGCCCTGCTCGGCTCGATGGAGCGCTTCGCCGGGATCCTGATCGAGCACTACGCCGGCCGCTTCCCGACCTGGCTGGCGCCGGTGCAGGCGATCGTCCTGCCGATCTCCGACCGCCACAACGACTACGGCCGCCGCGCCTTCGCCGAGCTGCGCGAACTCGGCGTCCGCGTCGCCCTCGACGACCGCTCCGAGTCGGTCGGGAAGAAGATCCGCGACGCCTCGACGATCGGCCTCTACCCCTACATGCTGGTGGTGGGCGACCGCGAGGAGGAGAACGGCGCCGTCGCCGTCCGCTCCCGCTCTGATGGCGACCTCGGGGAGATGTCGCTGGCCGAGTTCGCCGGCCGCGTCGAGGCCGAGAGCGCCGAGCGTTAGCCGACCGGGTTCACGAACGGCCCTTCTGTCTCTATACTGCGCCGAACTTGATCGCTGGCACGAACAATCACCGCCGCCGCTGAGCGCCCCGTGCCTGCCTACCGTCTCGTCCTCTTGAAGTCCCGCCTCCGATAGTGCCGGTCCCGCGTAGGTTCGATCGGCGCCCGCCAGAGCGCGACACCACCCGGATCAACGAGCGGATCCGGGTCCCGCAGGTGCGCCTGATCGGCGCCGACGGCGAGCAGCTGGGGATCGTCGAGATCGGCGACGCGCTCAAACGCGCCCAGGAGGCCGAACTGGACCTGGTCGAGGTCGCCCCCGGCTCGAAGCCGCCGGTGACCCGCCTGCTCGACTACTCGAAGTACAAGTACGAGCAGGAGCAGAAGCAGAAGCAGGCGCGCAAGCACCAGCAGCAGGTCAACATCCGCGAAATCAAGCTGCGGCCGAAGATCGCGACCCACGACTACGAGACCAAGAAGGGTCACGTCGAACGGTTCCTCAAGCACCGCGACAAGGTCAAGGTGACGATCATGTTCCGCGGCCGCGAGCAGGCCCACCCAGAGCGCGGCCGCGACCTCCTGCAGAAACTCTTCGAGGACCTCGGCGGACTCGCCACGATCGAGTCGGCGCCGCTGCAGGAAGGCCGCAACATGAGCATGCTTCTCGGCCCCAGCAAAGAGGTCGACAAGCTCCTCGGCGACCAGGCCGACGAGTCCGCGGCTGACGACACCGCTGCCGCTGGCGACGCCGCGGCCGACGCTAGCTGAGGATCAGCTCGGCGATCCGCTGCGAGGCGCGGCCGTCCCAGAGGGGCGGCGGCCCGGGCGGGGTCTGGCGTCCCTCGGCCAGCACGCCCGGGATGCGGGCGATCGCGGCGGGATCGAGGCCGAGCAGGGTGTTGGTGCCGGAGGTGACGGTGACCGGCCGCTCGGTGTTGTCGCGGAGCGTGAAGCAGGGGACGCCGAGGTAGGTCGTCTCCTCCTGGATCCCGCCGGAGTCGGTGAGGACGGCGCGGGCGTCGGCGATCAGCGAGAGGAAGTCGAGGTAGCCGAGCGGATCGGTGAGGAGCAGGCCCGGGTGGTCGGGCTCGAGCCCCTCCATCATCTTGCGGGTGCGGGGGTGGACCGGGAAGACGACGGGGATCTTGCGCGCCAGGGCGGCCAGCTGGGACACGGTCTCGCCCAGCAGCGGACCATCGACGAGGGCGGGGCGGTGGAGGGTGACGAGCAGGTAGGAGCCGGGCTCGGCGCCGAGGCGGGCGGCCGAGCCGGCGGCGCGGAAGCGCGCTTCCAGCGCCACCAGGGTGTCGATCATCGTGTTGCCGACCATGTGCATCCGCTCCTCCGGGATGCCTTCGCTGCGCAGGTTCGTCACCGCCTCGGGGCTGTGGAGGAAGAGCCACTCGGCAAAGCGGTCGGCGACGATCCGGTTCACCTCCTCGGGCATCGTCATGTCGAAGCTGCGCAGGCCGGACTCGATGTGGGCGACCGGGATCCCCATCTTCACCGCGGTCAGCGCCGCCGCCAGGGTCGAGTTGACGTCGCCGGGGACCATCACCAGGTCCGGGTGCTCGTCCGCGAGCACGGGCTCCAGGCGCTCCATCGTCCGCGCCGTCTGCGCCGCGTGGCTGCCGGAGCCGACCTCGAGCATGTAATCGGGCGCCGGCACCCCGAGCTCCTCGAGGAAGACCTCGGACATCAGGCGGTCGTAGTGCTGGCCGGTGTGGACGATCGCGTGGCGGCCCTCAGGATGGCGCTCGCGCAGGGCGCCGATCACCGGCGCGGTCTTGACGAAGTTGGGCCGGGTTCCGATCACGTAGAGGATCCGCATCGCGGCGCCAGCGTATGACAGGCATCTGACATCCCCTCAGGCACGGGTCCTGACGGGAAACTGACGGTGTCTGCTTCAATAGCGGACCGCATGCCGAAGATGAAGACCCATTCCGGCGCCAAGAAGCGCTTCAAGAAGACCGCCAGCGGCAAGCTGCGCGGCCGTCGCGCCTACTCCAGCCACATCCTGGAGAAAAAGTCGCCGAAGCGGAAGCGGAAGATGGCGAAACCGGTCGACATCGCTCCCAGCGACCAGAAGAAAGTGCGGACCCTGCTCGGAGGCGGCAAGTGAGCCGCGTCAAGCGCTCCGTCCACGCGCGCAAGAAGCGCCGCAAGGTGCTGAAGGAAGCGAAGGGCTACTTCGGCCGCAAGCATTCCTCCTACCGCTTCGCCAAAGAGCAGGTGCAGCGGTCAGGGATGTACGCCTACCGCGACCGTCGCAACAAAAAGCGGACCTTCCGCCGCCTCTGGATCACCCGCATCAACGCCGCCGCGCGGCTCGAGGGCATGAGCTACTCGGAGCTGATGCACGGCCTCAGCAAAGCCGAGGTCGAGGTGAACCGCAAGATGCTGGCCGATATCGCCGTCCACGACCGCGACGCCTTCCGCCGCTTTGTGGAGCTAGCCCGGGAGGGTGCGGCCGCCTAGCGGCATCACCGACATTCCTCTCTCCCGGGCGGGCCGTTTATCGGCCCGCTTTTTCGTTCCAGGAGAAGAAACCATCGAGAAGAAGAACCGACCACCGACCAAATTGCCGAAGCAGATGATCGAGAGCCCCCAGAACGAGAAGCTGAAGCTGGTCCGCAAGCTGCGCGACCGCAAGCACCGCGAGCGCGAGGGCGCCTTCGTCACCGAGGGCGAGGACCTGCTCGAGGCAGGGTTGGCGGCCGGGGCGCAGCCGAGGTTCGTGCTGGTTGCTGCCGGCTCGGGCCTCGAAGGTGAGGAGGTCGAACCGTCGCTGTTGGCCGAAGTTTCGTCCCTCGGGTCCGGGACGCGCGTGATCGCGGTCTGGCCTGTGCCGGAATCGTCAACCTCAGTGTCCCCGGATACCGGGGACAGCGCGCCTGGGCCCAGCTTCTACCTCCAAGGTGTGGGTGATCCCGGCAACGTCGGCACGATCGTGCGCACCGTGGACGCGCTGCTCGGCAGCTCGGTCGTCCTCGGCCCCGGCTGCGCCGACCCCTACTCGCCCAAGGCGGTACGCGCCTCCATGGGATCGATCTTCTCCTCGCCGCCCTTGCAAGCCGGTCTCGACACGACGCGGGAGCCGCGTGTCGCTTTGGTCGCGCACGGGGGGGAAGAAGTCGACACCCTTTCCGGCGCAGCGACCATCTGCCTTGGAGCCGAGCGGGAGGGACTCCCCGAGGAGGTGCTTGCCGAATGTCAGGCTCGGGTCACGATTCCTCTTCGGGAGGACGGCCCTGACTCCCTCAACGTCGCCGCGGCGGCTGCGATCGCCGCGCAGCGGCTATCTTCGCTCGCCATGCGGGAGGTGCAGGCGGATGCTTGAGCGGATCGAGGCGATCAGGGCCGAGGCGGCCGGCGCGATCGAGGGCGCCGGCGGCTCCGCAGAGCTGGAGGAGCTGCGGGTCCGCTACCTCGGCCGCAAAGCCGAGCTGACGGGTGTGCTGCGCGGGATCGCCGAGCTGCCTCAGGAGGAACGCGGCCAGGTCGGCGGCGCCGCCAACCGGGCACGCAAGGAGCTGGAGGCGTTGCTGGAGGCGCGCGCCGAGGCGCTCAGCGCCAGCGAGCTGGAGTCGCAGCTCGCCACCGACACCGTCGACGTCACCCTCCCCGGGGCGCCGCCGCGGCCGGTCGGCCACCCGCACCTGATCGCCCGCACGACGCGACTGATCGAAGACACGATGGTCGGCCTTGGCTACCACGTCGCCGAAGGCCCGGAGATCGAGCACGACTACTACAACTTCACCGCCCTGAACCACCCGCCCGGCCACCCGGCGCGGATGCTCCAGGACACCTTCTACGTGCAGTCGCACCCCGACGTGCTGCTGCGCACCCACACCTCGCCGATGCAGGTGCGCTCGATGGAGGCGAAGCCGCCGCCGATCTTCGTCGTCGTCCCCGGCAAGGTCTATCGCCGCGACTCCGACGCCACCCACAGCCCGATGTTCCACCAGGTCGAGGGCCTGGCGATCGCCGCCGGCCTCACCCTCGCCGATCTGCAGGGGACGCTGCTGGCGATGTGCCGGGCGCTCTTCGGCGAGGACCGGAAGCTGCGCCTGCGGCCGCACTTCTTCCCCTTCACCGAGCCCAGCGTCGAGGTCGACGTCTCCTGCTTCCAGTGCGGCGGCAGCGGCGAGCTGGCCGGCGGCGAGCGCTGCAACCTCTGCAAGGGCCAGGGCTGGATCGAGATCCTCGGCGCCGGCATGGTCGACCCCAACGTCCTCGGCTTCGTCGAACCGCACGGGTACGACCCCGAGCAGGTCCAGGGCTTCGCCTTCGGGATCGGGGTCGAGCGGGTGGCGATGCTGCGCCACGGCGTGCCCGACCTGCGGCGCTTTTTCGACAACGACGTGCGGATGCTGGAGCAGTTCTCGTGAGGGTCCCGTACAGCTGGCTGCGCGAGTACTGCGACCCCGGGATGGAGCCGGCGGCGCTGGCCGACCGCCTGGTGATGACCGGGACCGAGGTCGAGCGGATCGAGACCGTCGGGCCGCCGTCGGCCGAGGGCTTCGTCGTCGGCAAGGTCCTCGAGTGCGAGAAGCACCCGAAGGCCGACCGGCTCAGCGCCTGCATCGTCGACACCGGCGACGGCGAGCGCCCGATCGTTTGCGGCGCCCCCAACGTCGCCGCCGGGCAGACGGTGGCGGTGGCGCTGCCCGGGGCGACGATGCCGGACGGGATGAAGCTGCGCAAGGCGAAGCTGCGGGGGCTGCCCTCGGAAGGGATGATCCTCGCCGCCGACGAGCTCGAGGTCGGCGACGACCACGACGGGATCATGGTCCTGGACGAGGGGCTCGCCGCGGGGACGCCGCTCAGCGAGGTGATGCCGCTGGGCGAGGCGGTGCTGGAGATCGAGGTGACGCCGAACCGCAGCGACTGCTTCGGCGTCCACGGGGTCGCCCGCGAGGTCCACGCGATCAGCGGCGCCGCGCTCGCCGAGGATCCCTGGGCCGAGGACGCGCCGGCTGAGGGGAGTGGTTGCGCCGAGGACTACGCCTCGGTCGCGGTCGAGGTCCCCGAGCTCTGCCCGCGCTTCACCGCCCGCGTCTTCACCGACGTCACCATCGGCCCCTCGCCGCTCTGGCTGCAGCAGCGGCTCGCGGCCGCCCGGCAGCGGCCGATCAACAACGTCGTCGACATCACCAACTACGTGATGCTGCTGACCGCGCAGCCGCTGCACGCCTTCGACCTCGACAAGGTCCCGGGCGGGGAGCTGATCGTCCGCACCGCAAGCGAGGGGGAGAAGATGACCACCCTCGACGGCGTCGAGCGCACCTTCGACGCCGAGACCGTCCTCGTCTGCGACCGCGAAGGGCCCTCGGGCGTCGCCGGGATCATGGGCGGCCAGCGCTCCGAGGTCTCCGAGGAGACGACCCGGGTCCTGCTCGAGGTCGCCTGCTGGAACGGGACCAACATCCTCCGCACCTCGCGGATGCTGGGGCTGCGCTCGGAAGCCTCGGCCCGCTTCGAGAAGCAGCTGCACCCGGAGCTGTGCCTGCGGGCGCAGCGGATCGCATCGCGGCTCCTGGTCGAGCTCTGCGGCGCGAAGCTGGTGCCGGGGACGATCGACGTCGCCGCCGAGGCACCGGAGCCGCGGCGGCTGACGCTGCGGGCGGCGCGCGTCCATGGCCTGTTGGGGATGGCGATTTCCCAAGAGGATCAGAAGACCTACTTGGAGCGGCTCGGCTTCGCGGCCGAGCCAGAGGGCGAGGACCTGCTAGTGACGGTCTCGCCCGAGCGCCACTACGACGTCACCCGCGAGGTCGACCTGATCGAGGAGGTGGCGCGGGTCCACGGGATCGACGAGCACCTGCCGACGACGCTGCCCTCGACCGGCGAGGCCGTCGGCGGCCTCAGCCGCGAGCAGCGGCTGCGGCGCCGGGCCGAGGATGCCCTCCGCGACCTCGGCTTCGACCAAGTCGTCGGCTGGAGCTTCACCGACCCCGGAGAGGCCGGGCGCCTGCGGATCCCCGGCGTCGACGCGCGGGCGAACCCGGTCCTGCTCGCCAATCCGCTCTCCGAGGAGCAGTCGGCGATGCGGACGACCCTGCTCGGCTCCCTGCTCGACGTCGCCGCGAGGAACGCCGCCCGCGGAACCGACGCCCTGGCGCTCTTCGAATCCGCCCGCGTCTACCTCGAGGGAGAGGGCGAGTTCGCCGGCGACCGGCCCTCGCCGGTCGCAGAGCCCCACCGGCTGGCGGCGATCGCGGTCGGCTCGCTGGCCCCGCGCTCCTGGCGCGGCGGCGGCGAGGCGGCGGACTTCTTCGCCCTCAAGGGCGTCGCCGAAGCGCTGGCGCATGGGCTGGGGGTGGAGCTTGCTTTCTCACCAGCCGAGGAGCCGTTCCTGCACCCGGGTCGCTCGGCGGCGGTCTCCGTCGGCGGCGCGACCGCCGGCTGGCTCGGCGAGGTGCACCCGCTCGTCTGCAGAACGTGGGACCTCGACGCCGCTGTCGCCTTCGAGCTCGACCTGGGGCCGCTCCTCGCCGCGGCGACTCTCGGCGAGGAGACCTACGAGGACGTCACCACCTTCCCGGCCGTCTACCAGGACCTGGCCGTGGTCGTGCCGGCGGCGACGGCGGCGAGCGCAGTGCGCGGGGCGATCCTCGCCGCCGGCGGCGAGCTGCTCCAAGCGGCCGAGGTCTTCGACCTCTACGAGGGCGAGCAGGTCGGCGAGAGCCGCAAGAGCCTGGCCCTGAACCTCGAGTTCCGCGCCCCCGACCGCACCCTCACCGACGAGGAGGTCGGCGGCCTGCGGGAGCAGATCAAGGCGAAGCTGGAGAAGATCGGGGGGGTCCTGCGTGAATAGGCGCGTCCTCGTCGCCGGCGCCTCCGGCTTCACCGGGGCGCTCGCGGCGCAGATTGTCCACGACCACCCGGGCCTGGACTTGGTCGCCGCCACCTCGCGCAGCGACGCCGGCAAGCGGCTCTGCGACCTCTACCCGCGCTACCGGGCGCCGATCGAGCTGACCGAGCTCGACCTCGACGACCTGCCCGAGGTCGACGCGGCGATCGTCGCCTATCCCCATGGAGCGGCCGCCCCGACCGACGCGGCGCTGCGCGAGCGGGGGATCCTCGTCGTCGACCTCTCCGCCGACTTCCGGCTGCGCGACCGCGAGACCTACGAGCGCTGGTACGGCGAGCACGGCGCGCCCGAGCTGTTCGGGACCGGCGTCTACGGCCTCACCGAGCTCTACCGGGAGCAGCTGCGCGAGGCGACGCTGGTCGCCACCCCCGGTTGCTACCCCACCGCGAGCGTGCTGGCGCTGGCGCCGCTGGCCGAACAGGGGCTGCTCTCGGAGGTCTTCGTCTCGGCGATGCAGGGCACCTCGGGCTACGGTCGCGCCAGCGACGACCTCGTCCACTTCTCGAACATGACCGAGAACGCCTTTCCCTACAAGACCGAGGGCCACCGGCACCGGCCGGAGATCGAGCAGGAGCTGGCGGCGCTCGGCAGCCCGGCGCCGGTCACCTTCGTTCCGCACCTGCTGCCACTCGACCAGGGTGAGCTCGCGACCTGCTTCGCGACGCTCTCCGAGGCGACCTCGAAGGAGGCGATCCGCGACCTCTACGACCGCCGCTACTGCGAGGAGCCCTTCGTCCACGTCCTCGACGGCCCGCCCAACCTGCGCGCGGTCCGCGATACGAACGAGTGCCACGTCTACGTCACCGTCGAGGAGCGGGGGAGGGTGATCGCCTTCTCCGCGATCGACAACATCTGGAAGGGCGCCTCCAGCCAGGGCGTGCAGAACCTCAACCTGATGCTGGGGCTGGACGAGACGGAGGGATTGAGATGAGGGCGCCGGAAGCGGACGCGAAGCGGAGCATTCCGGCTGATCCCTTCTTCAGGTCGCGGTGGGTCGACGCTCCCGAGGGCGTCGAGGAGCTCGACCCCGCCCAGCTCGCTCCGGGCTTCCGCGCCGGCGGCGCCCACTGCGGGCTCAAGGGCGGCGGCCGCACCGACGTCGGGCTGCTCGTCTGCGACGCCGAGGAGGTCAGCTCAGCCCTGCTGTTGACGCGCAACGCCTCCGCCGCGGCGCCGATCCGCGTCTGCCGCGAGCGCTGCGAGGCCGGCGGGATCCGCGCCGCGGTAGTCAACAGCGGCAACGCCAACGCCGAGACCGGCGCGCAGGGCTTCGCCGACGCCCTGGCGATGTCCAGCGTCGCTGCCAAGCAGCTCGGCCTGGAGCAGCCGCAGGTCGCCGTCGCCGAGACCGGGACGATCGGGGTGCCGCTGCCGGTCGACGCCGTCCTCGTCGGCATCGCCGAGGCGGCGAAGACGCTGGCGCCCGACGGGGGTGGGGCCTTCTCCGACGCGATCCTCACCACCGACCGCTGGCCCAAGCGCTGCACCCTGCGCACCGGCGGCGTGACGCTTTCCGCCCAGGCGAAGGGGGCGGGGATGATCGAGCCGAACATGGCGACGATGCTCTGCTTCGTCCAGACCGACGCCGTCGTCCCCGACGCCGGCGCGCGCCTTCGCGCCGCGGTCGAGAACTCCTTCAACCGGATCACCGTCGACGGCCAGATGAGCACCAACGACACCGTCCTGCTGCAGGCCTCCGGTGCCTCCGGCCTGCCGCTGCCCGAGGGCCTGCTGGAGGCGGTGCTGATGCAGCTGGCGATCGAGATCGTCAGCGACGGCGAGGGCGCCGCCCGCACCGCCCGGATCGAGGTCTCCGAGGCCGCCAGCCAGGCCGAGGCCGAGCGGGTCGCCCGCGCGATCGCCAACTCGCCGCTGGTCAAAACCGCGTTGTTCGGCCGCGACCCCAACTGGGGCCGGATCGCCCAGGCCGCCGGCGCCGCCCTGGTCGGCGAGGACCTGGAGGAGCTCGGGGCTGAGAACATCGACGCCTCCGAGCTGGGGGCGGACGTCGCCGAGGCCGAGATCGGCCTGCGCCTCGGGCGCGGGGGGCACAGTGCCCACGTTTGGTTCTCCGACCTCGGCTACGACTACGTGAAGCTGAACGCGGAATACACGACGTGAGCTCCACCAAGAACACCCGCTATGACAGTGGCAGCGTCGGCACCCTCCTCGAGGCGCTTCCCTACATTCGCGAGTTCCACGGCCGCACGATCGTGATCAAGTACGGCGG
>Ga0307300_10000067_pt1 | contig 25946 bp, 25 predicted proteins | sample ER_DNA_181_FD_194492 | JGI IMG/M metagenome (GOLD analysis project Ga0307300, IMG submission 194492) | Bulk soil microbial communities from the East River watershed near Crested Butte, Colorado, United States - ER_DNA_181 | ecosystem: Environmental > Terrestrial > Soil > Floodplain | place... | reverse complement strand
TCTTTGCTCTCGTAGCCGACAGGAGATACCCGAAAGCGGGCCGGCACGTCGAAGTCCCAAACTTCCTGTCCGCTGGTCGGTTCCGCCGGAGAATCGAAATGCTCATGGCTGGCGGGGTCCCACCACATCCACGCAACTAGATCGCAGTTCCTGACTTCCAAACCGGCGATCAGTTTGAGGATGGTGTCGAGACGAGGCAGTCTCCGCCCCTGCTCAAGCTCGCCGAGAACGACGCGGTCCATCCCGATCCGGTCGGCAAGTTCCTGTTGGGTCAAGCGGGCCTGATGGCGGAGCCAAACTAGATTCGCGCCGAACCGCTCGCCTAGGGTCCACTCTTTCAGAACCCATTTGTCTTCTAGGCCGAGGGCGCTCTTATCGCCGCCGCTCATTTCGACCCCTCCTTCGGCGGGTCCAGCGTCCAGGCCATCCCCACCAGCAGCGCGCAGGGCTCCATTTGCAGAGCCCCGGCGAGTTTTACGATCGTGTCGAGCCGCGGGACGCGCTCACCACGCTCGACCAAGGAGACCTCCGTGCGATGGAGGCCAGCCCGCTCGGCGGTGGCGGTCTGAGTGAGGTCGCGCTTCTCGCGAGCTTCGACAACGTTTTGGCCGAGGCGGCGACCGGCCTCGATCGCCTGAGCCTCTTTCTGACGTGCCATTGCTCAGCCCGCCTTCATGCCGAGCGCCACGCGGATCAGCTTCGATCTCTTGACGAGCGAGGTCGGCCGGTAGAAATGCTGGCAAGCGCCGCGCACTTGCCGAAACCCCACGAGTTCAACAGCGCCGAGCTTTTGGAGGCGCCGAACGTGGTAGCCAACCAGCGACAGCGACAGCTTCTCGGAGTCGGCCAGCTCCTTCGGGCTGAGCCTCGCGGACGATTCCAGATAGCGCCGCAGCACCCGGCGGCGTATCGGGTGGCCGAGGGCCTCAATGAGAGCTTGATATTTGTCACCTCCCTTCGCCATCAGCCGGCCGTCCCAGCAAGCTCAAAGAACCGCAGAGCGGCCCTAGTTGGCCGGACGAATTCCTCGTCGGCGGGCGGATGGAGGAGGCCGGCGGCGGCGAGGTCGCGAACCGCCCTCTCGTTGGAATCGACCTCGGAGAACTCGGTCGATCCGCTGCCTTTGGTCATTTCCCGAAGCAGCTCCTCCTTCGTGAAAGCGTCGGGATGGAATTCGAGGACAAGTCCGAGAACCGCCCTCTCCAGCGCATCGTCTTCTTCGTGATTTAGCCGGCACCGGCCGCAGCCGGAGTCCGTAGGGTTCGAGGTAGCCATTAGGGAGGTACCGCCTTCCTTTTGGTCAGGTCTCCGGTCGGCGTGACAGCGCCGCCGGAGGCCGCTATGTCTTCGAAATTACTTGCTGGCGGCGAGGTCGTATTCGCGTGGCTTCTTGTTGGTCAAGTTCACCTTGCCCGCCTTCTCCAACCGCTCGAGGCAGTTGGCGATGGCGCCGGGGGAGCGTTTGATCCCGCGGCCGACGACGCCGGAGGTGGCGGGCAGCTTGGCCCGGTTCTTTTTCATGTAGCCGAGCACGAGGCCCTCCAGCGCGCCGGGGCTCAGCCGCTTGCCGCCGTCTTTGTAGGCGGCGGTCTTCGCGCGGGCCGTTTTCGATTTCGCCGAGGCGCCCTTCGATTTAGCGCCCGATTTGCTGCCTTTGGCGGTGTGGCCCGCGGCCTTGCTTTTGTTGGTCCGGCTGGACTTGCTTTTCGTGGCGATGGTGCTCATCGTGATCCTCCTGATTCCGTTGGGGCCGCGCCGTTGCGGGGCCGGTACGGACGTCTTAGCTCTGGTCGCCGGCCAAAGCGAGCGGAATCAAGGGCAATCGCGGCCAATCGCCGCATATGTGGCGCCCATCAGGCAGTTTCTGCCTGATGGGGAGCGGAATTTGGGTCTCGGTTTAAACGACTGCCGGAACCCTGAAAGGCGGGATTAGCGGGTATTTTGCCTCGGCAAATAGGCCGATTTTTGAACCGGGAGCCGCCGTCACCACAAGCCGGAGCTCTACCAACTGAGCTACTGCCACCGCGCTGGCTTCAGGGTACCGGGGCGGTTCAGGTCAGCGCTTCTTGGTTGGGCGCTTCTTGGCGCAGCCGTTCTTGACCTTCGGCTTCTGTTGGTGGACCTTGCCGTTCTGGCCCGTGAAGCGGACGATCGCGCGGGTGTCGGCTCCGGGCGCGCAGAGGTTTTCGGAGTTGACCAGCAGACCGCGCTTTCCGCCCCTCATCTCGAGGACGAACTTGGAGACGGGGGCGTCGGGCACGACTTCGAAGGTGTTCCGGAGGCCGTCGTTCCGGCCGGTGTCGATCCTACCCGCGAGGACGATGCTGACCTGGCCGTTCAGCGTCGCCACCAGATCCGGCAGCTTATTAGAGGAGGACCGCAGGAAGACCGGGCCTTCCAGGCGCCCGTCGAGTAGAGGCGTCCATGCCTTCGCCTTGCCGTAGATCGAGCCGGCGGGGCACTTTTCGCCCGGGACGCTCCCGGCCGCGAACTGCACGCGGGTGCAGACCGTCCTGATGTGGGCCTGTTCGAGGAACTGCGAATGCGGCAGGTTGACCTGCGCGCGCGCGATGTTGGCTTCGCCCGGCCTCGCCGTCAGCACCGCTCGGAGGCGGGGTTTGGCGTTGCGGCCGGTCTTGCCCAGAACCCGCAACGCGAGCTTGGGAGCGAAGCGCAGCCCGCCGCAGCCTCCGACCTGGAAGCGGTTTCTGAGGGCCGCCGCCGCGCCGCTCGTCGAGACGAGCTGGCCGATGACCGCCATCGGATCGCAGCTGGTGGGGTTGAGCGTGAAGTTCGGGCGGTCGAGCTGCAGGGCGATCCTCCGCACGTTGAGCGGGATGCCCTCGAGCATCGTCGGCAACGGATCCGACTTCGCCTCGATCTGGACCTTCTCCGGATCGAGGTCGAGAGCGGTCCTGACCACCACGGCGCCGAGGTCGAACGGACCGGCGACGGCCGGGGTGACGATCACGAGGCTCAGCGGAGCGCCTTTGTAGGGGCCGGCGAGGTAGGCCCTGCCGTCGACCACCAGCGGGTTCGAACCGGTGCCGGCGCCCACTTTGACGCTGCCGAGCTGCGACGCGCTCGGGCAGCTCGGGTTCGCCTGCTCGAGGGAGCCGCCTCCCGGTCCGCTGCGGCCCCGGGCCTGGGCGATGGCGGCCTCCGAGCAGTACGGGATTCCCTTCAACTTGCCCAGCACGCCCTTCGGAAGCGTCGCGTCGATTCTCGAGAACCGCTGGGTGCCGTCGGCGCGGGAGACATTCAGGACCAGCGGGCTGTAGGCGCCGGCGAGGGGGTTCACCGTGCCCGCTTCGAAGCTCGGGGCATGGGGTTGCTCCGCCTCGGAGCTGACGCAGCCGCGCCCGGGCCCGGCGTTCATCTCGAAGCTGCTCTGCGGGTGCGCGTCGGCGCCTGCCGGAGAGGTCCACGGCGTGAGGTCGCTCGTGCTGGTGAAGCTGCCGCAGGTGATCGGCGAGCTCAGCGCCGCATTCTGCCCACCGAAGAAGTCGAGTTCGAAATGCTCGAACGGCAGCTGCGGGTTTTCCCTGAAGGTCGTGGTCAGCTGCCCCGTCTGCGGATCGACCTCGACCTGGCCGGCCAGCTTGACGACGACGCCGCTCTCGGGATCGTGGAGGGCGATGTAGATGGCGAGGAGGGAGCCAAACGGGTTGGCGCCGCGGGCCGCACCGGCGTTGCCCTGCTGGGCGACGTAGACGGCCCCCTCGACCGGGTGGTCGAGCAGCGGCGTGTGGATCTTCGCGGTACCGACCTTGGAGGCGTCCGGGCAGGCGGCCGGACCAGGCCCGTGCAGGTCGACCTGCTCCGGCGAGCAGCCGGTGAGTCCCTTGGCCCCCGCCGGATTGAGCACGACTCCGGGCGGCAACCTGACAACCGCGTCCTTCAAGTTCGCCTCGGCCAGCCCGATCGGGTTCTGGTTCTGCGGGACGTGGAGGTCGACGTGGAGCCCGGTCGGCGAGTCGCTGACCTGCGTGTCGGGCTGGATCTGGAGCGTAGGCCTGAACTGCAGCCGGTCGCAGCCAGTCATCCCCGGCAGCGTCGATACGGCCGTGTCGAAAATGCCCGGGTCCTGCCAGGCGTCCACGCTAAGGACCGTCTGCAGCGGCCCGAGGCAGGAAGTTGGGGTGGTGAGGAAGGGTCGCAGAGGAATGTCGATAGAACAAGGTGGAGCAGCACCCTCCCCCTCGCACCAGCGATCATCGATATGGCTATCGTCGGCGGGAACACCCCAGAGGCTCATTTCGATGTGGTCGACGCCTTCGAGAGTGGTGATGGACAGAGAGTCAGCACTCACCCCGTAGTCGGACCCAGTCCTCACCCCGGCATCGATTCGCGCAATTCCGAAGGCGTTGAAACGAGCTGAAAGCTGGGCGGCCACTCCTCTGGGAGGAATGATGTTGTAGACCGGCCCGTCTGCACCGCCCCCCCGCGCAGACGCCACGGAAGCAAATCCGACCTGCGTGGCTCCCGAGCATCTAGAATCCTTCACATCGGCAGCCGGACACCGCGGCGCCGCGGTGGGATTGCCGATCAGCCCTGGGGGTAGTTGCACCTTCACGTCGCGCAGGTTGGCCGAAACGCTTTTCGGGTTTCGGGCGGTTTCCGGTTCGGTGGTGGTAAGCCGGATGTCCACCTTCATTTCGTACGGGTGCCCCCCGGCCTGCGTAAATGGCCCGCCCTCATCATCGAGGAGTTTGATCGAGAAAGACTCGATGCCGAAGGTCGAGAACGTGGCGTCTGGACCAGTGACAGTCCCCCCCTGGTTCGTCGCAACGAAGCGGTAGTGATACACGGTGCCGATGCTGAGACCGCGAAGCGAAGCGCTCACAGGTTGCGCTCCGAAAGCTGCCGGCAACGACTCGGCGCACGGCGCAGTTGCCGCGCTGTTGTAACCGCCCTGAGCGAAGGCCGCCTCATCGACATATTCCACTTCACAGGTCATCGCATAGCCGTGCGGGTCGATCAGCGCCTTCACGGTGGCGCTGCGGGTGCGGGAGATCGCGAACTGGTCGACGATCGACGGGGGGCCCGGAGTGGCGAAGGTGAGATCGGCACCCCGCGCGACATGACCTTCGGTGTCTTCGGCGATGACGCGGTAATGATAGGTGGTTGAGGGCGTCAGATCAGACGCAGAAGCGCTCACCGCGGTCGCTGAGGAGTACGGCGCTGCGGGGGAGCAGGAAGTGACCTGACCGTAAGCAGCGGTCTCGCCGTATTCGAAGCGACAGGCCGCAACATCGGTACCCCCGTGGGCGAGATCGGGGGCCACTTTGCCGTTGAGCGTGGCGGTCGTCTCCCCAACATCGGTTGCCGGATCGGTGACCACGTCGGGAATGACGATCGGGCCGCTCCAGATCTGCCCTTGGGCCGAAGCTTCATCGATGACGTAAACCTGATTGGTCCCCCGGTTGGCGTCGACAGATCGCGCAGAGCCACCGAAGGCGGAGATCCGGTTTCCCGAACTATCGAACTCCTCGATTTGAGCTTCCGGGAATGATGCAGCCAGGTATACATGGTCGATTCCGAGGTCAATACCTACACCCTTTGCTTCCGGAGGCAATTCTTCCTGGAAGCTTCCGGCAGAGTCGAACTTCACAACCGTGCCTGCGGCGAAGATACCCCCGTTGACGAGATACATGTTTCCAGTGGAGTCAATGGCGAGCGAAAACGGTGAGGTGATGTGAGGATCAGAAATTTGACCTATGTATTCCCCGGCTTCGTTGAACTTATAGACCACCCCGGTGCCGTTTCCTACCGCCAACTCCCCGTTGACGGGATTAACTGCCACCGAAAGCGGTTGAAGGTTACCGCTCGGCGTCGCGCTCCCAACCGCACCGGCGCACTCAGTTGCCGACGGGGTTGCCTGGCCAGTGATTTGGCAGACATATTTGCCCGTGTCGTCGAAGAGGTCGACGACGCCATTGGCAATGTCCGGTACGTAGATGTAGCCGGCATTCGACCCTGCCGAACTGTCCACAGCCGCACCAGATGCAAGTACAGGGCCGCTTGGCCCGAAGGCAAAGAAGCCGAAGGAGCCGGCCGGCGTTTCAGAGCCATCGATTTCTACCCCGGTCGGGGTCCCGGCCGCATCTGCCTGGAAAACTCTTGAGACGAATCCCGAGAGGTTGAATTCGCTGATGTAGAGCTTCCCGGAACTGGGACCAGCGGAATTATCAACCTCGACAAAACTGAATCCATCTGCCGCGAAGGTGCCTTCTTGTTCGTGCACCACAGCGGCTGACACCGAGCCGGCGCACACCGAGAACATTCCCAGCGCAAGGATCGAAAAGAGGAAAACGGTTCGCAGGGCTTTCATTTGGCGGTCCCTTTCCGGCCGGTGCTGCGCTTGCATTTCCTGGGTTGCGAAGCAGCCTGTTTCGGACCTGATCGGTGCGCGTGATGGGCCTTGTGACGCCGATGGCGGGGGTGGCACCTCTTCCTAGGGCGGACGTTTCCAGGGCCGACGAAGGAATTCGTCGCCGGCAGCTGGCCGCCAGCGCTGGTTCCGGGATCCCGACATGAGCTGGAATCGCAAGGGGGCGGAGGCGGCGGCGGTTCTGAGAACCCGCCGTCCACCTTGGCGTCGTAGTAATCCGGAAGCGTGTCGACATCGCGCGGCAGCAGGGATTCATCCGTCACGAAGAAGACGTCGTTCCCATCGGGCGTAGCGTCGAGGAAATGAGATCCCGACTCGTCGCTCCCGGTCGAGAGCAGATGCACGGCCCCGTCGAAATATTCATAGACGTCGGTTACGCCGTTGCCGTCAGCCGGAAGCAGGGCATCCTCAGTCTCGAAGAAGACCTGACCCCGGTCGGATACATGGCGCTGCGGGTATCCGTTACTCCAGTTTCCGTTGACACCGGGATTAGCAGGCCAGCGCAGTGCCGCCCCTCCTCCTGGAGGTTCCCCGCTGGGAATACACGACGCGCACGAGAGCTCTGACGAGGTTGCGTTGAACAGGAAGATCTCGAGATGCGGTTCCCCGGACCCGGGATCGGAATTGTCATAGCCGGTAAGGCTTCGCATCGAGTTGAAGCCAAGGAACTCCCCGTTTCGTGAGACACGAGCAGTGACACCGGAGGCTCCTCCTGCTTCTGCGCCCGCACAGGCCGCATCCGCCGTCCAGCCACAGCCGTCGGCAAACGAGTCCAGGGTAGCCACGAAGCTGATGACGCCTTCTTCGACGAGGTAGAGGTTGGCTTCGCCAGCAACAGGAACGTTGCCCTCGGAGTTCGGGGCCGAGGTGAGGGATCCACGCGCAACGAAATAGACGTGGTCTCCGGTTTCGGAGGCTCCGCTGACACCCATCACGTTGGCGGGTTCGCCCGGATTGACCGTGACGTCAAGCAGCGAAGTCGAGCCGTCGGGAAGCAGCCGGAATTCGTAGAGATCGGGTTCTCCAGGGCCTGCGGTCGAGTCGGCAGTGAGCCGGGTGTCGGCGAGGAAGAAGACCCGGGATCCGTCTGAGCTCGCAAGCATGAACCTGCCGCCCCCGCTGGGGTCAGGCCCATCGCTCTCGTCAACCTGGAGGGTCCGGGTTCCATCTTCCCGCAGATATAGAGACCCTTCTGCCTCGAAGAAGATCCGGGAACCGTCGGCAGAGACAGCGCGCCGGAACTGGGCGACGTTGACCGCCCGCGCCTCACCGGGCTCTGGGAAATAGTTCCTGGTCGCCCCCGCCAGCGAACCATGAACCGGCGTCCCGTCGGGAAGGACGGTCACGAGCCGCACCTGTCCACCAACCCACTCGTAGAGTTCGTCGCCGCCTCGGTAGCCGATCGGAGCGTCGGGGGTGAGGGCTAGTTCCTCTTCGAAGACGACATGGGTGAGGTCTTCCGAGGCCGCCAGGAGCGATGCCGGCCAGTACTGCTGCAAGTTTTCCTCGGGTTCAGGCCAGATGACGTCGTTCGGCGTCACGTTCACCAGCTGATAGGTGCCCGTCAGGTTGTCGCGGAGGAATAGGTTGCGGAAATGTTCCGGCTCGCCGGGGACCAAACGTGGTTCGTCGTGCCCGCATTCCCCTTCTTCCATGAACCCGCGGGGAGCGATCTCATTGGTGGCAGGAGGTCCGGCCGGTAGGTCGAGGACAGAGCGAGTGAGATCGCTCGACCAGCCGGCGACGCCCAGCAGGTTCGGACAGGCGAGGTCATTGTGAGGGCTCAGGGCTGGTACGACGTCTTCGTTGATCCATCCCGATGCCTGACGAGTCGCGAGTTGGCTCACTCCCGATTCGCGGGCCGAAGGCAGCGGTTCTGAGACCCACCCCAGCCGCTGCCCATCGAGGCTGCTCCTCGCCCCACCGATCGGGAACAGGCGGTCGGGGCCCGACGCCTCGCCGGACTGAGCTCTTGGTTCGCCTGATCCCTTGGCGACCGGAGTAACCATCTCATAGGCGCGACAGCCTGGCAGCTCCGTCATCCCCTGCTGCATGCGAATCTCTTCATTAGGACACCCTTCGGCTCCGCGTGCCAATCCCACTCCCATCGCCAGGAACCCGATGAAAACGAGAGCCGCGGTCACCAAAGCAATCGGCCCTCTCCCCTGCATATGCCGCAATCCTCCCTCGAGCATCCCTGTTCTCCCCTAGATCTGCCCTGCCATGCAGGGACGGCGCGATAGCTCCACGGCGTACCGCACGCAATGTGATTCACGCTGGGCATGACTCTAGGTCTTCCGCGACCGAACGCAAGAATCTGCCTCGATCCTTTCCTGGTTCAGGAGACTTCGGACCGAAAAGGGGAGGAGCGGGCTTGGCCCGCTCCTCCCCGTGCGCAACTGCTTCTCGCAAACTGCCTAACTGCCTATGCTCAGGTGCAGCCGGCGCCCGTGAGTGCCGTGCCCTTTGTCAGGGTGATGGTCTGTGTTCCTTTGATCCCCGCCGAAGAATTGGCAAAGGGTGTAAAGCCGCCGGTGCCGGTCGCATCGAGCGCTGATGTGGTGCTGATAGCTGCACAGCCCACAGGGTTCTGGTAGGAGGCCGGGTTCTGGTGACCTTTTTCGACCATTTCGAAGTGCAGCGTCCATTCGGTGTGGCTTACCTGCGCCAATCTGCCAAGGGCTTCGCCTGTCACCGTGATCGTCGTGCCACCGCAGTTCATCGTCGCAAAGGTGGTCCCTGATTTCGGTTTCAGCAGCAGGCCCTTGGTGCCGCCACTGAGATAGACCAGTGTGGCGTGGAGCACATTGGTCTTGATTGTGCCTTCGGGCTGCCCTGAAGAGGTGCATTTGACGAATCCGAAAAAGGCGGTGCATCCATGGAACGTGACTTCGATGTTCTGGGCTGTAGTTTCGGAGATGATTTCACCTTTGCTGGTGCTACTCGTGCATGTGACCTGGTGGTTGGATGTCGTGTTCAGTTCGCCATGTCCACCAGTCCCGTGGAAGGGGACGGGGAAGGTACTCGGCGATGTCGGTACTGCTTTGGGCTCGGACGCCGAGGCGATGCCGGCCCCCATCACTGCCATGACGGAAAGGGCGGCAAGAACTGCCAGCCCCAATGATTTGAGATACTTCATCTTGCTTCCTCCTGGTTCTTGGTGGGCTCGACCAGAGGTGAATGAGTTTCAGGTCTGCCCATTTATTTGCGGTGACGCATCTAGTGCGCCGGGGGGAAGCTTTACTTCTTGGCCCATTGATTGCAAAAAAACTTCCGGAGCTTTTTCTGGTACCCGGCCGGTGTTGGGAAGCAGGCCACAACCTTCTGCCAGGTCATGCGCCATTGGCTCCTAGGTAGCTCCAGCGTGCGCTAAAAAAACGCGTGTATTTTTTTGCACCTGAGTTCCTGATTTTCCCGCCCGCAACTTTTCCCTGCTACTAGCAGATTTCTGGAGGCCAGCTACCTCCTTTTCCACGGAATCACGCTAAACGGATACGGGCGCTTTTTGGTACGTGCGCAGTTTTCCGCTGCTATAAATTTGCGCGGACGGGAGAGCTCATGAAACCGAAGTTTCGGAAATTGAAGCCTCGCCCAGGGCATTCAGGGCGACATGTAAAGGACCATCAGCGGGGGCGCTTGCATGCCGCCACCATCGAGCTGGCGCACGCAGGTGGGTACCGCGGTCTAACGGTGACCGGTATCGCCCGAACAGCCGGGGTTTCCAACCGAACCTTCTATGAGAACTTCCGAGGTAGAGACGACTGCTTCCTTGCCACTTATGACCTGATCGTTCGAAATGGCGCGCGAGCTGTCCTTGCTGCGCAGCACCGGGAGCAGGACTTGGAGGGAAAAGTAGCTGCGGGGATCGTCGCCTTTCTACACGCGGTTGCCGAAAATCCGAAAGCGGCTCACTTCGTGTTGATAGAGGCTCCTGAGGCCTCCCCCACCCAGGAGCGGACTCAACACACCACTGGCCTTTTTGAGGCACTTGTCTCCGAAACCTTCGTGGCTGGGAATCCAGCGGTCGGACTACCGGGGCGGGTTGCGAAGGGAACCATCGGCGGGCTCAGCCAGGTGGCAAGGTCCTACCTGCTGACGGAAGCACATGGCGACTTGATCGACGAGAGCAAAGCTTTGTCGGATTGGGTGGGAGCGCTGGGCAAGCAGGCCAAGTTGGTCTTCGAGCTGGGTCAAACCGCCGCCCCATCACGGCCGCGAGAGTACGAGATCCACGGAAAGACTTCCGAAAACGGTCAAGGCCCCTCGCTTGCCGAGCGCGAGATGATTCTCTGGGCAGTCAGCACGCTTGCGGCAAGCGAGGGGCTCGAAGCGTTGACTGTCTCAAACATCCGCAGGCGTTTCGGAATTCCGCGCCGGCGCTTCGAAGAATATTTCGCGGATCCAACCGACTGTTTCCTATCCGCGGTCGAGTCGCACTTCGACCGCAGCCTTGCTGGTCCGTGGACCGCTTCCCTCGATGCAGGTCAATGGCCGGAAAGCGTCTACCGTGCCCTCGCCGGCCTCTGCCAAGAGCTTGCCGCAAATCAAAGCTTGAGGGGATTACTCTTCCATGCGCTGCCCGAAGCCGGGCGCGAAGGCGCTCGCTGGCGCGCCCGACTCATCTCACGCCTCGCTACCTCCCTCTACGTCAGTGCTCCGACGGAAATACGGCCCTCCGCCGTGACGGCCGAAGCTTCGATTGCGGCAGGGTGGACGCTGCTCGAAGCTGAAGCAACTCAGAAGAGACCGCAACGACTCCCAACACTGGCAGGGGGTCTCGCCTATTTCGTCCTTGCGCCGATCATCGGTGCGGATGAGGCGGTTGAGGTGATCCAGATCGACCGCGCTCCGGCAGGTGCGGGGGGCGCTCACCGATCAAGAGGCCTTGGGAGTCCCGCCTCCCTGCCTGGCCGCTAAACCGCCGCCGCGACCTCGTCCGCTGGTTCCCCCTCAGCCGCGGCGTCGCTCCCCCCGCCCCGCGAGAACTCGATCTCGTCGTCGAGCGGGCCCTTCTTCAGGAGGCGGATGTCCTGGGGGTAGTTCTGGTGCAGGCGCCAGGGGTGCGCCGCCGCTTGTTTGGGGAGCTGGTCGAGGGCGCGGAGGACATAGCCGGATTTGAGGTCGATGATGGGTTCGATCTCGACCGAGGGGTCGGGCGCCTTGGGGGTGGCGACGCGGTAGCCGTGCGCGTCCATGTGCTTGAGGAGGCGGCAGATGTAGGCGGCGACGAGGTCGGTCTTGAGGGTGAAGGAGGCGTTGGTGTAGCCGAGCGCCAGGCACATATTGGGGGTGCCGCTGAACATCATCCCCTTGTAGCCGACGGTCTCCGACATCTGTTTCTCCTTGCCGTCGATGAGGATCTGCATCCCCCCGAGAACGAGCATGTTGAGGCCGGTGGCGGTGACGATGACGTCGGCCTCCAGCTCCTTGCCCGACTGCAGCCGGAGCCCCTTCTCGGTGAAGGTCTCGATCCGGTCGGTGACGACGTCGGCGCGGCCGGCGCGGATCGCCTTGAAGAGGTCGGCGTCCGGCACCGCGCAGAGGCGCTCGTCCCAGGGGTCGTACCGGGGCTTGAAGTGGGTGTCGATGTCGTAGCCGGCGGGCAGCAGCGGTTCAAGCCGCTTGCGCAGGATGCGCTTGGAGAAGTTCGGCCAGCGACGGAAGAGCGTGTAGCTGCCGTGCAGGACGAGGACGTTCTTCCAGCGCACCGCCGTGTAGGCGAGCTTTTCCGGCAGCAGGCGCCGCAGCCGCTGCGCGAGCGGGTCGACGGCCGGCCGGGAGACGACGTAGGTCGGCGAGCGCTGCAGCATCGTCACCCGCTCCGCCCGCTCGGCCAGCGCCGGCACCAGCGTCATCGCCGTCGCCCCGCTGCCGATCACGACCACGCGCTTGCCCTCGTAGTCGAGGTCCTCGGGCCAGTGCTGGGGGTGGATCATCTGCCCCTCGAAGCGCTCGATCCCCTCGAATTTCGGCAGGAAGCCCTCGTCGTAGCGGTAGTAGCCGGTGCAGCCGTAGAGCCAGTCGCAGGTAAGCTCGACCGGCTCCCCGTCGCGCTCGGCGCGGATCGTCCAGCGCGCCTCGGCGCTCGACCACTCGGCGGCGAGAACCTTGTGGCGGAAGCGGATCCTCTCCTCCACCCCGTACTCCTGCGCCGTCTCCTTTATGTAGTCGAGGATCGACTCGCCGTCGGCGATCGACTTTTCCCCCAGCCACGGCTTGAACGAGTAGCCGAGGGTGAACATGTCCGAGTCGGAGCGGATACCGGGATAGCGGAAGAGGTCCCAGGTGCCGCCGATCGTTTCGCGCGCCTCGAGAATGGCGTAGCTCTTCCCGGGGCAGTTCTGCTGCAGGTGGACGGCGGCGCCGATGCCGGCAAGGCCGGCGCCGACGATGAGGACGTTGACGTGCTCTCGCTCAGTGGACATGGAGGTCTCCTGCCTAGCGTTCGAGGCGAGCGAGGAGGTCGCTCGTCATCGGGGTGGACTTGAATAGGCCGCGCTTGGCGCCGCTGCGCATCTGGCGGCGGATCGCCCGCTCGACCAGGCCTTTGGGGACGAAACGCAGAGCGGCGTAGGCGCGGGCGCCGCGCTTGGTCGTGGCGAGGTCGCGGGCCGGCTTGCCGTAGATGGCGCGGACGAGCGTCTCGACCGCGGCGCCGAGCGGCTCCGCCGGCACCATCCCCTCGAGCCCGATGCCGGCGCTCTGGCTGGCGTCGTGGATCGGGGTGCGGATGTAGCCGGGGTAGACGGTGGTGACGGTGACCTCGTCGCCGAGCTCGGCCCGCAGCTGCTCGGAGTAGCCGACGACGGCGCGCTTACTGGCGCCGTAGGCGGTGGCGAAGGGAACGGCAATGTGGGCGAGGCCGGAGGAGATGTTGACGACGCGCCCGTGGGATGCGCGCAGCGCCGGCAGCGCCGCGGCGGTGACCCGCCAGGTGCCGAGCAGATTGACGTCGATGACGCCGAGGGCGTCGGGGCCCGGTTTTTCGGCCGCGCTCTGGGGCAGGCCGATGCCGGCGCAGTTGACGAGAGCGTCGAGCCCGCCGCCGAGGCGCTCGATCGCGGCGGCGATCGCCTTGTCGACCGATTCTTGGTCCCTGACGTCGCAGGCGATCAGGTCGTCCTCGCCCTTGAGGTCGAGCCCGACGACCTGCGCCCCGCGCACTCGCAGCTCCTTCGCAGTTGCCTCGCCGATGCCGCTGGCGGCGCCGGTGATGATCACGCGCTTGCTCACCGGGCGGACTTTATCAACACTGTGTCGAGAACGTCAACAACTTGTCGAATCGGTCGACGCGCTGTAAGGTGGAAGGCGATGGAGGCGACTGCGAAAGCCGATCCGACCCCTAAAGCACGCGGCCGCCGCGGCACCCGGGTCAGCGGCGATGACCGCGAGCGGGCGATCCTGGAGACGGCCGAACAGCTGCTGGAGGAAAAGCCGCTGAGCGAGATCTCGGTCGATGACCTCGCCAAAGGCGCCGGCATCTCCCGCTCCACCTTCTATTTCTACTTCCCCTCCCGCGACGCTGTGGTGCTGACGATCATCGAACGGATGATTCCCGCGATAACCGCCGCCAGCCGCCCGGAGGCGATGGCGCAGCTGCCGGAGAACCCCCGAGCCGGCCTGACGCAGTTGCTGGAAGAAATCTACGACGCCTTCCTGGAGCGAAAGGCCGTCGTTCTCGCGGCCGCCGCGCTGCGGACCTCGAACACGGAGGCGCAGGAGCTCTGGGAGGCGATCATGGATCGCTGGATCTCGGACGCAGCCGCGATCATCGAAGTCGAGCGCGCCCGCGCCGTCGCCCCGCAAGGGCTCCCGGCCCGCGACCTGGCGACCGCACTCGTGCAGATGAACGAACGCGTCCAGTTCGCGACCTTCGTCTCCGAGAAGCCCTCCCTGGACAGGGACAAGGCGATCGAAGTCTGCGTCGAGATCTGGATGCGGGCGATCTACGGAACCGTCGATCCCGAGTAAGCACGCCTAGACGCGCGGCGCAACCTCGCGCCCCATCAGCGCCACCGCCTCGAGGTCGCGGTGGAGCAGGTGCTGGCCCATGATCCGGGTCAGGCCCGCGGCCTCCAGCTCGTGCAACTGCTCGACCGCCTCTTCGACCGTGCCGAGGATCGTGCTCTCGCGCAGGCCGGCGATGAACGCCTCGCCGTCGCCCCCCTCGCCTTTCCACTCCGAGAGGCGGGAAGCGCGGTCGAGCAGGTCCTCGCGGTCGGCGCCGACGAGCCAGCCGGTCATCATCGAGAGCGGCAGCGTCGCCGGGTCCCGCCCCTCCTTCTCGCAGGCCTCGTCGAGGCGCTTGCGGATTTCGGCGACCTCCTCGGCCGTCGCCATCACCGTGTTGTACCCGTCGGCCCAGCGGGCGCCGATCCGCAGGCTGCGCGGCCCGCCTTTGGCGCCGAGGATCAGCGGCAGCGGCCGCTGTACCGGCTTCGGCCGGGCGTCGAGCTGACGCACCGAGTAGTGCTTGCCCTCGAAGTCGAACGGCCCCTCTCCCCAGTGGCCGCGGACGATCTGCATCTGCTCTTCGAGCGCCTTCATCCGCGGCCCGATCTCCGGCAGGTCGAACCCGTAGAGCTCGTGCTCGCGCTCCCACCAGCCGGCGCCGATCCCGACTTCGACCCGGCCGCCGGAGACGTGGTCGGCGGTCACCGCCGCCTTCGCCAGCACCGCCGGGTGGCGGAAGGTCGCCGGCGAGACCATCGTCCCCAGCCGCAGCCGCTCCGTCGTCGCCCCCAGCGCCGTGATCGTCCCCCAGGCGTCGAGCGACCCGCGCTCGCGCCGGTCGTCGACCGAGAGGTAGTGGTCGGAGCGGAACATCGTCCCCACCCCGTGCTCTTCGCAGGCCGCCGCCAGCGCCTGCCAGTCCTCCCAGGTCACATCCTCCTGCCCCTCGATCATCAGGCATACGTCCATTGGCCGAGGCTACCCCGGGTACGGTGGGCCCATGCGAAGCACGCATCCGACTTTCGCCCCAACGGGGTGTGGCAAGAATCGGATACGCGGTTTGTCGGTGGCGGTGCTTGCCGGCCTGCTGCTCGGCACGGCCCTTGTCGCCGCCTCCGCCTCGGCCGTCGGCCCCTACCCGAGCCTCGGCCCCTGCCCGGTGTTCCCCGACCCGCCGGCGTCGCTCGCGCCGCGCGCGCCTTCCCTCCCGAACGAGGCGGCCTGGAACCAGGACGTCTCGAAGGCGCCGCGCGACCCGCGCTCGAACGCCTACATCGCCTACATCGACGCCCACGGCGGCGACCACCTCCACCCCGACTTCGGCTCCCCCCGCCCCTACGGGTTCCCCTACTCGGTCGTCGGCGCCGGCCAGCCGAAGCTGCCGATCCACTACACGGCCTACGGCGAGGAGAGCGATCCCGGCCCGTTTCCGGTCCCCGCCAACGCCCCGGTCGAGGGCGGCAACCGCAGCGACGGCGACCGCCACGTGCTCGTCGTCGACCGCGCCGGCTGCCGGCTCTACGAGCTCTACCGCGCCTTCTACCTCGCCAAGCCGCGCCCGCACTGGAACGCCGACTCAGGGACGAGCTGGGACCTCCGCTCCGCCGCCCGCCGTCCCGACGGCTGGACCTCCGCGGACGCCGCCGGGCTGCCGATCTTCCCCGGCCTCGTCCGCTACGACGAGGTCGCCGCCGGCCACCTCGACCACGCGATCCGGGTCACCTTCGAGAGCACGCGGAACGCCTGGATCCACCCCGCCTCCCACTGCGCCGGCGACAGCTCCGACCCGAGCGCGCCGCCGATGGGCCTGCGCCTGCGGCTCAAGGCCGGTTACGGCCTCGGGCGTTTCCGCGGCGCTGCGCGGAGGATCGCCCTGGCGATGAAGCGCTACGGCCTGATCGTCGCCGACAACGGCTCCAACTGGTTCTTCTCCGGCAGCAGCGATCGGCGCTGGGACGACGAGGACCTGGACCAGCTGAAGACGATCCCCGGCAGCGCCCTCGAGGTGGTCAAAAGCGCGGCAAGGCCGCATTCATGCTGATTTGCAGATATTGGATTGGGTACTTGAGCCAATAGGGACACCCCTGAGGAGAGAGGAAAATGGCTCAAACCAAACCCAAATCGAGTTCGAAACCGAAAGCGAAATCGAAACCGAAAGCAAGCAAATCGCCGGCTTCGAAAACCGCGAAACCGGCGTCGAAATCGAAAGCGAAAACGAAACCGAAATCGGCGTCGAAACCCAAAGCGAAATCCAAATCGAAATCGAGCAAAAGCAAAGCGAGCAAACCGCGCAGCTCGAGCAACGGCGCCAGCGCCAAAGGCAGCTCGAACGGCTCGTCGAGCAAACACTCGAACGTCGAGGCGGTCAAAAACGCGGTCGGCGGTGCCGGCCAGACCGTAGGCAAAGTCGCGAGCAAAGCGAAAGTGCCGCTCGTCGCCGGCGGAGCAGCAATCGCCGGGGCCGCCGGTGGCATGGCTCTCGCCGCTTCGAAGAAAGGCCGCAAGAGCGGGCTCAGCAAGGCCATCAACCGCAGGCCGAAAGTCAAAGTCAACACGCCGAAGATCAAACTCAGCGGCAAAGACATGGCCAAGGCAGCCAAAGAGGTAGGGAACTTCAGCGCGCAGGTCGGCGAGCTCGCCACCGAGCTCCAGCGCGCTCGAGAGTCGGCGAACGGGAACGGCGGTAAGCACCGCTCGCCGGTAGAGGTCGTTCTACAGGGACTCACCGCGAGGCGCTAGCGCCGGGCTGGCCCTGAGGACATGGCTGCGGCCGCGCGTACGGGACGCGCGGCCGCGAGCCGACTTCACTGCTCTTTCGCTTCGCCCTCCGCTTCACGCCGCCGGCGCTCCTCCACTTCCCGCGCCACGTCCTCGGCCTCGAAGTCCTCGCCTTCGGCCGGGTGGACGACCCACTGGGCCACCGACCAGTCGACCTTGACGTCGCGGTAGTTGACGCCCTCCTCGGGCTCCTCCGGGATGTTCTCCCGCTCGACCCGCGCGTCGGTTTTGTGGTCCGGTTCGCCGTAGTAGGTGACCTTGCGCCTCTTCGGGACCTTGCCGAACGTCACCTCCTCGGCCTTGACCGAGGTGAAGAAGTCGAGGTCGGGCCGACGGCCGCCGCTCACGCGGCAGCCGCCTTCTCGACGTCGTGGACGGTGACCCGGCCTTCGGCGCCGGTGCCTTCGACGTCCTCGATGTCGACCCCGTGCTCCTCGGCCTTGCGCAGCGCCGCCTCGGTGGCGTTGTGCTTCGCCGCCCGCCGCTGCCGGCGCCGCTCGCCCAGCTCCATCGCCTTGTGAGTGGCGGCGAGGCCAAGGTCTTTGGCCTCGTCGGCCGCAGCTTCGCCGATCTCTTTGGCGACGAGCTTGGCAATCTGTTTGGCGATGCCGCCGCCGGAGCCGCCTTCGCCCCCGTTGCCGCCGTCGCCGCCACCGCCGTTGCCGCCGCCTCCGCCGCCGGATAGGCCTGCGAGACCGCCGAGGGCGCCCGCGCCCTGGCCGAGCCCGCCGACCGCCTCGCCGGCGCCTTCGCCGAGGCCGCCGACGGCCTGGCCTGCGCCTTCGCCAACCTGCCCGACGGCTTTGTTGGCGCCTTCGCCAACCTCGCCGACCGCTTTGCCCGCACCGCCGCCGACGTCTTTAACCGCACCCTCGGCACCCTCGCCGACATCTTCGACCGCGCTGCCGGCTCCTTTGCCGACGTCTTTGACGGCACCGCCGGCGCCCTCACCGACGTCTTCGACCGCGCTGCCCGCACCCTCGCCGATCTGACCGACCGCTTTGTTCGCCCCTTCGCCGACTTCGCCGACCGCTTTGCCGGCGCCTTCGGTCACCGGCTGCAGCGCTTCGGTGATGTTGCTCAAGACGTCCGGGTTGCGATCGAGCGTCGTCAGCACCCGGTCGATGATCGCGGTGACGTGGTCGAGTCGCGCCCGCATCAGGGCCTGCGCTTCGACGCCTTTGATGTTGAGTTCGACCTTGCCCAGCTCGACGTGGACGCCGACGCTCAATTTCACCAGGTCAAGCACTTCCGCGTGCAGGGAGACCCGCGCCATGAGATCGTCGAGCTCGAAGTGGATCTCGTCGACCTTGACGACGGGGATGTCGACGATGACGTCGGGCTCGTCGGTGTCGCTGATTTCGACCGGGTCGACGACCGTGTAGTCCTCGTACATCTGCTCGGGCCGGGTCTTCTTGCCGCCCTGGTTGCGGATCCCGGCCTGCCGCTCATCGCCCTGCTCTTTCGCCGCCCGCTCCTTCTTCGGGGTCGGGCTTTTGTTGCGCCCGCTGCCTTCGCCGCCCTGGCCGGTCTCTTTTTTCCGGCTTTTGCTCCCGCCGTTTTTCGACTGCGAGCCTCTCCCACTGCCTTTAGAGCCTTTGGACTTGGTCTGCTGGGCCATTCCCACACCTCTCCTCGCTTGCGCGTTTCCTCTTCCCTTAAGAAAGCTTTTCCCGTTGCGAGTAACGGCAAACGCCGCTGCAGCCGGAAAATCAGCGGTCGCGGCGGGGGCCGCCGGAGACCAGGCGCCAAGCCCGGCCGAAGACATAGAGGACCGCGAAGGCGATCGCGAGCCCGATCGCGCCGAGCAGGAGGAGGAAGAGCACGAAGGCCAGGATCGCCAGCGGAACCAGGAGCAGTTTCACGCCTGCGTAGTCTTGCAACGGAGATGCTTCATTCCGTGGCAGTCCTGCAGGTGGTGGTAGCGCTGGCCGGCGCCAGCGGCGGCGGCCAGGCGGTGACGACGATCGGCGACGGCCTGGCGCTGATGGAAGCCCGCCACCGGATCGAACAGAGCCCCGCCGCCGAGCCGCAAGGGACGACGCAGAAGGCGAAGGTGCCGAGCCCGGAGGAAATCGCCGCCGACCCGAGCCTGCTGCCGCCCGCCTCGGCCGGCAGCAACGGGACCCACGTCCCCCATGACTCCTCGCTCGGCCGCGACCAGATCTTCGCCCACAGACGCGGCGACGGCGGCTCCAGCGCGATCCTCCTCACCGGCGTCGCCCTCCCCCCGACCGACGCCCCGGCGGTGGTCGCGGGCGTCATCGACGCCGCCAACACGATCGTCGGCCGCCCCTACGTCTGGGGCGGCGGCCACGCCTCCTTCTACAGCAACTCCTACGACTGCTCCGGCGCCGTCAGCTTCGCCCTCTTCGGCGGCGGCCTGATCCCGCGCCCACTCACCTCCGGCGACCTGATGCACTGGGGCGCGCCCGGGCCAGGCAGGTGGATCACCGTCTACGCCAACCCCGGCCACACCTTCGCCGAGATCGCCGGCCTGCGCTTCGACACGGTCGGCGACGAACAGGGGACGGGACCGCGCTGGCACCTAGCCACCGCCTCGACCGCCGGCTTCGTCGCCCGGCATCCGCCGGGGCTCTAGAAGGCCGGCCGCCCCCGGGGGCCGGGCGTGGTGGGTAAGCGCCCGTTGCGATCGAATCGTGAGGCGCCACGCGCTCGGTGTGGAGATCCATTCGGTTCACCCCCTCCGGGCTCTGGCTCCAGTGCGAGAAATAATGCTGGAGATCGTTCTACTAATGAATCACAGTTCAGCAAAAAGGAGAAACTTTTGAACAGCGTGTCCAACCAGCCAGTACGATCAAGCCCTCGCCAGTAATCAGCCCGCGATAAGGAAGAAGCCGATGTCAACCAAAACGCAGCGCCGCAAAGCCACCGAAAATCGGATCAAAGCGATGAGCCACCCGCTGCGTGCCGCGATCCTCCGGGTGCTCGTGGAGCGAACCGCCAGCCCGGCCGAAATGGCGCGCGAGCTGGACGAGGAGCTGTCGAACGTCAGCTACCACACCAAACAGCTGGTTGAGTTCGAGTGCGCGGAGCTCGTCAGCACCCGACCAGTGCGCGGAGCACTCGAGCACTTCTACTCGGCGACTCAGCGACATCTGATCGATACGGAGGAGTGGGAAGAGCTCGATCCCCTCGTCGCCGAGGACCTTCTCTGCGACATCGTGCAGAAAATGCTCGACGACTTCGTCGCTTCCGCTCGTGCCGGGGTCGTCGGCGCCGACGAGAACTTCCACCTGACCCGCACCCCGTTGGTCCTGGACGATGAGGGCCTGAAAGAAGCCATGGAAGCCCACGAACGCGCGCGGCTGGAGATTCTTGAGATCGCGGCCCGCAGCGCAGACCGCATGGTCCGTTCCGGCGAGGAAGGGACCAACGTCTCCAGCTCCCAGAGCTGCTTCAAGATGCCGAGACGCAAACGCAGCTAGCGCTTCGACTGCTCCACCGACAGCGGAAACCGCATCCGTACCTCCGTCCCCTCCCCTTCCTGCACGATCCGCAGGTCGGCCGAGAGGCGGGCGATGATCGAGAGGCCGAGCCCGAGGCCATCCGGCGAGCCTTTGCCGAAGCCTTCGCCCCGGTCGCGGACCCGTACCTCCAGCCAGTCGTCGCCGCTGCGGGCAGAGAGCTCGACCACGCCGGCCGCCCCGGCGTACTTCACGGCGTTGGTCACCGCCTCGGAGACCACCAGCGCAACGTCAGCCGCCAGCTCCTCCCCCGCCCCCTGCTCGCGGGCGAACTCGGTCGCCCGTCTCCGCAGGACCGGGACCGACGCCGGCTCAGCCGGCAGCGTCAGGTTCATCCGCGCAATCCGTCGCAGGCAGTAGACACGCTGTTTCTTTCGGCAATTCGGCGATCGCCAGGAGAGACGCAATGCCCCTACCCAATGGACGCCGCTCGAACCCGTAAACGGCCACATCGGCAGATGTGGAATTACAACTTGAGTCAATTGGACGAGTTGTCGATAGGGAGGCATCAGGAGCGTTCCCAGCGCTCGCCTTAGAACGAAAAGAGATCGCCATGCACCGCTTTACCCGCAAACGGGTGGTAGTCGCCCTCAGCGGCATTGCCGCCCTCGCCATCGCCGCCGGGGCCTACGCCTACTTCACGAGCACCGGCTCCGGCACCGCCACCGCCAAAGTCGGCACCAGCTCCGCCGTCACCCTGAAAGGCACGGTCGCCGGCAACCTCTACCCCGGAGCCTCCCAGCAGGTCTCGTTCACGGTCGACAACCCCTCGAGCGGCGCCCAGCGGGTCGGCACCATCACCCTGACCGGGATCACGGCCGACGCCGGCCACTCGACCTGCAGCGTCACGATCAGCGGCGGCAACCCCGACTTCACGATGGCGCCCGTCGCGGTCAACGCCACCTTCCCCTCGGGCAACGGGCAGGCAGTGACGCCGAAAGGCACGCTGACGATGAACGACACGGGCGTCAACCAGAACGCCTGCCAGGGCGCTGAACTGACTCTCGCCCTCTCCAGCAACTAGGCGATCTCGCCAGGACCCGATGACGGGGCGGCGCGACATGGGACGCAAGCGGGCGGCCAGGGCACTCGTTGCCCTGGCCGCCGCTGTCGCCTGCCTCGGCGGCGTCGCCTACGCGGCCAGCATCTCCGAGCACGCCCGCCCGCTCGGGAAGAAGGCCAAGCAGCCCCAGCAGAAACAGGGCCAGGGACCGCCGCGGCCTCGCTTCGTCGAAGTCCCACCCGATGGAGGCGTCGATCCCGATTCCCAGGTGCGGTTCCACGTCGCACCGCCCGAATCGAAAGAGCCTGTTCCCGGACCAGGGCCAGGCGGACCGTCGCCGGATCGCTGGCGGCGCTTCGAATGCCGCCTCGACGGCGGCAAGTGGGACGAATGCGCGTCGCCCTACCTGCTTCGCGGGCTCGAGCCCGCTGAACACTCCTTCGCGGTCCGGGCGCTGAACCGCCGCGGCCTCAGCGGGCAGGTGGCCCGCTACCGCTGGGCGTTGCTCGAGCCGAAGGAGTTCTCCGTCGAGGCTCTGACGGGCTCGCTCGACGAGCTGATTCCGGGGGCGCCCGCCCAGGCGCTGCTGGTGCGGATCACAAACCCGAACCCGGCGCCGATCGAAGTCACGAGCCTGACCGTCGCGGCGGCGCCGGAGCCCTCTGCCTGCCCAGCGGATCCCAACTTCGAAGTGACCCCTTCCAGCCTCAGTCCGGCCTCGCCGCTGACCGTCCCGGCCGGAGGATCCGCCAGCCTGCCGACCGCGACGGCGACGGCGCCGGCCGTGGCGATGCGCGAACTGCCGATCGACCAGAACGCCTGCCAGGGCGCCACGGTTCACCTCGACTTCAGCGGTGAGGCGCGCGGATGAAGCGCACCCGCATCAGCGGCGTCGCCGGCTCGATCCTCGTCGTGGCGCTGCTCGCGCTCGTCGCCAGCGCCGTCTCCTACTTCACCGCCAACGGCACCGGCAACGCCTCGGCCGCGATCTCGAAACTGACCGCGCCGACGATCACCGCCGCAACCCCGGCCGCGGGCGGATCCGTCGCGCTCACCTGGAGTGCGATGACGGCGCCTGGGGAAGGCACGGTCACCTACTACGTCACCCGCGACGGCGGCAAAGCGGCCGGCAACTGCCCCGAACAGGCGGCGCCGACGGCGGTTACGACCTGCACCGACGGCTCCGTGCCGATCGGCGAACACACCTATGCGGTGACGGCGCTGTGGCGGACCTGGCAGGCGACGAGCGCCGGCAAAACGGCCAAAGTCACGATCGGCGCGGCGACTACCTTCACGATCTCGGCGAGCGCGACGAGCATCACCGCCGGCGGCTCGAGCAACCTGACGATCACCGCCAAGGACGAAGCGGGCAGCACGGTGACGAGCTACACCGGCTCGCACTCGCTCGTCTTCTCCGGCGCCGGCGCCGCCCCCGGGGGAACCAAACCGACCGTGGTCAACAGCTCCGGGACCGCGGTCAACTTCGGCACCGCCACGGCGCTGACCTTCACCAGCGGCGTCGCCACGGTCGCCTCGAGCAAAAACGGCTTGCTGCAGCTCTACGCGGCGGGCTCGTCGAGCATCGTCGCAACCGAGGGAACGATCACCACCCCAAGCCCGCCGACGATCACGGTCGCCGCCGCCGCGGCCAGCAAATTCTCCATCGCGGCCGCCTCTGCGACCCCGACCGCGGGCGCGGTCGACGAACTCACCACCACCGCCCAGGACACCTACGGCAACACCGCCACCTCCTACACCGGCGCCCACAGCCTCGTCTTCTCCGGCGCCAGCGCCAGCCCCGGCGGCAACAGCCCGACCGTCAGCGACTCGACCGGCGCCCCCATCGCCTTCGGCGCCTCCACCTCGCTGAGCTTCAGTGCCGGCGTCGCCAAAGCCGCGGCATCCAAAAACGGCGGCATGAAGCTCTACAAGAGCGGCGCGACCAGCATCCAGGCAACCGAAGGGACGATCACGACCCCGACCGCGCTCAGCGTCACCGTGGCGGCCGCCTCGGCGACCAAGCTCGTCCTCTCCTCCTCGACCCTGACCCCGGTCGCCGGCACCGGCTTCAACGTCACGACGACCGCCCAGGACACCTACGGCAATACCGCCACCGGCTACACCGGCTCGAAGAACATCACCTTCGCCGGCGCCACGGCCAGCCCCAGCGGCGCCCAGCCCACCGTCGTCAACGCCGCCGGCACCGCGATCAACTTCGGCTCGGCGACCGCGCTCACCTTCGCCAGCGGCGTCGCCACCCCGGCCTCCTCTAAAAACGGCTTCGTGAAACTGAACAAGGCCGAGGCAGCCGCGATCACCGCCAGCGACGGAACCATCTCCACCCTCTCCTCCCTCGCCCTCACCGTCTCCACCGGCGCCGCCTCCCGCCTCGGCCTCGTCGAAACCACGGCCAGCACCGGCACGATTGGCTCCCCCTGCCTCTTCACCTGCGCGATCACGACCCTCGGCAACTCCGGCACCGTCAAATCCAAGGTCGCGATCACCGACAGCGTCGGCAACACCGTCTCCAACATCGGCGCCGCCAAGACGGTCACCATCACCGCCACGGGCGGCACCGTCGTCGGCTCCCCCCTCGCCATCCCCGAAGCCGGCCCCTCCGTCAGCGCCAACCAGTTCACCTACACGTCCCCCGCCACCGGCTCCTTCACCAACACCATCACCGCAGCCTCGACCGGCTACACCAGCGCCACGGCAACCGCCAGCAAATAGGCCCGAGGGCGGCGCTGGTCCGACCCCCGGGCCTGGCTGAATCGAATCCTCCTCAGCGGCTGATGTCGCCCTCGGCCTCGATTCGCTCCTTCCGGACCTCCTCGGTGACCTGCTCCTCGCTGGTCTCGGTCTCCTTGTCGAGCCGCACCCGCTCCTTAGGAACGGCCTTCTTTTCGACCACGACCTCCTCCTCGCTGAGGGTCACCTCATGCTCCTCGTCGGAGATCGCGGGACCGTCCATGGCGTCGTCGACGTTGCCCTCGTCGATCGGTTCGCGCTCCAGCACTGCCTTCTCTTTGCGCACCGGAACCGTTTTGGTGACCTCCTCGGTGACGACGTACTTGCGCAGGCGAGCGCGGCCCTTCTCCCGCTCCCGGGTGCCGACGTTCACCTCCTCCTCCGAGCGCGTCATCGCGCTGTCGGTCTCCGGCCCGCTGACGTCGCGGCCGACCGGCTCTTGATCGGTCGTCCCGCTGGCGCTGCTGTAGCCGCTGTCGTAGTCGAGCCCGTAGTGGGACCAGAGCGAGCGCTCCTCGGAGTCGTTCAACTCCTGATCGGGCTCGACGCCGGGAGCGTCCTTGACCTGCTCCTTGGTGTAAGGGAGGTGGACCGCCCCGCCCTCGGGCCGCGCCCCCTGGATCGGGGCGAAGCTCGATTTCAGGCCGAAGAGGCCAGTGTTGATCGAGAGCCATTCCGGATCGCCGCTGGCGGTGTCGAGGTAGACCTCGTCGACGGTGCCGATCTTCTCGCCGTCGCTGCCGACGACGTCGCGGCCGCGCCACTCATAAGCCTCGGTGAACTCGTGGTCAGTCATTGCACTCCTCCTGTTTCTTTTCGTATCCCTGGTTTCCGTTGGTGGTCAGGCGGGCTGGCCGCCGCCTTTGTCTTCCGCGCGCTCCTTGCCGAGTTGCACGTCTCGTTCGACCTGGCCGCGCTGTTGCTGGCCCTTGCGGTAGGCGTCCTCGAGCATCCGCGAGGCCACGTCGCGGCCGCCGAGCCCGAATGCGAGGGCAGAGCCGAGGGCGACGGAGCCGAGCAGGGCCGCGTAGGTGATGGTCACGATCTCCGGCGCGATCTTCAGCTGGTTGAGGATCATGAAAACGGCGATGACCATGATCAACGTCGGTGCCGCGGTGGCGACGACCTTCCCGGTCGGGGTGTCGCCGAGCAGCTTCGCGACGAGACCGCCGACGGCCCCGGCGATCGCCGCGGCGAGGACGAAGATCACGATCGCGGCGATCACGTTCGGCAGGTAGTTCAGGACCTGCGTCATGAACGCGGTCACCGCCGGGATCTTCAGCGCGCTGAGCGCGGCGGTGAGCACGAAGAGGAAGATCAGCCAGAAGGCGACGACGCCGATCAGCTTCGACGGCCGCGCGCCGGGGCTGACCTTCTCGACGTAATCCCCCGCGTCGGAGCTATGAAGGGCCCGGTCGAGCCCGATCGCCTCGAGGCCCTTGGTGACGGCCGCCCGGACGATCCTCGCGATCACGTACCCGACCAGCAGGATGACGAGGAAGCCGATCAGGTTCGGAATGAAGCCGAAGAACGAATCGAGCGCCTGTTGCAGGCTTTCCGAGATGTCGATTGCTGCGAGATA
>Ga0307300_10000066_pt1 | contig 26141 bp, 28 predicted proteins | sample ER_DNA_181_FD_194492 | JGI IMG/M metagenome (GOLD analysis project Ga0307300, IMG submission 194492) | Bulk soil microbial communities from the East River watershed near Crested Butte, Colorado, United States - ER_DNA_181 | ecosystem: Environmental > Terrestrial > Soil > Floodplain | place... | reverse complement strand
GCAGTTGACCTGCGTTGGTCGTGGTGTCGACCTGGGACACGCTCCCCCTAACCGGCTTCGATCGCTTCGATCGCCGGGGTCACCTTCGACGTCAGGGACGAGGAGAGCGGAGCCGAGCCGGCCTGTTCGGCGGCCAACTTCTGCCCCTGGGGGCTGACGACGTATTCGAGGTACGCCTTGACCGCGCTTGCTTCGTCGGCCGAGTCGTACTTGGTGCAGGCGATCAGGTAGGAGGTGAGGACGATCGGGTAGGTCCCCTCCGATTCAGTCTTGCGGGCGAGCTTGTACGCGATCGTGTACTTGCCCGGGCTCAGTTCCTTGTCGAGCGGGGACTCCTCGAGCACCTTGGCCGCGGCCTCCGGGGTCGGTTCGGCGTATTCGGAGCCGACCTTCACCTTGGCGACGCCGAGTTCGCCGGCCTGGCTGGCGTCGGCGTAACCGATCGCGCCTTCGCCGGCGGCGACGGCTTCGACCACGCCGGAGGTGCCGGAAGCGGCTTCGCCGCCCTTGACCGGCCAATCACCGCTGACTTCGTAGCTCCAGACGCTGGGCACGACCTCCGAGAGGTATTCGGTGAAGTTCTCCGTCGTCCCCGACTCGTCGGAGCGGTTGACCGGGGTGATGCGGGTGTCGGGCAGCTCGACGCCGGGGTTGTCGGCGGCGATCGCCTTGTCGTTCCAGCTGGTGATTTCCTGGTTGAAGATCTTCGCCAGCGTTTCGGGGTCGAGCTGGAGGTCTTCGACGCCGGGGAGGTTGTAGATGACCGCGATCGGCGAGATGTAGTCCGGGACCTCGATCAGCTGGCCGGTCTTGCACCGCTTTCCGGCCTTTTCCAGTTCGCCTTCTTCAGTCGAGAGCGCGGCGTCGCTGCCTGCGTAGGCGGTGCCGCCGGCGATGAACTGTTCGCGACCGCCGCCGGACCCGACCGGGTCGTAGGAGATGGTCACGCCCGAGTTTTCGTTCTCGAATTCGGCGATCCAGGCTTCCTGCGCGGCCTGCTGCGCGGTCGAGCCGGCGCCGGCGATTTCGCCGGAGACGCTGCCGCCGCCGCTGCCGCCGGTCGTGTCTTCGCTGCTGCCGCAGGCGGCGAGCGCGATCGCAAGGGTCACCGCGGCGCTCAGCACCACGAACCACTTAGAGCTGGTCAACTCTTATCTCCTTCGGGTCGATTCATAGTGGCGCCACCCTCGCAGCGTCCACCCCGAACCTTGTTACGCGGCTGTGTCGAGCATGTAAAAAAGATGTAAAGGCACCCTGAAGGCCGTCAACCGTCCGGGGAGTACCGGTAGCCGATGCCGTTGTGGGTGTGGATCAGCTGCGCCCCGGGCAGCGCTTCGCCTAGCTTCGCCCGCAGGCGGCTGACGTAGACGTCGACCGAGCGGTCGTCGCTGCGGGGTTCCCCACCCCAGACGTGGGCGAAGAGCTCGTCGCGGGTCATGATCCGCTGCGGGTGCTCGGAGAGCGTGACCAGGAGCTGCAGCTCGCGGACCGTCAAGCTGAGCGGGCGACCGTCGACGAGGGCCGCGTGCTGCTCAGGCTTGATCTCGAGCCGTCCCATGCGTGCGAGCATGGCGGCGGCTCAGGCACGCACGGTTACCCGGCCGTGAAGGTGTTGTGAACGCGTTGTGAAGAAGGCGCGCCGGCCTCGGGCTCGGCCGGCGCCGGCTGCTCCGGAGCGGCGCGCAGCTCCTCCGGGACAATGCCGGCCGGTTCGGGGTCGAAGCGGTAGCCGATGCCGAAGTGGGTGTGGATGTATGTCCAGCTCGGCGAGAGGGCCTCCAGCTTCTTGCGCAGCTTGCGGACGAAGACGTCGACCGAGCGGTCGCCGTGGGCCATCGCGTAGCCCCAGACCCGCTGGTAGATCTGCTCGCGCTCGAGCACCTGGCCCCGCTCCTCGGCGAGCAGGTAGAGCAGCTCGAACTCGCGGCGGGTGAGGTCGAGCGGCTCGTCGCCGACGAACGCCTGGAAGCGGTCCGGGCGGATCTCCATCTCGCCGACCGCGAGCGGCGCGGTCTCGTGCTCCTGGCGACCGCGACGGCGGCGGCGCGAGACCGCTTCGAGCCGGGCGATCGCCTCCGCGGGGTGGCAGGGCTTGGTCATCCAGTCGTCGATGCCGAGCCGCAGCCCCTTCACCCGCTGGGCGACGGTGGAGCGGCCGGTGCAGACGACCAGGCCGAGATCGGGGAGCATCTCGGTCACCCGCTCCAGGTAGGTCCAGGCTTCGTCGCCCAGGATGACCGGGTCGACGAGAAGGGCGTTCAGCTTCATCGCGACCAGGTCGCGCGGCGGCACGGGGCCGGTTTTCTGGCTGAGGTGCCAGCCGGCCGCCTCAGCGCGGCGGGCGAGAACGGTGACGAAACCGCTGTCGGTGTCGAGGACGGCGATTCGGATGGACAGAGTGTATGCACCTGCGGGGGCGTTATCCCCTGCGTTCACAGGATTTTCACGGGATGAGGCGGACAGAAGCCGAATTTGCGGGGAGCCCAATTCGTCTGTTCCTTTTCGTCTCAGGCAACAAAAAGGAACAGGCGAGTGAACTCCGGACGCTAGAACGTCGCCGGCCTGAGGCCAGTGGCGATGATCAGCAGGATCGCGGCGCCGGCGAAGTAGCGGTAGAGGACGAAGGGCCGGTAGCTGGTCGTCCGCAGCAGCCGCAGGAGGAAGGAGATCGCGAGGTAGCCGGAGACGGCGGCGGCGATCGTCCCCACCACCATCGGCTCCCCGACCCCCGGCGGGAGGCCTTCTTTGGCGGCCTCCAGGGCCTTGTAGGCGGTGGCGCCGGCGACGGCGGGGATCAGCAGCAGGAAGGAGAAGCGGGCGGCTGCGTCGCGGTCGAGGCCGAGCCAGCGGGCGGCGGTGATCGTGATCCCCGAGCGCGAGGTCCCCGGCGCCAGCGCCAGCACCTGGGCGAGGCCGACGATCCAGCCGTCACGCAGCTTCGCGTCGCCGAGGTTGCGGCGCTCGGGCATGCGGTCGGCGTAGCCGAGCAGGAAGCCGAAGAGGATCAGCTGGATCGCGATCATCCAGGGCTCGCCGAGGTGTTCGTCGATGAAGCTCGAGCCGAGGCCGCCGGCGATCACCGCCGGCACGGTGCCGATCGCGATCGCGACGGCGAGCCGCTGCTCCTGGGTGCGGATCGCCCGCTGCCGTGCCGCCTCGACGAAGCCGCGGATCAGGACCACGACCTCGACCCGGAAGTAGGCGATCGCAGCGATCAGGGTCCCGGCGTGAAGGGCGACGTCGAAGGTCTTGTTGAAGGTCTCGTTGTCCTGGAGGAAGGTGTAGTCCTGCAGCCAGGGGACGATGATCAGGTGGCCGGAGGAGGAGATCGGCAGGAACTCGGTCAATCCCTGGACCACCCCCAGCAGCAAGGCCTCGAGGTTCGACATCGGGGGGGATCCTATGCGCCGCGACCTAAGGTTGCGCTAAATTGCCGCCCGTGAAGCGCACCGCCGCAGCCCTGCTCTCGATCTGGGCCCTGATGCTGGCCGCCGCCCCGGTGGCGCTGGCCGACGAGGGCAATGGCCTCGCCGGCCCGACCACCGACAAGACGGTGACCTTCTTCTGCTTCGGCGTGATCTTCTTCTTCGCCGCCCTGGTGATCGTCCTCTCGCTGATCCAGAACCGGCTGGAGAAGCGCAAGGAACAGCGCCGCGCGGATTTGGCACGTTTCAACTAGCCAGCCGGTCTCCCCTTTTTTGACGTCGTTCATCGATGTTCATCGATGAAGTGATAGCTTCGCGGCGATGGCGGACCTGCCGGTGATCAACTGCTGCACCCCGCTCGCCGGCAGCTCCCTGGGCGAGAAGCAGGCGGGGGAGCTGGAGCTGGTGATGAAGGCGCTGGCCGACCGCACCCGCCTGCGGATCGTCAACATGCTGCTGAGGGCTGACGGCGAGCCCGTCTGCGTCTGCGAGTTCGAACCGTTCCTCGGCCTCGTCCAGGGCACGGTCAGCCACCACCTCAAGGTCTTGGTCGAAGCGGGGCTGGTCGAGCGGGAGAGCCGCGGCACCCGCAGCTACTTCGCCCTCGTCCCCGGCGCCCTCGACTCGGTGCGCGACGTCTTCGCGCCCGCGGCGGCCTGCTGCTGAGGCGATGGCCGCCCGGCCCGACCTCCTCCGCCGCGCCGCCGCCGAGGGGATCGGCGTCTTCGCCCTCGTCTTCGCCGGCTGCGGCGCGATCGTCGCCGAGGCCGAACATCCCGGCAGCCTCGGGACGGTCGGGATCGCCTTCGTCTTCGGTTTGATCGTGATGGCGATGGTCTACGCCACCGGCCATCTCTCCGGAGCGCACCTGAACCCGGCGGTGACCCTCGCCTTCGCCCTCACCCGCCACTTCCCCCGCGCCGAGGCCGGGGCGTACCTGGCCGCCCAGGCGATCGGCGCGTTCGTCGGCGCCGCACTCCTCGCCGCCGTCTGGCCCGACCAGCCGGCGGCGCTGGGGACGACCATGCCCACCGTCGGTGTCGGCAGCGCCTTTGCCTACGAGATCGTGCTGACCGCCTTCCTGATGTTCGTGATCATGGCCGTCGCCACCGACACGCGGGCGGTGGGCGCGGCGGCGGCGATCGCGATCGGCGGCACCGTCGGCCTCGACGCTCTCTTCGGCGGCCCGGTCACCGGCGCCTCGATGAACCCGGCCCGCTCCCTCGGCCCGGCGCTCGTCTCCGGCGAGCTTCACGACCTCTGGATCTACCTGCTGGCGCCGCCCCTCGGGGCCGCTCTTGGGGCGCTCGCCTACCAGCTGGTCCGCGGCGAGCACCACGCCGACCCAGCGGCGGCGGAGGCGACCTGATGGCCCGCGCCCTCTTCGTCTGCCTCCACAACGCCGGCCGCTCGCAGATGAGCGAGGCGCTCTTCGCCCAAGCCGCCGAGGGGCGGCACGAGGCGCGCTCGGCGGGGACGACCCCAGCCGACCGCGTCCACCCCGAGGTGGTCGAGGCAATGGAGGAACTGGGGATCGATCTCAGCGGGCGCCAGCCGCGCAGGCTCTCGCGCGAGGACGCCGAGTGGGCCGACGTGGTGGTGACGATGGGCTGCGGCGACGAGTGCCCCTATATCCACGGCAAGCGCTACCTCGACTGGGACCTGACCGACCCGAAGGGCCAGTCGCTGGAGGCGGTGCGGGCGACGCGCGAGGAGATCGAGCGCCGGGTGCGGGCGCTGGTGACGGAGCTCGACGCTGGCGGCGAGTAAGCCTCTGCGGCGAAGCCGCGTTTTTACGTGAGGCGGAAGCCCGAGAGGAGGCGTTTCTCGGTCTCGCCCTCGACTTTGGCGACCACTTCGAGGCGGCCCTCGAGCGGGGTGCCGCGGATCTTCGTCGCCAGCAGGTCGTCGACCTGGAAGATCCCGGCGCTGTTGTTCAACTGGATCTCGATCCGCACCGGCCGCTCCTCCCCCGCCCCGATCCGGACCTCGTCGACGGCGGCGGCGGAGATCGAGTGGATCCCCTCGTGGCCTGACTCGATCGGGGTGCGGGTGCGGCCCTGGGCCATGTCGAGCGCGTCGGCGACGCGGACGACGCCGGCCTCGAGCGTGTAGGGCTCGCCGCGGCGGCGGTGGCCGATGATCGCGTGCAGGATCTCCGAGGCGACAACCGTCCGCTCCGGCTCCTTGTAGACGTCGGCGAGGAGGCGCTGGAGAGCGCCGTTGGCGAGGAAGAGCGAGTAGGCCTCGTGGTCGGCGCGGTGGATCGACATCCCGGTGTCGTGCAGCAGCGCGCCGCCGGCGACGACGACTTCGGCGTCGCGGTCGCGCATCCCATGGTCGGCGACCATCGCCGGCTCGACCGCGGCGCGCAGCAGCAGCCGCAGCAGCCGCAGGGCGATGTTGAGGACGATCTGCATGTGGACCCAGGAGTGGTCCGACATCCCCAGCCGCTCCGACTGGACCTGGGTCATGTACCACCAGGCCCGCACCTGATCGTCGGAGTTGACGGCGTCGAGGAAGCTCTCGAGCCTGCGGTTGCCGCGGGTCGGTGCCCGCACCCGCGCCTCCGCGATCGCCTCTTTCGGCGGTTTCCGCTTCGGCCCGTCGGCGTCGGGCGCCGGTACCTGCTCCTCGCCCGCCTCTATCGGCTCCTCAGCCATCGCGCGCATCGTATGGCCGGTCCCGGATCGTCCAGGGTCGGACAATTTCAGCGCGCGCTGAAAAAGGGTCCCTATAGGGGCGCAAAATCAGCGCGCGCTGAGTTGGCCCCTAGCCGCAGATCGGCCAGGGGCTGGAGCCGCTCGTCGCGTAGAGGAGGGCGGCGCGGTAGTCCTGCTCGGCCTCGGGTGCCGCGGCGGGGTCGCCGCTGCCGCCCATCGATTCCCAGGTGCCGTAGTCGAACTGGTATTTGCCGCGGTAGGTGCCGTCGGAGGAGACCGCCGCCGGGTCGCCGCCGGACTCGCAGGAGGCGATCGATTCCAGGGTCGCGATCGAGACGCCGCCGGGAAGCTCGGCGAAGGCTTCTTCGCGTTCGCGCTCACGGCGCCGCTCTTCGGCGCGTTCCTCGGCGCGGATGTCGGCGGCGACCGCCTTGACGACGCGATGGAAGCGATCGACCGGGCGCCGCAGCGCCGCGGCGGGCGCGACCTCGGCCTGGCCGACGCTCGGTCCGTTGACTCCTCCCTCACCGTCGGCGGCAAGCGCGGCAGCAGGGAAGGCGAGGAGGATGAGCAAGATCGGGGTGAAATGTTTGCGTTTTGTAAGCAAGCGCGAAACCGTGAGGCCTCGCGCCGATTTCATGTGTGGGCGCCATCACACTTCGCTCTCCGTTCGTGCGGCTCCGCACTAGCTCAGGCACAAACGCGGCGAGTGCCGGGGTGACTCTGGTCGCGAATTTGCGCGGTCAGACCGCTTTGGCGACCAGCAACCGCAGGTCCGGCAGCCGCCGGAACGACTTCACCTCGGCCTTGCCGTAGCCGCTCTCCCCCATCCAGCGGAAGACGTCCTCGACCGTGTAGGTGTCGGCGCCGGAGGTGAGGTGGAAGAAGAGCCCGAGCACGGAGGCGAGGTTGGCGCGCTGGCCGCCGGGGCGGTCGTAGAGGTCGAGGACGCAGAGCGGCGCCCCCGGCCGCAGGACCGCGCGGATGCGGGCGAAGAGGGCGCGGATCTGCTCCGGCGAGAGGTGGTGGATGATGTTGAAGCAGAGGGCGCCGTCGTAGTGGCCGTCGTAGTCGACCTCGTACATGTCGCCGGCCAGGTAGCGGATGCGGTCGCTCAACCCCGCCTCGGCGACGATCTCCCTGCCGACGTTGGCGCTGCCCGGCAGGTCGACGATCGTCGCCCGCAGCCCCTCGTGCCGGCGGCAGAGCGCCATCGAGTACTCGCCGTGGGCGCCGGCGACGTCGAGGATCGAGTGCGCGCCCTTCGCCAGCGGGATCGCCTTCGCGACTTCGGCGCTGGATAGGCGTGCCAGCTGGTACTGGCCGCGGATGTAGGACCGCCAGTAGGGGTCCTCCGCCCCTTTCCCGTGCAGCTCGGCATGGGTTCCGTCGCGGACCAGGTCCTCGAGCTTCGCGTACCAGTCCCAGTAGTAGGCGGTATCGGCGAGGAAGTCCCCGAGGTAGGTGTCCGAGCGCGGGTCGAGCCACTTGCGCCCGCTCTTGGTCAGCTCGTAGCGCCCGTCGGGCCGCTGCGCGACGTGCTTCATCGAGGCGATCACGTCGAGGACCCGGATCGTCCCGGTCGGCTGCAGGCCGAGGTGCTCGGCCAGCTCGGTCGGCTCCCGCGGCCCCTCCGCCAGCGCCCCGAGGATCCCGGTCCGCTGCGCCACCTGCAGCGAGCGCGCGACCGGCATCGCGTACATCGCCTCGCCGATCGGCGTCGGCAGCTGGCCGAGCATCAGCCCGATCCGCTCGACCGCGCCGTCCGGAATCGCCCCGATTCGCATCGACGGCAATCTATCCGCGATCATCGACCGATGGGAGACGCACCTACCACCAGGCTGCTGCTGGCCTGCCCCGACCAGCCGGGGTTGATCGCCCGCGTCAGCGGCTTCCTCGCCGATTCCGGGCTCAACATCGTCGACGTCGACCAGCACTCGAGCGCCGAGGGCCGCTTCTTCATGCGGATGGTCTTCGACCACCTCCCCGAGGGCGAGCGTGAGGCGCTGGAGATGCGCTTCGCGCGGGAGATCGGCGAGCCGTTCGCGATGGACCACGCGTTCCACGACGCGGCGCGGACCAAGCGGGTGGCGATCATGGTCAGCCGCGAGGACCACTGCCTCTCCGACCTGCTCTGGCGCTGGCGCAACGGCGACCTCGGCGGCGAGCTGGTCGCGGTCCTCTCCAACCACTCCGACCACGCGGGCCAGGCCGAAGGGGTCGGCCTTCCCTTCCACCACGTCCCCGTCGACCCGACCGACCGCTCGGCCGCGGAGCGCCAGGCGCTGGAGCTGCTGCAGGGCGTCGACCTCCTCGTCCTCGCCCGCTACATGCAGATCCTCTCGCCCGAGTTCCTCCGCGACCTCGGGGCTCCGGCGATCAACATCCACCACAGCTTCCTTCCGGCCTTCGTCGGCGCCGACCCCTACCACCGCGCCTACGAGCGCGGCGTCAAGCTGATCGGCGCCACCGCCCACTACGTCACCGCCGAGCTCGACGCCGGCCCGATCATCGCCCAGGACGTGACCCGCGTCGACCACCGCGACGAGGCCGCCGACATGATCCGCCTCGGCCGCGACGTCGAGCGCCTAGTCCTCGCCCGCGCCGTGATGGCCCACCTCGACGACCGCGTCCTCCTTGACGGCGAGCGGACGATCGTCTTCTGATGGCTCTGCCGCCCGGATCCGGCACCCCAAGGGGGGCATTCGGGTGCCCGCTGGTGTCTACCTAATGCCGACTCTCTGCGAGGCAGATTGAGGCGGTTCCACCAAGAAACAGTGGATCGGGGCTGATCGTCGACAAGGCTTCTTCGAGCGCCTCCGCGCATTCGGGACCCACCCCGCTGTCGAGAACCCCTTCGACGGTTCCCCGGAAAGCTGCTCTGAGTTTGTCTTCCCGTGGTGGAAAGAGCCTTTGGTAGCAGCTTTCCTTAGCTTGATTCGTCTTCTTCTTCTTCAAGCACCGATCCCTGGCATCGATAGCCGCCCGGCGGTTCGCGACGCCAAACTGATGTTCGGCAACATCGACCGCCCTAGCTCGGCGGGACTCGTGGTGGCGGACGAGCCGCAGCCGGCAAGGCCCGTCGCGGAAAGCAGCAGTAACAGCGTGAGTACGTGGGCAGCTAGTACCTGCATCTTGCGCGCTGCGGTGGGGCCGACGCGCCTCATCGATGGGCATCGTCTCTTATTACGTCTGCTCATGAGCATCCGGTTCGCTCACGGAGAATCGCATTGCGCCTCAAACCTGGGGGGTCCAGGACGGGCCGAGGGGATTCCCATCCGACTTTGACCACACTCCGCTGTGCTCAAAGTCGGATGCGGGGCACGAGGGCCGCTTACGGCGGTCATGCCTCGGCCGCGGCCTGAGCCTGCTCCCACTCCGCATAGAGCTCCTCGACCGCCGCCTTCGCCTCTGCGTGGCGCTTTGTCGCCCGCTCGACCCGGCCGGGGCTCGACCAGGCCGCCGGGTCGGCCAGCTCGTCCTCGAGCTTGCGCAGCTTCGCCTCGGCGCGCTCGATTCGGTCCTCCAGCTTTGCCGCCTTGCGCGCGGCTTTCTGCGCCGGCTTCGTCGCGCTGTACTTCTTGCCACCGCCGGGGGGCTTCGCCGCTGCCTCGGCCTCGGATTCCTCCTCGTCGCGCCGTCGCTGGTACTCGGCCCAGCCGCTCGGATGGCTCTCTAGGCGGCCGCCTTCGCAGACGAGGGTGCGGCTGCCGACCGCCTCCAGCAGCGCCCGGTCGTGGGAGACGAGGAGGACCGCGCCTTCGAACTCGGTCAGCGCGTCCTCGAGCGCCTCGCGGCTCTCGATGTCGAGGTGGTTGGTGGGCTCGTCGAGGACGAGGACGTTGGCGCCGGAGGCGACGAGGATCGCCAGCGAGAGCCGCCGCTGCTCGCCGCCGGAGATGTCGGACAGCTGCTTCTCCACCTCCGCCCCGGAAAAGAGGAAGCCGCCGAGCAGGGCACGGGCCTGGTTCTCGGTCAGCCCGGTCTCCCGCTTCGCCGCGTCGAGCACGGTGCCGCCGCCGGCCGCAGTCTCGGCGTGCTGGGAGAGGTAGCCGATCTTGACGTTGTGGCCGGTGCGGACGCTGCCGGCAGCCGGCTCGCGGTCCCCGGCGAGGGTCTCGATCAGGGTCGTCTTGCCGGCCCCGTTCGGCCCCACCAGGACCACGTGTTCCTCCCGCTCGATTTCCAGGTTCGCCCCCTCCAGCAGCGTCCGTCCCGGCACCTCGAGCTTGCCGTTGACCAGTTTCAGCACCACCCGCCCCGGCCGCTCGGGCGGTTTGAAGTGGAAGCGCAGTTCGCGGTTGTCGCGCTTTTCGCTCGCCGGCCCTTCGCGCTTGGCTTTCTCGATCATCTTCACCCGCGACTGCGCCTGGCGCGCCTTCGTCGCCTTGTAACGGAAGCGCTCGACGAAGCGCTCCATCCGGGCGATCTCCGCCTGCTGGCGCTCGATCGCTTTGCCGAGGGCGATCTGCCGCACCGCCTGCTCCTGGCGCCAGGCGTGCCAGGGACCGGCGAAGAAGCGGGCGCGCCCGGCCTCCAGCTCCAGCACCGAGGTCCCGACCGACTCCAGGAACCAGCGGTCGTGGGCGACGAGGACGACGGCGGCGTCGAGGTCGACCAGGTAGCGCTCGAGCCACTCCAGCGAGGGGATGTCGAGGTGGTTCGTCGGCTCGTCGAGCAGCAGCAGGTCGGGACGGGTGGCGAGGGCGCGGGCCAGCGAGGCGCGGGTCAGCTCACCGCCGGAGAAGGTGTGGAGCGGCCGCTCGGCCTGCTCGGCCTCGAAGCCGAGCCCGCGGAGGACGGCGAGGACGTCGTCGCGCCAGCGGTAGCCGCCGCCGGCTTCGAGCCGCTGCTGGGCGGCGGCGTAGGTGCGCATCGTCTCCTCGCTGGCCTCGCCCCCCATCTCCCCCTCCAGCCGCTCCAGCTCTACCTCGGTCTCGAGCATGTCGGTACGACCGGAGAAGACGTACTCCCCCAGTGTCATCCGCGATTCCCGCGGCGGCCGCTGGTCGTGCAGCGCCACCCGCGCCCCGCGCTGGATCGTCAGCGAGCCGGAGTCCGGTGCCAGCTCGCCGGCCAAAACCCGCAGCAGCGTCGACTTGCCGGCCCCGTTGCGCCCGGAGAGCGTCATCCGTTCGCGCGGCTCGAGCTTGAAGCCGACGTCCTCGAAGAGGTGCCTGCCGCCGACGTAGACGTCGAGCGAGGTTGCGGTCGCGATCGCCATGGGCGACCTAGGCTAGGCGAGCTTCGCGGCGATCTGCTCGACCGTGCCCATCGTGCGGCGGGTGTCGGCGCCGAGCAGCTTCTCGATCGCTCTCAGGTCGAGGCTCGACTCGAGCAGGCCGCCGCTCGGCAGCCAGTAGAGCTCCCGCCCCTCCAGCGCCAGCAGGTCCTCGTCCGTCGCCAGCGCCAAGACCTTCCTCCTCGCGGCCGCGGAGGGCTTTTTCTTCAGGAAGGAGACCTGCAGCTTGCCCTTCGCACTCTCCACCGCTTTGGGATCGAACGGCTCCCGTGCCGCCACCGCCGCGACCTCCTGGTCGCGGCGGAGGAAGACCGGCACCTCGTAGCCGAGCCGCTCCCCCAGCTCCGCTTCGACCCACGCCGCCAGCTTCGACTCCGCCTCCCGCTTCGGGGTCGCGAAGATCACGTTGCCGCTGGCCCGGAAGGTCGCCACCTCCTCGAACCCGATCTCCTCGAAGTGCCGCTGCAGCTCCTCGTTCTTGATCCGCCGCCCGCCGAGGTTCATCCCGCGCAGGAAGGCGACGTAGCGATTCATGGCGGCACCCTAGCCGCAATCGTCCTCGCCATAGGGGGGACAATTGCGTAATGGGCGACGTGCTCCCCGATGTGCTCTCCACCGATCTCGAGGTTGTCTTCTGCGGCAACGCCGCCGGCAAGGTCTCGGCGCAGCGGGGGGCGCCGTTCGCCGGCCCAGGCAACTACTTCTGGCCCGTCCTGCACGCTGTGGGGTTGACTCCGGTCCTCCTCGCGCCGGAGGAATTCCGGCGCCTGCCCGAGTTCGACCTCGGCCTCACCGATGCCTGCAAGACCCGCTTCGGCTCCGATGCCGAAGTCGGGGTAAGGGATCACGACCCCGAGCGGGTCCGGAGCTCGGCCCTCACGTTCGCCCCCAAGCATCTTGCTTTCGTCGGCAAACAGGCAGCGAGGATCGTCCTCCGCCGCCCCGTCGATTACGGGCGCCAGCCAGAGCGCTTCGGAGATACGCAAGTCTGGGTCATGCCCTCCACCTCTGGCCTCGCGCGCCGCTTCTGGAGCGTCGAGCCATGGCGGCAGCTCGCCGATGCGGTGGCAGCTGACGCCTAGCTCCGATGGAAGCCCACAGCGCGCGGCCGGTTCCGAGGCCGACGCTCTCTCGCGTTCCTGCGGATTCTCTCCAGGGCCTTGTCCAGTCGCCACTCTGTCGGCGTCCGCAGCCCCTTCGCCTTGTTGCAGGCCCGGCAGGCTGCGACGAGGTTCGTCGGGATGGTTGCGCCGCCGCGCGCCCGGGGATCGATGTGATCGACCTCGGCGGTCTCGGCGCCGCAGTAGGCGCAGCTCCAGCCGTCGCGCTCGAGGACCGCGCCGCGGAGGATTGGGTGGATGCGTCGCTGGTCCGGATCGGCGGCGGCGGGGTCCCAGCGCAGGAGCGGGTTGGAAGCTGAAGGAATTGGCATCGAACGGTGACCGCCCCGCCGCGGTCTTGTGGTCAAACCCTGAAACTCAGCCGAAGTTTCGGCCCGGGAAAGAAGGAGGGGCGCCGAAGCGCCCCTCCCAAGCCGACTAGTGCCGCGGCGGGTCGCGGTCGTCGCGCTCGGCGTCGTACGGCTCGCGTGAACCCGACTTCGCGAGGCCGCGGCTGATCATGTAGCCGACGGCGACGATGGCGACGTAGAGCCACGCCTGCCGGGCGATGAACTCGTCGGTGCCGGGGGCGGTGTCGCCGCCCTTGATCGCGGCCGCGGCGACGAGGATGCCGACGATGACGGCCACCATCGCCCAGAACTCGGTCGTCTTGAACGCCTGTTTCGTCTCGGTCGCGAGACGGCGGACCGTGCCGCGGCTCGCGGTGCGATCGACTCCTGCTCCCGCGCCACCGGCGCGGCTCGTTGCTGACTCCATGGGTTGATCCTCCTAGATGGATTTGGCAGATCCCAAGCTCGGCCAAGCCCGTCTGGACGAGACGGCGCAACCTCGGGTGAACAAGAGCAGCTCTCGAGGTGTCTCCCCCTACTGAACAGGTGGAACCCTGGCGATCCACTCTCGGAGCAACAGCCAGATACCCGCGCTTTTCGAGCCGAAAACCACCACGGGGGACACGACGAGCCCCCGGGAGGGGGCTCGTCTGATGGAGGCGCCGAGATTCGAACTCGGATCCGCGGACGCGGTGCGAGGGTGTCTACAGGTTTAGCTGGCGCTTGATTCTCGTCTCCCGGGGTCCGCGCCAGCGGGCACTGCGGGAGATAAAGCCCCTTCGATGTTCCCTGGCGGTCAGGGCGGTCCGCCTGGGTGAGCCCACTTCTGAAGCCGGTGCCCCTCCCCGTGGGCGAGGGAGGACCGACTCTCACAGCGCTTAGCTTCTAACTAAGCGGCGAGGGCGAACTCATGGTCCGCACGTATTGGTTTGTGCTGGGGTTTAACGAGGCCTCCAGCAACCTCGACCTGCAACCGTTCGCACGAGTCGACCACGTCGAAGCCTGTCGCCCCCGTGCTTGGGAATGCCTCTGCATTTTACCGAGTCGAGAGCATCGACCTGAAAGGATGCGCCCGATGAGCGAGCGCAGCTACAACGCGATCGTCCTCGGGGCCGGCCCCGCGGGCGAGGTCTGCGCCGGCCGCCTCGCCGACGCCGGCTGGAAGGTGGCGATCATCGAGCGCGACCTGATCGGCGGCGAATGCTCCTACTACGCCTGCATGCCCTCGAAGGCGCTGCTGCGGCCGGCCGACGTGCTAGCCGAGGCGAAGCGGATTCCCGGCGTCCCCACCGGCCACGGGGAGCTGGAGACGCCGGCGGTGCTCGCCCGACGCGACGAGGTGATCCACGACCAGGACGACTCCGGGCAGCTGCCCTGGCTGGAAGAACGCGACATCGACCTGATCCGCGGCAGCGCCCGCTTCGACGGCGAGCGGCGGATCGCCGTCGAGGAGAACACCCTGATCGCCGAGAAGGCGATCGTCGTCGCCACCGGCAGCAAGGCGGCGTTGCCGCCGATCGAAGGGCTCGACGAGATCGACCCCTGGAACAACCGCAACGCCACCACCGCGAAGCTGCTGCCCGAGAGCATGGTCGTGCTCGGCGGCGGCCCGGTCGGCAGCGAGCTGGCACAGGCCTGGGCGAGCCTCGGCACCGAGGTGACCCTCGTCGAGGGCGGGGAGCACCTGCTCTCGCGAGAGGAACCGTTCGCCGGCGAGGAAGTCGGCGAGGCGCTGCGGGAGCGGTTCGGGGTCGACGTCCGCACCGGTTCGAAAGTCGAGAGCGTCGCCGCCGGCGAAGGCGGCGACGGCATCGTCGCCCGCCTCGAGGGCGGCGAGATGGTCGAGGCGGCCGAGATCCTGGTCGCGGTCGGCCGCGTTCCCCACACCGCCGACCTCGGGCTCGAAGCGGCGGGGGTCGAGAGCAACGAGCACGGCTATCTCGACACCGACCGGCGGATGCGGGTCGGCGGTCGCAACTGGCTCTACGCGATCGGCGACGTCAACGGCCGCGCCCTCTTCACCCATATGGGCAAGTACCACGCCTGGGTCGCGGCCGAGAACCTGCTCGGGCGGGAGACGGAGGCGGTCGCCGAAGGGATCGGCTCCCCCCGCGTCACCTTCACCGACCCTCAGGTCGCAGCGGCCGGCAAGACGCTGGAGCAGGCGCGGGAGGCCGGGATCGACGCCCGCACCGTCGACGCCCCCACCGACGGCACGCCGGGCGCCAGCTTCCAGGGCAAGGACACGGGCGGCACCTCGCGGTTGATCGTCGACCGGGCGAAGGAAACGATCGTCGGCGCCACCTTCACCGGCTTCGAGACCGCCGACTTCCTCCAAGCCGCGACGGTCGCGATCGTCGCCGAGGTCCCTATCTCAAAATTAAGGCACGCAATCGCCCCCTACCCGAGCCGGAGCGAGGTTTGGCTGAAGCTGCTCGAGAACGCTGAAGCAGCCGACGCAAACGCCTGAGGGCCGGGAGGCGGGGGTGCCTCGCCAGGCACTCAACATCGAGCCATAGCGAGATGTGCCTGGTGGGCCACCCCCGCCTCCCGGCTCCCCTCAGACAGTCGAGCGCTGCTTCAGGTCTTCCAGCAACTCGACCGGGAACCCGGCGACCTGGTCGAGGTCGTCGACCGATTTGAAGCCGCCAAGGCGCTCGCGGTGGGCGAGCAAACGGGTCGCCTGCGTCACCGAGAGGTTCTGCTCGCGCAGCTGCTCGAAGGTGATCGTGTTGAGGTTGACCTGCTCGCCCCCAGCGGGGGCGCCGAAGCCCGGCGTCGCGACAGGCGCGGGAGGCTCAGCCGCGGGAGGCTGCGGCGGGGGCGGTGGAGTCGGGGGCTCCGCCGGGCTCGGCGGGGCGAACGACTCTGCCGGCGGCGGAGGCGGGGTCGGCGGGGAGAAAGACTCAGCCGGTGGCGGCGGGGTCGCCGGGAAGGACTGGGTGTCGGCAGGGGTCGGAGGCGGCGTCGGCGGTGAGAACGACTGCTCCGGTGGAGGCGGTGGCGTCGGCGGCGCGAAGGACTGCTGCGGCTCGGGAGCGGCGGGCGGCGCCGGTGCGGCCGGGCCTCCCTGGACCGAGCGCACGACGTTCTGCTCGGCCTCGACGGCTTTGCGCTCTGCCTCGCGCGCCCGCTCTTCGGCCTCGGCGACGCTGCGGCGCATCTCCTCCAGGCGGCGCTCCTGCGCTTCCTCCTCGGCGCGGCGCTGCTCCAGCCGCTGCGCGTCGGCAGCGCGCTCTTCGGCGGCTTTCGTCCGCTCCTCGATCTGGCGCAGGCGCTCCTCGGCCTCTTTCATCGCCCGCTCGCGCGCCTGTCGTTCGTCCTCGAGGCGCTGCTCGGCGGTGCGCAGGTCCACGGGCGGCGCCGGCGCGCCCTGCGGGGCCGCTGCCTGTGCGTCTTGGATCGGCGCTGCCTCGAACTGCTGATCGGCCTGGGCGCCGATCCGCTGGGTCTCGGCGCGGACCTCCTCGACCCGGTCGCGCACCCGCTGTTCGGCGGCGCGGGGGTCGTAGTCACCCGGCGCGGGCGTGCCGCCGGGAACGGGTGGGGGCGGCACCGAGGGCACGGCGGTGAGGCCACCGGCCTGCGGCTGCGGGGTCGTCCCCTCCTCCCAAGGCGGCAGCTGTCCCGAGGGGGGCACCTGGCCGGTGGCCTGAGCCTCGGCCACGGCGCGTTCGTTCGCTTCGCGTGCCGCCGCCAGCCGCTGCTCGGCCAGCGCCGCCTCGCGCTTCTGCTTGCCGGCTCCGATCTTGATCCCGAAGAACTTGCGCTCCTTCGGCGCCGCCGGCGCCGCGCTGGGAGCGCCTGGCGCTCCGCCCCCCGCGGGTGCCGGAACCGCCCCGCCGCGCTTCTGCGCCTTGCGCTGCGCCCGCTCTTCCTTGCGGCGCTGCAGCTCGGCCTTACGGGCTTCGCGCATCTGCAGTCGTTTTTGCTGCTGTTCGGCGCGCTGGCGCCGCTTGCGTTCCTTTGCCGACTCACCGGCGGGTGCAGCGGCCATCGTCGGAGGGGGCGCAGAGGCGCCGGGAGGCGGCACCGACTGGCCGGGCGCCGCGGCGGGGGTGGGAGCTGCGGCAACGGGCGCTGCCGCCGGGATCGCGGTCGTCTCCTGAGTCGGAGGAGCGGCGGCAGGAGGCGCGCCGTGCGGCGGAGTCTGCGGGCTGCCCGCAGCGACGGGCGCACCTTCACCGGGTCCTCCCGGCTGGGCGGCCTGCTCCTGTTCCTTCTCCTTCGCGCGGCGCTGGCCGATCCGCACGATCAGCAGCAGCAGCAGGATCGCCGCCAGCAGGGCGCCGACGAAGTAGGCGGTGTTGTCGCTGACGTAGTCGCTCGCCTTTTCCGGAAAGGAGTCGGCGCCGGCCTGCGCAGGGGCCACCATGAGCACCGCGATCATCCCAGCGACGGCGGCGGGGATTCTCTTCCGGGTCCGCATCGCCCTGCATCCTTGCATGTGATTCGGCAGTTTCAACTTCAACGCATCCTTCCCTTGAACTCGCGCTCGACCTCTCGGCGGACGTCCCGGTCGGCGATCTCCCGCCGCCGGTCGCTGCCCTCCTTGTTTCGCGCTAAAGCCAGCTCCACCTTTGCCCGCGGCCCTTTGAAATAGATCCTGGTTGGGATCAGCGTCAGGCCTTTCTGGGCGGTTTTACCGACCAGGCGCTCGATCTCCTCCTTGTGCAGCAGCAGCTTGCGCGGCCGCTCGGCCGCGTGGGCGTCGACGGCGGAGTACTCGTAGGGCGGGATATGCAGCTTGCGGAGCCAAACCTCGCCCCCGTCGACGACCGCGTAGGCGTCGGTCATCTGGGCCTTGCCGCTGCGCAGCGCCTTCACCTCGGAGCCCTGCAGGACGATCCCGGCCTCCATCTTCTCAACCCACTCGAATTTGTGCCGGGCGCGCCGGTTCGTGACTACGTCGCCGGAGGCCGGCTCCCGTTTCTTCTTCTGCTTCTTCGCCATCGCTCAGCCTGGCTTTCCCACGGGCTCCAACTCGGCTCGACCCCGGGGCGCGTCGACCCCGGCAACGCGGACGGATATCGGATCGCCGAGCCGCACCCGCGCCCCCGACTCGCGCCCTACCAGCGCCACCTCGGCCTCGTCGAGCTTGTAGTACTCGCCGGGAAGCCGCCGCGCCGGCAGCATCCCCTCGTAGACGTCGCCGAGCACGCCGCCGAAGGTGACGAAGGCGGCGGAGCGGATCACGCCGGAGACCTCGCCCTCGAAGACCGCGTCGAGCCCCCGCTCCCCCAGCTCCCGTTCGAGCAGGTAGGCGGCGCAGACGTCGTCGGCGTGGCGCTCGATCTGCAGCGACTCCCGCTCCCGCGCCGAGGCCTCAGCGGCGGCGTCGCGCGCCTGCGCCAGGGTCGGCGCCTCCTCCCCCTCGCCGAGCAGCGCCAGCAGCGCCCGGTGGCAGACGAGGTCGGGGTAGCGCCGGATCGGCGAGGTGAAGTGGCAGTAGGCGGAGCTGCCGAGGCCGGCGTGGCCGATGTTCCGCTCGCTGTAATAGGCCTGCTTGAGGGATCTGAGCACGAGCGAGGTATACGCCTCCTGTCCGTGCCCGCGTCGGGCGGCCTCGCGCCGCACCAGCCGGCTCGCTTCGGCGGCGAGGTGGCCGGCCTCCTGCGGCGAGAGTCCCCGCCCAAGCGGCGGCGTCGGCACCCCGAGCGCCGAGAGCTGCTCGAGCAGTCGCTCGACCCGCGCCGCGTCGGGCTGGGCGTGAACGCGGTAGACGGCCGGCACCCGCTCCCGCTCCAGCAGCTGGGCGACCTGCTCGTTGTTGAGGATCATCAGCCGCTCGATCAACCGGTGGGCCTCGGTCTGGGCGACCCCGTGGGCGGCGACGACGTTCCCCTCGGCGTCGAACTCGAACTCGGGCTCGCGCGATTCGACGTCGAGGCTGCTGCTGCCGCGGTGCTCGCCGAGGCCAGCCGCGATCTTGCGGGCGGCGGCGAGCGGTTCGGTCACCTCGGCCGGCGGCCGGTCGCGGCCGGCGAAGATCCGGTCGAGCCGGTCGTAGTCGAGCCGCGCGTCGGAGCGGATCCGGCTGCGGTAGAAGCGCGCCTTCCGCGGCCGCATCCCCGGCCCCAGCTCGACCTCGGTCGTTACCGCCAGCCGCTCCACCCCCGGCGCCAGGCTGCAGGCTTCGCTGGAGAGCGCGTGCGGGAGCATCGGCTCGACCGTGCCGGGGACGTAGGTGCTGTTGCCGCGCCGCCGCGCCTCCTGGTCGAGGAGAGAGCCCGGCTTGACGTGGGCGGCGACGTCGGCGATGTGGATCCAGACCCGGGCGCCGTCCCCCTCGAGCTGGGCGGAGACGGCGTCGTCGAAGTCGCGGGCGGTGGCCGGGTCGACGGTGAAGGTGGCGAGCGCGGTGAGGTCGCGCCGCGGGCCGCTGTCCCGCTCCGCCCACTTCGCCGCTTCCCGCGCTTCCCCCTCGACGGTGGGGCGGAAGCCGCGGAACCCGAGCTCGTCCTTCAGCAGCTTCTCGACGGTATCCCGCGCCGACATCAGCCGCCGACCTGGCCGGCGAGCACGCCAAGGGCGCGCTCCCTGGCCTCGTCGGCTTTCGTCTTCGGATCGTCCGCGACCTTGACGTCTGGGTGGACGCCGTGGCTCTTCGCCAGATTCACCCCTTCCGGCGTGAAGAACTCACCGACCGACAGCTTCAGGGCACCGCCGTTGGCGAGTTCCTGCTCCTCCTGGAAGAGCCCCTTTCCGTAGGAGCGGGTGCCGACCACGGTCGAGCCGGCGTCGTCGGCCAGCGCCGCGGTGAGGATCTCCGCCGCCGAAGCGCTGCCGCCGTCGATCAGCACGACCACGGGAAGATCCGAGATCTGGTCCCCGGGAGTCTTATGGACGCTGTCTCCCTGGGTCCGCGAGCGCGTCCTCACCACGACTTCGTCCTGCGGCAGGAACACGTTGGCGCTGAGAACCGCCTCGTCGAGCAGGCCGCCGGGGTTGTGACGGAGATCGAGGACGATCCCTTCGGCTCCCTTTTCCTCCACCTTCTCGACCCCGCGGGCGAGCTGGGCGTGGGCGGCTTCGCTGAAGCTGAGCATGCGGACGTAGCCGAGCGTCTTCCCCCCCACCTTCTGGGTGCTGCTGCCGACGTTGGGGAACGCCACCTGGGCCCGGGTGATCGTCAGCTCCTTCACCTTGCCGCTCTTGCCGTCGCGGACGCCGAGCGTCACCTGGGTCCCTTCCGACCCGACGACTTCCTCGCGGACTTCGGCCGAGTCGCGCTTGCCGATCGGTTTTCCTTCGACCGATACCAGCGTGTCCCCCGCTTCCAAGCCCGCTTCTTCAGCCGGGGAGCCATGGAAGACCTTGACGATTTCCGAACCGGCCTTGACCCGTTTGATTTCCACCCCGATTCCCGAGAAATGGCCTTCGATCTGCTCGTTGAAGCGCTCCCGCGCCTCCGGGGAGAAATATTCGGAGTAGCGGTCCTCCTTGTTGCCCTGGCGGAGCCGCTTCACCATCCCCTGCAGGGAGGCGTTGCTGAGCTCCTGGCCGCCGACCGAGCGGTAGTAGCTGCCTTCGATCGCTTCCGCGGCTTCGGCGGTGAGGCCGCCGGTTTCCTCGACGAAGGCGTCCCGCAGCGGTCCCGGCAGCGAGTTCGGGTGCCCACCCAGCCAGAGCCCGGCGGCAGCCACGGCCACCAGCGCCACCGCGAAGCCCAGGGCCCCGCGCACCCTCACGCCCGCCTCAGACCTTGAGGAACCGTCGCAGCGTCACGCCCGAGCCGATCGTCGAGACGACGATCGAGGCGGCGAAGAGGATCGCGACCAGGGCCGGGAAGCCCAGGGTCGAGTTGTTCTGCGCCGAGAGGACGCTGATCGAGCTGCTCAGGGGGTCGACGACGGTGATCTTGCCCAGCCACAGGATCAGTATGGCCAGCAGGCCGCCGACGAAGCCGACGACCACCCCCTCGATCATGAACGGCCAGCGGATGAACCAGCGGGTGGCGCCGACCAGGCGCATCACCTCGACCTCGCGGCGGCGGGTGTAGATCGAGAGCCGGATCGTGTTGCCGACCAACATCAGCGAGGCCAGCACCAGCAGAGCGGTGATCACGGTGAGGACGATCTTCAGCGCGCTCGTCACCTGCTCGATCTTCGCCGAGGACTGCTGGCGGTCGAACGGTTTGACGATGATCGAGGAGATCGGTTCCCCCTGCGGCCCCTGCGGGTAGACGGCGGCGCGGATCGAGGGCAGGTTGGCGGCGTCGTCGGCCTTGACTTCGAAGCTGTTGGGCAGCGGGTTGACGTGCAGCTCTTCGACGATCGAGTCGTCCTTCAGTTCGCCTTTCAGCGTCGCCAGCGCTTCGTCCTTGCCGATGAAGGTGACTTCGGCGACGTGCGGGATCGCTTCCAGCTTCCCTTTCAGGGAGGCGATTTCGGCTTTGGTCGCGTCGTCGTAGAGCTCGTACTGGACGTTGAGCTGGTCGCGCACTTCCTCGCTCTTGCCCTGGGCGGTCTGGAAGATCGGGATCAGCATCCCGAGCAGGACGACGGTGACGACCGTGGTCACGATCGCCGCCAGGCTGGGGGCGCCGTTGCGCTTCAGCGCACGCAGGGCCTCCTGGAAGAAGAAGATCAGGCGTCCCATGTCAGCTCAGGTGGTCGTGGTCGGAGTGGCCGTTGGTGCGCGGCTCGCCTTCGGCGCCGACGCCCATCTCGGCCCGCATGCGCAGGCCGAATTCGGTCGTCGACTCCTCGGTGTAGCCGCCGGAGACCTCGTCGCGGACGACGCGGCCCTCGAAGAGCTCGATCACGCGGCGCTGCATGTTGTCCACCATCTCGCGGTCGTGGGTGACGACGACGACCGTGGTCCCGGTCTTGTTGATCCGGTAGAGCAGCTGCATGATCCCGATCGAGGTGACCGGGTCGAGGTTTCCGCTCGGCTCGTCGGCCAGCAGCAGCGGCGGGTGGTTGACGAAGGCGCGAGCGACGGAGACGCGCTGCTGCTCGCCGCCGGAGAGCTGGTCGGGGTAGCTGTGGAGCTTGGTCGAGAGGCCGACCAGGCGCAGCGTCGCCGGCACCTGCTCGCGGATTTCGGCGCGGCTGGCGCCGATCACCTGCAGCGCGTAGGCAACGTTGTCGTAGACAGTGCGGTTGGGCAGGAGCTTGAAGTCCTGGAAGACGGTGCCGATGTTGCGGCGCAGCAGCGGGATTTTCTTCTCCGGCAGCTTGCCGATGTCTTTGCCGGCGATCTTGACCGAGCCTTCGGTGGCCTCGAGCTCGCGGATCAGCATCTTGATCAGCGTCGACTTCCCGCACCCGGTCGGGCCGACAAGGAAGACGAACTCACCGCGACCGATCGCCAGGTTGACCCGGTCGAGGGCCATGTGGCCGCCCGGGTAGACCTTGGTCACGTCGCTCAGCTCGATGATCGGCGCGCGCCGCCCGCGGGGGCGTCGCGGCTCCTCGGAGCCCTGGTTCTTCTTTCTTCGGATCGCCATGCGTGGGGTGCCTTCTGCGAGGACAGGGTGACTCCTCCGCCACCACGACCCCGCAAGAAAGCGCCCACGCAGGCGATCTTTCAGGCCGCGTCTAGTGCACCCCGAAACCGGTCCCGAACATTCCGTGGTCGGCTTTGACTGTGCTCGTCCCGAAGTATTCGCCGTTGCCGTGGACCCCGGCTGCCGGGCAGCCCGCGTCCAGTTTGTAGACCATCCCTTCGATGTTGAAGTCGAAGTCGGCGTCGTTGGGCATTGTCTGGTCTGTGTACTTCACCGCGCCTAGACCGTTCTGAGCCGGGACTGTCAGATGGCAGCCCATCATCGATGTGACCCCGAAGTCGATCGCGGCACCTTCAGGGCAGACGATGTCCAGCGATCCCGAGACTTCGTGTTCCTGCAATGTGTTGCCGGCGCGGAAGCGGAAGTCGCAGCCGTTGTTGGACACGTCCGTTTCGATTCCGGCCACAGTGCAACCGGTGAATTTCGGCGTGATTGTCAGCGTTTCCGCTGCTTCTTCCAACACGCCGTGGAAGCCCACGTTGCAGATCATCACCCCGAGTTCGGTGGTGAAGAAGTGGGCGCCTACCTGCTGGCCTGTGATTGTCGCGGGAAATTCACCGGCTGTGAATTCGCCGGCCTGAGATTGGGTCGGTCCAAGAGCGGACACTGCGCAGCACGCAAGCAGCGCCAACCCGGCGATCCTGAATTTGCGAGACACCGTCATTGCTCCTCCTGTCTTGATCCCCTACCTCCGAGGCGATCTTCACGCAGAAAGAGCTTTCAGTCAAAGATTCTTAAGTATCACCCGATCGCGACCATGCGCTCGATTGGGATCCGCGCCCGTTCGGCGATCTTCGCCGGGACGCTGACCTCGAACTTCATCTCGCGCAGGGAATCGCGCAGCTTCGGCAGCGTGATCATCTTCATGTATTTGCAGGTGGCCATCCGGTTGGCCTCGATCAGGTTCGCCCGCGGGGCGGCCTGCTGCAGCGGGTAGAGCATCCCGTTCTCGGTGGCGACGATGAACTCGCCGTCAGGGTGCGCTTCGACGTGCTTCTGCATCCCCGAGGTCGAGAGCATGTGGACGCCCTCGGGCTCGATGTCGCCGGCGGCGACGTACTCCATCGCCTGGGTCGAGCAGCCGCACTCGGGGTGGATCAGGAACTCGGCGTTCGGGTGCTCGGAGCGGGTGCGGGCGATGTCGAGCGGCTTGATCCCGGCGTGGACGTGGCACTCGCCGTCCCAAATGCGGAAGCGGCTGCGGCGCTCGGGTTCTTCGACCAGGCCGGTCTCGCGCTCGACGAAGGCGCCCAGCCACATGTCGGGGCCGAAGAGGATCTCCTGGTCGGGCCCATGCTCGGCCCAGATGTGGCGGACCACGTCGACGGCGTTGGAGGAGGTGACACAGTAGTCGGTCTCGGCCTTCACCTCGGCCGAGGTGTTGACGTACATCACGACCAGGGCGCCTGGGTGTTCGGCCTTCCAGGCGCGCAGCTGGTCGGCGTCGATCGAGTCGGCGAGCGAGCAGCCGGCGTCGAGGTCGGGGATGAGGACGGTCTTCTGCGGCGAGAGGATCGAGGCGGTCTCGGCCATGAAGTGGACGCCGCAGAAGGCGATCACCTCGGCGTCGGTCTCGGCCGCCTGGCGCGAGAGGCCGAGCGAGTCGCCGCGGTAGTTGGCGACGTCCTGGATCTCGGGCAGCTCGTAGTTGTGGGCGAGGATGACCGCGTTCCGCTCCGCCGCGAGCAGGCGGATCTCGTCGCTGATCTCCGCGACCTGCTCCGGGCTCAGCTCCGGGGCGTTAGTAGGTTGGATCGTCGGGAGCTCCTGCATGAGCCCTTCCTTTCCTGATGTTCGCCGGCGGGACTGGGTCCGGACCGGTCGAATGAACGTGTCATAAGTCTAGCCGACGAAAGGCTCCATCTAGCCTGTCTGACCATGCCCGAGCTGCCCGAGGTCGAGATCGTCGCCCGTCGGCTGAACACCGCCCTCGCCGGGAGCGAGGTGGAATCGGCGCTGGCGCCGGGGATGAACGTGATGAAGACCTTCGACCCGCCGCTGGATTCGCTGGCGGGCCGGAAGCTGACGGGGGTGCGGCGGATCGGCAAGATGCCGGTGGTCGAGTTCGGAGACCTGGCGCTGCTGATCCACCTGATGTCGGCGGGGCGGCTTCGCGTCTTCGACAAACGCGCCTCGCTGAAAGACAAAGCCTCCAGGGTGCTGATCCGGTTGAGCGACGGGCGTGAGCTGCGGCTGCGCGAGTTCGGGACCAAGCAGCGCGCCTGGGCGAAGCTGCTGCCGAGCGAGGCGGTAGCCGAGGACGAGATGGTCGCCAGCCTCGGGCCGGAGGCCTGGCCCCCTCCCCCGCTCGACGAGTTCGCCGCGGCGATCGACAAGCCGCGCCACCTGCACCCGCTGCTGCGCCACCAGAAAGACATCGCCGGGATCGGCCGCTCCTGGGTCGACGAGGTCCTCTGGGAGGCGCGGCTCTCGCCCTTCAAGAAAGGCTCAGAGCTGGATCCCGAGGAGGTCGAGCGGCTGCACGCCGCGCTCCACGTCCTCGGTGACGCGATCGAGCACTACGAGGAGACGATCGGCCCCGAGGTCCCAGACAAGGTGCCGATGCCGCTGCAGGTCCACAAACGCGAGGGCGAGCCCTGCCCGCGCTGCGGGACCACGATCGAGGCGGTCTTCTTCTCCGAGCACCAGACGAACTACTGCCCGCAGGAGCAGACCGGGGGGCGAGTTCTCAAAGATCGACGGCTTTCGAAACTGCTCAAGTGAGGGAGCCGGGGGGCCCCCGGCTCCTGTCAACGGCTAGGTCAGCTCGAGGAGCATTGAGAAATCTAGGGTGGCGGCAGAGTGGGTGAGGGCGCCGACGGAGATGAACTCGACGCCGGTCTCGGCGATCTCGCGCACGTTCTCCAGCGTCACCCCGCCGGAGGCCTCGAGGGAGACGCCGTCGGCTCCGCCGGCGTTCTCGTCGCGCAGGGCGACGGCTTCGCGCATCGAGTCCGCGCTCATGTTGTCGAGCAGGAGGCGGTCGACCCCCGTGCCGAGCGCATAGGCGGCCTCGTCGAGGTTGCGGACCTCGACCTCGATCGCCATCTCCGGCTGGGCGTTGCGGGCGGCGTAGACGGCTTTTGCCAGCCCCCCGGCGGCGGCGATGTGGTTCTCCTTGATCAGGATCGCGTCGTAGAGGCCCATGCGGTGGTTGAGGCCACCGCCGGCCGCGACCGCCGCCTTCTCCAGGTGCCGCAGCCCCGGGGTCGTCTTGCGGGTATCGAGGATCGTCGTGCCGGTGCCGACCACCGCCTCCGCGTAGCGGGCGGTGAGGGTGGCGACGCCGGAGAGGTGGCCGAGGAAGTTGATCGCGGTCCGCTCGGCGGCGAGCAGGGCGCGGGCGCTGCCGCCGGCGAACAGCACCTCGGCGGGAACGTCCTCGCGCCACTGGCCCTCGACGACGAGGTTGTCGACGTCCTCGACCCCGCACTGGCGCATCGCCTCGGCGACCACAGCGAGCCCGTAGACGACGCCCGGCTCTTTCTGCACGATCCGAGCGCGGGCGCGGGCCTCCTCGGGCACCGTCGCCTCCGAGGTGATGTCGCCCTCGCCCAGGTCCTCGGCCAGCGTCCGGCCGACCAGATCCTCGATTTCCTCCGCCAGCTCGATCATCGCGGCAGCCTAGCCATTCGCCTGTTCTCTTTCCGCGCATAGCGCCAAGAAGGAACAGGCGAATCAAGGGATCTCACGTTTCGGGCGGCTGCCACGTTTAATCCCACAGAGTGACCGTGCTGCCGCCCTTTCAAACCGTCCTGGACGAGCATTCCGCCGCCGTGATGGCGATCTTGCAGGGTGCGGTCGGCCGCGATTCCGCCGACGACTGCTTCCAGGAGACCTTCCTGGA
>Ga0307300_10000063_pt1 | contig 26542 bp, 30 predicted proteins | sample ER_DNA_181_FD_194492 | JGI IMG/M metagenome (GOLD analysis project Ga0307300, IMG submission 194492) | Bulk soil microbial communities from the East River watershed near Crested Butte, Colorado, United States - ER_DNA_181 | ecosystem: Environmental > Terrestrial > Soil > Floodplain | place... | reverse complement strand
GCCTTCGAGGCCGGCATGCTGGTCGACGGGCGGCAATTTCACGACTCGCGCATGCTGCGGCTTCGCGACGCCTACCTTGAACCGTTCAGCAGCCTGTGCGGCGTCGAGGAGCTGCGTCGGTCGGTGGGACTGGCACGGAGCACCGGTTGTGTGACCCGCGCGCTGGCCTGGGAGCGTGCCCTGCAGGAGGCGCCGCTGAGCACGATCACGAAATACGAATTCCCGGTACGAACCTGGCTCTTGGAGCTGCTCGAGCCGTGGGCTAATGAGGTCTGACAGCGCAAGGCTCGCCCCTTCGACGGGCTCAGGGCGCATGCTGTGCTGAGTGTGCAGGGATCGCCCTTCGACGGGCTCGGGGCGCATGCGGTGTTGAGTGTGCAGGGATGGCTCTTAGGCAGGCAAAGGGGCGCTCATGCGTCGGGCGCTTAGCCAGCAGGGTCGGTCAGTAGCCCGATCGGGTGTGCACGGAGCGACCGCTGATCTTCCGCGGCTTGATTTCAATGAAGAGATTTCGCGTTCCGTCCGCCCAGGGCACCGGACCTGTTTCCCATGCGGAGGCGAGAAGACGGTTATGGACCATTTCTTCGGCGAATCCGAGTACCAGAACGCTCCAACCCGACTGGTTCCGCTCATCAATTCTGTCGATCTCGAAGGCGACGCTGGTTCGGCGCGCCAATCCGGAAAGAGCTCCGACAGGAGAGGTACGAAATATCACGCTGCCGAAACGGTATTGATAGGTCACCGGCAAGACCTGCGGGCCGTCGAGTCCCATAAAGCCGATTCGACCGGCAGTGTGGTCAGCCAAGAGTTTGATGCACTCGTTCTCGGACAGCTCGACGAATTTGCTTGGTGAGGGTTGCTGCTGCGGCACTGAGGTCATGGCGGCAGGGCCTCCATTTCCCTGCGGAGCAGCACCCAGTCAGCGGCGCCGCGCTCAAATTGAGGCGGTGAAGATGGCCAAAGTGAGAGCCAGGCTTCACCGCCCGCTCTTTAGGATCACGTTGGCCCGTGAATAAACCCAGGGTCGAAAGTCCTACGGAGTTGGAAATGTGGCTCCAATTGCGTCCACATGTGGCCCATTCCGTGGTGCTGCTGGCCAGCCAGATAGCGGTGGATGGTTCAGCGGGAGGGCCATGCCTCGGGACGGGGCGCGTGGCGTGAAATTGTCCGGTCATCGTAATCTGTCCTCGACATGGCTGCGCAGGGCGAGACGAGCGAGCCGGGATCCATGTTCTCGGATCCCGCGAACGATCCGCGGCTTTCCGTCGAACTGCTGACGAACCAACTCGTTGAGCAGGCGTCGGTGATCACGACGGCTCAGCATCGGTTGCGGCGGCTGCTAAAGGCCAATCATTCCATCGTGCAAGAGCTGTCTCTTGACGCGGTGCTGCGTCGCCTGGTGGCTACCGCAAAGGACATCTCAGGCGCCAGGTACGCGGCGTTGGGAGTCATAGGCGGCGACGGCATGCTCGAACAGTTCTTGCACGTGGGGATGGAGGATGACACCGTCCAAGCAATTGGCGAGCTTCCCAAAGGACGGGGCGTATTGGGTGTGCTGATCGATGATCCCAAGCCGATCCGGCTGACCCGGATTGACCAGGATCCCCGATCTTCCGGCTATCCGGACGGGCATCCCAAGATGACGACGTTTCTCGGCGTCCCGATCCGTAGCCGCGACGAGGTCTTCGGCAACCTGTACTTGGCCGACCGCGCAGATGGGGAGCCTTTTACCGCCCAAGACGAGGAGTCGGTCTTGGCCTTGGCGGCGACGGCTGGCATTGCGATCGAGAACGCGCGACTTTACGAGGAGTCACGTCGGCGGCAAGAGTGGCTGAGGGCCTCCGGCGAGGTCAGCCGCCAGTTACTTGACCCGGAAGCCGACTACTCCGAGACCCTTCATGAGATTGCGACGAGCGTGAAGCGCCTGGCTTCAGCCGATGTCGTCACGCTGGTGAGGCCGACCAATGGTGATCCGGTGCAATTAGAGGTCACTGTTGCTACCGGTGCCGGCGAACGCGAGCTCATCGGAATTCGATACCCGACCGATAACAGCCTCGCGTGGCGAGCCATGCAGGACGGCCAGGGCGTACGGGTGGCATTCGTTGATCAACATCCGGACGTGTACCTGCACTTGCGGCCATATGTACCGGTCAGCCAGGCCATGGCCCTTCCGCTGCTGGGAGAAACCGGTCCACGCGGTGCGATCGTGGCCGGCCGACTCATACCGCACGCGCCGTTCACGGCCTCGGACCTGGACATGGCCGAGACCTTTGCCGGCCAAGCGGCCATCGCGCTGGAGCTCAGCGATGCCCGAGCTGATCAACAGCGGCTTGGGGTTCTGGAAGATCGGGATCGGATCGCGCGGGATCTTCATGATCATGTCATCCAGCGGCTCTTCGCAGCAGGCCTTAGCTTGCAAAGCATTGCTGCGACCATCGGAGACGATGCGGTCAAGGCGCGTCTGGGTCGAACCGTCGAGGAACTCGATGAGACGATTCGTCAGATCCGAACCAGGATTCATGCATTACAGGAGGATTCCCTACAGTCGTTGCGAGGTACCGCGCTGGCGGTTGTCGATCAACTCGCGCCGCTACTGCCCGCACGTCCCGATGTCTCGCTCGTTGGGCCGCTGGACACGATTACCGACGAGGCGACCATCGCCGATGTCGAGGCTGTGTTGCGGGAATCGTTGACCAACGTGACGAAACACGCTCAGGCCACGCAGGTGCGGGTGCGGATCCAAGCGGGCAAGCAGCGGCTCTACCTGACCGTGATCGACGACGGAGTAGGCATAGGGCACAGCACGCGGCGGAGCGGCTTGGAAAACCTGAACCAACGGGCCGAGCGCCAAGGTGGCTACCTCGAGGTCGGCGACACAGCTGAAGGGGGGCTCCGGCTACGGTGGTCGATTCCGATTTCCAAGTAACCAGACATCAGCCCATCCGTGTCTTCATTCTTGATGATCATGAGCTGGTTCGCAGAGGGCTAACCGATCTGCTGACGACCACCGATGATGTGATCATCGTCGGTGAGGCCGCGACAGCAGGTGATGCGTTGCACCGTATTCCGGCGGCGGCACCTGATGTCGCACTGCTGGATGCAAGGTTGCCGGATGGCAGCGGCATCGATGTCTGCCGGGAGATCCGCTCCTCCACTGAGGATGTCCGGTGCTTGATCTTGACTTCCTACGATGACGACGAGGCACTCTTTGCTGCCGTGATGGCCGGCGCCTCTGGTTACCTGCTCAAACAGATCGCCGGTAACAGCCTTCTTGAAGGGATCCGGCAGGTGGCGGCGGGGCGGTCATTGCTGGATCCAGCAATGACGGAGAAGCTGCTCGACCGGCTGCGGCATCCGGTTGAGCCAGATCCCGTGGCTGGCAGCCTGACCGCTCGGGAGAGGGAGATCCTCGATCTCATCGCCGAGGGATGCACGAATCGCCAGATTGGTGAGCGGTTGTTCCTCGCCGAAAAGACGGTAAAGAATTACGTCTCGAGCCTATTGACCAAGCTCGGTATGCAACGGCGCACCCAGGCGGCGGTGTACGGAGCGACCCTGCGCCGGCGTACCGGAGAAACCCCCGGCTTTTGAGAGAGCTCTCATGCGACCACCGTTGCCCACCAGGCTGGATCCGGACGAAAGTGTGCCGCTGGCACGCCCGTCGCGTCGGTCTCGAAGGCGTAAACGAGACCAGCAGCTGGTTGTGCACGGCGCTGCTCGTCAGTCCAGTGCTCGGTCGCGGTCGTGACGTAAAGGCGATGCAGTCCAGGGCCAGCGAAGGCGCAGCAGGTGGTCTGCTCGGCTGGGACAAACAGCTCCTCACGTAGTTCGCCTGTGGGTGAGTAGCGCTGGACCCGTCCACCTCCATAGATCGCCACCCACAGATCACCGGCCGCATCCACTGTCAACCCGTCCGGCGATCCGATGTCTGCCGGCACCTCGACCAGCACCTGCCCTCCGGCGATCGTGCCCTCGTCCGGATCAAAAGTGAAAGCGTGGATGACACCAGGTCCGGTGTCTACCAGATACATCGTTCGATCATCTGGACTCCAACCCAGTCCGTTCGAGATCGTCAATCCGTCGAGCATCAGCTCGGTTTGGCCACGGCGATCGAGCCGGTAAAGGGCCCCTCCACCCGGTCGTTGATCATAAGCAAGAGTGCCCGCCCAGAAGCGGCCTTGGGGATCGCAGGCGGCATCGTTCATCCGGGTCCAGTCCGGAGCGACGTCGGCAATAGCCCGCACAATGCCATCTGGATGCAGGTAGCTGAACCCCTGATCCGCTGCTAACAGCCAGCCCTCATCGTCGTGAATGGGGGCAACCGCCCCCACCGTCCCGGGCACTTGATGAACCTGAATTGCAACCAGCGCGCCATCATCGGTGATCGTGTCGCGGTAAACGTGTCCCGCAAGGATGTCGACCCGGAGCAACTCCGCACGACGATCGTCCCATCGAGCGCCTTCGCCGAGCTCGCACTGCTCTGTGGTGCGGGCGATTGCTTCACCAGTCATCTGAGGTACTCCTGTTGGCGATCGCGTCTGCGCTAGCCCATCGTGTTGCCATCGGTCGGCTTGCCGATACACCCGAACTGGGTGATTTACGCGCGTTGGAGTCATGCTCGCGGCAGATCAAGCCCGCTGCCGCAGGGGGCCAAGGGCTCGCGGTCTCAGTCTTCCCAGGGAGGCGTGCGATCCATCTTGCGGTAGTACTTCGCCAAGTGACTCTTCACCCGATCCACATCCGTTGCGGGAATGTCGATGCCACCGCGAGCGCCCTGCATGATCCCGCCCGCCGTCATCACTCCGCGCGGTATCGCCAGGACTTTGCCATTGACGACATCGCAGATCAGCAGCTTGTACGCCGTGAAATTGTCCTTCTCGTCCGCGTCGTACCAGACATGGGTGTCGCGGTACTTCTGATTTGGCTCATCTTCCGCATCGGCCCACTTGCGGACGCGCTTATCGGCCGCATCGCCGTCCCAGTCGCGCTCGGCATCGGCGAGGTCAAAGTCTTGAAAGCTGGTCGTTGCCATCAGGCGCTCCTTCTGGGTCGGGTCCGTATGGGGAGCTACGCACGCACGGCCAAGCGCTTCGCGAGCAATTTCTTCCCCTCTTCAGCACCTTTGCGACTTTCGTGCTGTGCGCGGCGGAAGAAATCGGCGAGTTCGGCGTCTCCGGCCAGCCCGGCGTCCTCGATGTAGGTCTCCAACCGCAACACGTTGCTCAGGCAGGTTTCGGTGAACCAGATGATGTCGTAGTCCTTGTCCTTGGTCCCGGTGACATTGCCGAATTCAGGGTTGATAGTCACGGTTATCGCTTCCTAGGTCTGCTGGAACTGAGCACGAGATGCCTTTCAAGTCACCTACCCGAGATTGACCGGCCAAAACGAGATCTCAGGTATCCAGCACTCAATCAAGATCAACAGCCTGCGCCTCGGCGATCTTGGCGATGGTCAGCAGCTTGCGATGTGACCAGGACGATAGTGCGAACCGCAGCAATGGCCTCGGCAACACTTTTCGTGCTTGCTGAGTTGTTGCACTGAGATGGGCAAATGCGCCGTTCGCCCCCTGATCCACTGATAAACAACAACCGATCTCGCCGAGCACGGGTATGTGGTCATTCCAGTGCACCGAGCTTCCGCGCTCCAAAGGGGCCGGGCGATGCCAATGGTGAATGGTGTCGAAGTTGCGGCCGTCGGACACGTTGTGTCCAAGGTGGGCGATACTCAACACGGCCGTGGGCGAGCATCGGATGAATCGGTGTTGCGTCACGAATCTGCATTCCTTGATAGGGCGTACAGCCTCGGAATATGCATACCCGGTCTATGGACGCGAAAACACTCTCTCGTACGCGAGGAAAGGCTAGGGAATGAAGCGTGGTCTGATGTCTTGGTGAGTCTTCGCTGCTCGGCGCTGGAGCGCGGATGAATCTGCCGGGACGGGATGGACAGCCATTCACCTATCCGGCTGCAGTGTTCGGTGACAATGCCGTACGGGTGATCTTCGGACGCGGCAGCCTCGCGCACGTTCCATCGGAAGCGCGCACCCTCGGCACCCGGGTCATGATCATTTCTGGTCGGCACGAAGTTGATGCGGCGGCCGCGGTGAGTGCGGGTCTCGGCGATGATCTTGTTGCGTGGATCCCGGATGTCGTCCAGCATGTTCCGGTTGACGTCGCTGTACGGGCTGTCGACGCGGCACGCGTTGCTGAGGTCGGCCTAGTCATCTCGATCGGTGGTGGCTCCGCAACTGGACTTGCCAAGGTCGTTGCCCGGGACACCGGACTGCCCATTCTTGCCGTGCCCACCACGTACGCCGGAAGCGAGATGACCCCGATCTGGGGACAGACCGATCATGGCGAGAAGACGACCGGTCGAGATCCCCGAGTGCTGCCACGCCTCGTCGTCTACGACCCTGTCCTGACGATCTCGATGCCGGCCGATCTTACCGCGGCGAGCGGCATGAATGCGCTGGCCCATGCACTGGAATCGCTGTACGCACCAGACGCCACCATACGGTCGTTGGAGGTGGCGGAGGAAGCCATCCGAGCACTGGCGAATGGCCTACCCGAGGCGGTCGCCCGGCCGGATGATCTTGAGGCCCGAACCGCAGCGCTACGCGGTGCCTGGCTTGCCGGGTGGGCATTGGGCAGTACCACGATGGGCCTGCAGCACAAGCTCGCGCACGTAGTCGCCGGCAAATATCAGCTCCAGCACGCCGGAGTACACAGTGCGCTGTTGCCCCACGTGGCCGCATTCAATGCGGCGGCTGTCCCTGTCCCGTTCGCACGGGCAGTCCGTGCCATGGGTTTGGGCGGACCCGACGACGTTGGTGCGGCAATGTTCGAGCTGGCCACTCAGCTACATGCACCGACCTCGTTGGCCGAGCTGGGGTTGGACGATGACGCCATCCCAGGTGTTGCCAAGATCATCGGTGCATCCCCGGTCCCCAATCCACGGGATTACACCGAGGAGCAGGTCGTTGTCCTACTGGAGCAGGCATATCTGGGTACGAAACCGCAACGCTTGATGGCGCCCTTCGACAAGCTCAGGGCGCAAAAGCGAGAGAGGAACTGATCATCATGACGCAGGTCAGCCCACACGGCCTCCATCACGTCACCGCCATAGCGACCGATCCCCAAGCCAACGTGGACTTCTACACCCGGGCGCTCGGGCTGCGACTTGTCAAGCAAACAGTCAACTTCGACGCGCCGGACACCTATCACCTGTACTACGGCGACGAGAAGGGCAGCCCGTCGAGCTTGCTGACCTTCTTTCCATGGCCGGGTGTGCCACAGGGTCGCCAAGGTGCCGGCATGACGACCGCAACGGCATTCAGCGTGCCGGGAGCGGCGATCGGCTGGTGGCAGACAAGATTCAGGCAGCTGGGCATCGATGCCGACGAACCCCGCGCCCGCGACGAGGAAGAGGTGCTCACCTTCCGTGACCCCGACGGCATGGTGATCGATCTCGTTGCCTCGGACGGTGATCATCGTTCCGGCTGGGACGGGGTGGCCGATATCCCGGCCGAGCATGCCGTACGCGGCCTCCATGCGATCACCTTGTCGGAACGGCAGCTCGATCCGTCAGCCACGATGTTGACCGAGCTCCTCGGCATGAGCCTGACCGGTGAAGAGGGGGAACGATCGCGGTTTGGCATGGCCGGAGGAAGCTCAGGTGCGCTCGTTGACGTCTTTGCCGGTGTTCGTGATCGCGGATGGCAGGCCGGTGGCACCGTTCATCACGTCGCGTTTCGTGCGCCGGATCTGGCCACCCAGTCACTGTGGCAGCAGGAGTTGCGAGCCCGTGGTGTCTCGGTGACCGACATCATCGACCGGCAATACTTCAAGTCGATCTACTTCCGTGAGCCTGGTGGCGTGTTGTTCGAGATTGCCACCGACGCGCCAGGCTTCGCAGTCGACGAGCCACTGCTCGAGCTTGGTCGCAGCCTGAAGTTGCCGCCCTGGCTCGAGCCCGACCGGGCACAGATCGCCGCTGCGCTGCCACCGCTCCAGCTCGAGGAGGACATTCCGTGAGCGCTGAGCAGATCGGGCTTGATCGGCCGCACGTCTTTCAACCCGCCGATGATGCCGCGGCCGGACCGCCGTTGCTGCTGCTGCACGGCACCGGTGGCGATGAGCACGACCTACTGCCGCTGCGTGATTATCTTTCCCCAGGTGCGGCTGTGCTTTCGGTGCGCGGAACTGTTCTGGAGAACGGCATGCCGCGGTTCTTCCGCCGGCTCCGCGAGGGCGTCTTCGATGAAGATGATCTACGCCAGCAGGCCGACGACCTCGCCGAATTCGTGGGATTGGCCTGTCAGACGTACGGGATTGACGACGGCTCGCTGGTCGCCGTGGGATTCTCCAATGGCGCCAATATTGCTTCGGCGATGATGCTGCGGCGGCCTGGAGTCCTCGCCGGTGCGGTACTGCTCGCAGCGATGGTGCCCTTTGCCGAACCTCCGGCCGCGGATTTGAGCGGCGCCCTGGCAATCATTTCCAATGGCGCTCGAGACCCGATGATCACGGCGCAGATGACCAAACTGCTGGCGCGTCAGCTCGCCGAGCGTGGTGCCGAGGTGATCGAACTGCCGCACTCTGGCGGTCATCAGATTGATCCAGCCGTTCTCCCGCAGATCCGTACCTTGATCGCTGGGCTGCCAGTGATGAACAGAGAGCCCTGAAAACGCATCACGATCATGCCGAAAAGTCCAGATTTTGTGCCTGTGCGGCCTGACCGTGATGCGTTCTCAGGGCGCAGGACTCATCCAGCGTGGACATGAGGGCGGCGATCGCGATCAGGCTCAGCACGCCGGATGACCTCGCGGGTCACTGGCGCCACTTCGCCCACACCGAAGAACAGGAAGCGGAGCAGGTTCGCCGCCGGATTGCCTTCGGTCCATTCGAAGTAGATGTGTGGCAATCGGTCGGTGTTGTCACGTACGGCCAGAAGTAGCGCAGCAAGGGCGTTCGGAACGCTCGAGCTGCTGAAAGTGATCACTCGGTACCGACCGTGCTGCACTTCGCCGCGTACGTCGAGCTTGCCAGCGAACTCAGACGGATCCGTGACGGTGACCTCGACGAAGATCACGTCGTTAGGGTCAGTGAGGTCGTTGTCGCGGCTAACCTGGCGCAGCTTGTCGCTGTAGTCGGACCGCTGTCGCCGATCGGGTTCTTTGGCAACGAACCTGATCGTGCGGCGGGCAGTGTCGCGGATGAAGAGCTGCGCGGTTGGGTCGAATGTCACGCTGGTGGCGCGCAGTTCGAAGGAGCGTGCGAACCTGGAGGCCAAGGACACCGCGATGATCGCAGCAATGAAGATTGCGGCAATCCTGACGCCTTCAGGGCGTTCGATGATATTGGCGATCGTTGTGTAGACAAAGATCAGCGCTACCACGCCGAACCCAACGGCGAGTTTGTGCTGCCTGGCGTGCCGGGCAGCGAGAGTGACGGCTATCGCGGCCGAGGTGATCACGACGAGAACGCCCGTGGCGTATGCGCCGCCCTGGGCGTCGACGTTGGCGCGGAAGATGATCGTTATGAGAAATGCGCCGAGGGTGAGGATCAGCACCAGCGGCCGAACGGCACGCGCCCATTGCGGGGCCATCCCGTACCTGGGCAGGAAGCGGGGATCAGGTTCAGCAGACCAGCCATCGCAGACGCCCCCGCGAACCACAGGATCGCAATCGTCGAAGCGTCGTAGATGCTGCCGAATGTGGTTCCGAGGTACTCATGGGCAAGGTAGGCCAAGGCCCTGCCGTTGGCCGACCCACCCGGCTGGAACTCGGCCGGCGGGATCAGCAAGGTCGTGATAAGACTGCTGGTGATCAAGAAAACGCTCATGATTGCGGCGGCCGTGGTCAATAGATGTCTGGCGCCGCGAATGCGACCGATCGGATGCTCCGGCGTGTCGTCGGGCCCGCTGTCGATGTGGGGCATGACGGCGACACCTGTCTCGAAGCCGGAGAGGCCGAGCGCAAGTTTGGGAAAGACCAGTAGCGCGATGCCGACGATCACCAGCGGGTTGCCGTGCTGCTGGGTCAGCGCTGTGGTCCAGTTCGACCACAGCGACGGGTTTGCTATCACCTCTGCGAGACCGGTGGCTATGACCACGACATTCAAAACAAGGTAAATCGCCACCAGGATGACGGCCACGCTGATGGCCTCTTTGAATCCGCGCAGGAAAACGCCACCGAGCAGCGCCAGCAAGATCAATGTAATGATGATCTGATGACCGCTGAGCAATGGTTCCAGGTGAGGGTTCTCCACCATATGAGCCGTAGCATCGGCGGCGGACAGCGTCATGGTGATCATGAAGTCGGTAGCGGCGAAGCCGAGCAGCACTAGGACGAAGATCTTGCCCTGCCAGAACGACATCAGCCGTTCCAGCATGGCAAATGAGCCTTCACCGTTCGGGCTCTCTGATGCGACTCGTCGGTAGACCGGCAGCGCACCGATCAGGGTCAGCGCCACCAGCACCAGCGTTGCGATGGGCGAGATCGCACCGGCGGCTAGCGCGGCTATGCCTGGCTGATAGCCGAGGGTGGAGAAGTAGTCGACGCCCGTGAGGCACATGACTTGCCACCATTTGTGCGTCTTATGCGTTTGGCTCGGACTCGAATGCGGGCCGCCGCGGGGTTTGCTCTCATCGCCCACGTCGCTCATCAACCACAATCGCAGGCCGTTGGGTGCCGTCTTCGCCTCTTCAGTCCTGGTCACCGGAGTACCTCGATCCGTACGGCGCTCAGCCCGGGTCAGCGGCAGAAGGTTCGCGACCCGCACCAAGTCAACCGCGAAATCGGGTATTCGCGCATCGGGTGAGAGAGCGATCGCTCTGCAGCTCCGCTCATGTCGAGAAGTCCGCAATGATCGGATTTTCGAGCATGATCTGGCGCTTTAGTGGTCGAGAAGTCCGCGCTGGTCGGATTCTTGAGTGGGACCGAGACTGCGATCTGCAGGAGCGACCTGGGATCATGATCATTCGGCGACGTAAGCTCGTTGCGAGGGGTGTGAGGCACATGGCGTCTGACTTGCTGGCACGGCACCGCTCGGTTGTCTGGGCGGCGGCGGTGTTTCTCGGTCCTCTTGTTGCGGGTCTGCTGACTCTAGGCCGCACTCAATTGCATGAGAATCAGGTGACCTTGATCCTTGTCCTCACCGTTGCGTGCGTTTCTGCTGCGGGCATGCGTCCGGCTGGCTTGGTCGCAGCACTGACGACTGCAATTGCGTACGACTACTTCTGGACCGAGCCGTACTACAGCTTCGCGATCTTGGACGCTCAAGACATCCTGACGGTCCTGTTGCTCGTCATCGTCGGAGCAGCTATTGAGCAACTCAGCTGGTGGGGTGGCCGTCAGAAAGCTGTGGCCGATCAGCGACTCGACTACTTCACCGCCCTGCGAAGCGCTGCTGCTCCGATTCCGACTGAGGCGCCGGCACCAACGCTCGCCGCCATGTCGAACACAGTGCGGACCGCGCTCGATGCCGACAGCTGTCAACTTGTGATCGATGAGCCCCTGCCTGCGACGGTGCTTCACGGTGACGGCAGCATCACTCGAGCCGGACGGGTCATTGATGTGGCGAGACTTGGGCTGCCGACCGATGACATCATCGCTATCCCTATTCCCTGCAGTTCCCGCTCGGCCTACTTTGCCGTCATCGCGGCATCTCATATCGCTCGCCCACCGACGGAACAGCGGCAGGTCGCCGCCCTCCTTGCCCACCTCGCGGCCGAGGCGGTCGAGCTACAGATCGCAGCTTCAAACCTCAGCCAGCCGGCAACTGGTACGGACGAGGACCGGTCAGCACTGAGCTAGGCGATCCGTTGCCCTCTTCGCGGGTTGCACGGGCGCCGCTTCGCGGCCGCACTTGTCACCTCTCGTCGAGGAAGTTCAGGGTGGCCGCAGTGAAGAGTGGCGAAGCGAAGAGGTTGTAGTGGGTCAAGCCCGGCAAGATGGCGAGTGCATGACCGCCCTGAGGTCGACCCTCGCCCATCCAGCCCCCATCCCGTAGTCCGCCATCGAGCAGCTTGAAGATCTCCACGTAATGACTGGGGGGCGCCATGTCGGCGTCGGCCGCGACGATCAGTGTCGGCATCTGAAGGCTGCGAACCTCGTCAGAGAAATCGAAGTCCTGAGCCATCGCCGCGCCCATCTTCTCCAGCAGCCGTGGAAAGTCCTCCGGCCGTGGCGCGATCCGCTGGTAGAGCTCGTACATCGGTGTGTCCTTCATGAACTCCGCAGCGGCGGCGTTCACTTGAGCTTGCTGAGCGAGCATCTCGGGCGGAATGGCGTCGCGCCGGATGTGGGCCGAAGCGAAGACAAGTCGACGGACCTTGCCCGGATACTTCACTGCTGTGTGGAACGCGACCCCACCACCAAGTGAGTAGCCGACAACGTCCGGCTTGTCCAGACCCAGATGGTCGATGAGTGCGCCGATGTCATCAGCCATCAGGCGTATGTCTATCGGTCGATCAATATCCGCGGTGCGGCCATGGCCCTGCAGGTCGACGGTGATGACCTGGTGGCGCTCGGTGAGTGCCGGAAGGATCGGACCGAACATCTCGCCGGCACCGAGCCCGCCATGCAGCAGGATCAGCGGCCGCCCGGTACCAACCGTTTCGACATAGAGATTGATGCCATTGACTTCGGCGTACTGGCTGGTGCCTTTGGTGTCGGTCGTCCAATCGGTCGTGGTCACGATGCTGCTCCTTTGTTGCTCGCTTTGTGTTGTCGCTGATCAGACTCCGCGCTGCGTCTGAACTCATCGGGTGGTGACCGGCGAGGCAAAGAAGTATGCGTCAAACCGCTGGTTCGGTCACCGCGGCTTATGCCCCCGGCCCGACACCGAGTGCGGCGAAGAACACCAGAACGATAGTGCTGATAGCAAAGACTCCGTGTAACACCACAGGCGGGCGCGGAATGTGCTGCTCGGCAAGATCGACCTCGGCCTTAGTGCCGCCCATCGCGGCGCGGCCGTCCTTGGCCCAGATTCGGACAAGCAGTACGCCTAGTAGCGCAATCAGGAGGAGATCCACGAACGCGATCCAGGCCAGCAGATGGTTGTCGGTCACGAGGTAAACGATCCAGAGGATGAGTCCGGCGGCAGCCAGTCCGAAATGCGTGAACACCCGGGCTGGAAGGAAGTGGGTTCCCGCACCCTCAACCTTGCGCACGCCTCCGCGAGTTGCCCAGCGGATCAACATGAAGAACCCGACCCCGGCAGCGAGGATCCAGGTAATCAAAGCGGCAATCGACATTGAGCGGCCTTCTTTCGGCGGCGCTAACTTGTATCGGATACTTAACTAGACGTTAGACCTGGGTTCGTCTAACGTCAAGACATCTATCCGTTAGAGAAGGCGCGACGTGCGGAGCTTCGATCGAAACGTTACCGGGATCGGCGTGCTGGCCGACTCCGTACGGCGTCGTTTGTACCGATTCGTCTGTTCTCAGGATCAGCCCGTAAGCCGCGACCAGGCAGCGCAGGCGGTCGGCATCGCTCGCCACAAGGCGAAATTTCATCTCGACCGGCTGGAGGCGGAGGGACTCCTCGAGGCTGATTACGTACGCCTCACCGGACGTTCAGGGCCCGGAGCGGGGCGTCCCGCTAAGCGCTACCGCCGGGGCACGAAAGAGTTCGCCGTTACTCTTCCGGCGCGCGACTACGAACTCGCAGCGCGCATCATGGCTGACGCCATCGCCGAGTCGGCGCGTACGCACACCCCGATCCTTGATGTGGTCAACGACACTGCGGCCGTATATGGGTCGGCAATTGCCGCCACCGCACGTGATCACGGGTCGTCTGCGGATGCGGCTTTGGAGATCGTCGTCCGAGTACTCACGGAACATGCATACGAGCCTCGCCGTACGGGCAGCACGGTCATCCTGGCTAATTGTCCGTTTCAGGCTCTGGCTGCTGACCATACCGATCTCATCTGCATCCTGAACCATTCCCTTCTCGCCGGGTTCGCCGACTCGATCGCTGCTGATCTGCTCGAAGCCCGCCTCGAACGCGGCGAGAGCCGATGCTGCGTCATCGTTGCCAGCCGAACCGATGACCAGACCGGCCGAGCGATTCAGGTCCGCGCCCAACCTGGCGTCACCTGAAGGAGGCCGCGAGCAGAAAGTCGGCAGCTACTCGTCCTCGCCCGCCGTCCGCCGAGCGGCGTCGAGCCGCTCGCGAGCGTCGGCCAGGGCGTTCACGGCGTGCCGCTGTCGCGACTGCGCCTCGGCCAGATGGCGCTGAGCGGTAACTCTGTCCCGGCGCGCTTCTATCCGTTTGGTGTCAAGGGTGCTCATCACGTCGTCGGCGGCCTCAACCGCCGCCTCGGCATCGGCGAGCTCGAACTCGGACTGCCAGTGTGCGGCCTCGGCTACGGCAAGTTCCTCCTCTGCCTTGAGCAGATCAAGACGTGTCTGCCGTTCAGCCTCAGTCGCCGGGGCGGCCTCGTTGTCGGCCTGCGGCGTAACTGACGTCTCCGGCGCTGCCCGTGTCGCGTCAGGTCCCTCAACAACCTCGACGGTCCATTGAGTCGTTGAGTTTCGTCGCCGCCGGGCTGCCAACTCGTCCGCAACGGGAGTGGGGTACGTCTCGACCGGATCCTCCGCCGGTAGCTCCGGAGGCTGCTGCGCCTCACTCGTGTGGATCTTTCGGACTGCGGCACGCGGGCGCGGCCCGAAGCCGGCGTGTGAGAGCGGCCGGACGAGGCGGCCATTGCGAATGGTCAACGCACCGGCAAGATCGACAAGTGCGGCCTGCAGTGTCGCTTCGACCTCTAACAGCACGGCAGGGGTCAGTCGGAGGTCAGCCTCGGCGGCATGGGCCTGGGCCTGATCGAGCAGCTCACCGATCAGGTGGCGGCGTTGCTCGGCGAGGCTGCGCAACTCCGCATGGGACAACCCGGTCTGGGCGTCCCGCAGCCGCCGGCCCAACGCCGACAACCGCTGCATCGCTGCCGAATCGCGCGCCAGAAGGTTGACGAGCCAGGCACTCCGGGTAGGGCGGCGAAGCTGCTGCAGTCGTTCGCCGACGTCTGAGCGGCCGGCCGCCCTGGCCTGTCGCACCAACTCGTTTCGAGCGGCGACGAAGTCATTCGGCGGCAGCACGTAAAGCTCACGGACGATCTCGTCCAGTTCGCGGCCAATCATCTGCACAGTCATCCCCGACTAGATTTAACGTGGCTCTCGTCGGGCGACGCAAATCGGGGTCGGTCCTAGGAGGCTGCAAACCCCAACGTCTCCTCGTCCCTACAACAGCCGCCCAATGCTATGCAGTCGACGATGAACGCGTGACGCAGTAGATCTGGAAGCTCGCACGTGTCGCTCGTACATTCCACGGAGCGGTCCCGGTGCACAATCAGGGTGCCGTGGCAGTGATCGAGATAGGTGTGGCCGATATAGCTAGCGTCGAGGCCAGAGGCATCCAAATCTGAGGAGTCCAAGCCGCATTCGGGACAACTGCTCATGCCGCTGTTAGTACCACCCCGCGACTCCATAGTCCTTGATTGATTAGGGCGTGTCGGGAAGCTTTCTTGGGATTGGTGCCAGCTTTCGACGCTAGCCCCGCTCCTTGGGCGCACCGCGTACGGGTTCCGCAGGTTTCTCCGTCGGCTTCTTCTGCCTCTTCTTGGCGGCAGCCGTGGTGGCCGCCGCACTCGGAGCTGGCCGCCGACGTCCACCGTTTCCCGTCGAGCGGCGTTGCTTGGCCGCCTCGATGCTGGCGCGCAAGGCGTTCAACAGGTCGAGCGGCGGGGCTCCCGGCTCACCTTCGGAGGCCACAGTCCGTCCGCTCGCCTTTGCATCGATCAGGGCGGTCAGCGTCTCCCGATGCACATCGCGGTACCGGTCCGGATCCAACTGTTGATCGGAGAGGGAGTCGATCAATGCCTCGGCCATGGCGAGCTCCTCCGACGGCGTAGACCATTCGGCCTCGCCCGCTTGGAAACCGAACCGGGGCTCTCGCACCTCATCGGGCCAGAGCATGGTCGCGAGAACCAGCACCTCATCGTGCACCCGCAAGACCGCAACGATCTCGCGTTCGCGGAGCGTCACCTTGGCGACCGCGACCCGGCCCTGCTTGCGCAATGCGTCGCGCAGCAGCCGGTACGCCCTGGCGCCCTGTGGCTCGGGCTCCACGTAGTAACTGCGATCGAGATAGATGGGATCGACTGCGGCTAACGGCAGGAACGAGATGACCTCGATCGCGCGCGACGTCTTGGCCGGCAACATTGCAAGATCAACATCGCTCAGCACCACGAGCTCACCTGTTGCCGACTCGTAGCCCCGACCGATCTCCTCGTACGGCACCTCGGCACCGTCGATCGAGCAGACTCGTTTGTACTGCACTCGGCCACCATCACTGATGTGGATCTGGTGAGATGGCACGTTCTTGCTCTCGGTCGCCACGTACAGCCGCACCGGAATCGTCACCAAGCCGAAGGAGATGGTGCCTCTCCATACCATCCGCATCGCCGCATCCTTCCGATCGGGTGAACCAATGGACCGTCCGCCAGTTTCCTTCCATTGTTGCCGCGGCCAGGGACCGCATGCCAGCCCGGGTGGCATGGAGCACGCCTGTCTTCGGCAAGCGAGTCGGTAGCGGTCGAGCTATAGCGTTCCTGCGGCGCTCAGTGCCTCACCGATCTAGGCTGACGTCCAAGGGTGGGTCGAGAGGAGCGGGCATGGATGTCGAACTCGCCGAGGAGCGCATCCTCGTGCTTGCCGACCGCTTCAACCTTGACCATGCCGAAGGCCGCGCCTGGGCGAAGCGCACCGACGCCTTCGGGACCGTAGCAAAGCTGGGTGGCCTGCTGAACCGCGCTGGGTCAGACGACTACGAATGCGTTTATCGCGAGCGCCGGCTGCAGCCGTTCTGGCGCTTGCACAGTCGCACTGTGGCGGCTTACGAGCGCACCCGCAGCTACGGGGTGCCGGTTGCCCCGGAGGTCCGCACCGTGACGGTCGCCGGTGAGACGAAGGCGGTCCAAGAGCGGGAGTTCCAGCTCACCGGACTGGAGTTCTGCCGTGAGGAGACCGACCAGGAGACCCTGTTCGACGGTCTGACGCGAGCCCAGTATCCGGCGCTGGCGACGTATTTGGCCTTTCAGGCGAGTCCCGCGAACACCGAGATGCTGACTAGGGCAACGCAAGCCGGAACTGTGGTGGTGCCACCCAAGGTCAAGGCCTCAGCCCTGGTACGCGAAGTTGTCTCCTCCGCGATCGGCAGGATCGAGGCAGACCGCATTCTTGAGGAACGGGTGATCGTCGATGTCGTCGATCTCCTCTACCGGCCGGTCTATGCCTTCCGCTACCGCCACGCGGGCAAGGAGGCGGTGATCGAGTTCGATGGCCTCACCGGAGAAGCCCGAGCCGGCGGCGACACATTCGAGCAGTACCTGGGGAAAGTGTTGGAGCCAAAGTTTCTTCTCGACGCGGGTGTTGAGGCGGTAAACCTGTTCGTCCCCGGAACCCAGCTAGCCCGGATCGTTGTGCAGCACGGTGTCAAGCATGTGATCGAGCACCGCAAGCATGAGGCGTAGACCGACTCGTCACCGGAGCCGATCGGGTTTGCAACTGTGCTGCCTCGTACCTTGCGGCGGTAGCGCTACGCCGTAGCAGAGCTTCAGCGTCGTGTGAGGTTCGACCTGGGTAGTCATTCCATCGGGTGAGGTCTTGAACATGCCGAGTCCGAACCAGCGGGGCAGGCGTCCGGTGGATCAGTTCTGACGGCGTCCTGAACAAGGTGTGCCAGGTCAGGTCGACGGCACGTTGGACGACCTGCTTCCGAAGATGGGACAGACCACCGCCAGCTTGGACGATGGCGCCCACCAGGCAGGCCTCAACGACGGGATGACCCGCCATGCGTTTGGCGTCGAATGCGTTCACAGTCCTGATCTGCCCGGTGTCGTCGATGTAGGCGAACCATCGGTGCTGCAACCAGCCGGTACGTACCAAGTCGGCGGCGTCGTTGAGCATGCAGGCAATCTGATCAAGCTCGGCGAGCCGTGCACTCGCTTCGTCGCGCAGCTGAAGCCGGCGTGCCTGTTGGCGCCTGGCCCGCCTGCGCGGGCGAGGTTCGCTGAGATCGGTGTTAGGGCCATGGGCGGTCGGGATCGTAGCGGTTGTCATTGGCTGATTTCCTCCGTAACCGTTACCACCTGACATTAGTTCGACTCCTGAACTGATGGCTACGGTGTTTGGACGGTGATTGAGCGGTGGAATTGGCCCATGAGTCCGGTATCACCACCCGAGCGCGAGATCGCGCTGTACGAGGCACTGATCGCTACACATCCCGAGATCGATCAAAAGGGCAAGTCAAGCCCGTACACCTCGATCAACGGCAACATGTTCACGATCCTTTCTGCGAACGGCGTGCTCGGCATGCGTCTCGGAGTCGCCGACCGGGAGGCCTTTATGGAAACCTTCGGCACGGGCTTGTATGAAGCGCACGGCACCGTCATGAAGGAGTACGTCGCGGTGCCCGCGGAGCTCTTGGCCGAGACCGAAAAGCTGGCTCCCTATTTGGCCAAGAGCTACGACTACGCGAAAGGCCTCAAGCCCAAACCGACAACACGTAAGCCCCGAGCCAGCTCGTAGTCGCATCCAGTGCTAGGTACGTTCCTAGTTACAGTCGGGCTGGCCAATGAGTTGCGGCTCAATAGGAGGTCAGTCCCGGCGACGACTGAGGAAGGGAGCCGTCTTGCCCACGCATACACCACTCGCCGATTTCGACAGCCGGTACAGCGATCCTGGCGCGTCAGCCACGGACTGGGAGCCTGCCCGCGAGACCCTCGCGACGACCGAACTGTCATGGCTGACCACGGTCCGGCCCGACGGCCGTCCGCATACGACGCCGTTGATCACGGTTTGGCACGACGGCGCCGTGCACTTCTGTACCGGACCGGAGGAACGCAAACACAAGAACCTGGATGCCAATCCGTACGTCGTGCTGGCGGCCGGCCCCAACGCGTACGCCGACGGCCTGGACGTAGTGCTGGAGGGTGAGGCAGTACCGGTCCGGGACCGCGGGAAGCTAGCAGATCTGGCTGAGGCATGGGTAGCCAAATACGGTGAGGAATGGCGATTCGACGTCGCCGCTGACGGGTTTCGGCACAGCAGCGGCGAGGGTGTCGCGGACGTCTTTCGGATCGAGCCGAGAACGGCGTTCGCGTTCGGCAAAGCCCCGTACAGCCAGACGGCATTCCGGTTCGGCTGAGCGCATTGACACTCGAGCTCGTCAGGCGCTCCTCGATCGGTGGGCGTCCCGACGCTCTCGGTAGTTACGGGGGCAGCAGGTGGTCGCCGTACGCAGGAGGATCGGAGAAAGCCAGCGCGGCCTCCTCGACGACTTGGTCAGTTGCCGTCAGCCGGTCCTCGTGTTGGCGGAGGTGCTCTTCCCACGAGGCGACCCGGAAGATCTCGACGAAGCGATCGCGGTGTTCAGCATCCCGGTACAGCTCCCATCGGGTCGCGCCGGTTCGGAGTCGGGAGAGCCGGAGCTGATCCATCGCAGCCAGGAACTCGGATTGACGCTCCGCTGTGACGGTGAAGTGGACGGCGACGAGCACGGGTCCGGTATCGGGTTCGGGGTCGAAGGCCACCCGCGGGTCGTTCCAATAGACCGCTGGCTGAGGATCTAGGTGGCCCGTTTCGGGCAATCGCCAGATCAGCCCGGCAATGGCCGCGGCAAGCACCACACCGGCCGCTGCAAGGACGGCGGGCCGGAGACCGAAACGGTTGGCGACCAGCCCCCAGAGCAGCGCACCGGTGGTCTGGGAGCCCATGAAGATCACAACATAGATGGCCATGCCGCGAGCTCGCACCCATCCCGGCAGTACGAGCTGCATCTCGGCCTGCAGTGTCGACGTGATCGCCATCCAGGCAAGCCCATTGAGTACGAGGGTGACTAGCGCGGCGGCGAAGCTGGGGATCAGGATGACGACCGCCAGCGTCGCGGCGTAGAGAACGCCGGCGGCGAGGAGGATTCCATTCGTGGAGACGGTTGTGACTCGTCGGAGTACGAGGGCGCCGAGGACAGCGCCGGTCCCCAGGGCAGCGAACAGCAGGCCGAAGCCGTCGGCTCCCTGTCCGAGGTGCTCGCTTGCGATGAGCGGAAGCAGCGCCCACAGTGCCATGGCCGGGATGACAAACATGATCGCCCGCAGCATGATCCGCCGTATAACGGGTTCGTGCCAGACGTAGCGAGCTCCTGCGCGGAGGGCCGGCACGAACCGTTCTCGGCTGGTCAAGTCGGGGTTCGTGCGGCGCCAGGCAAGCAGTGCAATGGCCAAGAAGACCACAGAGGCCGCGTTCAAGGCGAAGACCACCGAGGCACCGCCGAGGTGAGCGATGACGAATCCAGCAATGGCCGGTCCAATGGCACGAGAGACGTTGACGCTCACCAGATCGAGCCTGGATGCCGCCCGCAGCTCTGATCTGGGCACGAGGTCGGGGATGGTGGACGCCCACGTAGGTAGTTGCACGGCCGTACCGACACCGAGGAGGAAGGTAAAGGCGATCAGCAGGGCTGGCGGCATCTGCCCTGCGGCGGTGAGTACAGCGAGCAGGACGCCAACGATAAAAAAGTAGACCTGAATCGTAAACAACAGCCAGCGCCGGTCGAAAGTGTCGGCGAGAACTCCGCCGGGCAGTGCCAGCAGCATCACGGGCAGTGTGGTGGCCGCCTGAACCAACGAGACGAGCACGGCTGCATTAGGCGCATCGACGAGCAACCATTGCGCGCCGACGGTTTGCATCCACGTGCCAGTCCAACTGATCAGCACACCAATCCACAGCCAGCGGAAGGCTCGATGACGGAACGGGGCAAACGCAGATGACTCGGCGGCCACGGATGCCGACGTTCCGGATGAAGCTGCACCACCCGCGGCCTCGTTGCCGCCTTCTGTCATGTCGCCTCCGTCGACCTATCACAGTCTGTCAGAGCCAAACTGGCGACGCCGGGGAGCAATAACGAGACACGCGGCCCGAGCAGGTCAACGTGAGCGGCGGCATGGATCTACTGGTGCCATCGACGGCCTTACACGCCAATCGCGACAGCACGCAGCGAAATGCTCAGAACCGCTTCTTGCCGAGATGGCCCGACCGACCGGCCTACCTACTGCGTCCGTGCAATGAAGAACAGAGGTTGGCCGGTCGCTCCGGGGATAGCTTGCTGTGCCTAGAACGACAGCAAGCGATCGAAGAAGGAACGATAGCGTCCGAGCGCCTGGCGCAGATCTTCCGTACTGGTTTGCTCGCTGTCGAGGCCTTGTTCAAGTTCGGCGCGTTGGCTGCGGAACAGCTCTTCCAGCTCGTCGAGCACCTCGCCGACCAGCTCGTTCGCCCCGCGTACGGCCCTGCTTGGCTCATCGACGAAATCGCTTTTCAGCTGAGTCCAGCGGCTGTTGTAGCTCTCTGCTCGATCGGGCGGGATCAACGTGGCGCGCTCTTCGGTGGCGGTGTCGGACGCTCTGTCGGATCGAGAGTCGTCGGTCTCCGCCTCGGCTGTGTCCGCCTGCCGACGCGCGCCGGCCTCTTCCTCGCGCGCCGCGTCGAGCCTCTGCTCGCGCTCGCTGGGTCCGCCCAACCGCTCGGCCGCGCTACCGCCGGCTTCTTCGGTTTGAGGGGTGTCGGTCGTGCGGCCGTCGGTCGTTGTTGAGTCCGTGCTCATGCCCTGGTCTCCCGTTCCGTCATGTGGTCGTTGTCTTGCTCGCGTGCGGACATATCCCGCTTGTATTGGGGGTCGTCGTGATCCCCTGGTACGTCGCCAGCTCCGGTGGCATCCTCGTCGTCGGCCAGTAAGGCCTGGACTAGGGCCCGATAGGACGTAACCGCCTGGCGCAGATCCTCGGTGTCCACCCGGCCGTCCTCATTCGCTTCGGCGATCCGGCGTGCCTCCCGGTAACGCTGAACGACTTCGGCGTGCTCTACCGAGAGATCGTCGGCCCGGCGATCGAAGTCCTCCTCCACTGGGTAGCCGCGGGCGGACATCACCTCCACGACCAGCCCGTCAGCATCGCGTACGGCGGTACTCGGGTCGTCCACGAACTCGGCCTGGACCTCTGTCCAACGCCGGTCAAAGTCCGCCCGTTCAGAGGAGTCGAGGGTGCGCAGCTCCAGCTCGTCGTGCCGTTTTGCGCGGTCTCGCAACTCCGACTCCGCAGCGCGTTGGCTGTCGGACTCGTCGATGGCACGGTCATACTCCGGTCCGTACTGCTGACGGAGCTGCTCGGTCCGTTTCCGCCGCGCCATCTGGGCGCCGACGACGACAAGCGCCACGATGATGGCGACGGCAACGACGATCACGATGATCAATGTGATGTTGCTCATAGCTTCGCAATACCCGCCGCTACGGGTACGCAAACCCACCCCTAAGGCGGGTCTGCTCCTGAGGTCAATGCGAGTCATATGCTGCGTTGATGAGCACCCTGGGATACGCCATCTTGGGCCTGCTCGCCGCGCAACCCCGAACCGGCTACGACCTCGCCAAGCTGATGCGTGCCCCCATTGGGTATATGTGGACGGCCCGTCACAGCCAGATCTACCCAGAGCTGGCTCGTCTCGAAGACGAAGGCATGGTGGCGGCGGCCGTCATCGACGGACCTGGTCCACGAGACAATAAGCGGTACCAGATCACTCCCGCAGGACGACGTGCTGTGCAGGACTGGGTCGACTCGCCGCTCACCGAGGTCGCCCGGTCGGAGTTCATGCTCAGGGTGCGGGGACTCTGGCTGCTACCTCCCGAACGCGCACGAGCGTTTCTCCTCTCGCAGCGGGAATGGTATGAGTCGCGGCTCGCGACGTATGCCATGGAAGAGGCCACATTCCTTCTCGAAGCTGATGCTGTGGACGAACCCACCTCCTACCTCTTTGCCGAGTACGCAACGCTGCGGTACGGCATCATGCGCGTCCGGGAAACCATCGCCTGGTGCGATTGGTTGCTCGACCGGCTCGACAGGTTGCAGCCAATTGCCGGCGGCACCCGCGATGCGACATCACTGGTCGCTGGTGAGCACGCTGCGGATTCTTCATGATCATGGCGTACGCCCGTAGGATGCAGCGGGTTCAGCCTTCGGCGATTCGAGAGCTGCTCCGGCTAGGGGCAGATCCTTCAGTCATCAGCTTCGGTGGTGGATATCCGGATCCAGCACTGTTCCCGGTCGGCGAGCTCGGCCAGGTGTTCGCCGAGCTGCTGGTGCCGGAGCGCGCCGAGTCTCTGCAATACACAGCGTCCGTCGGCCTCAAGCTCCTGCGCACGCAGGTTGCCGAGCGACTGTCTCGGGACGGCATCGCCTGTACGGCAGAGGACGTGTTGATCATTCAGGGAGGTCAGCAGGGGTTGGACCTGGCAGGGCCAATGATGATCGACCCGGGCGACGTCGTGATCACGGAGAATCCCACCTTCCTCGGCGCGCTGATCGCGTTCAATCCGTGCGAGCCGAGGTACGCCACGGTGTTCAGTGACGATGACGGGATGGACACCGATGATCTGGAACGGGTGCTGGCTACCGAGCCGACCGCAAAGATGATCTATGTCGTTCCGGACTTCGCCAATCCCACCGGGACAACGTTGAGCCTGCCGCGCCGGCGCCGACTGGTCGAGCTTGCGAACGAGCATGACGTCCTGGTCGTTGAGGACACTCCCTACCGGCCATTGCGCTACTCGGGTGATCACCTGCCGACTTTGAAGAGCCTGGACACCGAGGGGCGTGTGTTGCACTTGGGCAGCTTCTCCAAGATCCTTGCTCCCGGCATGAGGCTCGGCTGGGCCGTCGCGGCACCCGGGATTCTGGAGCGGCTGAGCTTGCTCAAACTCGCCGCCGACACGCAGAGCAGCACGCTCAACATGGCGGCGACCTCGGCATATCTGGCTCGCTTCGACCTCGACGCACATATCGCTCGATCACTGCCGGTCTACCGGCACAAGCGCGACCTGATGCTGCGCACGATGGTCGAGACGTTCCCTGACGGCGTCAGCTGGACCGAGCCGGATGGCGGGCTGTTCACCTGGCTGACGTTTCCTCAAGGGTTCGACGCCGCCGCGTTCATGGCCAAGCGACTACTGCCGAAGGCCAAGGTGGCTTTCGTGCCAGGAGCGACGTTCTTTCCGGTTGAGCAGCAACCGCAGCATGCACGCGTGAGCTTCTCCGGCGTACCCGACGACCGGCTGGTGCGCGGCGTCACAGCAATTGGCACGCTACTTCGCCAGGTCTGACCGCTTCGGCCGCCTTCTGGGGCCGCCGTGCTTACGCGTACGAACGGCTGGCACGCTGAGCTTCTATGTAGGACGAGGACAGGATCCCCAGTGCCAGCAACCACCGGAGCAACGGCGGCGGACGCCGGAACAGTTGACCTCGGAGGCGACCTAACGGTCAACCGTCTCGGCTTCGGCGCCATGCGCATCACCGGCCAGGGCATTTGGGGCGACCCCCCGGACCGGAACGAGGCCCGGGCTGTGCTGCGCCGCGCCCTCGAGCTCGGCGTCAACTTCATCGATACGGCCGACTCGTACGGCCCCAACGTAAGCGAGGAGCTCATCGCCGAGGCGCTCCATCCTTACCCGGAAGATCTGGTCATCGGTACCAAAGGTGGGCTCGTACGGCCCGGCCCAGGGCGCTGGGACCCCGACGGCAGGCCTGAGTACCTGCGTGAGGCGTGCGAAGGCAGTCTGCGCCGCCTGCGGTTGGACCAGATCCCCCTGTACCAGTTCCACAGACCCGACCCCGCTGTGCCGCTCGAAGACTCGATCGGCACCCTGGTCGCTCTGAAGGACGAGGGCAAGATCCGTCACATCGGGCTGTCCAACGTCAATGAGGATCAGCTGCGCCGCGCGCAAGCCATGACCCCTATCGTGTCGATTCAGAACCGCTACAACCCAGCCGATCGCAGGTCAGACTCTCTTGTCGACCTGTGCGAGCAGGAGGAGATGGTGTTCCTGCCGTGGGCGCCGATCCAGAACCTTGACCGATCCTCGGCGCTGACCGACATCGCCGAGCACCATGACGCGACACTCCACCAGATCGCCTTGGCGTGGCTGTTGGCCCGCTCCGACACGATGCTGACGATCTCCGGCACCGGCTCGGTCGACCATCTCGAGGAGAATGTCGCCGCCGCCGGCCTGCGCCTTGAGCCTGACGAGATTGCTGCGCTCAACGAGCTGGGCTGACTGCCGGTCCACGACTCCGGCAGGGCGGTCCTCAGGGTCCGCCGCGCCAGTGCTCAATGCGGTGATGATCGGGCGCGAAGCCGTGACTGACACCCCAGAGCACGGCCTGGGTACGACTGGCGACATCGATCTTGCGGTAGATCGTGCGGATGTAGGACTTCACGGTGTTCGGGCTGAGGAAGGTGAGTGCCGCTACCTCGGCATTGCTCTTGCCTTGAGTGATCAGGGCCAAGATCTCTGACTCACGGTCGGTCAGACCTTCGGTACGCCCCGGCCAGTTCAATCCACTCACAGTGCGCGCCCGGGTCGGCGGCTCGTTGATGACAATCTCGCCGGCGTGGATCGCTTCCAGAGCCGTCACAAAATCACGAGCCGGCAAAGCCTTGGACAGATAGCCGTGTACGCCGCGGGCGCGGGCGCCGTCGATCAGGTCGGGATGGAAGTTCCAGGTGTACACCACGACGTGACGGGCGCGCGGGTTGCTCACTAGGACGCTGATCTGGTCGTGGTCTGATTCCGCCTGAGCGAAGGTGTCGTAGAGCACGATGTCGACGGTGTCTGATAGGTCGCGGTTGGTGTCGAGTTCGGCAATCACGACGCGATCGCGATACTGCTCCAGGATGTAGGCAACGCCCATCACCACGACGTCGTAGTCGTCGACCAACGCGATTGTGATCGGGGAGCCCATACCCAGGAATATAAACCCCCTTAGGGGTGTAATGCATCCGCCCTTGGGGTGGTTTAGTTTGAATCACGGAGCGGTACTTAGTCTGCGGGTATCGCTCCGCATCGCAACTATCCATCACGTGCGAGGAGGAACAGTGGAGATCATCGGTGTCATCGTGGCCGGTATCATCATCGGCTTGTTGGGCAAGTTCGTGGCTCCCGGAAATCGGGACAACATCCCGATCTGGCTCACGATCATCTGCGGGATCGGCGGTGTCTTGATCGGCTGGTTCATCTACACCGCGTTCGGCGGAAACGGTAGCCCCGGTATCGATTGGGTGCGCTGGCTGATCGCAATCGCGGTGGCCGTCGTCCTGGTCATGATCGCCTCCGGGCTCACTGCCCGATCGCGAACCCGCGCGCTCTAGCGTTCGAACGCCCAGCTACCCCCGACACGGGATCCGAGTCGGGGGTAGCTGCATGTTTTGGGCGGCTGGAATGTGCCAACGACTGTAGCTAGCGGCGCTGCCCAAAGGAGTAGCGGACCTACCCCTCGGGGGGTATCAAGGCGAAGCCTGCAGGGCGATGTCCGCAGGTTTTCTGAAGGCTAGCGTCAGTGTTTCCACCATCTGGAGGGCACGACATGACCGCTGTTGATCACACCACCACCCGCCCGATTCCCGTGGACCCGCGCCGGGGCAGGCGCGTCGCCCAGC
>Ga0307300_10000061_pt1 | contig 26912 bp, 23 predicted proteins | sample ER_DNA_181_FD_194492 | JGI IMG/M metagenome (GOLD analysis project Ga0307300, IMG submission 194492) | Bulk soil microbial communities from the East River watershed near Crested Butte, Colorado, United States - ER_DNA_181 | ecosystem: Environmental > Terrestrial > Soil > Floodplain | place... | reverse complement strand
TGGGCCTGATCGAGCGGGCGATGATCTCGACGATGGAGCTGCACACGCTCGGCCGCATCCTCGAGCTGCAGCCGGCGCTGCGCCGCGGGTGGACCTATCCCAAAGTGACGAAGGACTGGAACTCGAAGCGCTGGGCGAAGGCCCCGATCCTGGCGGCGATGGTGGCGATGCGCCACCGCCTGCCCGGCCTCGCCGCCCAGAAGCTGCCGCAGTTCGGGGTCGAGGCGATGTGGGTCTACCACCCGCTGGTCACGCCGCGCCTGGCCCGGATCTGCAAGCTCGCCCGGGTCGAGCTGATCGCCTGGACCGTCGACGACCTGCCGCGGATGCAGAAGCTGGTCGCGATGGGCGTCGACGGCCTCTGCTCGAACGACCCGCGACTCTTTCAGCGCCTCTGAACGAATTCAGCGCTCGCTGAAAAAGTGCCCCCATAGGGGCTCAAATTCAGCGCGCGCTGAGTTAGACGGTGCCCGGCGTGGCGCCCGGCGGGCTCTTCATCCGGCCGCGGCCTTTGACCTTCACTGCCGACTCCAGGTCCTCCTGGGTGAAGCCGCCGACGACGTCGCCGTCGAGGGCGTAGCGGTAGAGGGCGACGCCGAAGATGCCGCTGAGGGCGCGGGAGATCAGCAGCGCGACCGCCAGGACGAGGGCGCCGACGATGACCAGCAGCGCCCCGAGGAAGGCAGCCGCGGACCAGAGGGCGACGCCGGCGACGATCAGCGCGATCGCCGGCAGCACCCCGAGCAGGAAGACGGCGCCGCCGATCGCCAGGTTGCCGGTGATCTGCTGACCCCAGCGCTCGCGGAAGAGGGAGGCGGAGCGCTTGATCGTCTCCACCGGCCCGGTGCCCTCGATCGCGATCACCGGGACGGCGATGAAGGTGACGAGCGACCAGGCCATGCCGACCAGCCGGGCCGCGACCGTGCCCAGCGCGCCCCCCTGGTTTTCGAGCACGCCCATGACCAGGCTGATCGCGGTCGAGACCGCGGCCCAGCCGCTGATCTGGGCGAGGCGGGTGCGGGCGATGGCGAGCCCGTCGCCGACGGACGCCTCCTGGCCGCGGAAGATCATGTCGGCGCAGGCGGCGAGGCCGACGCTGAAGTAGAAGCCGACGAAGCTGAGCACGTAGACGCCGAGCGCGATCAGCGGGATCGCCCCGGCGAGCTGGTCTTCGTCCCAGAGATACAGCCCCGGACCGAGGAAGACGATCGCCAGCAGGGTGGTCGCCACCGCGCCGTAGAGCGGGAAGCGGATCAGCGACGGGTGCTCCCTCAGCAGAGCCCAGCTCTTCTTGGTCAGACCCCAGCCGCGTTTGATCCTGCGCATCGCTCCTCCTTCGTTCCGGGACTCAGAGAGTTTCGGCGAGCCCGGGCGCTCGCTTGAGCCCTCTTTCCTCGAAGTACTCCCATTCCTCCCTGCCGAGCTCGGTCGCCGGTGGGTCGGCGTAGACCCACTCGCGGAAGATCCGGTGCCAGTTGCGCTTTGCCCGCAGTTGCCCGAGCACGGCGACGACTCCGATTTCCATCCGCCGCCCCATCAGCTCCTCGGCCGGGATCGACTCGCGGCGCATCAGGTCGTAGTACTCCGAGCGCGGGTCGTGGGTGGATTCGATGATCTTCATCACCCGGCGGGGGTTGATCTCGATCTCGCGGTCCTCGATGTACCAGCCGCCGACCGCGCCCATGTGCTCGAGCAGGCGCTCGGCGTCGAGCTTTGAAGGCTTCTTGATGAACCCGAGGTCGTGCAGTGCCTGGCGGAAGGCCTCGGGATCGTCGCGCGAGGCGGCGTCGAAGGCGCGCTGCTCGAGCAGGATCTGCTCGCGGTCGAGCTTCTTCGTCATCCCGAAGTCGAGGAAGGCGACGCGGCCGTCGTCCATGAGGATGTAGTTGCCGGGGTGGGGGTCGGCGTTGAAGTGCTGGACGTTGAACATCGAGCCGATGCTGCCGCGGAAGACGATCTCGCCGAAGCGGCTGCGCTCCTCGTGCGGCAGCTCCTTGATCTCCTCGAAGCCGCGCCCGCTGACCAGCTCGGTAACCAGCACGCGCCGCCGCGAGAGCCGGGTCACTACTTCGGGCACGTAGATGAAGGGGTGGCCGCGGTAGGCGCGGGAGAAGGTGCGCTGGTTCTGGGCCTCGTACTCGTAGTCGAGCTCCTCCATCACCCGCTCGCGGATCTCCTCGGCGATCGCCTTGGCGTCGAGCCCCGGCGCCAGCGCCCGCGCCAGGCGGACCAGGGTGCCGGCGTTGCGGAGGTCGGCGTCGAGCGCCTCGGCGATCCCTGGGTACTGGATCTTCACCGCGACCGCGCGGCCGTCGAGCAGCTCGGCGCGGTGGACCTGGCCGATCGAGGCGGCGGCGAAGGCCTCGGTCTCGAAATCGGCAAAGAGCTCGGAGATCGGTTCGCCGTCGTACTCCTCCTCGAGCACGGTCTTTACTTTCTCCCACGGCATCGCGGGGGCGTCAGTGCGCAGCTTCGCCAGCTGCTCCTGGTAGATGTCGCGGTACTCCTCGGGGATGAACTCGGTGTCGATGAAGGAGGCGAACTGCCCGAGCTTCATCGCCGCGCCCTTCATCTGGCCGAGGGCGCCGACCATTTTCATCGCCGTCTCGAGGTGGCGCTGCTCGAGCTTCTCTTTGCTCTCGTCCTCGGAGCGGCCAACGTTGGCGGCTTTGGTGGCGGCGTAGCGGGCGCCCTGCGCGCCGACGATCGACCCCAGCTTGGCGGAGCGGCGGACCCGGCCCTTGGGGATCTTCGATTCGTCAGACATCCAGGCGAAGGGTGTCACAGGCTCTGTTCGGGGCGAGTTCTCTATCCTCTCCCGTCCGATGGCGAGCAAACGCTCCACTCTGAAAGCCGCACCCCGCGCCGACTTCGGCTCGCGCGCCTCGCGCCGCATGCGCCGTGAGGGCGTCGTTCCGGGCGTCGTCTACGCCGGTGGCAAGGACGCCAAGCCCTTCCAGGTGGCCGAACGGGACGTCCGCGTGCTCTTCGGCGAGGGGGCCGCGCTCTTCGACCTCGAGATCGAGGGCAGCAAAGCCGTCCCGGTCGTTGTCAAGGAGCAGCAGCACCACCCGGTCCGCGGCAGCATCCAGCACCTCGACCTGATGCAGGTGAAACTCGACGAGGCGATCCAGGCCGAGGTCGCGATCGAGCTCGAAGGCGTCGACGACGCCCCGGGCGTCAAGGGCGGCGGCGTGCTGGAGCACGTCACCCGCGAGATCACGATCGAAGCGCTGCCGACCGAGATCCCGGACAACATCACCGTCGACGTCTCCGGGATGGAAGTCAACGAGACCCTTCAGCTTTCCGCCGTCGCCGTCCCCGACGGGGTCAAATTCGTCGCCGACGACCCCGAGGAGATCACCATCGTCACCCTCTCCCCGCCGCGCGTCGAAGAGGTCGCGCCGGAGGTCGAGGAGGAGACCGAGCTGGTGGGCGAGGGCGAAGAGGGCGATGCTGCCGCCGAGGGCGAGGGCGGCGGCGACTCGGGCGACTCCGAGGGCGAGTAACCGCTGTCCCTGTTCCGCCGCTCTAGGGGAAAAGGCGGCGAGGGGGGAGACCGCATCCTCGTCGTCGGACTTGGCAACCCGGGGCCCGAGTACGAGCGCACCCGCCACAACGTCGGCTTTGCGGTGGCGAGCGAGCTGGCCCAGCGCTGGGAGCTGCCGAAGCCGAAGCAGAAGTTCAACGGCATCATCTCCGAAGGCCGGATCCGACCCGGCGGGCCGCGGGTGGCGCTGCTGCAGCCGCGCACCTACATGAACGAATCCGGCACCTCCGCCGGGCCCGCCCGCGGCTCGCTGAAGGTGCCGCTGGAAAGGGTGATCGTCGTCCACGACGAGATCGATCTCCCGTTCGGGGAGATCAAGGCGCGGCTGGGCGGCGGCCTCGCCGGCCACAACGGGCTGAAGAGCCTCAAACGCGGCTTCGGCGACCCCGAGTTCTGGCGGGTGCGAGTCGGGGTCGGGCGCCCCGACTCCACCGATCCGGAGATCGTCTCCGCCTACGTGCTCGGCCGCTTCAGCGAGCCGAAGGCCGAAGTCGAAGGACTGGTCGCCGCTGCCGCCGAGGAGACCGAGCGCCTGGTCGAGCGGATAGCGTCCGAGCCATGAGCGCAGAGGTCACCAGCTACACCGTCGAGGAGCGGGGGATCGCCCTGGTCCGCCTCGAGCGGCCGCGGGCGCGGAATGCGATCGACACCCAGATGCTGCTCGAGCTGCTCGAGCACTTGGCGGTGGCGCGCGGGGACGAGGCGGTGCGGGTTCTGGTGATCAGCTCCGCCGACCATCTCGGGCTCTCCGCCGGCGCCGACGTCCGCGAGCAGCTCGACGACGAGGGCAAGGTCCGCCGCATGCAGCTCTTCGCCGACCTCTACGACGCAATCGTCGACTTCCCGAAGCCGACGATCGCCGCCTGTCACGGCGACGTCGTCGGCGGCGGCGCCGAGATCGCGGTCGCCTGCGACATGCGGCTCGGGGGGGCCAACCTGCGGATGCGCTTCCCGGGCGCCGCGCTCGGGGTTCCGGTCGGCCCGGCCCGGCTCGTCACCCTCTGCGGCCTCGCCGCCGCCAAGTACCTGCTGCTCAGCTCCCGCACCGTCGGCGCCGACGAGGCGCTGCGGCTCGGGCTCGTCAACCGCGTCGCCCCCGCCGCCGGCACCGAGCAGGCGGCGCTGGAGCTTGCCGCTGAGGTCGCCGCCCACCCGCCCGAGGCGACCGCCCAGCTGAAGCGGATGCTGCACGAGTGGGACGACGTCGTCGGCCGCTCCGCCGCCGAGGGCCGCGGCCAGGTCGAGTGGCAGCGCTCGGGCCCGGGCCTACCGACCCGCGACTGAATGGCTCTTCGGGCGGCTCGCGGCCGACGATCGGCGGACTAAGCCTGGGTACCACCGCTTATTGAGATAATTAATGAATAATCTGGTGGCTAAAGGGATAACACGCTGATTTTTTACCTAATTCCCTGATAAGTTATCTCAATGAGGAGCTTCCAGGACCCCCTTCGGACGTTCTCCGGCATGCCTCCCTCTCTTGGGGTGCTACTGAAGGCGGTCGACAAAGGCAGCGGTAAACAGCAGCTCTTCGAAGATCAGGTCCCGGAGTTGCTGCGCAGGCTCGCGCGGCAGACGAAGGTAGAGTCGATCACCGCCTCTAACGCGATTGAGGGGGTCGAGGTGGAGCCGAACCGGGCGGAGAGCCTCGCCAGCACCAAGCCGCCGCGCTTTCGGAACCGCGACGAGCGCGAGTTCGCCGGCTACGCCGACGCGCTGGATGGCTTGATGCGCGACGAGCGTCTCGAGTTCCTGGGCGTGCCCCGCTTGCTCGAGCTGCACCGGAAGATGCTCGCCCATACCGATGAGCTCGGTGGCAGCCTCAAGCACGAGGACAATCGGATCGCTGATCGCCTTGCCGACGGAACGACCCGGATCATCTTCCGGCCGCCCTCTTGGCGCGAGACCGAAGGATTGCTGTTGGGTCTCTGCTCCGGCTACCGGTTCACCCTGGAAGGCGGCTCGGTCCATCCGTTGATCGCCCTCGCCGCGTTCGTCCTCGACTTGCTCGCGATCCATCCGGTCCCGGATGGGAACGGGCGGCTGGCGCGGCTGGCGACGACTCACGAGCTGCTGCGGCTCGACTACGGCGTCGCCCGCTACGTCAGCGTTGAGCAGCGCATCTACGAGACGAAGAACGCCTACTACCTGGCGCTCGAAGAGTCGCAGCGCAGGTGGCACGAGGGGGAGCACACGATCTGGCCTTGGACGGAGTACCTGCTGCGGATCCTCGCCGAGTCCTACGAGAACTTCGAGAGCCGCGTCGCCGCGGGCAGGGGGTCGGAAACCGGCAGCAAACAGGAGCGGATTCGCCGCTGGGCACTTCGGGAGGCCCCAGCCGAATTCAAGATCGGGGACGTGCGCCGGGCGATCCCGGGGGTCAGCGATCCGACCATCCGGCTGGCGCTGCGAGCCATGCGCGACGAAGGGTTGCTGGCGGCCGAAAGCGTCGGCCGGGGCGCGCGATGGCGTCGTCTGCATCCCAGTACGGCCGAACCCTAGAATCGCTCTCTGGCCCGGATCGCCCGATCCGGGCTTTCCCCCTGCCATGAGCCTGCGTCCCCTCATCGACATCGCCGCCGAGAACGAGCGCGTGCACGCGCTCGCCTCGCGCGTGCGGGCGGCGGCGGAGGGTGGGGAGGGGGCGACGGTCCGGGCCTCGACGATGCTGCGGCCGCTCCTGCTGGCGACGCTGCTCGAGGACGACCGGGGGCTGGCCGAGCGGCCGGCGCTGCTGGTCGCCCCCGACGACCGCTCCGCCCGCGACCTCGCCGCCGACCTGCGCGCCTACCTGGCGCCGCGCCGGGTCCGCTTCTATCCCTCGCGCGGGACCGGCTACGCCTCGCACGTGACCCCGCCGCCGCACCTGGTCGGGCTGAGGATCGACGCGCTGGACGCGCTCGGGGTCGAGGCCGACGCGGTGGTCGTCGCCTCGGCGACGGCGCTGGCCGAGGCGGTGCCGGACGCTTCCCTGCGCCCGGCCGGGTTCGCGATCGCGCTGGGCGAGGAGATCGAGCTCGATGCCGTCGCCTCCGACCTCTTCGGCGCCGGTTACGAACGGGTGGAGCAGGTCGAGGAGCGCGGCCAGTTCGCCGTCCGCGGCGGCATCCTCGACGTCTTCCCGGCCACCGAGGAGCGAGCGGTGCGGATCGAGCTCTTCGGCGACGAGGTCGAGTCGATGCGCTGGTTCTCGACCTTCACCCAGCGCTCGCTCGGCGAGGCCGAGCGAGTCGAGCTGGCGCCGGCGGCCGAGCTCGACGCCGAGCACCGGGAGCTGGCCGAGCTGGCGGCGATGGCCGCCGAGGAGGAGGGGAACGAGTCCCCGAACCTGGCCGAAGCGCTGCCGCTGGAGCACTTCCGGGCGCCGCTGGAGTTCGTCCCGCCCGCCGCGGCAGTGGTCCTGGTCGGCGAGGAGGAGATCGAGCCGGCGCTGCGTGACCACTGGGAGGACGTGACCACGGCGATGCACGCCGAGGATGCCCAGCACCTCTACGTCGACGTCGCCGCGCCGCTGGCCGAGCGGGCGGCGCTGGCGCTGACCGGGGTCGGCGAGGAGGACGAGGACGCCTTCCGCGCCACCCGCGCCGAGTCCCCCGCCCGCAGCGTCAAGGAGGCCGAGGGCGAGCTGGAGAAACTGGTCCGCTCCGGCTACCGCACCGTCGTCGCTTTCGAGAGCCGCGGCGAGGCCGAGCGCGCCCGCTACGGGCTCGACCGCCTCGACGCCCGCCTGCTCGAAGGCGGCCGCGTCTCCCCGGACCCCGGTCTCTCCTTCGCCGAGGCGCGCCTGCGCGAGGGCTTCGTCAGCCCGGAGCTGAAACTCGCGGTCTACCCCTTTCGCCGCCTCGTCCACCGCCGCCGCAGCGAGGAGCCGGCGCCGGGCGCCGGCCGCGGCCGCCTCGCCTTCAGCGAACTGCGGGTCGGCGACTACGTCGTCCACGAGGACCACGGCGTCGCCCGCTTCGCCGGCTTCGAGACCCGCGACGTCGGCGGCGTCACCCGCGACTACCTCTACCTCGAATACAAAGGCGAAGACCGCGTCTACGTCCCCACCGACCAGCTGGCGAAGCTGAGCCGATACGTCGGCGCCGGCGGCGAACCGACCCTCTCCGCGCTGGGAGGCAAACGCTGGCAGAACATGAAGGCGCGGGCGCGCAAAGCCGCCGGCGCCCTGGCCGGGGAGCTGCTCAACCTCTACGCCGAGCGCCGCACCCGCAGAGGCCACTCCTTCGCGCCCGACTCCGAATGGCAGATCGCGATGGAGACCGCCTTCCCCTACCGCGAGACCGCCGACCAGATGGAAGCGATCGAGGCGGTCAAGGCCGACATGGAGTCGGAGCGGCCGATGGACCGGCTGGTCTGCGGCGACGTCGGCTTCGGCAAGACCGAGGTGGCGCTGCGCGCCGCCGTCAAGGCCGCCTCCGATGGCAAGCAGGTGATGGTCCTGGTGCCGACGACGATCCTCGCCCAGCAGCACTTCGGCACCTTCCGCGAGCGGCTCGCCGACCTCCCCTTCCGGGTCGAGGGCGTCTCCCGGCTGCGGCCGCCGGCCGAGGTCAAAGCGATCCTCAAGGACTTCGAGGCGGGCAAGGTCGACGTCCTCATCGGCACCCACCGGCTGCTCAGCCGCGACGTCCGCGCCAAGGAGCTCGGGCTCGTCGTCGTCGATGAGGAGCAGCGCTTCGGGGTCAAGCAGAAGGAGCTGCTGCGGCAGCTGAAACTGAGGGTCGACGTGCTCTCGCTCTCGGCGACGCCGATCCCGCGCACCCTGCAGATGAGCCTCGCCGGCCTGCGCGACATCTCGGTGATCGAGACCCCGCCCGAGGGCCGGCGCCCGGTCCGCACCTACGTCGGCCCCTATGACGAGGACTTGGTCGCCAAAGCGATCAACCGCGAGATCGAGCGCAAGGGGCAGGCCTTCGTCCTCCACAACCGGATCGACTCGCTGCCGGAAACGACCGAGCGGCTGCGGGCGCTGGTGCCGGGGGCGCGCTGCCTCGAAGCCCACGGGCAGATGGACGAGCACCAGCTCGAGGAGACGATGCTGACCTTCCTCCGCGGCGAGGCCGACGTCCTGGTGACGACGACGATCATCGAGTCCGGCCTCGACATCCCGACCGCGAACACCCTGATCGTCGAGCGCGCGGACCAGCTCGGGCTCTCGCAGGCCTACCAGATCCGTGGCCGGGTCGGCCGCTCTCGCGAGCGCGCCTTCGCCTACCTGCTCTACCCCTCGGCCGAGGCGCTGACCGAGGAGGCGGCGGCCCGGCTCTCGACCCTCGCTGACCACACCGAGCTCGGCTCCGGCTTCCGGATCGCGATGCGAGACCTCGACATCCGCGGCGCCGGCAACCTGCTCGGCGACGAGCAGTCGGGCCACGTCGCCGCGGTCGGCTTCGAGCTCTACTGCCAGATGATCGACGAAGCGGTGGCGATGGCGACGGGGGAGGGCGAGGAGCGCGAGGAGGCGCCGGAGCCGGTCCGCCTCGACGTCCCGGTCGACGCCTACCTGCCGGCGAGCTTCGTCCCCTTCGAGGCGGCGAAGATCGACATCCACCGCCGTATCGTCGCCGCCCGCGAACCCGGCCAGCTGCGGGCGATCCGCGACGAGCTCTCCGACCGCTTCGGGCCGCTGCCGCCGCAGGCCGAGAACCTGCTGAAGCTGCAGCAGGCGCGGATCGAGCTCGGCCTCGCCGGCGCCCGCAGCGTCGAGTTCCGCGGCGGCCGCCTCAGCGTCACCGGGGTCGAACTGGACTCCGAGGCTGCCGGCGTCCTGGCCGAGCAGGTCGGGGGGGCGCTCTACGAATGGCGGGAGCAAACCGCGGCGCTCCGGGTCGCCGGCGACCCGGACGAGCGGCTGGCGGCGGTGCTGGCAATGGCCGCGGGTTTGCGCGAGGCGCGGCGGGCGACCGAGCCGGCAGCGGCCTAAAGCCTGCTTAAGCGAACGGTTTTGACTATGCTGCCCGCTCGATGGGAGCGAAAGCGGGCCAGAGGGGCAGGCCAGGCCGGGGCCGGGAGGATAAGACTGCCGGGCGGCAGCGCCTCGGGCTGATCGTCTTCGGCGCCCTCTTCGTCCTCCTCTTCGTCGGCTTCGCGGTCGCGGAGGGGCTGACCAACCCGAGCGTCCCCTCAGGCGACGCCGCCCACATCTCCAGCGTTCCCAGCGAGTTCGGGAACATCAGCGAAGACCGGGTCCAAAGCGCGATCGACCGCCAGCTGTCAGCGGCTAAGAGCAAAAAACCGCCGAAGCCGGGGTCGAAAAAATACGAAGAAGCCAAGACCGCCGCTGTGACCGAACAGGTCGAAGGAGTCTGGATCCGCGGCCAGGCCGAAGAAATGGACATCTCGGTCACCGAAAAACAGGTCGAAGACGAACTCGCGACGATCAAAAAACAGAACTTCCCGACCCCGAGCGCTTACAAAAAATTCCTGAAGGAATCGAACTTCACGCAGGACGAAGTCAACCAACTCGTCGAACTTCAGATCTTCACCAAAGAAATCCAGGCAAAGGTCGCCGCCGAAGCCCCGAAACCGACGAGCAGCGACATCGAGGCCTACTACGACGCCGAAAAGGCGACCCAGTTCACGACCAAAGAAAGCCGCGACGTCCGCCTCATCCTCAACGAAGACAAGAAGGAAGTCGAAGCGGCGAAGGCGGCTCTCGAAAAAGACAGCTCGCCGGGGAACTGGAAAAAAGTGGCGAAAAAGTACTCGAGCGACCCGACCAGCGCCGCCAAAGGCGGGCTGCAGGAAGGGATCACCGAAGAATTCCTCAAAGGCCCGCTGAAAACGGCGATCTTCGACAGCCCGACCAAGGAACTCGTCGGTCCGGTCAAATTCGAAAAAAACTGGGTCCTGGTCGAAGTCGTGAAGCTGACGCCGGAAAAAGAGCAGACGCTGGCCGAATCGAAGGCGCAGATCGAATCGACGCTGGGGCAGCAGACCCAGCAGGAATTCCTCGCCGAATTCGTCGCCGACTACGAAACCCGGTGGAGCAGCCGCACCCGCTGCGCCGACGACTTCCTGATCGAAAAATGCGCCAACTTCTCGGGTGACGGCCGTCCCGCCAGCGCCTCGCCGGCCTGTTACGAAGAAAACCCGAAAACCCCGGCGAAAGAATGCCCTGCGCCGGTGACGCCGATCTCGCCCACCCTGCCCGGGAAGGTCTCGGTGACGAAACCGAAAGGCGAACCACTCCCGCAGCGGCCCCAGCCGGAATCCGCGGGCGAAGAAGCAGCTACCGAACTGCCGCCGGGCGCGGCGCCCGAAGGCGAAGCCCCGCCGGCCGAAGCGCCTCCCGCCGAAACCGGCGAATAGCGCACGTCTGAATAGACTGGCGCGCCCGTGAGCACGATCTCCTCGATCCACGCCCGCCAGATCCTCGATTCGCGCGGCAACCCCACCGTCGAGGTGGAAGTGGTCCTGGCGTCCGGCGCCCACGGCTTGGCGGCGGTTCCCTCGGGCGCCTCGACCGGCGAGTTCGAGGCGGTCGAGCTGCGCGACGGCGGCGAGGCCTGGGCTGGCAAGGGCGTCGGCCGGGCGGTCGCCAACGTCAACGGGGAGATCGCGCAGGCCCTGACCGGCGCCCGTGCCTCCGAGCAGGGCGCCCTCGACCGGACGATGATCGAGCTCGACGGAACCCCGAACAAGGGCCGCCTCGGCGCCAACGCGCTGCTGGGCGTCTCCCTGGCCGCCGCCAAGGCGGCAGCCGCGGACTCCCAGCAGCCGCTCTACCGCTACCTGGCCGAGCTCTACGGCGGCGGTGAGCCCCAGGTGCTGCCGGTGCCGATGATGAACGTGCTGAACGGCGGCGCCCACGCCGACAACTCGGTCGACTTCCAGGAGTTCATGATCGTCCCCGCCGGCGCCGGCAGCTTCTCCGAGTGCCTGCGGGTCGGAGCCGAGGTCTTCCACGCCCTGAAGAAGTCGCTGCACTCGCAGGGCCTTTCCACCGCCGGCGGCGACGAGGGCGGGTTCGCGCCGAATCTCGACTCCAACGAGGCGGCGCTGCAGGCGGTGCTGGCCGGGGTCGAGGCCGCCGGCTACGAGCCCGGCACCGACGTTTTCATCGCCCTCGACCCCGCCACCAGCGAGGTCTTCGAGGGCGGCTCCTACGCGCTCGAGCACGAGGGCCGGACCCTCTCCTCCGAGGAGATGGTCGCCTACTGGCAGGAGGCCTGCTCCCGCTACCCGATCGTCTCGATCGAGGACGGGATGGACGAGGAGGACTGGGACGGCTGGAAGCTCCTCACCGAGCGCCTCGGCGAGCGCGTGCAGTTGGTCGGCGACGACCTCTTCGTCACCAACCCCAAGCGGCTGAGCCGCGGCATCGACCTCGGCGTCGGCAACTCGATCCTCGTCAAGGTCAACCAGATTGGCACCCTCTCGGAGACCCTGGAGGCGATCCGGATGGCTCGCGAGGCCGGCTACACGGCGGTGATCTCGCACCGCTCCGGCGAGACCGAGGACACGACGATCGCCGACCTCGCCGTCGCCACCGGCGCCGGCCAGATCAAGACCGGCGCCCCCTCTCGCTCCGATCGCGTCGCCAAGTACAACCGGCTGCTGCGAATCGAGGAGGAGCTGGGAGGTCGTGCCACCTTCCCCGGCTTGGAAGCGTTCTCGCGTACGTCTGGATGACGTGCGTGGCCGGCGCATATCGGCGTCCTCGGTCGGGCGCTTCGGTCACGCACTAAATGTGCGCTCCCTTCATCGCCCGCCCTGCGTCCTTGATCTGCTTGGCCACGCCCGCCCCCAGGCGCACGCTCTCGTGCAATGAAGGAATGTCCTTTCAGGCGTAAAACAAGAAGGAGTGGCAAGACGGCCGGCACCTCGCAAAGCCCGCCCGGCAGCTCGCAAGGGTCCGAGCAGGATCAAGTGGGACAGGGTCGGCCGCGTCGCCCTCACCCTCGTCCTCGTCGCGGTGCTCTACTCCTACCTCGGCCCCTCGCTCGACTTCGTCAAGACCTACACGGGGACCACGGCCGCCAAAGCGGAGCTGCACGAACTGCTGAAGGAAAACCGCCGCCTCCACAACCGCATCCAGTCCGCCGACGACCCGCTGGTCGTCGACCACGAAGCGCGCGCTCAGGGGATGGTCGCCGAAGGCGAGACGCCGGTCGTCATCCACGGCAAGCTCGGCGGCTGACGCCCCCGCGGGGAGCCTCCCATGGTTGACCTCGGCGGCTACCTCCTGGGAGTCGCCCAGCTGGCCCTGGTGGTCGTTCCGCTCGCCTCCAGCTCTTACAAGCTGCGACAACGATTGCTCCCGGCCTGGGAGGGTGCCCCTGCCCGCCTGGTCGAGTCGATCGTCGGAGTGGCGCTCGTCATCTGGCTCTCCGAGATCCTCGGCACCTTCGGCCTCTTCTACGCCGGCACCCTGATCGCCGCCTCGCTCCTACTCGGTCTGTCTCTCACGTTCCTGCCGGGGGGTGGCGCGGATTTGGGGGACCATCCCGAGCAGCTACTGCAGCGCAGGGATGGTGGGACCAAATCGGCGACAGGACCCGCCGGCCCCCAAACGCTCGTCTTGCCGCTGATCGCGCTTGCGGTCGTCGCTGCCACGGTGTTCAGCTGGGGTGTCACGGCGCAGCACGCATGGGACAGAGGGGTGTTCAACTTCGACAGCCTCTGGTACCACCTGCCGTTCGCGGTGGACATGGTGCAGACGCACAGCGTGGTGGGGATGCACCACGTCGAGACGGTGTTCACGAATTGGTTCTACCCGCAGAACTCGGAGCTGCTGCACGCTGTCGGGATCCTGCTAACGGGGCGGGACACGCTGAGCTTGTTCCTCAACTTCGGCTGGCTCGCTGTCGCGTTTCTGGCCGCCTACTGCGTCGGGCGCCCGTACGGGCGGGGGGCTGTGACCGTGATCGCCGCCGCGATTCTGCTCGAGTGCCACACGCTGGTGGTGCGGGACCCGGGTGCGGCTAAGAACGACCTGATGGCCGCGGCGTTGCTGCTGGCCTCGCTCGCGATCCTGGTCGAGGCCTACGCCCAGAGGGGTGTGGTTGAGCTTCGGCGCGGTATGCACGCCAAAGCTCAACCACACCCTGGGTGGGACCGGTGGGCGCTGGCGGCGGCCGGACTCGCGGCCGGGTTGGCGGCTGGGACGCGGGTTACGGGGTTGGCGATGGCGGGGGCCCTGACGGTGGCTGTGGTGGTGCTGGCGGCGCAGGGGAGGCGCTGGGCTGCGGCGGGGTGGTGGTTCGGGGCGGCTCTGGCCGGTGGGGCGTTCTGGTACCTGCGGAACCTGGTCGTCGCCGGCAACCCGATCCCGGAGGTGGAGAAGCTGGGGCCGATCTCGCTGCCGCACCCGGAGCGGCTGCAGGAAGGGCGGCCGGACTTCTCGATCGTCCACTACGCGACCGACACCGGCGTCTGGCGGGAGTACTTCGGGCCGGGCTTGCACGAGGCCTTCGGGGCGCTCTGGCCGCTGGTCGTCTTCGGCGCCGCCGCGGCGGGGCTGCTGGCCCTCCTCCATGGCCGCGACAGGATCGTCCGCTGGGCCGGAGCCGTCGCCCTCTTCGGCGCTCTCGCCTACCTCTTCACGCCCCTCAGCGCCGCCGGCGCCGAGGGCGAACCGGTCGGCTTCGGGATCAACATCCGCTACGTGATCCCGGCGCTGCTGGCCGGGATCGTCCTGCTGCCGCTCGACCGCTGGCTGGACACGCCGCGGCGGCAGTTGGGGCTGGCCGCCGTGCTGGTGCTCGTCTTCCTCGTCACCGACCGGCCCGACGACGCCCTCCCCGACAAGGGCCGCGTCTTCGCCTTCCTCCTCGTCGCGCTCGTCGTCCTGGTGCCGGCGCTGCTGCTCTATCTGCACGGCCGCGGCGCCCGCCCCCCTCTCCTCGCTGGAGGCGCCGCCGCGCTTCTGCTCGCCCTCGCCGCGATCGGCTACCCGTTGCAGCGCCACTACCTCGAGCACCGCTTCGCTAACGAAGGCAGCGCCGAGGAAAGCATCCCCGGCATGAATCTCGACAGCGCCTACCGCTGGGCGCGGGGGGTGGAGGACGCGCGGATCGGGCTCGCCGGCACCACCGCCGGTTTCGCCGGCTACGGCTTCTACGGGACCGACCTCAGCAACCGGGTCCGCTACCTCGGCGAAGACGGTCCGCACGGGGCCTTCAACGCGCTCCCAACCTGCGCCGCCTTCCGCGCCGCCGTCAACGACGCCGACCTCGACTACCTCGTCACCACCCCCTTCCTCAACTTCCTCCACCCGGGCGACCCGATCGCCTCGCCGGAGGTCCGCTGGCTGCGCGGCGAGAAGGCGGTGCGGCCCGTCCTGCGCAGCGGTCCCGTCACCGTCTGGAAGGTCCGCGGCGACCTCGACCCCGACGCCTGCGGCCCCGACAACGCCCCGCTGTGGCAGGTCCCGCAGACGCCGGCCGCCTGATTGCCGGCGCGGCGGGCGGGGTAACCTCGGCCAATGGCGTATCCGGTCGAAAACGCCTTCTTCGAATGGGAGAGCGGCTTCCGCGCCTACCGTGAGATCGAGGGGCAGCGCGAGCGGCGGCTGGCCGACCGGGTCGTCGACGCGATCCGCGACGAGCTGCGGCGCCGGCTCGGCCCTACCTTCACTGCCGCCGACCTCGCCGACCTTTATGGGCAGGGCACCGACTGGGCACAGCAGGTGGCCTTTGACGTCGCCCCGGCGATCGAGGGCGAAGCCGGGTCGCTGACGGATGCGGCCTTCTGGCTGTACCTGAGAGGCGCGACCGACTTCGCTGGGGGACGCCAGCTACCCGTCTGACCTGGTCAGACGAACAACTACTCGTCTGAATCGTCTTGGCTGCCGTCTTCGTTGTTCTGCGGCTCGCCGGCGCGGCGGATGACGATCTGGTCGGCCTCGATGCGGACGGTGACGTCGCGCTTGCCGGCCCAGTGCTCGGTGTAGACGGGGTTGTCCTTGACGGCGGCGTCGAGCCAGAGGCCGTAGCCGTCGGTCTCGCCGTGGTCGAAGGTCGCCTCGAGCTCTTTGCGGCGGGCGCGGCCGCCGCGGCGGCCGCGGCGACGGCGACGGCGACGGCCGGAGCCGCTGCCGCCCTCGGCGCGCTCCTCGCGATCCCCGTCCTCATCGCCCTCGCCTTCATCCTCGCCCTCGGCCTCGCCCTCGTCCTGCTCGGCCTTTTCGGCTTCCTCGGCCTCCGTCGCGGCTTCGATCTCGGCTTCGATCTCGTCGCGGAGGTCGATTTCGCTGGCGCCGGCGTTCTCGTCGTCGGCGGAGAGGTCGTACTGCTTGCGGAACTCGCGCAGCTCGCCAGCGCTGATCTCCAGCTGGTGGGCGATCCAGGCGTCGGTCCGCCCCTGTTGCACCCAGGCGCGGATCTGGTTGAGCTGCGGCTTCAGCGAGCGTCGAGCCATCGGCGCGCGAGTCTATTGAAGGAGGGCATCGGAAGGCGGGGAGAGGGTGGGGCTTAGGCCATCAGGAAGGCGAGCGCCTCGAACATCGCCACGATGACGACGACGACCGTGACGGTGAGGCAGACGGCGAGAACACTGAAGCGGACCTTCCCCTCCTGCTCGACGCGGTTGATTTTCCGCGCCCGGGAGCGGTTCGCCGCCCGGCGGCGCAGCTGCTCGCGCCGGCGGCGCTCGAGGTAGGTCTCCTGCTCGAACGCGGTCTCGAACTGGGAGATGCTCTGTCGCATTCTCATAAGGAAGGGGCCCGAGGGCCAGGCGGCACCGTAGCAAAAGATCTTGCACGGCTCACAGACAGCTCACAATTCAGCAGGTGCCCCAGAGGCCGCGCCCGGCCCGCGCGGCCGCTATCTCTAGCCGTTTCAGCCGTCGCGCGTAGAGGTCGTTGGGAGGGATCGTCAGCGTCCGCGCCAGCCCGCGGCGGACCAGCTCGGCGTTGACGAAGCGGCCGTCGAGGTAGACGTAGGCGAGCAGGCGCCCGTAGACGTCGCGGCGCTCGGCGCCGAAGACCAGCCGCACCCGCCGGTGCTCGACCAGCCGGTGGTTGAAGTCAGACGCCTGCGGCCCGAAGCACTGCACCGGCGTATCCGGCTTCACCGTCTCCGGGGTGTCGACGCCGATGTAGCGGACGTCCTCCTCCTCGCCGTCCAGCCGCACCTCGACCGTGTCGCCGTCGACGACCCGGCTCACGTAGGCCCAGGCGCTCGCTGGCGCCTCCTCGCGCCCCAGCTCCTCCCACGGCCGCAGCAGCACCAGCGCTGCCAGCAGCAACAGCACGAAGCTGCCCCAGGAGTTCCTCTGCCCACGAAAGCCCACCTGCGCCTAAGCGTAGGTGGGCCGGAACTCTCCCCTGCGAAGAGGCGCTGCTTACGGAGTTCTGCGCACGTTGCTGAGAAGGGTCTCTTTGATCTGCTCGACGATCGCGACCGCTTCGTTCCACTCGCGCTGCCAGACGTTGCGGCCGAAGATGACGCCGGAGCCGCCGGCGGCCATCACGTCGCGGGTGTTCTGCAGGACCGTCTCGTCGTCGGTCTTGGAGCCGCCGGAGAGCACCACCAGCGCCCTCCCCGCCGATTCGACGCACTGGCGGATCGCCTCGGTCTGGTCGACCTCCATCTCGTTGTAGGGCGCGGGGGCGTCCTTGTCCTTGGAGGAGTCGATCTTCGGCATGTTGAGCTTGACCACGTCGGCGCCCATCTCCATCGCCATCCGGGCGGCGTAGTCGATCGCGTAGAAGCTGTTCTGGCCGCCCTTGGCCTCGACCGCTTCGCCGCGCGGGTAGGACCAGACGACCAGCGGCATCCCGAAGCGGTCGCATTCCTCGCGGACGCGGCGCAGCTGGGCGAGGTCCTCGTCCTGGCGCGGGGTGCCGACGTAGAGCGTGTAGCCGATCGCGTCGGCCCCGAGGCGGACGCCGTCCTCGACGCTGGCGTTGCAGCTGGAAAAGGCCTTGGCGGAGGAGGGGAGGTCGGTCTTGCCGTTGACCTTGAGGATCAGCGGCACCCGGCCGGCGTAGTCGGGGTAGTACTTCTCGGCCATCCCGATCTGGCAGGCGAGGGCCGAGTAGCCGGCCTCGGCGGCGAGCCGGAACTGGTAGTCGGGGTCCTTCGAGGCGGGGTTGGGGAAGAAGTCGCGCGGGCCGTGCTCGATTCCCTGGTCGATCGGCAGCAGCATCAGGGTGCCGTTCCCGGGGCCGAACTCGAACAGAAGTCGGTGCAGGCGGGCCCGTTTTCCGGGCGGCAGGACCTCCAGCAGCGATTTCTGCTCGGTCAGACTCTTCAGCTCCACGTCAGTTCCTCCAAGAAGTCGGTTGCCAGGGCAGTATCGCGCATTCCAACGGGGGATCGAGCGGCGGCGGGTATCCTCGGAGGATGAGCGAGACTGAGCTCAGCGTCATCTGCAAGAACTGCGGCAGCGAGGTCAGTCCCTACGTAACCGAGTGCCCTTACTGCGGGGCCCGGCTGCGCAAGCGGGCGCCGAAGCTGGAGCGCCGCGGCGATGGGCTAGAGGCGCAGGAGCCGCGCCGGCGCCGGCGGCGCCGCCCCCGGCTGGGCGGGGCGAGCTTCGAGGCGGGCCAGCGGCCCTACGCGACGATCGCCGCGATCCTGGTCTCGGTCGTGCTGTTGGTGCTGCAGGAGGCGACCGGGGACCCGATCGGCAACTTCGGCGGCCTCGTCCTCCCTTTCCAGGAAGACTGGTGGCGCTACTTCACCGCCCCCTTCGCCTACGTCGACGCCGGCTTCCTCTTCGTCGTCGGGCTGGCGCTGGCGATCTTCGGCACCGGGGTCGAGCGGCGGCTGGGGACGGCGCGGGCGGCGATCCTGCTCCTCGCCTGTGGAGCCCTGGGGATGATCGCCGCCGACGCCGCCGCCAGCCCCGACCCGGTCACCTTCATCTCCGGCGGCAACGGGATGGCGCTGGGCGCGATCGCCGCCTGGTTCGTGATCCGCCGGGCCGAGGTGCGGGGGGAGATCGGCGAGGACTTCGACGTCGTCGGCGTCGCCGTCTGCGCGGTCGTGGTCATCCTCCTGCCGCTCTTCGCCCCCACCGCCGACTGGGTCGCCGGCTTGGCCGGCGGCGTCATCGGGGCGCTGGCGGGCTTCGCCGCGACCGCCTTCCAGCACGGCGAATAGTGCGAGCGGGCTAGGCTCCCTGCGTGCCTGACGAGAGGGAGCTGGAGGCCGCGATCGAGCGGCTGCTCGACCCGGAGCGGTTCTCCGAGGCCGAGCGGGTCGTCGCCAAGGCGGCGCCGCAGCTGCAGAAGGTCCTGGCGACCGCCCTGGCCGAGGGCGGCTGGTTCGGCGAGCCGCACGAAAACGAGACCCTCAAGGCAGCGACGATGCCCGATCCCGAGGAGCGGGTCGCCGCCCTCCGCGCCCTGCTCGCCGAGGAGGCGAGGATGGGGATGATGGTTGGGGTCGCAGTTGGCTGGGCACTGAAAGAAGAGCTGGACAACCCCACCGAACCGGGAGGAGAGAGCTGATGGAGATCAAGTACCACGGGCATTCCTGCTTCGAGCTGAGCGAGGGGGAGACGACCGTCCTCGTCGACCCGTTCCTGAAGCCCAACAACCCGGCCGCGGTGGCCACCGCGGAGGAGGTCGAGCCGACCGTCATCGCGATCACCCACGGCCACGCCGACCACATGGCCGACGCGGTCCCGGTCGCCAAGCGCACCGGCGCCCACTGCGTCGCCATCGTCGAGCTGGCGGAATGGCTGAAAGCCCGCGGGATCGAGGCCCTCAGCGACCCCAATCTCGGCGGCACGGTCGAGTTCGACTGGGGCTGGATCAAGCTCGTCCCCGCCTGGCACACGAGCACCCTGCCCGGCCACGAAGAGGCGCTGTTCAGCGCCGAGCACGGGACCGCGATCGGGACCGCCACGGGGATGCTGATCAACATCGGCGGCAAGACCGTCTACCACGCCGGCGACACCTGCCTCTTCAGCGACATGAAGCTGATCGCCGAACGCAACCCGGTCGACATCGCCCTGCTGCCGATCGGCGGCCACTACACGATGGACCGCCACGACGGCGTGGTCGCCTGCGAGTTCGTCGGCGCCGGTACCGTGATCCCGATCCACTACAACACCTTCCCGGCGATCGAGATCGACGTCGAGGCCTTCAAGTCAGACGTCGAGGCCCAGACCTCGTCCCAGGTCGTCGTCCTCGAGCCGGGACAGACCCACAGCGCCTAGGGGACCAATTCAGCGCACGCTGAATTTTGGCCCCTCTGGGGGCTCCTTTTCAGCGCTCGCTGAGTTGGGCGAAACTGCCTATGGTTCGCTGGCCGGAGCCGGTTCGGGCGCCGGTGGCACGGGGACCGGAACTTCCCCGACCACGGGCGGGATCGGGCCGCTGCTGGGGGGCGGGCTGCTCGGTTCGCTCGGAGGCGGAGGCGGAGGCGGTTCGCTCGGCGGCGGGCTGGTGGTGACGACGACGGTGCCGCTGCCGCCGTGGGCGCCGGCGACTTCTTCGGAGGGCCTGGCGCCGTTGATCGCCGCGTCCTCGTCGCCGACCGTGACTTCGTCGCTCGCGGCGGACTCGCCCGCGGCTTCTTCGTCCTCGGCGGCGGTGGGGGCGGGATCCGGGGCAGCGGTTTCTTCTTCGGCCACGGGGGTCGGCGCCGGGACCGGGGGAGCTACTTCGACCGGCTCGACGGCGGGCGCCTCCGTGTGGGCTGCGATCGCGGGCGCGGCTTCGGAGGCGGAGAGGGTGGCGGTTTCGGTTCGCTGGACCAAAGCGGGCGTGTGGTCCCGGCTCTGATCGACCGGGGTGCCGGTCGTCTGCTTCACCTCGACCGCGCCGGCGGTGAGGACGGCTGCGGTGACGACTCCGGCGACGGCCTTGGTCCCGAGTGCGCCGCCGAGCGCGCCGAGCCCTCCGGCGGCCGAGCCGCCACCGAGCGCCGCCGCGGCGCCGCCGACGGCTCCGGCGCCCGCGGTGGCGGTCCCGGCGCCGGTCGCGCCGGCACCCGCGCCGCCGGCCCCGCTGAGGCCGAGCTTGGAGAGGACGAACCCCTTGAAGGCGATCAATGGCCCGACCGGGAAGAGCGCCGCCAGCGCCTTCTCGTTGGAGCGGAGCTGGGAGCGGAAGTCGGCGCATTCGTCGCACTCGCGGACGTGGCGGCGGACCGGGGCGGAGGCTTTGCGCAGCCCCTCGGCCGCTTCGGAGAGCTCGATCCGGACCTCGCCGCAGGTCAGCAGGCGCGCCTGGCTCGCCTCGGTGAGGGAGATCCGCGCCCGCACCAGCAGCGACTTCACCGAGGGCACGGTGGTGTCCATCGCGGCGGCGATTTCCTCGTAGGAGAGAGCGTCCATCTCGCGCAGCAGCAGGGCGGCGCGCTGGGTCTCCGGAAGCTTGTTGACGTCGCTGAGGATCTGGCGGAACTCCTCGCGGTTGTGGACGCGCTCGGCGGTCGAGGCGGCATCGACCTCGGGGACCATGTCCATCGATTCCTGCGCGTCGGCCTTCGGCTTGCGCAGGTAGTTGAGGCAGCGGTTGCGGGCGATCCGGTAGAGCCAGGGCCGGAGGTTGATCTCGCGCTCGTCGGCGAGCATCGCCCGGTAGGCGTTGACGAAGACCTCCTGCAGGACGTCTTCGGCGTCCTCGGTCGAACCCAGCATCTGACGGCAGAAGCCGAGCAGGCGGCCCTGGTAGCGGTCGACGATCGTCTCGAAGGCTCCGGGGTTGCCGGCCCGCGCCATCGCGATCAGCTTCTCGTCGCCCTGCAGCTTGAGCAACGGCGAACGGCGGGCGAGAAGCCCGCGGCGACTGGCGTGAGTAAGGGCTGATGCCTCCAAGAGCTCTCCCTGTGGAAGGACGGTTCCAGGGACTAAGGACACGGTAACAGGGGAGAAGTTGCGCTCCCGCAAAGTTTTTATTGCCCGTTTAGAGAGCGGGGAAACCCGGAAATTGCAGGCAAAGCAGGCCGGGCGGGCGCTGGGGAATGCCCGGGGCGGGACTCGAACCCGCAAGCCCCCGAGGGGGCGGCGGCTTTTAAGGCCGCTGCTTTTGCCAGTTTCGCCACCCGGGCCAGGCGATGGTAACCCGAGATGTGCCGCGAATGTGAAGGCAGTTGTCCCGGTATGCGGGGACAACTAATAGGCTGCGGGAATGGCTGAGCACGGCGGCAGGCTGGTGGCGAAGGCCTTGAAGTCGCGGGGGGTGGAGCACCTCTTCACGCTCTCGGGCGGGCACCTGTTCTCGATCTACGACGGCTGCAATGAGGAGGGGATCTCCCTCATCGACGTCCGCCACGAGCAGACCGCCGCCTTCGCCGCCGAGGGGATCGCGAAGGCGACCCGCGGGGTCGGGGTGGCGGCGCTGACCGCGGGGCCGGGGGTGACCAACGGCCTCAGCGCGATCGCCGGCGCCCAGGCCAACAGCTCGCCGATCTGCGTGCTCGGCGGGCGCGCCCCGGAGATGCGCTGGGGCTCGGGCTCGCTGCAGGAGATCGACCACCTGCCCTTCGTCTCGCCGCTGGTCAAGAAGGCGGAGACGGTCAAGGACCCGGCCCGGATCGGCCCGGTGACGGCGGCGGCGCTCGACCTGGCGGCGGCGGTCCCGAGCGGCCCCACCTTCGTTGACTATCCGCTCGACGTCATCTTCACCGAGGCCGAGGTCGAGATCCCGCTGCCGCTGCAGATCGAACAGGCCGAACCGGCCGCCGGCGTCGAGGAGGCCGCCGCTCTGCTGGCCGCGGCGGAGCGGCCGGCGATCATGGCCGGCACCGGCCTCTACTGGGGCCGCGGCGAGGAGGAACTGCGGGCGCTGGCCGAGGCGCTGGGGATCCCGGTCTTCCTCAACGGGCTCGGGCGCGGCTGCCTGCCCGCCGACCACGAGCTCGCCTTCAGCCGGGCGCGGGGGACGGGGCTGCAGGGCGCCGACGTGGCGCTCGTCGTCGGGGTGCCGATGGACTTCCGGCTCGGCTTCGGCGGCAGCTTCGGCGAGGAGACGAAGATCGTCCGCCTCGACGTCGTCCCGAACCAGCTGCCGAGGAACCGGACGCCGGACGTTGACCTTGTCGGCGACGTGCGCGCGACCCTGGCAGCCCTGTGCGAGGCGGCGGGCGTCGACGGGCCGCGGTCGGGCGCCTGGCTCGAGCGGCTGCGCGGAGTCGAGGAGGAGAAGCGGGCGGGTGAGCGGGCCGAGCTCGAGGACGAGCGCTCGCCGCTGCACCCGGTCCGGGTCTACCGCGAGCTGAACGAAGTGCTCGACCGCGACGCGATCGTGGTCGGCGACGGCGGCGACTTCGTCTCCTACGCCGGCCGCTTCATCGAAACCTTCGAGCCGGGCTGCTGGATGGACCCGGGTCCGTTCGGATGCCTCGGGGCCGGTCCCGGGCAGGCGATCGGCGCCAAGGTCGCCCACCCCGAGCGCCAGGTCTGCCTGCTTCTGGGTGACGGCGCCTTCGGCTTCGCCGGCATGGAGTTCGACACGATGTCGCGTCACGGTTTGGGCGTCGTCGGGGTGATGGGCAACAACGGCATCTGGGGGCTCGAGCACCACCCGATGAAGTTCCTCTACGGCTACTCGGTGGCGGCCGAGCTGCGGCCGGAGACCCGCTACGACGAGCTGGTCGAATCGCTCGGCTGCGACGGGATCCTCGTCCGCGAGCCGGGCGAGCTGAAGCCGGCGCTGGAGCGCGCCTTCGCCTCCGGCCGGCCGACCCTGGTCAACGTCCTCACGGACCCCGAGGTCGCCTACCCCCGCAAGTCGAATTTGGCTTAGGGAGCGGAGAAACAGAATCGGCCGTCATCTCTGACGGCCGATTCCAAGTGGCCCCTCAGGACGGGCAGGGGTACGTCTTCAGGGACCTTTATTAGGTGGGCCCAGACGGCGGGAGGCGCCATGATGCGGCAATCGCCTAAGCCCTGTATCCCGGAGTGCAAGGTAAGGCATGCGCCCCACTTCGTCCCCGGTTCATCCAGTATGTACCCGCCAATACTTCACTTCTACCGGCGGCCTGGACGACTTACCGAGTATAGGGGACCGATAAATACTTACTTCTTGTACTTCCTAAGCATCACTGACCGCTCTGTCCTTTCTGGACAAGACACGGTGTCCAGTTAGTACGTCGACGGTTTTTGAGCGGCGGCGAGGGCGGTCCCGTAGAGGATGTCGTGCTCGGAGACGGTGATTCGCTCGAGGTCGAAGGCGCGCATCGTCTCGATCAGGATGACGATGCCGGCGACGATCGTCGGCGCCCGGTCGGGGTGGAGGCCGGGGACCTCGACCCGCTCGGAGAGGGGGAGGGAGGCGAGGCGCGAGAGGATCACCTGGATCGAGCGCAGGTCGAGGACGTGGCCGTGGACCCGTGTCGGGTCGTAGGGCTCGAGCTCCATCGCCACGGCGGCGAGCGAGGTGGGGGTGCCGGCGACGGCGATCCCCTGGCGGGCCTCCACCCCCGCGCCGATCGAGTCGGCGATCAGGGCGCGGACGTCGGAGGCGAGGGCTTCGAGCTCGCCGGCGGTGGGAGGGTCGCTGTTGATGTGGCGCTCGCTGTGGCGGACGACCCCGGCCTGCAGAGAGTCGTGGAAGGAGATCTCGCTGCCGCTGCCGACGATCAGCTCGGTCGAGCCGCCGCCGATGTCGACGACCAGCGTCGGCTCGCTCGGCAGCGCCTCCGAGGTGGCGCCGAGATAGGTGAGCCGCGCCTCCTCCTCGCCGTCGAGGACCCGGGCCGAGAGCGCGAACCGCTCACGCAGCTCGGCGACGAAGGCGCTGCCGTTGTCGGCGTCCCGCACCGCGCTGGTGGCGATCACCTCGACCGTCTCGGCCCCGAGCTCCTGCAGGATCCCCACATAGCCGTCGATCGCCGCGCAGACGTCCTCGATCGCCTCGCTCGCCAGCCGCCCGGAAAGATCGACCCCGCGCCCCAGCCGCGTCACCGTGCTCCGCCGCTCCAGCGGCGCCACGGCCCCGTCCACATCGGCGACCAGCACCCGCGTCGAGTTCGTCCCTACGTCGATCACCGCGACCCGCTGTCCCCGTTCAGCCATCAGGCAACTCTAGAGCCACCCGCCCGCCCGGAGACCTCTGCGCAATCCGTCCCCCGCCCCTCCCAAGACCCCCCGTCACCCCCGCCACATTGCTACCATCACCAGTCCGCCGCGGGGTGGAGCAGCCAGGTAGCTCGTCGGGCTCATAACCCGAAGGTCGCAGGTTCGAATCCTGCCCCCGCTATAGGACGAAAGGCCCGCAATTGCGGGCCTTTTAGTTTTATTGTCTAACAGACAACAGGGTGCAGAATCGGCCGTGGGGCAACGCTGGGGGCAACATGAGGTCCGTGAGAGGTCGATTTTGGCCTTGCGCGAGGACCCCCGGTCCAGCTACGTTCGCCCGCGAGAACGCACCCAAGTACAAGGGGTCCGGCGGGGGCGCCAACGCCGGTCAAAAGTGCACTGACAGCCAGCGACGCGCCGCTGTGACGAACCTACGGAGGGCGGGCTGATCGGCAAGGTGAGGGAGTCGGAAGATGATGCGCAAGCGACTGCAACTCGACCGACGAAGACGGTGCTTGGTGAAGAAGGTCCCAGGTGCTGGCATTAATTGCGGCTGTTCACTTGACGTCGCCCGAGCGGTGCGAAAAGCTGCCACATCGTGGCAGGGGAGAACCAATCGCGGGTCATTGACGCGGAACCGACGAAGGATCTCTTTATCGAGATGCTCGTTCGGGATATCGATCTACGGGCTGCAATTTTGGACCTTGTCGACAACGCGATCGATGGGGCAAGAGCCACTGTGGCGGGGAAGGGCGGAAAAGCTCAGAGGTCGAAAACGCCACTGCGGAAAATGTTTCTTCGAGTCGAAACTTCTCCGACGTCGCTAGTTCTGACGGACAATTGCGGCGGAATCAGTCTGGACGACGCCCGCCATTACGCGTTCCGATTCGGGAAGCACAAGAAAAAGAAGATCGACAACTCGATCGGACAGTTTGGCGTGGGTATGAAGCGCGCGTTTTTCAAGCTGGGGTCTGCCTTCAATGTCTTATCCACGACTAGGGAGTCGCGGTTCGTCCTCAAGGTCGACGTTCAGAAATGGCGCCAAAAAAAGAAGTGGGAGTTCATCCTTGATGAGGTTGACGAATCTCGTCAACCAGCCAAAGCCGTAGGGACCGAGATTCGAATCGAGCCCCTGCTTCCCGCCGTGGCGGAAGAGGTCGGAGCTCCAGGCTTCTCGACGGGGCTTCTCGACGAGATCGTTGCGAGCCATCAGGAGGCGATCAACGAAGGATTCGAGCTCACAGTCGACGGCATCGTCGCCGCAAGAATGCCGGCGGTGTTACTCCGCAGCTCGGAGATTGTCCCCGCCAATACTGACTTTTCTGTGAATGGAGCCGGCGACCCAGTGCGGGTGCGCCTCGTCTGCGGTATCGGAGAGTCCCATCCGGGAGAGGCCGGATGGGATGTGCTTTGCAATGGGCGCACGGTGCTCAAATCGGATCAGACCCCAGTCACTGGTTGGGGGGGATCGGCTGATCAGACGCTCCCGAGCTACCACAACCAGTTTGCCCGTTTCCGAGGCTTTGCATACTTCGACTGCAGGGACGCCAGCCGGGTTCCTTGGACCACCACCAAGACCGCACTAGATCAAGACTCTCCGGTGTGGCGCTCGGCTCGCCAGCAGATGATCAGCATGATGCGGCCAGTGATCGACTTCCTGAATCAGCTCGATAGCGAGCATGATCGTGAGGGGAGTGCTGAGACTGGGCCGACGCTCGCAAGCAAGGTGGCCGCATCAAAACCGATGGCGGTTGCCGATCTTGAGCCTCAGAACATCTTCCTATACCCGAAGGTGTCAAAGGCGCCTAGAACTGGGACCGTGAGCTATTCGCGGTCGAAAGAGGAGCTGGCACGTGCAAAGCGGGCCCTTGGAGTGAGCAGCTATCGGGAGGTCGGCGAGCGGACCTTCGAGTACTGGGTTAAGGCGGAGCTCGATTGAGCGGCCTAGCTCCCGAGCCACGCGAGATCGATTATCGGATCCGGCCGGCAAAGAACGTCGAGCGGAAGATGCTCCTCGAGATTTGTTCCCGGATGGGCGCGGTTGAAGATATGTCGAGCTATCGATACGTGGGAATGGGTTCGATCTATTTCGTTGACTTCTCCCTTTTCCACCGTGCTTTCGGTATCGACTCGATGATCAGCCTAGAGGGCCGCGAAGGACTGATGGAGCGCTGCGAATGGAATCGCCCCTTCGACTGCATCGAGGTGCGCCCTACCAGCGTCGAAGCGGCCCTGGCCGAGCTTCGCTCTGAGGTTCCCACGATCATGTGGCTCGATTACGAGGACAAATTGGACGCGCCAATCCTTAGCCAGTTGACTGAGGCTTGTGAGGTGCTGGCTCCTCGCAGCATTCTGATCGCGACCATCAACGCATCCCCGGATGCTCTCGGATCGCGAGTACGTAATTTCCACAGGCGTTTCGGGCGTCGCGACGCTG
>Ga0307300_10000060_pt1 | contig 26977 bp, 25 predicted proteins | sample ER_DNA_181_FD_194492 | JGI IMG/M metagenome (GOLD analysis project Ga0307300, IMG submission 194492) | Bulk soil microbial communities from the East River watershed near Crested Butte, Colorado, United States - ER_DNA_181 | ecosystem: Environmental > Terrestrial > Soil > Floodplain | place... | reverse complement strand
CTAGGCGCTGCTTGCGGTTGGTCGGATCAAGACGTTGTCGATCAGGCGCGCGGCGCCGACGCGGGCGGCGAGCGCGACGAGGACGGGGCGGTCAGCGAGCTGCTCGACCGGCTCCAGCGTCTCCGCGTCGCGGGCTTCTAGGTACTCGGGCTCGATCGCGGCGGCGGCGAGCTCGCGGCGGGCGGCGTCGAGGCCGGCGGCGAGGGAGCTGGCGCGGGCCTCGCGCTCGGCCTCGGCGAGGGCGCGGGAGAGCGCCGTCGCCCGCCCGCGGTCGGCCGGCTCCAGGTAGGCGTTGCGGCTGCTCATCGCCAACCCGTCGGGCTCGCGCACGGTCGGCAGCACCTCGATCCGCACCGGGAAGTCGAGGTCGCGGACCATGCGGCGGATCACCACCGCCTGCTGGGCGTCCTTCTGGCCGAAGTAGGCGACATCGGGGCCGACGACGTTGAAGAGCTTGGCGAGGACGGTGGTGACGCCGCGGAAGTGCTCGGGGCCGCGACGGGCGGGATCGCCGTCGAGGACGCTGGTGAGCGGGCCCGCAACTTCAACCGCGGTCGTGGCGTCGGGCGCGTAGACCTCGGAGACGGGCGGAGCGAAGACGAGGTCGGCGCCGGCCTCGGCGGCGAGCCGCAGGTCGCGCTCCTCGTCGCGCGGGTAGCGGTCGAGGTCCTCGCCGGGGCCGAACTGGGTCGGGTTGACGAAGAGGCTCATCACCACCAGGTCGCACTCGGCGCGGGCGGCGCGGATCAGCGAGAGGTGCCCCTCGTGCAGGTAACCCATCGTCGGCACCAGCCCGATCGCCAGCCCCTGGCGGCGCGCCGGCTCCAGGACAGCGCGGAGCTCGGCCTTCGTGCGCAGGGCGGGAGCGGCCACGGTGGGGCGAGGGGTATCGGTGAGGAGATTGGAGTTCATAGGTCCATGCCCGGCGGGTCACGGCCAACGCGGAAATTATAGGCGTAGTTCGGCGCGTTCTTGGCAATCTCGTACCAAAAAGATTTCCCGTCCAATGATCCGCCGAGCCCTGGCCTGCGCAGGTGGAAGAAACCACCCATCCCCTGGAGGCAGCGAAATGAGCTCGAAGATCGAAGCAGTGGTGCAGGAGGCGGCGCACGATGCGACCGAGGCCCTGGAGGGCGATACCCGACTCGGCTTCCTCAAGAAGGCGGGGCTGGCCGGCGGCGGCCTGGTCGGCGGCGGTGCCCTGCTCAGCGCCCTCACGCCCGCTGCGGCGATGGCGGCCGGCAAGGGAAGGCCGCCGGCGAAATTCGGCAAAGGCGACATCGGCATCCTCAACTACGCCCTCACCCTCGAGTACCTCGAGGCGGCCTTCTACAACGAGGCGACCGCCAACAACAAGAAGAAGACCTTCCTCAAGGGCGCCGAGGAGCAGGCTTTTCTCAAGCGCGTGACCGCCGACGAGAACGCCCACGTCGCCTTCCTCAAGAAGGCGCTCGGGAGCAAAGCGGTGAAGGCGCCAAAAGTTGACTTCGGCAACACCACCGCAAGCGCCTCGGCCTTCCTCAAGACCTCGGTGGCGCTGGAGAACACCGGCGTCGCCGCCTACGCCGGCCAGGCGCTCAACATCAGCAACCCCGCCTACGTGGCCGCGGCCCTCTCGATCCACTCGGTCGAGGCGCGACACGCCTCGGTCGCCGGCCTGCTGCTGAAGCCGACGGCGTCGAGCATGGCCCCGAACGGCGCCTTCGACGAGCCGCTGACCGCCGCCCAGGTTCTCAAGGCCGTCGAAAAGACCGGCTTCCTCCAGTAGTCACCCCCCGGGAGCGGCGAAGCCGATCCTGCGGATCGGCTTCGCCGGCGCCCCGGCCACGATCGTGCCGCCCTCGACGTCGCGGTTGACGACCGAGTTGGCGCCGACGACGCAGCGGTCGCCGACGCTGACGCCGCTGGTGACCACGCAGTTGACCCCGAACCAGCAGTTGGCGCCGATCTTGACCGGGCCCTTGCTGGTGAAGCCCTGCCAGGTGATCGGCTGCTCGGGATCGTCGTAGCGGTGCTCGGCGTCGCCGACGAAGCAGCCGTTGGCGAACATCGTGTGATCGCCGATCGCGACGCTCTCGTGGGCGGCGATCATCACGTTGCGGTTGAGGAAGCAGCCCTCGCCGATCTCGATCCGCGCTCCCGGCGCCAGGGTCAGCCAGCAGCCCGGCTCCAGCAGCGTCCCCGCCCCGATCGTCAGCCGCCCCTCGTCGAGCGCCTCGAGGATCTCCCCCTCGACCGGATGGCGGACGAAGAAACCCCTCCGCGCCGCGTGCCGGTTGATCCGCCAGCGCCGCAACAGCCGCCGGTTACGCTCGTACCAGCGCCGCTTCGCCCACCAGAGTCGCCAGCCTTTCGTTGCCATTCCGGCACGTTATGCCACCGGCGTTCGTCCTTTCCCCTACATATGCCCGGGAAAGGACGAACGCCGCGTAGACTGCGCGCGTGGCTGACCTGCGCGGCGGCATCGACCTCGGCGGCACCAAGATCCAGACCGCGATCGTCGACGGCCGCGGCGACGTGGTCGGACAGGCGCGGCGGCCGACGCCGACCAGCGGCGGCCCCGAGGACGTGGCGGCGTCGATGGCCGCGGCGCTCCAGGACGCGGCCAAGGAAGCCGGGGTCGAGAGCGGCGACCTCGCGGGCATCGGCGTCGGTTCGCCCGGCGACGCCGACGAGAAGACCGGCGTCGTCTCCTCGGCGAAAAACTTGCCCGGGTGGGAAGGCAGCTTCCCGCTCGCCGAAAACCTGATGCAGGCGCTGGGGACCGAGGTCAAGGTCGGCAACGACGTCCAGGTCGCGACCGAAGCCGAGTTCCACCTCGGCGCCGGCCGGGAGTTCCAGAGCCTGCTCGGCGTCTTCTGGGGTACCGGCGTCGGCGGTGGTCTCGTTCTCGACGGCAAACCGTGGCTGGGCCGCGGTGCCGCCGGCGAGATCGGCCACATGGTGGTCAAGCGGGGCGGCGCCAAGTGCCCCTGCGGTCGCAAGGGCTGCATGGAGGCCTACGCCGGCCGCTCGGCGATGGAAGCCGAGGCCCGGAGGAGGCAGGAAGAGGGTCACGAGACCGGCCTCTTCCACCTGATGGAGAAGCACGAAAAACCGCGGCTGACCAGCGGCATCTGGGAGCGGGCGCTCGACCACGGCGACCACCTGGCCGAGAAGCTGATCGAGCGCGCGATCGAGGCGCTGGGCACGGGGATCGCCTCCGCCGTCAACCTGATCGACCCCGAAGCGGTGATCCTCGGCGGCGGCCTCGGCGTCCGCTTCGGCGAGCGGCTGATGGACCCGCTCCGCGAGGAGATGTCGAAGCACCTCTTCGTCGACGAGCGGCCGCCGGCGGTCAGGGTTGCTTCGCTCGGCGACCTCGGCGGCGCGATCGGCGCCTCCCTGCTCGTCGCCCGCTAGAGGCATGCCCGCGCGCCCGAACGGGTCGACGGCGACCCGGCTGCGGACCCTCCGCCCCGTCCCCGGGATCCTCGCCTTCTACGACGGCCGCGTCGAGGGCTACCGGTTCGCGCCGCGGCCGAACTGGATCGACGAGGGGGCGCTGGGGCTGGGCACGGCCAGCTTCGCGATCGTCGACGGCGCCGAGGCGCTCGTCTACGACACCCACACCACCCCGGAACACGGGCGCGAGGTGCGGGCGGCGCTCGAAGCCGAGGGCATCAGCGACTTAACGGTCCTGCTCAGCCATTGGCACCTCGACCACGTCGCCGGCAACAGCGCCTTCGCCGACTGCGAGATCCTCGCCACCGCCCGCACCGCCGAGCTGCTGGCCGAGAGCCGCGAGGCGATCGAAGCGGGAGCGCACGAGGGGCCGCCTGGCGTCTGCCCCCTGCTCCTCCCCACCCGCACCTTCGAGGGGACGGCCGAGCTGCGGGTGGGCGAGCGAAGGCTGGAGGCGATCCCGGTGAACGTTCACAGCGACGACGCTGCCGTCCTCTGGGACCCGGAGGCACGGCTGCTATTGGCCGGCGACACGGTCGAGGACACCGTCACCTATGTCGAGGAGCCCGAGAACTTCGCGGAGCACCTGCGCGACCTCGACCGCCTGCTGGCGCTGGAGCCGGAGCGGATCCTCCCCAGCCACGGGGATCCGGAGGCGATCGAGCGCGGCGGCTACGGCCCGGGCCTGATCACCGCCACCCAGGACTACATCCGCCTCCTGCAGCGGATGCAGGCCGAGCCGGACCTTCGAGAGCTACCGCTGCGCGAGCTGCTGGCGCCGCAGCTGGCGGCCGGCGACCTCCGCCACTTCGAGCCCTACGAGCGGGTCCATCGCGAGAACGTGCAGACGGTCCTAGACGCGGCCTGAGGTCTGCCGCTGCTGGCGCGCCACCGCGTCGACGAGGACGGCCAGCAGGAGGACGCCGCCGGTGACCATCAGTTTCACCGCCGAGGAGAGCGAGAGCAGGTCCATCCCGTTGGAGATCGAGCCGATCACCAGCGCTCCCAGCAGCGCGGTCCAGACGGAGCCGCGGCCGCCGAAGAGGCTGGTCCCGGCGATCACCGGGCCGGCGATCGCCAGCAGCAGGAGTTCGTTGCCGCCGGAGTTCTGGTTGACCGCGAAGAGGCGCGAGGCGGCCATGACGCCGCCGATCGCGGCCATCGTGCCAGAGATCATGAAGACCGCGATCCGCACCCGGTTGACGTGGATGCCGGCGCGCCGCGCCGCCTCGGCGTTGCCGCCGACCGCGAAGACGTGGCGTCCGAAGGTGGTCTGCTTGGCGACGTACTCCATGCCGACGACGAAGGCGAGCAGGATCATCACCGCCAGCGGCACGCCGCGGTCGGAGTTGAGGATCGCCACGGCGGCGATCACGATCGCTGCGAGGAGGACGAAGCGGACGATCTGGGAGATCGCGTTGGTGTCCCCGAGGCCGGCGGCGACGCGGCGACGGTAGCCGACCGCGAGCGCGGCGCCGTAGGCGCCGATGATCACCGCGGCGAAGATCCAGCCGACGGTGTCGGAGTAGAAGATGTTGGCGAGGCCGGTGATCTTCGGGTCGTTGATGTTGAGCGAGCCCGTCTTCCCCAGCACCTGCAGGAGCGCCCCTTCCCAGGCCAGCAGGCCGGCCAGGGTGACGACGAAGGAGGGGATGACGAAGCGGCTGAACAGCGTCCCCTGCAGGCATCCGATCGCGGCGCCGCAGAGGACCGCGGCGGCGATCGCCAGGTAGGCGTTCCAGCCGTGGTTGACGCTGAGCACGGCCATCACCGCGGCCGAGAGCCCGCTGACCGCGCCCACCGAGAGGTCGATCTCGCCGAGCAGGAGGACGTAGACGACGCCGACCGAGATCAACCCGATCGTCGTGATCTGCAGCATCAGGTTGGTCAGGTTCTCGGCTGAGAGGAAGCGGTCTTCCTGGACCTGGAAGATGACCGCGATCACGACCAGGCCGAGTACGACCCGGACCGAGGAGAGGTCCCCTTGGACGATCCGGCGCACGGTCTCCCCGGTGGTGGGACGGCGCTCGGGCGCCTCCTCGGCGGTAGCCGCCTCGCTCGGGCTCACGATTTCTCCCCCTCCTCCGCGTGCTGGTCGCGCTCGCCGCCGTTCCCGAGCCCGGTGATCGCACCGACGACGTGCTCCTCGGTCGTTTCTTCGGCCTTGAACTCGCCGGCGGCGCGGCCGAGGCGGAGGACGAAGACGCGATCGGCGACGGCGAAGACGTCGGCAAGGTTGTGGCTGATGACGACGACCCCGAGGTCGCGCTCGCGCAGCCGCCGGATCAGCCCCAGCACCTGCTTGGTCTGCGGCACGCCGAGCGCCGCGGTCGGCTCGTCGAGGAGGACGACTTTGGGCTCGCCGAGCAGCGAACGGGCGACGGCGACCTGCTGGCGCTGGCCGCCGGAGAGGGTCCCTACCTCGCTGCGCAGGCTGGGAATCGTCACCGCGAGGTTGGAGAGCAGGTCGGCCGTCTCGTGCTCCATCTTCACCTCGTCGAGCTGGCGCGAGACCTGGCCCGGCCCGGCGGAGACCTGCTCGCGGCCGAGGAAGAGGTTGGCGACGACGTCGAGGTTGTCGCAGAGGGCGAGGTCCTGGTAGACGGTCGCGATCCCAAGTTCGGTCGCGTCCTGCGGCCCTTTGATCCGGACTTCCTCGCCCTCGAAGCGGATCGTCCCCTCGTCTGGGGAGTGGATGCCGGCGATCGCCTTGACCAGCGTCGACTTGCCGGCGCCGTTGTCGCCGACGAGGCCGATCACCTCACCGGCGTGGACGGCGAAGTCAACCCGGTCCAGAGCCTGGACCGGGCCGAATCGCTTGCTTACTCCCTCCAGCTCCAGGAGTGGAGTGCCGTCTGCCATCTCAACCGGAGATTCCCGCTTCTTTGCAGTCGGCCGCGTAGGGGCCAGTGCAGAGTTCGGAGGCGCTGACGAACCCGTCTTTGATCACCGTGTCTTTGATGTTGCCTTTCGTCACCGCGACCGGTTCGAGGATCGCCGAGGGGACGTCGGTCTTGCCGTTGTTGACTTCTTCGCTGACTTTGTCCTGCGGCAGTTCTTCGCCGTTGCCGAGGGCGATCGCGAATTCGGCGGCAATCTCGGCCTGCGGCGGGATCGCCTTGTAGATCGTCATGAACTGCTGGCCGGCGAGGATCCGCTGCAGGCCGGCGACGGTCGAGTCCTGACCGGTGACCGGAACTTCTTCGGGGTTGAGGCCGGCCCCTTTGAGGGCCGCGATCGCGCCGCCGCCGGTGTCGTCGTTGGCGGCGTAGATGCCGGCGAACCCGGTCTTGCCGAGCGCGGTTATCGCCTGCTGCGCCTCACGCTGGGCGTTTTCCGCGGTCCAGCCGGGGGTGTCGTATTCCTTCGCGACCTTCACCCCGGCTTCTTCGAAGCCCTTGTTCGAGCCGGCCTTGAAGAGCGCCGCGTTGGGGTCGGCGGGGTCGCCGTTGATCTTGATGATCGGGCCGCTCGCTTTTCCGTCTTCTTTCAGTTTCTTCGCCAGCGTTTCGGCCTGCAGTTCGCCGACCCGTTCGTTGTCGAAGGAGACGTAGGCGTCGACTTCGCTGTTTTCGATCAGGCGGTCGTAGCTGACCACCGGCACCCCTTGGGAGTTGGCCCGTTCGGCGATCGCCGCCGCCGATTTCGAGTCCATCGGGTCGAGGACGAGGACCTCGGCGCCTTTGGTCAGCGCCGCTTCACCCTGCGACTGCTGCTTTTCGGCGTCGCCGCCGGCGTTGAAGTAGATGACTTCGCAGTCGGGGCACTTTTCTTCGACCGATTTTTCGAAGTCGGGCTTGTCGTTGGTTTCGTAGCGGGGCGTTTCGTTTTCCGGGAGCAGGAGGGCGATCGTCGCGCTGCCGCCGCCGCCACCTCCCCCGCCGCTGCCGCCGCCGGTCGTGTCGTCGCTGCTACCGCAGCCGGCGACGAACAGGCCGAGAGCGAACAGCGCGCATCCGACTACCACGAGCGGTCGCAACAACGCTGGTCTGGACATGACCCTCCTCCTCAGGGATTGGCACCCGACCACTACCCCGGTGCAGACGTTTCATTCACCCGATCCGGAAGGGAAGAAAATCCTGGCCAACCAGCAGTAAGGAATGCTCAACCGTTGGCCTAAGCGGCCACAGGTTCACGCCTGCGGCGCTTCGGCTTCGCCGGCTGTACCAAGTCGGCGAGGAAGCTGCCGGTGTAGGAACCGGCGACCGCGGCGACCTGCTCGGGGGTGCCGGTGGCGACGATGCGGCCGCCCTCTTCCCCGCCCTCGGGACCGAGATCGACCAGCCAGTCGGCGGTCTTGATCACGTCGAGGTTGTGCTCGATCACGACCACGGTGTTGCCGGCGTCGACGAGGCGACCGAGGACGTCGAGCAGGCGCTGGACATCGGCGAAGTGGAGGCCGGTGGTCGGCTCGTCGAGGATGTAGAGGGTGTCGCCGGTGGCGACTTTGGAGAGCTCGGTGGCGAGCTTGACCCGCTGCGCCTCGCCGCCGGAGAGGGTCGTCGCCGGCTGGCCGAGGCGGATGTAGCCGAGGCCGACGTCGTTGAGGGTGCGCAGGCGGCGGGCGATCTTCGGCACGTTCTCGAAGAACTCGACCCCTTCCTCGACCGACATCTCGAGCACGTCGGCGATGTTCTTCCCCTTGAAGCGGACCTCGAGCGTCTCGCGGTTGTAGCGCTTGCCGTGGCACTGCTCACAGGGGACGTAGACGTCGGGCAGGAAGTGCATCTCGATCTTGATCTGGCCGTCGCCTTTGCAGACCTCGCAGCGGCCGCCCTTGACGTTGAAGCTGAAGCGGCCGGGCTTGTAGCCGCGCGCCCGCGCCTCCTGGGTCTGGGTGAAGATCTGGCGGATGTGGTCGAAGAGGCCGGTGTAGGTGGCCGGGTTGGAGCGCGGGGTGCGGCCGATCGGCGACTGGTCGATGTTGATGATCTTGTCTATCTGGTCGAGGCCGTCGATGCCGTCGTGCGAGCCCGGCCGCAGCTTCGCCTGGTGGAGGCGGTTGGCGACCGCGTGGTGCAGGGTCTCGTTGACCAGGGTCGACTTGCCCGAGCCGGAGACGCCGGTGACGCAGCAGAAGACCCCGAGCGGGATCTCGACGTCGACGTCCTTGAGATTGTGTTCGCGGGCGCCGCGGACCAGCAGGTTGCCGGTCGGCCGGCGGCGCTCCTCCGGCACCTCGATCTTTTTCTTCCCTGAGAGGTACTGGCCGGTCAGCGAGGAGGCGTTCTTCGAGACTTCCTTCGGGGTCCCGGCGGCGATCACGTGGCCGCCGTGCTCGCCGGCGCCGGGGCCGAGGTCGACGAGGTGGTCGGCGGCCATCATCGTCCCCTCGTCGTGCTCGACGACGATCACCGTGTTGCCGAGGTCGCGGAGGCGGTCGAGGGTCGCGATCAGCTTCTCGCTGTCGCGCTGGTGGAGGCCGATCGAGGGCTCGTCGAGCACGTACATCACCCCGACCAAGTGGGAGCCGATCTGGGTCGCGAGCCGGATCCGCTGCGCCTCGCCGCCGGAGAGGGTGCGGGCGGAGCGGGCCAGCGAGAGGTAGCCGATGCCGACGTTCTCGAGGAAGGAGAGCCGCTCGGTGATCTCGCGCACGATCAGCCGCGCGATCGCCCGCTCGGTCTCGGTCATCTCCAGCTCGCGGATCCAGGCGGAGGCGGCGCGGGCGGAGAGGTCGGTGTACTCGGAGATGCTGAGGCCGCCGATCTTGACCGCGAGGCTCTCCGGCCGCAGCCGGGCACCGTGGCAGGCCGGACATGGCTGCTCGGCCATGTAGCCCTCGATCCGCTCGCGGTTTGACTCTGAATCGGTCTCTTCGTAGCGCCGCTGCAGGTTGTTGACGATCCCCTCGAAGCGGACCTTGTAGGAGCGGCGGCGGCCGAAACGGTTGGTGTAGCTGACGTGGTGGCGCTCGTCGCCGGTGCCGTAGAGGAAGATCTCCCGCTCGTCGGGCTTCAGCTTCGACCAGGGCTTGTCGACGTCGACGCCGTAGGCCTCGGCGACGGAGGCGATCAGCCGCTTCCAGTAGGCGCTGATGCCCCGGTTCCAGGGCTGCAGGGCGCCCTCGGCGAGCGAGAGCGTCGGGTCGGGGACGACCAGCTCGGGGTCGATCACCCGCTGGAAGCCGAGACCGTGGCAGCGGTCGCAGGCGCCGTGGGGGGAGTTGAAGGAGAAGATCCGCGGCTCCAGCTCGGGGATCGAGGTGCCGCAGTTGAGGCAGGCGAACTGCTCGGAGAAGAGCATCGTGCCGCCGGGGTACTCGGCGTCCTTGCTGCCGGCCGCGCCCTTGCCCTCGATGATCTCGACTTCGACCAGGCCGGCGGCGAGGCCGGCGGCCGCTTCCACCGACTCCGAGAGCCGGCGCCGGAGGTCGGTCTTCATCACCAGCCGGTCGACGACGATTGAGACGTCGTGTTTGTACTTCTTGTCAAGCTCGATCTTCTCGTCGAGGCGCACCAGCTCACCGTCGATCTTGGCCCGCGAGTACCCCTCGAGCCGCATCTGGTCGAGCAATTTCCCGTACTCGCCTTTGCGGCCGCGGACGACCGGCGCCATCACCATGAATTTGGTCCCGTCCTCCAGCGTCATCAGCCGGTCGACGATCTGCTCCTGGGTCTGGCCGGTGATCTCCTCGCCGCACTCGGGGCAGTACGGGGTGCCGATCCGCGCCCAGAGCAGGCGCAGGTAGTCGTAGATCTCGGTCACGGTGCCGACCGTCGAGCGCGGGTTGCGCGAGGTCGTCTTCTGGTCGATCGAGATCGCCGGCGAGAGCCCCTCGATCGAGTCGACGTCCGGCTTCTCCATCAACCCGAGGAACTGCCGCGCGTAGGCCGAGAGCGACTCGACGTAGCGACGCTGCCCCTCGGCGTAGATCGTGTCGAAGGCAAGGCTCGACTTGCCGGACCCCGAAAGGCCGGTGATCACGATCAGCGCGTCCCGGGGCAGCTCGACGTCGACGTCCTTGAGGTTGTGCTCCCGGGCGCCGGAGATGACGATTCGCTCAGAGGCTGCCACTCGCACCGATTCTAGCCAGGCGAACAGATGTTCCCGGGGGGAGAATTTGGGTCACCTGAGCCCTTGTTCCCGGTATGCGGGAAGAAATGCGGTCGCTTGCCCCTCTAGCGGACCTGGCGGAGCAGCAGTACGGAGTGGTTACCTACCGCCAGATGCGAGAGCTGGGGCTATCCAACGGCCATATACATCGCGCCAGCAAAGCGAGTCGGTTGCGGCGGGTCCACCGCGGGGTCTACGCGGTGGGCCACAAAAGGCTGTCGCGGCACGGCCACTGCCTTGCGGCGGTGCTTGCTTGCGGCAGCGGAGCCGTCCTCAGCCATCGGTCGGCCGCCTGGCTCTGGGGCTTCCTCCCCCGCTTTCCCTCGGAGCCGGAAGTGACCGTGCCGAGCAAGGGCCATCGACGGCGCGCCATTCGCGTCCGCCGAACGGCGGGCATGCCGGATCGCGACTGCACGACGCGAAATGGCATATCCGTGACCTCAACCACCCGCACCCTCTTCGACCTGGCCGGAGTCGTTTCGTCCCGCGATTGCTCCGGAGCGATAGATCGAGCGAAGAGAACTGGCTGTCTCAACCTTACCGAGCTGGACGAGTTGCTCGCCAGGCGCAGCCGAACGGTCGAGGCCCGGCTGCTGCGCCAAGCGCTCGCTCTTTATCGGAAGCCGGTTTACGACCGCGCTCGCTCGGAGCTGCTCTTCCTGGATGCACTCGAGCAGGAGGGCGTCTCACTGCCGGTGCTCAACTGCTGGGAGGGCAAGTGGGAGATCGACGCTTATTGGCCAGCCGAGCGTTTCGCGGTCGAAGTCGACGGCTGGGAGGCCCACGGCAGTCGAGAAGCATTCGAGAACGATCGCCTACGCCAGGAGGAGATGGAGCTCGCCGGTATCAATTGCGTTCCAATCTCGGCACGACGAATCGAAACGGAACCGAGACAAGTTGCACGGAACATCCGTGTCCTCCTTTCGCGTCGACGCCGCGACCCCTAACCGGACGCAGTTGTTCCCGGTATGCGGGAACAACTGCGTCGGTCAGCCCAGAGCTGCTGCAAGTTTGCGGCGGTACGCGCGGGCGGTGGGGTCGGCCGGGTCGAGGTCGCTAAGAGCGCCGACGATGGCGCGGCGGAGGAGGTCCCGGCGGTCCTCGGGCGGGAGGTCGGGGTTGCCGTTGGCGCCGGGAGTTTTCTGCAGCTCTTCGATCAGGGCGTCGATGGCCGCCTCGGGCTCGCCGCGGTCGAGGGCGGCGAAGGCATCGCGGGCGACGCCGGCCTTGGCGAGGCGGATGCGGGCGGCGATGCCGGCGGCGGCGAAGTCGCCGTCGTGGCCCTCGACCGCTTCCAGGGCCTCGTCTTCGGCCCCGCGCTCGAGGCGCGCCCGCGCCAGGGCGACGGCGAGGTCGGCGCGCCTGGGCTCGAGCTCGGCCGCCTCGCGCAGCGAGAGCTCGTCGCCCGCCGCCAGCAGCTCGTCGGCCCGCGAGGGAACGAGGGAGTCGAAGAAGGCCTCGACCTGGGCGGGCGGCAGGGCGCCGACGAATTCGTCGACGACGCTGCCGTCGCGGAAGGCCTTGACGGCCGGTATCCCCTGGACCTTGAACAGCGAGGAGAGCTGCGGGTTGGCGTCGACGTCGACCTTGGCCAGCACCACCTTGCCCTCGCGAGCGGCCTCGGCCTTCTCCAGCGCCGGGCTCAACGCCTTGCAGGGCCCGCACCAGTCCGCCCAGAAGTCCACCACCACCGGCAGCTGCCGCGAACGTTGGAGTACCTCCGCCTCGAAGGTCTCTTCGCTGACTGGTAGGGACATTTTTTGAGCTTAATCGCGCAGGCTTGCCAGCCAAGGTCCGGCGAGGCCCTGCGGGTGACAACTTCTGCTTCTAGGTTCCTGCAGTCATCCCATCTAGATCGCGGCGCAGTTCCCGCAGCTCGTCCCGAATTCGGCCCGCCTCCTCGAAGCGGAGGTCGTCGGCCGCGGCAAGCATCTCCTCCTCCAGAGCCACGATCGTCTTCTCCAGCTCCTCGGGGCCGGCGAAGTCCTCGGCCCGCTTGCGCCGGCGCTTGCGCGGAGCCCGGTCCTCCATCGCCAGGAACTCGGACATCTCGGAGATGCCTTTGCGCACGGTCTCCGGGGTGATCCCGTGCTCCTCGTTGTAAGCGACCTGGATCGCCCGGCGGCGGTCGGTCTCGCGCATCGCCGCCCGCATCGCCTCGGTCTCCTTGTCGGCGTACATGACGACCCGCCCGTTGACGTTCCGCGCCGCCCGGCCGATCGTCTGCACGAGGCTGGTCTCGCCGCGCAGGAAGCCCTCCTTGTCGGCGTCGAGGATCGCCACCAGCGAAACCTCGGGCAAGTCGAGCCCCTCGCGCAGGAGGTTGACGCCGACGAGGACGTCGTACTCCCCCAGCCGCAGGTCGCGGACGATCTGGATCCGTTCCAGGGTGTCGACCTCCGAGTGCAGGTAGCGGACCTTGACCCCGTACTCGAGCAGGTAGGCGGTCAGGTCCTCGGCCATCTTCTTGGTCAGGGTCGTGACCAGAGTGCGGTCGCCCTGCTCGGCGACCTTCTTCACCTCGTTCATCAGGTCGTCGATCTGGTTCCGCGTCTCCCGCAGCTCGATCTCGGGGTCGACGATCCCGGTCGGGCGGACGATCTGCTCGACCGTCCTGCTCGATTCGGCTTTCTCGAACGGCCCCGGCGTCGCCGAGACCATCACCAGCTGGGGAACCCTCTGCAGGAACTCGTCGAACTTCAGCGGCCGGTTGTCGATCGCCGAGGGCAGCCGGAAGCCGAAGTCGACCAGGGTCGTCTTCCGCGAGCGGTCGCCCTCGTACATGCCGCCGATCTGCGGGATCGTCTGGTGGGACTCGTCGACGAAGACGACGAAATCGTCGGGGAAGTAATCGATCAGGGTGTGCGGGGGGCTGCCCGGGGGGCGGCCGTCGAGGATCCGCGAGTAGTTCTCGATCCCGGAGGTGAAGCCGAGCTCTTTGATCATCTCCAGGTCGTACATCGTCCGCTGCCGCAGCCGGTGCGCCTCCAGTTGCTTTCCCTCCGCTTCCAGTTCGGCGGTCCGCTGTTCCAGTTCGGCGCGGATCTCGTCGACGGCGCGGTCAACGGTCTCGTCTTTGGTCACGTAGTGCGAGGCCGGCCAGACGGAGACGTGGTCGATCACGTCGAGCACCTCGCCGGTCAGCGGGTCGAAGTGCTGGATCCCCTCGATCTCGTCGCCGAAGAGCTGGATCCGGTAGGCCGACTCGGCGTAGGAGGGCATGATCTCGAGCACCTCGCCGCGGACCCGGAAGGCGCCGCGCCCCAGCACCTGGTCGTTGCGCTGGTACTGCATCTTCACCAGCTTGCGGAGGACGTCGTCGCGGTCGATCTCCTTGCCGACTTGGAAGAGCTGCATTTTTTCGTTGTAGACCTGGGGCGAGCCGATCCCGTAGATGCAGGAGACCGAAGCGACGATGATCACGTCGCGGCGGGCGAACAGGGCCGCGGTGGCGGCATGCCGTAGGCGGTCGATCTCGTCGTTGATCGAGGAGTCCTTCTCGATGTAGAGGTCCTGGGCCGGGACGTAGGCCTCCGGCTGGTAGTAGTCGTAGTAGGAGACGAAGTACTCGACCGAGTTGTCGGGGAAGAACTCGCGGAACTCGTTGCAGAGCTGCGCGGCAAGCGTCTTGTTGTGCGCGATCACGAGGCTCGGCCGCTGCACCTCGGCGATCGTCGCCGCCATCGTGAAGGTCTTGCCGGTGCCGGTGGCGCCGAGCAGGGTCTGGAAGCGTTCGCCCTCGCCCAGCCCCTCGGCCAGCCCCGCGATCGCCTTCGGTTGGTCCGCCGTCGGGGTGTATGCGGGGTTGAGCTCGAACTTCGGCACAAAATCAACATAGCGAGGAGACCGGTCCGGCTCGTCTGTTCCTTTTTGGGTCAGACAACGAAAAGGAACAGGCGAATGAGAGACTGGCGAACGATGAGGCTCTCGCGCGCCGCGCTTGCGGCTTTCTTCGGCTTTACCGGGACGATGCACTTCCTGCGGCCGCGATTCTTCGAAGCGATCGTGCCGCCGGCGATCGAGGGGCAGAAGAAGGAGGTGGTGACTATCAGCGGCGCGGCCGAGATCGGCGGCGCCACTCTCGTCCTCCTCCCCGCCACCCGCCGGCTGGGCCGCTGGTGGCTGCTGGCGCTGCTGCTTGCCGTCTTCCCCGCCAACGTCCACATGGCGGTCAACCCGGAGCAGATCCGCGGGCTCGATATGCGCAAGTTCCCCCGCTGGGCGCTCTGGGCGCGGCTGCCGCTGCAGCCGCTGGCGATGGCCTGGGTCTGGCGCGCGACCCGCGGCTGAATACAATTCGTGACAGAGTTGAGGGCATGGACCACCGCGACCGCTTCTCCGTGAACCTGCGCCGGGCCCGGCAGGACGCCGGCATCTCCCAGGAAGAGCTGGCCGAGCGCTGCGAAATCCACCGCACCGAGGTCTCGCTGCTCGAGCGCGGCGGCCGCGAACCGCGGCTGGGCACGATGGTCAAGCTGGCAACCGCCCTCGGCACCACTCCGGAAGCCCTCTGCTCCGGCATCGCCTGGAACCCGCAGGCACGCGAGTTCCGGATCGCCGACCCGAGCTAAGAACGCGGCTTCCTCGCCACCCCCTTCGCTGCGCCTAGGGCAGGCCCAGCCCTTCCAGCCCGCCGGGCAGGAGCTGTTCGAGCAAGCCCTGGGCCGGGCCGAGGAAGCCTTCGGCGTCGCTGAGGAAGCCCTGGGCGTCGTTGATGATTTCAATCGCCTGTTCGAGCGGAATCTGCTGCAGGGTCTGCCGCAGCGGCACCGCGATCAGGGGACTAAGGGCCCCCGCTTCTTCGGCATCGTCGACGGCGCGCAGGAGGCCGGCGCGGATCGCCTTCGCCAGCTTTTCGTCATCGATGCCGTAGCGCTTTTCGAACGCTTCCCGCCGCTCCGGGGTGGTCAGCGCCAAGGCCAGCGTCTCCCGCGTCACCCCGAGCTTGCAGGCGGCGCCGTCGAGGGCGGAGATCGTGAACTGGTTGGCGATCTGGCCCAGCGACTGCGGGTCGCTCCAGGGGCGCGGCTTGCAGGGGTCCTGGACCTTCTCGGGCTCGTAGCTGGAGCCCCCCGCGGCGAGGTAGGCGCCGACGAGGACGAGGGCGGCGAGGATCGACCCGAGCACCAGCGCCTTGCCGCTGAGGTTGCCGGCGCGCCCGCTCACAGGTCGACCCTCCGCGAGAGGGCGATCGGGAAGAGGGCGATCAGGCCGAGCAGCGCCGCGAGCAGGAAGGAGGTGCTGAAGGCGTGGGTGGCGCCGCGGTCGAGCTGGTCCTGGAGTTCGCTCTGCAGCTGCTCGACTTCGGCCCGCTGGTTGGGGTCGTCGGGCTTTGGCTCGAAGGCGGGGCCGATCGTCGGCACCTTCCCCCGCTCTTCGTCGAGCCGTTCGCTCACCTTCTCCGCCAGGTCGATCTTCAGCAGCGGGTTGACCGGGGAGTCGAGGATCACCGCCGTCCCGGCGTTGATCGCGTCGTGGCGCTGCTGTTCGATGTCAGCGGTGAAGATCGGCGTCAGGATCAGCAGGCCGATGACGACGCCGGCGTGACGGGAGGAGATCGTCCAGCCGCCGTGGATCGCCTGCGGCGCCCGGCCTCCCAGCGCCGTCTCGGTCAGGGCCGAGAGGACCAGCGCCAGCCCCACCCCGACCAGGATCTGCGGCGGCAGCGTCAGCGCGATCGTCGCCTTCGGCAGGAAGGCGAGGCCGGCTAGCCCGCCGGAGACGAGGATCGCCCCCGCCGCCGCCCGCGAGCGCGCGTCGCCGACCCGCTCGGTCAGGCGGCTGCCGAGGATCGCCGCCAGCGGCATCGCCGAGACGACGGCCGCGGCTTCGATCGGGCTCAGGCGCCAGCCTTCGATCAGCAGCAGGACGAGGAGGAAGAGCGCCGCGGCGATCGCCGCCGAGACCATCGCCAGGGCCAGGTTGGCCCAGAGGTGGGGCCGGCCGGTGGTCCGCACCTCCTCTTCGATCACCCGGGTCGCCGCCTCGTGCCTGGCCACGGCGAGGATCGGCACCGCGGCGGCGAGCGCCAGCGGCACCTGGAGCAGGAAGATCGACTGCCACGAGACGAGCTCGGTGAGCAGGCCGCCGACCGCCGGCCCCAGCGCCGCCCCGGTCGCCCCGGCCGCCGCCCAGACGGTCGCCGCCCGCCGCTCGGAGCCGACCGTCGCCGGCAGCAGCTCCAGCGCCGCCGTCACCGCCGCGGCGCCGCCGAGCGCCTGCACGCAGCGGGCGACGATCAGGGTCGAGAGCTCGTCGGCGAGCCCGCAGGCGAGGCCTGCCCCGGCGAAGACCGCCAGCCCGACCGCCGCCGTCCGCGCCGGCCCCACCCGCCGCGCGACCAGGGCCGCGGGAACCGCGGCGAGCGCGATCACGAGGTTGAAGGAGACGAGCACCCAGGTGACCCCGGAGACGCTCGTGTCCAGCTCGCGGTAGATCTCGGGCAGGGCGAGGACGACGATCGAGGAGTCGGCGAGGACCAAGCCGACCGCCAGCGCCAGCGCCGCCACGCGCGGCCTACGGGATTCCGCCATAGCCCAGCTCGGTTGCGTACTCGCGGCGGTACTCGTCGCGCTTCTCCAGCACCTCTTCGACGTAGGCGCGGGTTTCCGGGAAGGGGATCTCCTCGACCGTCAGGTCCCCCCCGCCCCACTTGTCGGCGTTGCCGGGGCCGGCGTTGTAGGCGGCAAGGGCGGCGGCCTCGTCGCCGTCGTAGCGGTCGAGCAGTTCACGCAGGAGGAAGGTCCCGTAGCGAATGTTCAATTCGGGGTCGGAGAGATCGGAGAGGCGGAAGGTGGTGCCGCCGCTCTGCTTCTCGATGTATTCGGCCGCTTCGGGAGTGATCTGCATGAGGCCGCGCGCCCCCGCGCTGGACGTCTGGTCGCTGAACTTGGACTCTGAGTAGATCACGGCGGCGATCAGGGCCGCGTCGACTTCCTTCTCTTCGGCCTGCTGGCGGATCACGTCCTCGTGCCGCAGCGGCAGCGTCAGCTCCTTCAGCGCCTGGTCGAAGAGGCCGCTGACGATCACGGCCGCGACGAAGACCCCGATCAGCGCGGCAACCGCGCCGAGGGCGAGGAAACGGCGTCGGCGGACCGCCTTCCTGCGCTTCATCGCCGCAGCTTTTCGACCAGCGCGGACAGCCTCCGCTCGAGCTCCTCCACCGTGCCGTCGTTGGGGATCGCGTGCTCGGCCCGCTCGGCCTTCTCCGGCTGGGTCAGCTGCCGCGCCTCGCGCTCGTCGACCAGGGCGTGGCCGCGGGCAGCGGCGCGCTCGCGCCGCACCTCGTCGGCGGTGACGATCGCGACCGTCGTGTCGAAGGCCTTGTCGCCACCGGCCTCGAACAGCAGCGGTACCTCGACCACGGCGACTTCCGTATCCTCGGGCAAGGACAGGAGCCACTGCGCCGTCCGTTCCTGCACCAGCGGGTGGATCTGCGCCTCCAGCCAGGTCAGCTGCTCGGGGTCGGCGAAGACGATCTGGCCGATCTTCCCCCGCTCGATCTTCCCATCTGGGGCGACCTCCGGCCCCCAGCGCTCGACCAGGCGGTCGCGCAACTCGTTGCTCTCCAGCAGCTCATGGACGACGGCGTCGCTGGAGAGGGTCGCCGCGCCGAGGCGCGCGAACGCCTTCAAGGCCTCGGACTTGCCGGCGGCGATGCCGCCGGTGAGGCCGATCTTCAGTGGCGCCATTGACGGGCGCCGATCAGGACTGCTCGGACTCGCCCGTCTGCGCGTCGTCGCCCGAGGAGCCCTCGCCGGCCGCCTCGTCGACGTCATCGGGAGAATCCGGCCGCTCCTGCACCGATTCGCCCTCCTGGTGCTCGCCCGGGTCCTCGGTGGTGCCGTTGGCCTCGGCCACGGGAGCCGGGTCGGCCTCCTCGGAAGCCTCCACCTCGGTGGGCAGCTCGCCGGGCGCCTCTTCGCTGGGAGCCTCGTCGGCGGCGGGCTCCTCCGCGGCCGGAGCCTCGTCGGCGGCGGGCTCCTCCGCGGCCGCAGCCTCCTCCGCGGGGGCCTCCTCGGCCGCAGCCTCTTCCGCAGCCGGGGCAGCCGCTTGCGCGAACGCGTCGGCCATCTGGCCGGTGGGCGGCGGTGCCTGCTCCTCGGCCTCGACCTCGGTGGCCGGGCCGCCTTCGGCCTGGGCGATCTGCTCGCCGAGCCCGGCCATCGCCATGTTCTGCCCCTCGACCCGCTTGATGCTGAGCGAGAGGCGGCGACGCTCTTCGTCGATCTCGAGGATCTTCACGTTCAATTTGGAGCCAGGCTCGACGACTTCGCTCGGGTTCTCGACGTGGTGGTCGGCGAGCTCGGAGATGTGAACCAGGCCCTCGACCCCCGGCAGGATTTCGACGAAGGCGCCGAAGGCGACGACCTTGGTCACCGTGCCCTCGAGCACGTCGCCGCCGCGGTGGGTGTTGATCACCCGCTGCCACGGGTCCTCCTGGGTCTGCTTGAGACCGAGGGAGATCCGCTGGCGGTCGCGGTCGATGTCGAGGACTTTGATCCGCACCGTGTCGCCGATCGCGACGACTTCGGAGGGATGGTTGACGTGGCTCCAGGAAAGCTCGGAGATGTGGATCAGGCCGTCGATCCCGTCGAGGTCGACGAAGGCGCCGAAGTCGACGATGTTGGAGATCTTGCCTTCGACGACCTGGCCCGGCTCCAGGCGCCCCAGAATCTGCTCGCGGACCTCTTTGCGCTCCTCCTCGAGCACGGCGCGCCGCGAGAGCACCACGTTGTTGCGGCTGCGGTTGAGCTCGATCACTTTGCACTCCAGCGTCTGGCCCATGAACTCGTCGAGGTTGTGGACGCGGCGGATGTCGACCAGCGAGGCGGGCAGGAAGCCGCGCACCCCGAGGTCGAGGATGAGGCCGCCCTTGACGACCTCGATGACGCTGCCTTCGACCGGTTCGCCGGAGTCGGCGGCGACCTCGATCCGGCGCCAGGCCTTCTCGAAGCGGGCGCGCTTCTTGGAGAGGATCAGGCGGCCCTCGGCGTCCTCCTTGGTGAGGACGAGGGCGTCGACCTCCTCCTCCAGCTCGACCTCGTCGTGCGGGTCGACCGACTTGCGGATCGAGAGCTCGTTCGACGGGATGACCCCCTCGGCCTTGTAGCCGATGTCGACGAGAACCTCGTCTTTGTCGATCCGGACGACCTTGCCCTTGACGACGTCGCCCTCCTCGAAGGACACCATCGTCGCCGCGTAGTTGGGGACGATCTGGCCGTCGATCTCGAGGAGAAGGCCCCCTGAACCCTCGACGGGGGTGGCGCTGGGCGCAGGCGTCATGGTCTCGGTCGCGGACACGGCGGCGAATGATGGCAGAATCCGAGCCGATGCCGGTCCGAGCCACCAAGCGCGGCGACGAACGCACGCCGCTGGCCGGCGAGCGCGACGTCCTCATCTGCGGCGCCAGCTTCGCCGGGCTCGCAGTTGCGCGCGAGTTGGCGGGCTCTGGGGCCGACGTTTTGATCCTCGATCGCTACGAGATCGGCGAGCGCCAGACCTCCGCCTGCGGGATCCCGACCGAGTGGCTGCGGCGGCTGGGGCTGATGGACGCCGAGCGCCAGCGCTTCGACACGCTGGTCATGAACCTCCCCCACGGGACCGCCCGCTACCGCCTCCCCTGGACCTTCTCCACCTTCGACTACCGCGAGCTCTGCCAGCTGCTCTGGCGCGACTGCGACGCAACCTTTGAGACTGCCAAGGTGAATGGCCGTGCCGGCGCCCCCGACCGCGATGGGCAGATCGCCGTCGACACCGACCGCGGCACGATCTCCGCCCCGCTCGTCGTCGACGCGCTCGGCTGGCGGCGGATGCTGGCCACGGGCGACGGCTACCATCCGCCCGACGCGCCGCTCTCGCGCGGGCTCGAGGTCCATCCCGCCGGCGAGTCCGAGGACCTCGAGATCTGGATCGACCGCAGGTACGTCCCCGCCGGCTACGGCTGGTCCTTCCCGGCCCGCGACGAGCTGCGGATCGGGATCGGCTCCTTCGACCCCCGCTTCCACGTCAAGGACACCACCGTGATGCTCACCGAGGACCTCGGCAAGGAGCCGAACGAGTACCAGGGCAACTGGATCCCGCACAAGCTCCGCCGCGGCACCGAGGGCGGCGTCTTCTTCGTCGGCGACTCCGCCGGTCACTGCCTGCCGCTGAGCGCCGAGGGGATCCGCACCGCGCTCTACTTCGGGATCGCCCTGGGACGGGAGCTGCGCGGGGTCGTCGAGGGCCAGCAGAGCCGCGAGGAGGCGGCCGCGGCCTACGCCGCCTTCCACGACTCCCACGAGTGGAAGTTCAAGTGGATGCTGCGGGTGCAGAAGCTGGTCCCACGGGTGCCGCCGCGGATCCTCTGGCCGCTGATCCGGCTGCTGGGCATGAAGCGGTTCGTCGACTGGTCCTTCGACCACTACCTGCGGATCGCCCCGCCGGAGTACGCCGGGGACGGCCACCCGGGCGACTCAGCGCACGACCAGGACAGTGCCGGCCAGCAGCAGGGCGACGCCGAGGACGCGCTGGGGCGAGAGCGCGACCTCGTCCAAGCCGAACAGGCCTAGCCGGTCGATCACGACCGAGGCGGTGAGCTGGCCGAAGACGGTCGCGGCGGCGACCCCGCCGGCGCCGATCGCGGAGACGGCGACAAGCGCGTTGAGCACGTAGAGGGCGCCGAGGAAGCCGCCCAGCAGGTAGTACCAGCTGACGTCGAAGGTGCTGGTCAGCCCGCCCGCCTTGCCGCTGAGAACAACGACGGTCGCCAGCGCCAGGGTCCCGACCGAGAAGGAGACCAGCGCCGCGGCCATGCTGCCGGTGGCTTTGCCGAGCCCGGCATTGATCGGCGCCTGGGCGGCGATCAAGCCGCCGGCAAGAGCGGTAAGCAGGACCGCGGCTCCTCTATCCATGGATTTCGCCGCCTCGCGTGATCTTTGCCTTGGACATGTGCGTCACTTGGCGTCGAGCCAGTCCCGGCCGATGCCGACGTCGACCTCCAGCGGCGGATCGAGCCGGTAGGCAGCGCACATCTCGCGCTCCACCAGCTCGGCCGCCGCTTCCATCTCCTCCGGCGGGCCCTCGAAGAGGAGCTCGTCGTGGATCTGGAGGACGAGGCGGGTGTTCCCCCCGGCCTCCCGCAGCGCCCGCTGGCAGCGGACCATGGCGACCTTGATGATGTCTGCGGCGGTGCCCTGGATCACGGTGTTGACCGCGAGCCGCTCGCCGAGTCGGCGGGTGTTGGGGTTGCCCGAGCGCAGCTCCGGGATCGGCCGGCGGCGCCCCATCAGGGTCTTCACGTAGCCCTCCTCCTGGGCGCGCTCGATCACCTGCTCGCGGAAGGCGCGCACGGCGGGGAAGCGCTCGAGATAGCGGGAGACGAATTCCTCGCCCTCCTTGCGGGGGATGTTGAGGCGGTCGGCGAGGCCGAACCCCGTCAGCCCGTAGACGATCCCGAAGTTGACCATCTTCGCCTTCGAGCGCTGGCCGACGTCGACCTCGTCGCGCTCGATCTCGAAGACCTCGGCGGCGGTCGCGGCGTGAACGTCTTCGCCTTTGTGGAAGACGTCTTTGAGAACGACCTCGTCAGCGACGTGGGCGAGAACGCGGAGCTCGACCTGGCTGTAGTCGGCGGAGAGGAGTTCCTTGCCCCGCTCGGCGACGAAGCAGGCGCGGACGGGGCGGCCGATCTCGGTCCGGATCGGGATGTTCTGGAGGTTCGGGTTGGTGCTGGAGAGGCGGCCGGTGGTGGTCGAGGCCTGGTTGAAGGTGGTGTGGACGCGGCCGGTCGCCGGGTCGATCAGCTCTGGCAGCGTGTCGAGGTAGGTGCTCTTCAGCTTGCTCAGCTCCCGCCACTGCTCGATCTTCTCGACGATCGGGTGCTCGTCGCGGATCTGGGCGAGGACGCGGGCGTCGGTCGAGAAGCCGGTTTTGCCGCGGCGCTTCTTCGTCAGGGCGAGCTTTTCGAAGAGGATGCGGCCGACCTGCTGCGGCGAGCCGATCGTGAACTCCTCCTCGGCCAACTCGAAGATCTCCTTCTCCAGGGTCGCGATCCGCTCGCCGAAGCCGGCCCCGACCTCGGCCAGCCGCTCGGCGTCGAGCTTCAGCCCCTCGCGCTCCATCGCCGCCAGCACCGCGATTAGGGGCAGCTCGACCTCGCGCAACAAGTGCTCCAGCCCCAGCTCCTCGATCCGCGGCCGCTGCACGGCGGCGAGGGCGGCAACCAGCTGCGCTTCCTCGGCGGGCTCAAGGCCCGGCTCCAGATCCTCGCCCAGCGCCATCTGCCCGTCGTCCTCCTCCTGCTTCTCCGCGGCGGCACCCTCGGCGAGGCCGATGCCGGCGTCGGCGGAGAGCTCGACGAGGTCGTAGGTGCGGCGCTGCGGCTCCAGCAGGTAGGCGGCGATCATCGTGTCGTGGTCGAGGTTGGGCTCGATCCCCTTGCGGGCGGCGGCGGCGAGGAGGCCGTGGCGGCCGCCGCCGAGCGACTTGGCGTCGTGGGCGGCGAACGGTTTCGCGCCCAGCGCCACCGCGAGCTCGTCGTGGCTATTGGCGCCGGCGAGGACGCGGCCGTCTTCGGCGGCGGCCCAGCGGTCGCCCTCGATCGCCAACGCCACCGGCCCCTCCCCCAGGTCCTCCGGCTTGGCCGCGACTGCCTCGACCTCGAGCTCGGTCTCGACCTTGCGTCCCGGCACCGCCGCCCCCTCGGGCAGCGCCTCTTCCAGCCGCTCCATCACCGCCCGCAGCTCGAACTCGCGCATGAACTCGCGCAGGGCGCCGCGGTCGGGCTCGCTCGACATCGCTTCGCCGAGGTCGACGCCGGTCTCGATGTCGTACTGGAGCGTCGCCAGCTGCTTGGAGAGGCGCGCGTCCTCGGCGTGGTTGACGAGGTTTTCCTTGCGTTTTTTGCCGGAGATCTGGTCGACGCTTTCCAGCACCGCTTCCAGGGAGCCGAACTGCTGCAGCAGCTGGGTCGCGGTTTTCTCGCCGATCCCGGGGACGCCGGGAATGTTGTCGGAGGTGTCGCCGCGCAGCCCCATCAGGTCGGTGATCAGCTCCGGCGGCACCCCGTAGCGCTCTTCGACCGCGGCCCGGTCGTAGATCTTGGTCTCGGTGATCCCGCGAGAGGTGCTCATGACCCGCACCCCCTCGTCAACCAACTGGTAAGCGTCGCGGTCGCCGGTCACGACCATCACCTCGATCCCCTGCTCGCGCGCCTGCTTGACCAGGGAGGCGATCACGTCGTCGGCCTCGTAGCCGTCGACCTTGACGTTGGTGTAGCCGAAGGCCTCGACCAGCGGCATCAGGTGCGGCCACTGCTCCCGCAGCAGGTCGGGGCGCGGTTTGCGCTGGGCCTTGTAGAGGTCGTAGGTCTTCTCGCGGCCGCTCCAGCCCGCGTCCCAGGCGACCACCACCCCCTGCGGATGGTGTTCGTCGATGATTTTCACCAGCATCGAAGCGAGGCCGTAGATCGCGTTCGTCGGCCGCCCGTCGCTGGTCCCGATCGACTCGGGCAGGGCGAAGAAGGCGCGGTAGGCGAGGCTGTTGCCGTCGATCAGGAAGAGCTGTGGCGCGGCGGCGGCGTCGGGCACGGGCGCGACTCTAGCCGCGCAGGGCGCCGGACATGCCGAGCGCTGCCGCAACGTCCGCGACAACGCGCTCGGGTTCGTTTTCGAGTTGCCGGTCGGTAAAGCGGCGGACGGCGTAGCCGGCAGCGCGCAGGTCGAGCTCGCGCGCATGATCGTCCTCGAAGGCGACGGAGCCGCGGTGGTAGGTCCAGTAGTCGGTTTCGACTACGAGCATCTGCTGGCGCCAGAGGAAGTCGACGGTCCAGCGGCCGAGCTTGACGTTGACCTCGGGAGGCGGGATGTAGTCGCGGGAGGGCTGGATCAACGCGAGGAAGAGGGACTCGAGGTCGGAGCGGGTGCGGTCGCTCTCGATGCCTTCGAGGCGGTAGCCCCTGAGCTCTGCCTGGCGGATGGCGCGACGCACGAGGCGCGGTGGGAGCAGGGAAGTGGCGCGGAGGTCTTCGATGGTGCGGGGAACGGTGGTGACGGGGATGTTGTGGCGGTAGGTGGTGAGCTGTCTCCCTCGCCCACCTTCTTGATGCAGGTAGGTGGGCGAGGAGGAGGGCTGCGCGGGCGTTGAGAGGGAGGGGGAGCGATGGAGGTGGATGCCGCGGCGCCTGCTTCGGCCGGAGGTGGTGGGGACCGAGACGTGGACGGGGCCGTTGATGGGTTTCAGGAGCTCCCAGAGCACTGCGGCGGAGGCGTGGCTCAGAACCGCCCCGTCACCGCAGGCGAGAACGGCTGCCATGAAGCGGGCACGGTGACTGGGAGCGCGATGTCCAACCGCGTAGATACCGCGATGAACTCGATGTAGTCGGCCACGGTGAACCCGTCCCGTCACCGCGCGCCTACTCAGACCCGCGATTTCAAGTTGCCGAAGCGTGACGATGCCATGTTGTCGAATGGCGATTTCCCCCACCCGTGCGTCGAGGCTGTCGAGTTTGTTACCCATGAAGTAACAAAGGCGACAGGCCGAGGGGCTCGCCCCCTACCCCGCTGTTTTTCGCGCTCTTTGGAGCGCTTGAAGGACTAAGCGGCCTTAGTTACCTTGCCCGCCTTCAAGCACCTCGTACATACGTAGGTGCGAAGGGGGCGGCCGTTCTCCTGGATCCGGACCTTTTGCAGGTTCGGGTCGAAGCGGCGCTTGGTGGCGACCATGGAGTGGCTTCGGGACTGGCCGAATGCGGGTCCCTTGCCGCAGCTGTGACAGATCTTCGCCATGAGTCGCGGGATGGTACCGGGTTCAGCCGAGCTGGCGCTTGAGCAGGGCCATGCGGGCGACGGTGAGGGCGGCGTTGCGGCCCTGGTCACGCTTGTCGCCGCCGGCCCGGGCCAGCGCCTGCTCCATGCTGTCGCAGGTGATGACGCCGAAGGCGCAGGGGACGCCAGTCGCCAGCTGGACGTCCTGGATCCCGCGCGCCGCCTCGGCGCAGACGAAGTCGTAGTGGTCGGTCTCGCCGCGGATGACGACGCCGAGGCAGGCGACGCCGCCGATCTCCATGCCGCCGGACTGCCTGGCGTTGCGGCGGCGGACGCCGTCGACGATCGCGTTGGCGGCGAAGGGCAGCTCGTAGGCGCCGGGGACGGAGTGGTGGGTGACGTTGCCGATCGGCACCCCCGCCATCTGAAAGCCGTGGTCGGCACCGTCGAGCAGGCGCAGCGCCAGGTCCTCGTAGAAGCGGCCGACGAGGACGGCGAACTCGAGCTGCTCCAGCTTCGCCTTCTCCTCGTCGGAGAACTGCTCGAGGAAGGCTCCCGCCTCAGCCATTGCCGTCCTCGGCATCGCGGGCGATCTCGTCGTGGATCATCTCCTCGTCGAGGGCGAGGCCCTGGTGGTGCAGCGAGTGGCCCATCTTCTCGCGCTTGGTCCGCAGGTAGGCCTCGTTGTGGGCGTTGGGGACGGATTCGATCGGGACCTGCTCGGAGACCGAGAGGCCGTAGCCCTCCAAGCCGACGATCTTTTTCGGGTTGTTGGTGAGGATGCGGATGCTGGTCAGGCCGAGATCGCCGAGGATCTGGGCGCCGATCCCGTAGTCGCGGAGGTCGGCCGGCAGCCCCAGCTTCAGGTTGGCCTCGACGGTGTCGGCGCCTTCCTCCTGCAGCTTGTAGGCCTTGAGCTTGTTCAGCAGCCCGATCCCGCGCCCCTCCTGCGAGAGGTAGAGGAGGACGCCGCGCCCCTCGCGCTCGATCATCGAGAGCGCCGCTTCCAGCTGTTCGCCGCAGTCGCAGCGCATGCTGTGGAAGACGTCGCCGGTGAGGCACTCGCTGTGGACGCGGACGAGCACGTCCTGCACCCCGTCGACGTCGCCTTTGACCATCGCCACGTGGTGTTTGTCGTCAACCAGGGAGCGGTAGCCGACGGCCTTGAACTCGCCGAAGGCGGTCGGCAGGCCGGTGTCGACGACCCGTTCCACCAGCTTCTCGGTCCGCCGCCGGTAGGCGATCAGCTCGGCGACCGTGATCATCTTCAGCCCGTGCTTTTCACAGTAGGGGCCGAGGTCGGGGACGCGGGCCATCGTCCCGTCGTCGTTCATCACCTCGCAGATCACGCCGGCGGGGGTGAGGCCGGCGAGGCGGGCGAGGTCGACCGAGGCCTCGGTGTGGCCGGTGCGCTCCAGCACGCCCCCGTCTTTGGCCCGCAGCGGGAACATGTGGCCGGGGACGACGATGTCGCGCGGGCCCGAGTCGGGGTCGATCGCGACCTGGATCGTGTGGGCGCGGTCGTGGGCGGAGATGCCGGTGCTGACCCCGCCGGCGGCCTCGATCGAGACCGTGAAGGCGGTCTCCAGCGGCGCCTCGTTCTTCGCCGTCATCAGGTTGAGCCCGAGCCGTTCGCAGCGCTTGGCGGTCAGCGCCAGGCAGATCAGCCCGCGCGCCTCCTTGGCCATGAAGTTGATCGCCTCCGGGGTCGCGAACTGCGCCGCCATCAC
>Ga0307300_10000056_pt1 | contig 28262 bp, 27 predicted proteins | sample ER_DNA_181_FD_194492 | JGI IMG/M metagenome (GOLD analysis project Ga0307300, IMG submission 194492) | Bulk soil microbial communities from the East River watershed near Crested Butte, Colorado, United States - ER_DNA_181 | ecosystem: Environmental > Terrestrial > Soil > Floodplain | place... | reverse complement strand
GAGCAGCTCGAAGCCGCCAAGGACCACGACCTCCTCCCCTACTTCCGCCTGCTCACCTCGCAGGCAGGCCCCGTCGTCGAGATGGAGGGTCGGGAGACGATCATGCTCGGCTCCAACAACTACCTCGGCCTGACCGGCGACGAGCGGGTCAAGGCGGGGGCGCGGGAGGCGCTGGAGACCTTCGGCACCGGCGTCACCGGCTCGCGCCTGCTGAACGGGACGACGCCGCTGCACCTCGACCTCGAGCGCGAGCTGGCGGAGTGGATGCGGACCGAGGACGCGATCGTCTACACGACCGGCTACCAGTCGAACGTCGGCTGCATCGGCACCATCCTCGGCCCCGGCGACACCGTGATCTGCGACTCCGGCGACCACGCCTCGATCCTCGACGGCTGCCGCCTCTCCGGCGCCAAGCTGCGGCCCTTCCGCCACAACCGCATGGACAAGCTGGAGAAGATGCTGCAGCGGGCCGCGGCGGACGGAGGCGGCGTCCTCGTCGTCGTCGACGGCGTCTTCTCGATGGAGGGCGACGTCTGCGACCTGCCGCGGATCGTCGAGCTCTGCAAGGCCCATGGCGCCCGGCTGATGGTCGACGAGGCCCACGGGGCCGGCGTCCTCGGCGCCCGCGGCGCCGGCGCCTGCGAGCTCTTCGGCCTCGAGGACGAGGTCGACCTGCGGATGGGGACCTTCTCCAAGAGCCTCGCCTCCTGCGGCGGCTTCATCGCCGGCCCCGCCGACGTGATCGAGTACCTGCGGATCTCCTCGCGCTCCTTCGTCTTCAGCGCCTCGGCCGTCCCCGCCGCCGTCGGCGCGGCGCTGGCGGCGCTGCGGGTGATCCGCGAGGACGGCCCGCAGCTGTTCGAGCGCCTGCTCGCCAACGCCGAGTACCTGCGCGAGGGCCTGCGCCACCTCGGGCTGAAGGTGGTTGAGCCGGGGACGCTGCCCGACGGCAGCGTGGCGACGACGCCGGTGGTGCCGGTGATGGTCGGTGACGACTGGCAGGCGGTGCTGCTCTGGAAGGCCCTCTTCGACGCCGGCGTCTACACCAACGTCGCCATCCACCCCGCGGTCCCGCCCGGCGGCGCGCTGCTGCGGACGAGCCTGATGGCGACCCACGAGCGCGAGCACCTCGACGGCGCCCTCGGCACCATCGCCCGGGTCATCGGGGACTTCCCCGACCTACCGCGGACTTAATTTTTTGGTCACGAAAGTTTGACATCCCCCGGGGGGGTGAGTTTCGTCCTTGTCCAGATCTGGACAAGCTCCGGGATGTGTCGAAATTGTTGCTCTTAGCGAATGGATCGGACGGAACCTTGGGGGCGGCGGGTTGACGCCACCGACTCCGAAGCCATAGCTTGGCCTCCTCGCCGAGACGACCCTGGCGGGGCGTTCGGGAAGAGAGAGTCGGTCCGGTAGGACCAGGTCCCTCAGGGGCATGGGTTGCCACGGCCGGACGCGACAGACCCCAGCAAATCGATTCCTTGAAGGGAGGAGTCCCAGTGGAAGCTGCCTCACCGGCACCACCATCGACCATCGCAGCCCCAGCCGAGGCACCGCAGCACATGAGGGCCCTGGAGAGAGCCAACATGGTGCGGCTAGCGCGGGCCGAGCTGAAGCGTGCGATCGCGCGAGGAGACATGGATGCCGCGGAGGTTGTTCGCGACTGCCCGTGGGAGACCGAGAGCATGACCATCGCCGAGCTCTTGACCAGCCAGCGCCGTTGGGGGCGGACGCGGGCGCGGAAGTTCCTCATGCCCCTCTCCCTCAACGAGAACAAGCAGCTGGGGACCCTGACCTCCCGCCAGCGCCGGCTCCTCGCCAACGAGCTGTCCACCCGTTCGGGCGGCCGGGAGCCCGTCGCCGTCTGAGCCGTCGCCGCGGTCGCCCTCGGCGATCGCGGCGTCCTACCGCAACCCGCCGATCCGGTAGCTGAGGCCGCCGGAAGCGCGCTGGAAAGCGCGGCGGGCCAGATAGAAGGTCGCCGCGAAGGCGACCGCCCCCACCGCCAGCGCCACCGCCAGGATCTGGCCCGCGGCGTAGAGGACGAGGCCGGTCGTGAGGACGAAGGCGGCGCCGGCGAGCAGGGTCGAGTGGGAGCGGTAGCCGGCGAAGTGCTCGCGGATCGCCACCTCCATCCCACCGAGCCCGGCGAGGGCGACGCCGGCCCCGATCGCCGTCGGGTGCCCGCCGATCACTCCCACCGCTAAGGCGACGATGCCGGCGAGGATGACCAGCTCGGCAAGGGGTGCGTTTCCCCACGGCGCCGGCGGCCGCTCGTCGGCCGCTTCGACCCGCCTTGCCTTCGTGGGCTTCGCCTTAGCCTTGGTCAACGGCCGCGAGCCGCCCGGCTAACGGGCATCCGGAGGAGATCTTGACCCGCCACCAGCCCATCAGCATCCCGATCGGGCCCAGGCGCGGGCGCGAGTGCCAGTGCCCGCAGCCGTGGAGGCCGAGGTCCTGGCGGGAGACCTGGACCCACTTGTAGTCCTGGGGGACGGCGAGCATCCGCTCGACCAGCTCGCGGTTCTCGTCCTCGATCCGCCGCCGCTCGACCAGCGCCTGCCGAGCCTCGGCCACCCGGTCGGCGAGGCGGTCACGGACCGCCTCCAGCTCACCGAGGTCGAGAACCCGCGGCACGGCGGCGAGAGGGCCGACCCGGTGGGGCACCTCGGTGTGACCGAAGGCCTCGCCGAAGAGACCCGCCAGCTCCGCCTCGAGCCGCCCGATCTGACTCCGCAGCTGCAGCCGCGCCTCGCGCTCGTCGACGGCGACGCCAAGACCGGCAAGTCCGTCTTCTCTCAGCAGCGCAGGCACCCCTGAAAGTGTAGTCACGCCGCCTCCAGAGTCGAAGCGGCCATCCACAGCGCCTCCTCAACGGCGATCTGGGGGACGCCGTTGACCTGGATCGCGGCAATCGCGATCCGGCGCGTCCCCTTCCCCACCCGCAGGCCCTCCGCCGTCGCCCCGAAGAGGAGCCCGAGCGGGCGCGCCTCGTCGGCGATCGCCAGCGTCCCCTTCGCCATCTCCCCGGGCATTCCGGCGAGCGACTCCCCCGGGGCGGAGTCGCGGATGCAGAGTCGGCCCTCGATCCCCTCGGCGTCGAAGGCGCGCAGCGCCACCCCGGTCTCGACGATCGCGATGTCGAGCGCGTCCCTGGGCAGGCCGTTGCTGCGGAAGCCGCCGTCGTGGAGGCGGTCGAGCGCCAGCTGTTCGACGGGGGTCCGGGTGCGGTCGGGGTCGAGCCCGATCTGGCGGAAGAAGACACGGTAGGCCCAGGGGATCGGCCGTTCGCGCAGGCGGATTGCCTGGGAGCCGTAGGTGCGGTCGGAGAGGTCGCGCAGCCGCCGCCGCACCGGCTCCGGGCTCTTGCCCGGCTTGGCGTCGACCTCGACCCAGGCGATCCCGAGGCCCGGGAACTCGGAGGTGATGTGGGGCGCCACCCACCCCTGCTCGGGCGCCGGGACCCAGCCGATCCGCTGGCTGGCGGAATCGGCTCCCATCTCAGCTGCCTTCCGCCGCCGCGGTGGCCGCGAGCAGCCGGTCGACGCGGTCGCCGAGCCCGGCGACGCTCAGCTCGCCGGCGCTGGCGCCCTGCACCGTCCCCCCCGGATAGACGTAGGCGAAGGTAGGGCAGCCGCCGACGCCGTAGAGGCTGCCGACGGCGCCGTCGCGGTCGTAGCCCACCGGCATCGTCCAGCCGCGCTGGGCGATCAGGTCCCGCACCGTGTCGCGGTCGTCGCGGATGTCGAGCGAGAGGAACCGCACCCTTCCACGGTAGCGCCGGAAGACCCGCTCGACCAGGTCCTGCTGGGCGACGCAGCCGTCCCCCTTGCTGAACCAGAACGAGAGCACCAGCGGGCGGTCGAAGAAGTCGCAGACGCGGATCGCTTCGGCGTCGTCAATCCGGCAGGCGGGGGTCCGCTCCGAGCCGTCGGGGCAGGGGATCTCCGAGGTTTCGCAGTCGTCCTGGGCTACGTTGGCGTCGCCTTCGAGCTCCCCTGCGGCGGCGGGGACGGCGAACTCGGGCAGCGGCCAGCGCGGGGGGAGCTCGTCGAGCCCAAGCGTCCTCCCGGGCCCGCCGCCCTCGAGCGTGTTCACGGTCGCGACGACGATCACCGCCAGGAAAAGCAGCCCAACCAGGATCGAGTAGCGGTCCCTCACCGGCGCTCCAGCAGCAGCAGGGTCGCCGGGAGGACCAGCAGCACCCCGGTCAGGGCGGCGGCGAGTTCGACGACGGTAACCAGTCCGAAGTCCCGCAGCATCTGCACGTCGCTGGCGATGAGAACGGCAAAGCCGGCAATCGCGGTGACGCCGGAGGCGAGAACCGCCGCCCCGGTCCGCGAATAGGCCCGCCGCAGCGCCTCCTCAGTCCCCGCCCCGCCCCGCCGCTCCTCGTGGAAGCGACCGCTCAGCAGCACCCCGAACTCGGTCGCGATCGCGATCGTCAGCGCCCCCAGCGCGGCCGACATCGGATTGAGCGGGATCCCGATGATCCAGAGCAGCAGGGAAGCCCAGCCGGTGGCGAGCACGGTCGGGACGAGCGGCACGAAGGCGCGCCGCCAGGAGCGGTAGATCAGAAGCAGCGCCAGCCCAACGAGCGCAATCCCAGCAAGGGTCAACCAGTACCTGCTGCTGGAGAGATCCGAGGCCGATTCGGCAGCGATCACCGAGAGGCCCGCCAACTGCACGTCGACCCCCTCGGGTGGATCCCCGATCGCCCCCCGCACGCGATCCACCAGCTTCTGCTGATCCTCCAGCGACTGCGCCCGGATCCCGAATGAGATCAGCGCCTTGTTCCCTACTTCTCCGGTCTTGGGGTCGATGGGCGCCACCTGCCGCAGCGCGTAGGGCGACAGCGCCGACAGCGTCGCGTCGATCCGTTCCGCGGTCGGGGTTTCCCCTCCGCGCACCACGAAGTCTGAGAGCGCCGGCCCCGGGCAAATCTCAGCATCGAGGCAGCTCGGGTTTTCCCCGCCGAACCCATTGGCCTCCAGCACCCGCTTCTTAAACCCGGCCATCCACTCCACGGTTTCCGGATCGGTGAGATCCGGCGCAGTGATGCTCACATCCAACTCTCCCGAGACGCCAGACGTGTCCTGCAACTCGTTAAGCCCTTCCACCGCCTTCACGTTCTGCGGCGCCAGCTCGCGGATGTCGGTCACGGTGTCAACCCGGGTCCCGGCTGCCCAGCCCATCACCGCCAGACCAACACCCACGGCCAGCACCGCCACCGGATACGCCTGGGCCAGAGACAAGAGACGTTCCACGGGCGGGTGGCGCCGTAGGGTGCCCCTCTCTGAGGAAGCTTTAGCTACCGGAAGAGAGGGGGGGTCCCCTGTGGCGACAGGACCCGCCCGCCGCAACGTCGCCGTCCCTAGCCCCACCGTCACCGCCAGACCAAAGGCGATGACGACGCCGACGATCAGCACCCAACCGAACCCGCGAACCATCGGCACCGGCGACAGCTGCAGGGCCAGGAACCCAGCCGCCGTCGCCAGGCAGGCGGAAGCGATGGTCGGCCCGCCGCGAGCCGCGGCGGCCTGCGCCGACCCCATCTCGTCGAACCGGGCCTGGAACTGGATCGCGTAGTCGACCCCAAGCCCGATCAGGATCGGCAGCGCCGCGATCGAGGCCATGGTCAGGGAGCCGCCGACAAGGGCCAGAAGGCCGAAGGCGATCGCCGCCGCCATCAGCGCGATCGCCAGCGGCAGCAGCGGCCAGCGGGAGCGGAAGACGAGCAGGAGGACGAAGGCCATCACCGCCACCGCCAGCGCAAAAAGGACGAGCAGGGCGTCCTTGAGGGCACGGGAGACGCCGTCGATCACGACCGGGGCGCCGGAGACGACGTAGCTGCCCCCTTCGAGCTCGAAGCAGGGCGCCGGTCGCTGCCCTTCCTTGCAGGCTTTGCGCGGCGTCGTTTCCGCCACCGCGGCTTCGATCAGCCCGATCGTGCGGTGGCGTTCGGCTTGGCTCAGGTCCGGCCGCAGGCGGATCACGATCTGGGCCGAGCGGGCGTTGGGAAAGAGGTAGGACAGCCGCGCCTTCGGCGTCCCGCGGGGGCGGGCAAAGTCGAAGACGACGGTGGCGACGAAGTCTTCGTTGGTGATGCTGGGGGCGCTGGTGATCCCGTATTTCGTCGCCACCGCCAGCAGGTATTCCCGGAAGCGGTCGGTGGGGACGTGTTCGGCCAGGCGCTTCAGCTGATTGTCGATCTGGACGACCGACTCGTTGAGGAAGGTCGCCGGCCCGGTCACGAAATCGACCGCGCCCGTTTCCGCCAGCTCGGCGCAGGGCCCGGGGATCGCCTTCGCCCCCTTCGGCACCTTGCCCGAGAGGCAGCCCTCCAGCCGCAGCAGCTTGAAGAGGTCTTCGCCAAGCAGCAGCTTCGGCAGTTCGCCCTTGACGAGGACGACGATCGGTTCTTCGCCGAAGGTCTCGCGAACCTGCCGCGTCGCCTCCGCGGTGGCCGAGCCGGAGTCGGTGAGGGTGTCGACGCCGGCGTCGGTCGGCAACCGGGTCGCCCCGACCGCCGCCACGATCGCGAGGACCACGGCGACTGCGAGGACCGGGCGGGCGTGCCGGGCCGCCCACGCCGCGACGCGCCCGAACCAGGCTGCCGCGTCCAAACTCAGTCCATCGAGAGCGGCCCGCTGACGTCAGCGTTGAGGAACTGGCTGACGAACGGGTTGCTGGAGTCGAAGAGCTCCTCTTTCGGCCCCGACTCGACGATCTTGCCGCTCCAGAGCACGGCGATGAAGTCGGCGATGCGGCGGGCGGTGCCGAGGTCGTGGCTGATCACCAGGTAGCAGCCGCCGTTCTCCGCGTGGACCTCGCGGATCAACTCGCAGAGCAGCGCCGTCCGCACCGGGTCGAGGCCGGAGTCGGGCTCGTCGAACATCACGATCGCCGGTTCCAGCACCAGCGCCCGGGCGAACCCGGCGCGCTTGCGCATCCCGCCGGAGAGCTCGTTCGGCATCTTGTAGGTGGCCTCGCTGAGCCCGACCTCGCGCAGGCGGCGGTTGACGATCTCGCCGATCTCCTCCTCGCCTTTGTCGGTGTGCTGCCGCAGCGGGAAGGCGACGTTGTCGTAGATGTTCATCGAGCCGAACAGCGCCCCGTCCTGGAACAGCAGGCCGAACTTTTTCCGCACGTCGAAGAGCTCGTCGTCGGTCATGTTCGGGATCGACTCGCCGTGGACGAGGACATCGCCCGAGTCGGGGTAGAGCAACCCGACGATGTGCTTGATCAGCACGCTCTTGCCGGTGCCCGAGGGGCCGAGCACCATCGAGACCTGATCCTCCGGAAGCCCCAGGTTGAGACCGTTGAGGATGCGGGCGCGTCCGAACTGCTTGACCAAGTCGATGATCTCGATCGCGTCCTCGCCGCCGTGGTCGCGCTTGACGCCGGTGTGGAATTTGTAGGGGTCGTGCTCGCGCGGGTTGACGCCGGGGATGACGAAATCCCGGCCCATCGTGGCGCCGTCCTCGCTCACGTAGGGTCCCTCGGCAGTGGCGCTTTCGGGATGGCTGGGCATACCGCTGTCGCTGACGACCTCGGGCGGGGCTTCGGCGCTCGAGGTCGCCTCGTCCTGCAGGTCCTCTTCTTCGCGACGGGCCTCCTCCTCGGAGAAGCGGTTCTCTTCCTCGATCGACACCTCAGCCTCCTATTGGCGCACGTGGATTGGCTCCCCAGAAGACCAGGGTGCCGAGCATCCCGATGATGTGGACTAAGACGATGTTGAGGACCATCGACTTCGCGGTCGCGGTCCCCACCCCGACGGGCCCGCCGGAGGCGGTGTACCCGTAGTAGCAGCCGACCAGCACGATCGCGGTCGCCATCACCATGCCCTTGATCAAGCTGAAGATCAGGTCGGGGGGGTTCTGGAACATCCAGAAGATCAGGAAGTAGCCGCCGGAGGAAACGTCGCCGATCTGCTGGACGACGGCGAGGTAGCTGGCCAGGTACATGATCCCGATCCCGACCAGGTACATGAACGGGAAGGAGATCCAGGCGGCGAGCAGGCGAGTCGCGCAGAGGAAGGTGACCGGTGGCACGCCCATCACCTCGAGCGCGTCGATCTCGTCGGAGATCCGCATCGCCCCGAGCTCGGCGACGATCCCGGTCCCGACCTTGGCCGCGAGCATGTAGCCGAAGGCGTAGGGCATGATCTCGCGCAGGTCGCACCAGGCGGAGAAGACGCCGGCGTAGGCGGGCGCGCCCTGGGCCCGCAGCAGGTAGGCCCCCTCGATCCCGCACTGCAGGCCGAGGGTGAAGACGAGGCCCCAGATGATCAGGGCCGAGCCGAGGATGAGGATACCGGCCTGCCGCAGGCTCTCGCCGAAGAAGCGCAGCACCCGGCCGCTGTAGACGAGGCCGGCGACGCGGGAGCCGAAGCGGGCGATCTCCCCCGCCGAGTCGAGCCAGTTGCGCGGGATCGCGAGCCAGGCGTTCATCGGATCGTCTGCAGCTCCGGGTGGGTCGCGAGCAGGGTCTGGGTGAAGACGTAGTTGAAGGCGAAGACGCCCATGAAGGAGATGACGACGGCCTCGTTGACGGCGCGGCCGACGCCGGCGGCGCCGCCGGAGGCGGTCATACCTTTGTAGGAGCAGACGACCGCGATCAGCGCTCCGAACAGGGTGCACTTGATCACCGAGCCCCAGAGGTCGGTGATCGAGGCGTTGGAGAAGAGGGTGGCGAAGAAGCCGCCGAGCGGCTGGTGGTAGAGCATCTCGGTGAGGATGCCGCCGCTGATCCCGAAGACCAGCGCGTAGATGTCGAGCAGGCCGGTGATCAGCATCAGCGCCAGGAAGCGCGGCACGACCAGGTTCTTGATCGGGTCGACGCCCAGCACCTGCAGGGCGTCGAGCTCCTCGCGGATCTTTCGGGCCCCGAGGTCGGCGGTGATCGCGGTGCCGGCGACGCCGGCGACGACCACCGCGGTCACGAACGGCGCGAACTCGCGGATCGAGGCGAGGACGAAGAAGCCGCCGAGGCGGTCGAGGGCGCCGAAGAGCGAGAGGAAGTTGGCCGCCTGCAATCCCGGCGCGCCGAACCCGAAGGCGACCGTCGAGACCAGCAGCGGGAACCAGCAGAGCTGCAGCGCGAAGAGGAACTGGCCGATGAACTCCTCGCCGTAGGGATAGGGAGGTTTGACCGCGGAGACGATCGTTCGCGCGGTGAGGATCATCATCTCCCCCACCACTTCGAACAGGGACTTGGCGGGCAGAAACGCCCTGTTGACCGCGGATCCGACCATCTATCTCCTCCATCCAAGCCGCGCCGCACAGGCGCGGGCACCCCGCTCGGTGGGCAGCAGTCTAGGGGATGCGAACCCTCTCACCGTTAGCCCCTTGTTGAGATCCGGCTAACCCCCGCCAAGCGGCGGAAACGCCTGCGAAGCCCGGGAAACCCCGTGCTATGTTCGGGCCGCTTTGCGGGGGACCGGAAGACATTCCCGGCACACCCGCCTCCGAGCCATCGCGACCGGGTTGACCGCGCTGGCGGTGGCGGCACTGCTCGCTGCCTGCGGAGGCGGCGGCGGCTCCGGCGACGACGAACCGCCGGGGACCTTCCACGTCAAGGTGACCGAAGCGACCTTCCCCACCCTGCAGCGGCTCGGCCAGACCTCGCTGCTGCGCCTGGGGATCCGCAACACCGGCGACCGCGCCGTCCCCGGCCTCACCGTCAGCTTCACGATCAAGGGGCAGAAGGGCGAAGACTCCTCGCTGCCCTTCGGGATCAGCGACCCGCAGCCGGAACTTGCCCAGCCCGACCGGCCGGTCTGGGTGCTCGCCGCCACCTACCCGCGGCTGCACGGCTCCTCCGACCCCGGCGGCGCCTCGACCTCGAGCCCCAAGACCTACTCCTTCGGCGCCCTGAAGCCGGGCGAGACGACGCAGGCCATCTGGAAGCTGAGCGCGGTCCGCGCCGGCAAGTACACGCTGCTCTACCGGATCGATGCCGGCCTCAGCGGCAAGGCGGTGGCCAAGACCGAAGGCGGGGTGGCCCCCGGCGGCTCCTTCGCCACCGAGGTCAGCGACCGGCTGCCGGAAACCGAAGTCACCGACAGCGGCGAAATCGTTGAGATCGAGAAGGGCAAGTAGGGCCTCGGCGCTGGCGGCCCTGCTCGGCGCTCTGCTGGCACTGGCGCTGCCGGCCTGCGGCTCCGCCAGCGATCAGGACCAGGGCACCGAAGGCAAGGCGGCGGCCGGCGCCAAGCGCGGCGTCGGCCTGAAGAAGATCGGTTCCTTCGGAGCGCCGGTCTACGTCACCGGCGCCCCCGGCTTCCCGCAGCTGCTCTTCGTCGTCGAACAGGAGGGCCGGATCGCCGTGATGACGGGAGGCCGGCGGGCCGGCACCTTCCTCGACATCCGCGGCATCGTCGAGTACGGCGGCGAGCGCGGCCTGCTCTCGGTCGCCTTCCCTCCCGACTACGCCCGCAGCAAGCGCTTCTACGTCTACTACACGGACCATGACGGGGCGATCCGCATTGACGAGTTCCGCCGCCGCACGGCGACCCGCGCCGCCGCGGGCTCGCGCCGCGAGGTGATCCGCATCCCCCACCCCGTCAACTCCAACCACAACGGCGGCCAGCTGCAGTTCCTGGGCAACCTCCTTTACTTCGGGACGGGAGACGGCGGCTCCGGCGGCGACCCACCCAACAACGCCCAGAACAAGGACGTGCTGCTCGGCAAGCTGCTGCGGATCGACCCGCAAGCCGCCGGCGGCAAGCCCTACACGGTGCCGGCGAGCAACCCCTTCGTCGGCAAGCCCGGACGCGACGAGATCTACAGCTACGGGCTGCGCAACCCCTTCCGCTTCTCCTTCGACACCCCCTACGCGCAGCCGCGGATCGCGATCGGCGACGTCGGCCAGAACCAGTTCGAGGAGCTCGACTACACGACGGTCGGCCGCGCCGCCGGCGCCAACTTCGGCTGGGACGCCCTCGAGGGTTTCAGCAAGTACACGGACGAAAACAGCGACACCCCGGACCCCGGCGGCACCGTCAAGCCGATCCTCGCCTACCCCCACAGCCGCGGCGGCAGCTGCTCGATCATCGGCGGGTACGTCGTCCGCGACCCCCGCCTCCGCGGCCTCCGCGGTCGCTATGTCTACGCCGACCTCTGCGAGGGGCAGCTGCGCTCGCTCGTCCCCCACCTGAAGCGGGCCGGCGACGACCGCAAGCTCGGCCTCCAGGTCCAGAGCCCCAGCTCCTTCGGCGAAGACCAGCGCCACCGTCTCTATGTGGCCTCGCTCGAAGGCCCCGTCTTCCGGCTCGTCCCCCGCTGACGCGCGGAAGATTTCACTTCCGCGCGCATCTTGTTGCATCTTTTTGTCTACACTTGCTTTCATGGCAGCCATGGCCCCGAGAGAAAGCTGGACCGACGAGCGCCTCGACGACCTCAAGGAGCACATGGACGAGGGCTTCCGCGAAGTGCGAGGGGAGATTCGTGAGCTGCGAGGGGAGATTCGCGAAGTGCGAGGGGAGGTCGGCGAAGTGCGCGCCGAACTAGGTCAGGTGCGCGAAGGCCTGGGAGAAGTACAGGCCGAGATCAAAGGCATCAACAGGACCCTCCAGATCGGGTTCGGCCTGATCGGATCGTTCCTTGGCGTCCTCGGCGTCCTCATCGCAACCCAGATGTGATTCGCCGCTAAGGTTGGCTGACCAGCCAAACGGGCGAAGGGAGCTGTGGTGGAGAGCGGAACGGCGGCACGAAGCACGGAGACGAACGGGGCACCAGCCGCCGAGTTCAACTCGATCGAGGTCCACAACCCGGCGACCGGGCAGCTGATCAAGACGATCCCGGTCGACTCTCCGAAGACCGTTGCCGCGACCGTGCAGCGGGTCCGCGCCAACCAGCCCGAGTGGGAGGCGATGGGGATCGAGGGCCGCTACCACTGGCTCGGCAAGCTGCGCGACTGGCTGCTCGACAACGAGGAGCGGGTGCTCGACACGATGCAGGCCGAGACCGGCAAGGTCCGCGCCGACGCCAGCAACGAGCCCGGCTACCTCGCCGACCTGATCAACTTCTACGGCACCCGCGCCGCCGGCTTCATCGGCGAGGAGAGCGTCCGCCCCCACACCCCCCTGCTCGCCTCGAAGAAGCTGCGGGTCCAGTACCGGCCCCATCCGGTGGTCGGGATCATCAGCCCCTGGAACTTCCCGCTGATCCTTTCGCTCGGTGACTCGATCCCGGCCCTGCAGGCCGGCTGCGCCGTCGTCATCAAGCCCTCCGAGTTCACGCCGCTGGGCCTGACCGAGGTGATCGAAGCCTGGAAGCACGAGATCGGCGGCCCCGACGTCTTCGACTGCGTCCACGGCATCGGCGAGACCGGCAGCGCCCTGGTCGACGAGGTCGACTTCATCCAGTTCACCGGCTCCGATCGCACCGGCAGGAAAGTGATGGCGCGGGCGGCGGAGACGCTGACCCCGGTCAGCCTCGAGCTCGGCGGCAAGGATCCGATGATCGTCCTCGCCGACGCCGACATCGACCGCGCCGCCAACGCCGCTGCCTGGGGCGGGATGATGAACTCCGGTCAGATCTGCCTCTCGGTCGAGCGGATCTACGTCGAGGAGCCCGCCTACGACGAGTTCGTCGACAAGCTCACGGCCGAGGTCGGCCGCCTGCGTCAGGGAGCCGACGACGCCCGCAACCCCAAGGACGTCGGGGCGATGACGTCGCCGAACCAGGCGGCGATCGTCGAGGAGCACGTCGAGGACGCCCTCGCCGCCGGCGCCAGGGCGCTGACCGGCGGCAAGCGGGTCGAGGGGCCCGGCGACTACTTCGAACCGACGGTCCTGGTCGACGTCGACCACTCAATGAAGGTGATGCGCGAAGAGACCTTCGGCCCGGTCGTCGGGGTGATGAAGGCCCGCGACGCCGAGGAGGCGATCGAGCTCGCCAACGACACCCGCTACGGCCTCGGCGCCTCGGTCTTCGGCGAGCGCGAGCGGGCCGAAGGGGTGGCGCGCCGGGTCGAGTGCGGCGCCGTCAACGTCAACGACGTCCTCATCAACTACTTCGCGATGGACGTACCGATGGGCGGCTGGAAGCAGTCGGGGATCGGCACCCGCCACGGCGAAGGCGGGATCAAGAAGTACTGCCGCAGCGAGTCGCTCGTGATCACCCGCTTCGGCGGCAAGCGCGAGCCCACCTGGTACCCCTACACCAAGACCCGCCGCCGCATCCTCGCCCCGATCAGCCGCTTCTTCAACGCCCGCGACTGGCGCCGCCGCCTGGGCCTTCGTCCGTAGGCCGTGAGGGGAGGGTGCCGGTATCCCTCTCCGGAATTGACCTCCCCTCCGCTGCGCTGCGGGGAGAAGATGCTGCGCGGCTTCGCCGCGCAAAAGCCAGATTGCATATCGCCGAACATTCCTGCGAGGGACACCGGCACCCTCCCTCGAAGCGCTTCCGGCGGACCCATCCGTTAGATCGCAACCGAATTTCGGCACACCAGGGTGTGCTCAAAATCGGCTACGACAAAAGGAGTGGGTCCCAAACCCAACTGTCGAGGGAGGGTCCCAGAACCCAAGAAGAATGGTCTCGGTAGCCTCTTTAGGTTCATGCCGGACCGTGACTACATAAGAGCTACTCGTGAGCGGGTCGTCGTCTTCGACGGCGGCATGGGCGCGACGCTGGAGATGTTCGACCTCACGCAGGAGGACTACGGCGGGCTCGAGGGGAAGTGCCACGAGGCGCTGGTGCTGAACCGGCCCGACGTGATCGAGGGGGTCCACTGCTCGATGCTGGAGGCCGGAGCCGAGGTGGTCGAGACCGACACCTTCCAGGGCTCGCGGCTGAAGCTCGAGGAGTGGGGGCTCGGCGAGCACACCCTGGAGATCAACACCAAGGCGGCGGAAATCGCCCGCAAGGCAGCCGGCGAGGAGCGCTTCGTCGCCGGCTCGATCGGGCCGACCGGGTTCCTCCCGGCCTCCACCGATCCGACGCTCGGCGACATCTCCTTTGGCCGCCTGGTCGAGGTCTTCGCCGAGCAGGCGGAGGGACTTGTCGCCGGCGGCGCCGACCTGATCATGATCGAGACCGCGCAGGACATCCTCGAGGTCAAGGCGGCGATCTTCGGCGCCCGCGAGGCGTTTGCGAAGACGGGCCGGGCGCTGCCGATCCAGTGCAGCGTCTCGCTGCTGCCGAACGGCGGCAAGATGCTGCTCGGCACCGACGTCCAGTCGGTGCTGACGACGCTGACCGCGCTCGACGTCGACGTGATCGGCCTCAACTGCTCGACCGGGCCGGAGGATATGCGCGACGCGATTCGCTTCCTCGGCGAGACCAGCACGGTCCCCGTCCACTGCATCCCCAACGCCGGCCTGCCGCTGCAGGGCCCCGACGGCGAGACGATCTTCCCGGAAAAGCCCGAGCCCCTGGCGGCGACGCTGGGCGAGTTCGTCGAGCGCTACGGCGTCGGCATCGTCGGCGGTTGCTGCGGCACCACGCCCGAGCACATCGCCGCGATCCGCGAGCGGGTCGACGGCAAGGTCCCGGGCGAGCGGCCGGCCCCAGGGCCGATCGAGGTCTCCTCGATGATGACCTCGACCCCGCTGGTCCAGGAGCCGCGCCCGACCCTGGTCGGCGAGCGGGTCAACTCGCAGGGCTCGAAAAAGGCCAAGGAACTGCTTCTGGCCGACGACTACGACGGCCTCGTCCAGGTCGCCGAAGACCAAGTCGAAGGCGGCGCCCACCTCCTCGACACCTGCGTCGCCCTGACCGAGCGCCAGGACGAGGACGAGCAGATGAGCGCCGTCGTCAAGCGGATCTCGCTGACCCAGCCGGCCCCGATCCAGATCGACTCGACCGAGCCGAACGTGATCAAGGCCGCCCTGGAGACGATCCCCGGCCGGGCGATCGTCAACTCGATCAACCTCGAGGCCGGGCGCGGTAAGGCCGACGTCGTGATCCCGCTGGCCAAGGCCCACGGGGCGGCGCTGATCGCGCTGACGATCGACGAGGTCGGGATGGCGAAGACGGCCGACCGCAAGGTCGAGATCGCCGAACGGATCCGCGACATCGCCTGCGGCGAGCACGGCCTCGACCCCGAGGCGCTGATCTTCGACCTGCTCACCTTCACCCTCACCACCGGTGACGAGGAGTGGCGGCCCTCGGCGGTGGAGACGATCGAGGGCATCCGCCGGGTCAAGGCGGAGATCCCCGGCGTCAAGACCTCGCTCGGCGTCTCCAACGTCTCCTTCGGGGTCTCGCCGCGACCCCGCGCGGTGCTGAACAGCGTCTTCCTCCACCACTGCGTCGAGGCCGGGCTCTACCTGGCGATGGTCAACCCCAACCACATCACCCCCTACGGCGAGATCCCCGAGGAGGAGCGAGAGCTGACCGACGACCTCGTCTTCAACCGCCGCGAGGACGCGCTCGAGCGCTTCATCGCCCACTTCGAGTCCAAGGGCGAGGAGGCCGAAGCCGAGGTCGCCGACCCGACCGCCGGCATGGAGCCCGAGGAGGCCCTGCACTGGCACATCCTGCGCCGCAAGAAGGACGGGGTCGAGGACCAGATCGAGCGCTCGGTCGAGAAGATCGGCGCCGTCCCCACGCTCAACGAGGTGCTGCTGCCGGCGATGAAGGAGGTCGGCGACAAATTCGGCGCCGGCGAACTGATCCTCCCCTTCGTCCTGCAGTCGGCGGAAGTGATGAAGCGGGCAGTGGCGCAGCTGGAGAACCACCTCGACCGGATCGAGGGCCACACCAAGGGCAAGGTCGTGATCGCGACCGTCTTCGGCGACGTCCACGACATCGGCAAGTCGCTGGTCAACACGATCCTCACCAACAACGGCTACACCGTGATCGACCTCGGCAAGCAGGTCCCGGTCGACACGATCATCGAGGCGGCGGTGGAGAACGAGGCCGACGCGATCGGCCTCTCGGCCCTCCTCGTCTCGACTTCGAAGCAGATGCCGACCTGCATCGCCGAGCTGCACCAGCGCGGCCTCGAATTCCCGGTCCTGATCGGCGGGGCGGCGATCAACCGCGACTTCGGCCGCCGCGTCCTCTACCCGAAGGGCAAAGAGTCCGACGAGGTCTACGACCCCGGCGTCTTCTACTGCAAGGATGCGTTCCAGGGCCTCGACACGATGGACGCGCTGGTCGACAGCGACGCCCGCGCCTCCCTGGTCGAGCGGATCAGGGCAGAGGCCAAGCAGCTGCGCGAGAAGCCGGTCGTGGTCGACGACGCGCCGCCGACCACCGACGACAGCGTCCGCTCCGGCGCCCGCACCGACACGGCGATCCCGCAACCGCCGAGCTGGGGCGTGCGCGAGATCCCGATCGACCTCGAGAGCGTCTACCCCTATCTCGACCGCCACGTCCTCTTCAAGCTCCACTGGGGCGGCCGCGGGGTCAAGGGGGAGGCCTGGCGCCAGCTGGTCGAGGGCAACGACGAGGACGAAGGCTTCGCGGCGCGGCTGGAGCGGATGTGGCGCGAGCAGGACTACCTGCGCCCGCGGGCGCGCCTCGGCTACTTCCCCTGCAACGCCGTCGGCAACGAGCTGGTCGTCTTCGACCCCGAGGACCACGAGCGCGAGGTCGACCGCCTCGTCTTCCCGCGCCAGCCGCGCCACGACCGCATCTGCCTCGCCGACTTCTACCGGCCGATCGACTCCGGCGAACGCGATGTCGTCGCCCTGCAGGGGGTGACGGTCGGGCCCGAGGTGACCGCGCTGATCGAAAAACTCGAGGCCGAGGGCGAGTTCGCCGAGCAGCTCTACGTCCACGGCCTCGGCGTCCAGTCCGCCGAGGGGCTGGCCGAGTGGCTGCACGCCGAGATCCGCCGCCAGCTCGGGATCGAGCTCGACCAGGGGCGACGCTACTCCTGGGGCTACCCCGCCTGCCCCGATCAGTCCGAGCACGAGAAGGTCTGGCGCCTGCTCGACTTGGAGAAGATCGGGATGACGCTCTCCGGCGGCTATGCGGTGACGCCGGAGCAGTCGACGGTGGCGATCGTCGCCCACCACCCGCAGGCGGTCTACTTCGGGATGAAGTCAGGGTTCATCCCCGCCGAAAAGGCGCCGGACGAGCTGATCGCCGGCACCGCGCGCGGCGGCGAGCTGCCGCCGGAGTCCGAGCCGGACTCCGGCACCGACGGCGAGGACGCCGAAGCGGCCCCCGCCCCCGAGCTCAGCCGCTGAATCGGTGCGGAACTTCCGCCGGGTGCAGCGCCGGGCGCTGCCAGTTGCGGCCTTCGTAGGCCTCCTCGAAGCCGGCCCGCCGCAGGTTGCGGGTGACCGCCGACCATGAGGCCAGGTCGCATTCGCCGACCTCGACGAACACGGTGTGGCAGCCGGCTCGATGGGCATCGACCAGCCGCCTGTGCAGCAGGGCCGCGTTGCACCCATGCCCACGGGCGTGGGCGAGCGTCTGCCCGGCTCCGAGCTGGGCCACCCCGCCGACCATCAGCATCGAGCCGGTGGCGACGGGAACTTCGTCGGGCCCCAGCGCGGCCGTGTAGCAGTGCCACCCCTCGCGCTGTGGCAGCGAGAAGAAGAGCGTGCCCGCCACCAGCGGCATCTCCAATGCTTCCGCCGCGATCGTGCTGAGGCCTTCCCCTTCCGCTTCGTCCTGGCCCAGCCTGTAGATCGTGATCTCAGGATCGATCTCGAACTCCGGCGGCGAGCCGTCACGGACCATTTTCACCCAGCCCGCCCCGCGCTCGTAGCCCCTCTCTCCAAGCCAGCTTTCGGCAACCGGCGCCCCGGGCCGCCCCGCCGCCACCGGAATCCGGTAGTCGACTTCGCGCGCCCGCATCCATTCGATCGCCGCCGCCAGATGGCCGTCGTCGACCGCGCCGGGCTCTGCCGCACCCTGAATCTGCTGCAGCAGATGGATCTCGGGCAGGTCGCCGAAGGCGGTCGCCTGCACCGGACCGAACCTCTGTACTTCGACCCCCGATTCGGAGATCGCTTCCGGAACTACCGAATCCCACATGTCGCGCCGGAAGCGCTGCGCGACTCTCTCCAACACTGCCGAGTCGTATCTCACGGCTCCCCTTCCCCCAGTTCGCGTGAGTTGTTGGCCGATTGCTCGACTCTATGCAAATTACTGTGGACCCGTCAAGGAACCTTGCTGATCCGGCTTTGGCTTTAACAAGCGAGAAGGGGGCCGGGCGCCAGTGGATGGAAGCGCCGGCCGCGCGCCTTCTCGTATCAGCGATGCCGGCCTGGGAATGGTGGCGGCACGCTTACTCGGGCATACTAAATCAATACAGCAGAGTTTTTTAATGCTAAGCCGAGCTTGGCATCCTAAGCTCGCGGATGGCTCGGTCGCGCGCGCGGCTTGGGGTCGAGACGGACGGGGGCCGCGGAAACAGCTTGTACTCTCAAGTCGCTCCAGGTCAGTCCCTCCCGGACCAGCGCCGGAAGGCCGAGGGCGACCGCCGTGGCGATCTCGACACCCTGGAGGATCACGCCGTAGGCGAGAGCGTCGGCCGTGCTGACGTTGAAGCCGGTGTGGAGGACGCTGATCACCGCCAGCTGGAAGACGCCGATGTTCGACGGCGTCGCCGGCACCACCGCGGTGACGTTGACGGCGAAGAGAACGGCCGCGGCGGCGCCGATACCCGCCTGCCCGTCGAGGTTGAGCGCGTAGAGCAGCGCCCAGCAGGCCGCGAGCTGGATCGCCCAAGCGCTCAGCTGGGCCGCGGCCGCCGCGATCCCGTGGCGCGGATCGCGGAAGACCGCGAGCCCGGCCCGGACCTGGATCAGCGCCCGGTGGACGTTGGCGCCGACCCGGGCGAGACGGCCGTTGCCGTTGCGGCGCATCAGCAGCGGCGCCACCAGGACGACGATCAGGACCAGCAACGGCACCAGGCTGAAGACGAAAATTTGCTTCGTGCCCGAGTGGAAGAGCGGCGTCGTCGAGACGATGATCACCCCCAGCAGGAACAGGGCGACCAGGTTCAGCATCGTCTGCGAGACCAGCGTTCCCAGCAGGACGGGGAAGGTTTCCCGCATCCGCCCGCTGCGGCGCGCCAGGGTCATCGCCCGGGCGGGCTCCCCCAAGCGGGCCGGCAACGTCGCCGACATCAGCACCCCGATCATCGTCGCCGAGGTGACGTCGCGGCGGCGGATCGGCCGGTTGGGCAGGGCGGCGCGGGCGATCCAGTACCAGGAGGCGGCGCGGAAGAAGAGCGAGCTGGCCATCAGGGCGCAGGCGATCAGGACCCAGGTCAGGTTGGAACGGACGATGCTCTCGACGACGTTGTCGATCCCGATCCTCCTGGCGGCGAGATAGGTGAGGCCGATCCCCAGCGCCCCGGCAACGGCGAGGCCGGCCCGGCGGGCGACGGCGCGGCCCCTGTTGCCGGCCTGGGCGGGCGCGGGGTCGAGCGAGGGCAGCCGCTCTGCCGGGCGGCGCGGGCCGCCGTCGGCCGGGCGCAGGCCCGCCCAGTGGGCGAACTTCTCGCTGGCCAGGGCGGGCTTCGGCACCTCGATCGCACGCTCGTAGACCGCCGTCACCTGGTCCGCCACCCGCGGCCAGGCGTACCGCTGCGCGCTGAGGCGGGCTGCCTCGCCCATCGCCTGCAGCCGCTCCGGCTCGAAGTGCACGCGCTGCAGCTCCTCGGCCAGTCGCTGGGGATCGCCGGGCGGGACGAGGAGGCCGTCGACTCCGTCGGAGACGACGTCGCTGTAGCCGGCTATCGCCGAGGCGATCACCGGGGTGCCCGCCGCGAAGGCCTCGGTCAGGACCATGCCGAAGCTCTCGCCCGAGAGCGAGGGGGCGCAGAGGAGGTCGGCGCGGTGCAGCTCGGCCCAGAGGTCCTCGCGGGAGACGCGGCCGCGGATGTCCATGAAGCGCAGCAGGTCGGGGTCGGCGACGTAGCGCAGCACGTCCTCCCGTTCGGCGCCGATCACGGTGAGGCGGCAGGGCACGTGCTCGACCAGGGCATTGAAGGCGGTGAGCAGGATCGGCAGCCCCTTCCGCTCCTCCGGGCGGCCGACGAAGAGGATCTCGAGGTCACCGCCGGTCGGCTTCGGGCCGCTCGGGGCGGCGTCGACGTCGACGCCGTTGGGGACGATCGTGTACTCGCCGCCGTACCAGCGCCGGCCGGTCCAGGCGGCGGCTTCAGAGACGGCGATCCGGGCCGCGAGGCGGTTGAACACCCGGCGGGCGCCGAGCCCGGTGGCGATGTAGTTGGGCAGCGCCTTGGTCGAGTAGGCATGGAAGGTGCCGACGATCGGGTCGCGGGCGCCGAGCGTCGCGTTCCAGCCGACGAGGGGCACCATCGGCTCGTGAACGTGGATGACGTCGAATTCGCCGCTCCGCACCAGCCGCCGCGGCGCCACCACGCCGCCGGCGGGGAAGGGGGCGAGGTTGGAGACCGAGCCGTTGGCGCCGAACCCCATCGTGCGGCCGAGCGGCATCAGGTAGTCGGGCAGCTCCCGCCGTTCCGCCTGCGCCCGGTGCAGGGCGCGGCTGACCCTCCCGGGCGGGTCGACGGGGGCGAGGACACGGACATCGTGGCCTCGCCGCAGGAACTCCTCGGCGAGAGCCTCAACGTGCCGGTTCACGCCCCCCTGGAAGGACCAGGAATATGGCGAGACGAGACCTATGCGCACGGACGATTAAGGGTAGATCATCACCCGGCAGGCGAAGCCGCGCCGGACCTCAGTTCCGGGCGGGTCGAGCCTCGGCCCAGGCGAAGCCGGTGAAGACGAGCAGATAGGCGGCGCCGACCTCCAGAACCAGCGCTCCGGAGTCGTTGGCGAGGGTGCCGACGGCGGTTGCGGCGAGGGCGCCGGCGAGGCCGGCGCGGACGGCCGGCACGTCGCGGAGCCAGGCCCGCAGCCGCTCCCGGCGCAGGTAGGCGATCAGCGCCACCGCCAGGACCAGCGGCAGGAAGGCGAGCAGGAGGGGGCGGGCGAAGCTGTGGGCGGAGAGCTGGAGCCGGCGCTGGGCGACGTCGGCGAGGTCGCCCAGCCCGCCGGCGTCGAGGACGGAGCGGGTGAGGTGGGCGTTGGCGCCGCTGGCGAGGTCGACGAGGGCGAGCAGGGCGAGCACCAGCACCGGGGCGGCCACGGCGGCGAGCAGGAGCGGGCGCCTGCCACGGCCGGCAACGGTCGCGGCGGCGACGGCGGCGCCGACCGGGAAGACGATCGCTGCGCCGACGTCAGCGCCGAAGCGGCCGATGGCGAAAACGGCGGCGGCGAGCAGCCCGACGCCGAGGAAGGCAAGGGCGGAAGCTCGCCTCGACGCGGTCGCGGCAAAGCCCGCCAGGCCCGCACCCGCCCCTGCCGTCACCAGCACCGCCAGCAGCGCCTCGAGCTCGTTGCCGATGCCGTAGAAGCGGACGCCGAGGCCCGGGTTCGGGCCCAACAGGGAGAGCGAGGTGAGGGGCGAGCCGGCGACCAGGTCGACCGCGTAGGCGAGCGCGGTCAAACCCGAGGCGACGGCAAGCGCGCGGTACCCCCGGAAGAGCAGGAGGGTCGCCCCGGCCAGGAGCGGCGCCAGCAGGAGCGCCAGCAGCCGTTCGATGGTCTCGCCGGCTTCGAGCGCCGCCCCGAGGAGGAGGACGAGCGGGAGGTAGACGAGCGCCAGCCCCACCACCCGCGTCGCCGGGCGGGCGAGGCGCCCGCGGCTGAGGAGGGCGGCGAGGCCCAGCCCCAGCAACCAGATGACGACGTTGAGCCCGACCACCGGCCCGCGCCGGTGGGAGATCACCGCCATGCGCGCGCCGAGCGATTCGATCGCGGCCGGGTCCACCGTCCCCTCAGCTTCGATCGGTTGTCCCGTCATCTCGGTGGGAACCGGGAGCCCGAAGTGGTCGAGGATCGTCGGTGCGACGTCGGTGGAGAGGACGTAGCCGTCGATCCGGGTGCTGGCCGAGGTGAGGTTGCCGTCGAAGCCGGGGCCGGCGATGCCGATCGGCAGGGGTGCGTCCGTATCGCCGGTGGGGCGCGCGATCGCGATCACGGTTTCGCTGCGGCCAGGCGGCCGAGGCTGGTTCGATGCGGTCCAGCGGAAGAATCGGGGCGGCACACCACCCTTCCTCAGGGTTGATTCCAGCAGTCCCGGAACGATGTCGGCAGGAGCCGATTCGGCTCTCTCCTTCACCACCCGCCACCACCCGGCGCTTCCCCTCCCTCGCTCCGGCAGGTCCTCGTCGTAGAGCGAGTCGAAGACGCGGTTCCCCTGGCCGATGTCCAGATAGGTCTGCTCGGGCGGCACGGTGCCGAGCCCGGCGCTCATCAGGCCGGGTGAGTACCCCGCCTGGGCGAGTTCGGCGACCGTCGTTCCCGGCGGCAGCAGTACGAGCTGGACGGGAGAGGCCTCCTTTGCCAGGGCCGCCGGCGCCGCGAACGCGAACAGCACGAGCGCTATCGTCATCGCGATGGCCGACCGCACGTTCGCCAAGTTCTCGTTTTTCAAGATCGATCCAGCCTGGCGTCGTCGGGACCCGGAGCTCCGCGCGGCCGATAAGGGGGAATTCCTCGCCGCTTGCGAGGACTTCGGCATCGACCGCTCTCTGCGCGCCTACTCAACCATAGGAACGCGGGGAGACGTCGACCTGGTCCTGCTCGCCCAGAGCCCGAACCTCGACGACATCCACACCTTCCACGTCGTCCTCGGCCAGAGCGGGCTGGCGAAATGGACGACCACCCCCCACTCCTTCCTCTCGATGACCAAACGCTCCCCCTACTCGGCCGAGGACGCCCGACCGGAGATCTGCACCTCCGAGCGCAAGTACCTCTTCCTCTACCCGATGGTCAAGCAGCGGCGCTGGTACGGGCTGGCGCCGGAGGAGCGCGGCCGGATCATGAAAAGCCACATCGAGGTCGGCCGCCGCTACCCCGAGATCACGATCAACACGACCTACTCCTACGGGATCGACGACCAGGAGTTCGTCGTCTGCTTCGAGGGCGACGACCCGGGCGAATTCCTCGACCTCGTCAACGAGCTGCGGCCGACCGAGTCCAGCGAGTACACCGAGCGCGAGACGCCGATCTTCACCTGCGTGGCGATGTCGGTCGGCAAGGCGCTCGACGCCCTCGACGGCACCCCCAGCGCCGTCGGCGCCAGCGCCTCGGCGCTCGGCTGAAGCGCCGAGTTCCGTATCCTGCTCCGTCCCATGAGCAAGATCGGAACCGAAGAGACCCCCCTCCGCGTCGCCATCGTCGGCGCCGGCCCATCCGGCTTCTACGCCGCCGAGCACATCCTCAAGGACGGCGACCTACACGCCCAGGTCGACCTCTTCGACCGCCTGCCGACGCCGTTCGGCCTGGTTCGCGGCGGCGTCGCCCCCGACCACCCGAAGATCAAGTCCGTGATCCGCGTCTATGAAAAAACCGCGGCGCGGGAGGGCTTCCGCTTCTTCGGCAACGTCAAGATCGGCCACGACGTCGAGGTCGAGGAGCTGGAGCGGCTCTACCACGCGATCGTCTTCACGGTCGGCTGCGAGACCGACCGCCAGCTCGGGATCCCCGGCGAGGACCTGCCCGGCAGCCACGCCGCCACCTCCTTCGTCGGCTGGTACAACGCCCACCCCGACTACGCCGACCGCGAGTTCGACCTCTCCTGCGAGCGCGCTGTGGTGATCGGCAACGGCAACGTGGCGATGGACGTCGCCCGGATGCTGGCCCTGACCGACCACGAGCTGCGCCAGACCGACACCGCCGACCACGCGATCGAGGCGCTGGACCGCAAGCAGATCCGCGAGATCGTCGTCCTCGGCCGCCGCGGGCCCGTCCAGGCCGCCTTCACCAACCCCGAGATCAAGGAGCTCGGGGAGATGGAGGACGCCGACGTCGTCGTCGACCCCAAGGAGGTCGAGCTCGACCCGGCCAGCAAGGCCTTCGTCGAGTCCGACGAGGCCGACAAGACGACCAAAGTCAACTACGAGACGCTCAAAGAGTTCTCCCAGCGCCAGCCGGAGGGCAAGAAGCAGCGAATCGTCCTCCGCTTCCTCGCCTCGCCGGTCGAGATCAAGGGCGACGGCAAGGTCGAATCGATCGTGATCGGCCGCAACGAGCTGGTCTCCGAAGGCGCCGCCCTGCGGGCCAAGGACACCGGCGAGCGCGAAGAGCTCGAGTGCGGGCTCGTCCTGCGCTCGGTCGGCTACACCGGCGTCCCGATCGAGGGCGTCCCCTTCGACGAGAAGCGCGGCCTGATCCTCAACGAAGGCGGCCGCATCCTCGACTCCCACGACTCTGGGCACAAGGTCGGCCACTACACCGCCGGCTGGATCAAGCGCGGCCCCTCGGGCGTGATCGGGACCAACAAGAAAGACGCCCTGGAGACGGTCCAGCACCTCTTCGCCGACGTCGAGTCCGGCACCCTGCTCAGCCCCGAGAACGCCGACCCCGCCGCGGTCGAGGACCTGCTGGGGCAGAAGGGCATCCGCTACGTCTCCTTCGAGGACTGGCAGGCGATCAACCAGGCCGAGGTCGGCCGCGGCGAGCCGCACGGCCGCCCGCGGGTCAAGTTCGTCCGGGTCGAGGAGATGCTCGAGACCCTCGGCGAGCCCTCCGCCGCCAGCTAGTGCCCGCCGACCTCGCCGAGCTGAAGGGGATGATCGAGGCCGCCCTGCCTGGCGCCGCGGTCGAGGTGATCGACGAAACCGGCACCGGCGACCACCTGCGGGCGACGGTCAGCGCCCCCCAGTTCGACGGCCTCTCCCGGATCGACCAGCACCGCCTCGTCAAGGCGGCGGTCAAGGAGCGCTTCGACGACGGCACGATCCACGCCCTGTCGGTCAAGACCAGCGTCCCCGGCTGACGAGACTCCCTCCCCCTCTACACTCCACACATGGCCGACCCAGAGCTGAAGAGCAAAATCGAAGAGCTGATCGCCGCCAACCCGGTCCTGCTGTTCATGAAAGGGACCCCGGACATGCCGCGCTGCGGCTTCTCGATGCGGGTGGTCCAGGTGCTGGACCAGGTCGACGTCGACTACGGCGCGATCGACGTCCTCCCGGCGCTGCAGCCGCTGCGCGAAGTGACGGCGGAGATCGCCGACTGGCAGACCTTCCCCCAGCTCTACGTCAACGGCGAGCTGCTCGGCGGCTGCGACATCATCGAGGAGATGTTCGAGTCCGGCGAGCTGGCCGAGGCCCTCGGCGTCGAGCAGCCGGAGAAGGCTGAAGTTCAAGCCGCGCCGCCGGCGCAGTCGCCGCCGTTGCAGATCGAATAGAAGCTCTTGCGGTCTGGCTAGACCGCTGCAGCCTGTTCCGCGGCGTCCTCTTTGACTTGGAAGGAGCTGCCGCAACCGCAGGCCGCAACCACGTTCGGGTTGTTGACCTGGAAGCCGGCGCCCTGGAGGCCTTCGACGTAGTCGACCTCCGAGCCGAAGACGAACTGCATGCTGACCTTGTCGACGATGACGGCAACGCCGTCGACCTCGAAGACGTTGTCGTCCTCCTTGGCCTTGTCGAAGGCGAGCGCGTACTGGAAGCCCGAGCAGCCGCCGCCCCGGACAGCGACCCGCAGCGCCTGCTCGGCACCGTCGGGCTGAGACCCCAGCAGCTCGCCGATCTTCTCGGCGGCCTTGTGGGTCAGGGTGATCGCGGCGTTGGGCGTATCCGTCACTTCACAAAGTGTAGCGGGATACGGCGGTGGTCAGGTTGGTCCCCGCGTCTAGAATCGACTTGTGAGCTCGCCTGCCGAGACCGCGGTCGTCTGCGACACGACCTGCTACCTGCCGACCGACCTTCTGGCCAAGCGGGGGATCGAGGAGATCAGCCTCTACGTCGCGGTCGACGGGCAGCAGGAACGGGAGTCGGAGATCTCCGACTTCGACGACTTCTACGAGCGGCTGCGCGCCTCCAACAGCGGCGCCACCACCTCTCAGCCCTCGATCGGCGACTTCCTCGCGGTCTACGAGCCGCTGCTCGCCGAAGGGCGGGAAGTCGTCTCGATCCACATCTCGGCCGGCATCTCCGGCACCTTCGAGGCGGCCGGCCAGGCGCGTGAGCGGCTGATCGAGGAAGGCAAGGGCGGCGAGCGGCTGCACCTGCTGGACTCGCGATCCGCCGCCGGCGGGATGGGGCTCTGCGCGCTCGGGGCGGCCTCGGCGGCCAGGGCGGGAGCCGACGCGGCGGCGGCGATCGCCCGCGCCGAGCAGACCCGCGAGGACCTGAAGATGTGGTTCGCGATCGACACCCTCGAGTACCTGCGCCGCGGCGGCCGCATCGGCGGCGCCCGCGCCTGGATCGGCAGCGCCCTGAAGATCAAGCCGATCCTCACCCTCGAAGAGGAGATCACCCCGATCGAGCGGGTCCGCACCCGCGCCCGCTCGCTCGAGCGGCTGCGCGACTACATGCGCCAGCGGCACGACTCCGGCGCCGACGGCTGGGTCGTCCAGTACATCCAGGACAAAGAGACCGCCGACGTGATGATCGAAGACTGCTACGAGATCTTCGGCTGCGAGCCCGCCTTCGTCTCCGAGGTCGGCCCGGTCCTCGGCGCCCACGTCGGCCCGGGCCTTCTAGGTGTCGGGTCAGTTCATACGGATTTGATCGCCTAATCCGACGTCGTCGCTGACGAGGTCAAGCCGTCGCCAGACAAGGACGCAGGGAGCGTGGCGTGCTCTCGCACGCGAGCGACCGAGGACGCCGTATGGCGGCGGCTGGGGCCGTCAGCGGCGACGGCGGCGGAGCATTGCGCGTGCGCCGATGAAGAAGCCGACCGCGGCTGCGCCGACCATCAGCTGCTGTTTGTGGTCCTCGACCTGGCGGCGCCAGTCGGTCAGTTCGTTGACGCGGCCGCGCAGGGCGTCGACAGAGGTGCCGAGCTGGCGGCGCTTGAGGTCGATGTCGCGGCGGATCTCGGCCGGCGAGCGGCCCGGGGCACCGGTGGTCACTTGACCTCCCTTTCCAGCATCTCCTTGGTCAGCTTCGCCTCCTCGATCGCCTGCTCGGGCACCGGCGGCGCCCCCGCTTTCAACGCTTTCGAGGCGATCCAGCCGGCCAGGGCAGCGAGCAGGAGGAAGATCGCGGCGGTGACGAAGTAGCCGGCCCAGATGTTGCCGCTGAAGAGTTCTTCGCCCAGCACCCAGGCGATCCCGTGGAGGATCATGATCAGCGCCAGGAAGGCGAAGGCGCCGGCGGCTACGCCGATGCCCGCCCCACGCGCCAGCTTGCTGACTTTCTCGGAGACCTCCGCCTTGGCGAGCTCGATCTCCTCGCGAACCAGCGTCGAGGCGTTCTCGGAGACCTCGACGACGAGGTCGGCGATCGAGCGCTGCTCGGGCGGGGGCGGCGGTCCCTGCGGAGGGATCGGCGGCGGGTTGACGGGTGGCTCCTGCATCGCTGGCTCCTACTCCGGTGGGTCCTCGTTGTAGATGCGGCGGTAGATCAGCGAGGCGGCGCGGGCGGCGACGATGCTCGCGAGCGCGCCGGTACCGGCAAGGATGCCGCTCCAGACGAGGCGTTTGACCAGCTCGTTGTCCACTAGTTCGAGTCCTTCCCCATGCGAGTTGAGGAGTAAACCCTATCCGCGGGGCTCGAGGCCGTCGCAGATGGTGGTGACAAGAAGATCCCGCGCCTGGTCGAAGTCTGCGTCCGAGGCCGGGATCGTGCCGAAGATCCAGCCGGAGAGCAGCTGCTCGATCGCTCCGTAGAAGGCCATCGAGGCGAACATCGGCGCCACGTCGCCGCGGAAGGCGCCGCTGGCTTGGCCGTCGGCGACGATCTTGGCGATCGACTCGTACGCGCGCTGGATCTGCTCGAGGTGGGTCTTGCCGAAGGAGTTCGCCGCCCGCGTCACCTCGACGATGATCACCTTCATCAGCTCGGGATCGTGGCGGTAGGAGTCGAAGATGAAGGTCGCCACTGCGCCCAGCTTCTGGCGCGGGCTGGCGGCGGTTTTATCGGCCTCGTCGATCGCCGCCAGCAGCAGCGACCAGCGCTCGATGAAGAGTTCGTTCAGGACCTCGTCCTTGGATTTGAAGTAGTGGTAGACGAGCCCGTAGGCGACGCCGGCCTCGTCGGCGATGTCAGAGACGCGGGTCGCGTGGAAGCCCTGACGGGCGAAGACGCGGATCGCGGCGTCGAGGATCAGGCGGCGTTTGTCGGCGGGCGGTGCCTGCGCCATCAGCCGCGGTCCTCGGTCGGTTGTGGCCAGGCGTAGGCGCCCGGCTGGCGGTTGGCGAGCGAGGGGAGCTGCTCGCGCACCCGCTCGAGGGCGGCGAAGTCGAGCTCGGCGGCGACGAAGCACTCCTCGTCGGGCGCGGTGGCAAGGACGACGCCCCAGGGGTCAACGATCAGCGAGCGGCCGAAGGAGCTGTATTGCGGCGGCGCCTCGCCCACCT
>Ga0307300_10000055_pt1 | contig 28655 bp, 28 predicted proteins | sample ER_DNA_181_FD_194492 | JGI IMG/M metagenome (GOLD analysis project Ga0307300, IMG submission 194492) | Bulk soil microbial communities from the East River watershed near Crested Butte, Colorado, United States - ER_DNA_181 | ecosystem: Environmental > Terrestrial > Soil > Floodplain | place... | reverse complement strand
AGCAGGATCTTCAGCAACGGCAGCGGGCTCGTCCTCGCCGGCTACCGGCTCGGCCCCTAGGGCTCCAAGCCCTCCGGCAGCCGCCCCTCCCCCTCGAGCTTTTCGAGGTGGGCCTCCATCGCCATCGCCGCCATCGGCAGCAGCTCCATCGGGATGTCGTCCCAGACGGCGGCGAGGAGGTTGGCGCGGGAGCGCTCGCCCCCCTCGAGAGCGGCGAGGAGGCGGCGCTCGCGCATCAGCCGGTGCTCGACGTACTCGGCGAGCTTGGCCTCGGGGTCGCCGATCCAGGGGCCGTGCCCCGGTGCGATCAGCTCGATCTCCTGCTCCTGGAGTAGGGCGAGCGAGTCCATGAAGGCGGCGAGCGAGTTGCCGCCTGGCGGCACGATCGTCGAGCCGAGCCCGAGTACGAGGTCGCCGCTGAAGCAGACGCCGGTCTCGGTAAGGAAGCAGACATGGTCCTCGGCGTGGCCGGGGGTGGCGAGGGCGCGGAGGCCGAAGTGCTCCTCGCCGCCCGCAGGCAGCACCACCTCGGCCCCGAGCTGGTCGGCGCCTGCCGTGTGGTCGCCGTGGGAGTGGGTGAGGAGGACGAGGCCGATGCCGCCGCGCTCGGCGGCCGCGGAACGGATCGTTTCCAGGTGGCCGGGGTCCTCTGAGCCGGGATCGATCACCACGCAGGGATCCGAGCCAAAGAGGTAGGTATTGGTCCCTTCCAGCGTCATCGGCCCCGGGTTGGGGGCGACGATCTTCAGGACCTCGGGATGACCTGGTGCGTCCAACTCAGCGCTCGCTGAATTTAGGCCGCCATAGGGGCTCGAATTCAGCGTTCGCTGAATTCGTCCCTAGGCGGTCTCGACCTCTTTGGCGATTGCCTCGCGCGCGTCCGGCGGCTCGAGCACGACGAGGTCACCCGCGCCGCGGAGGATCTCCCGCACCAGCCAGGGCTTGCCGGCATAGGGCAGCTCGACGACGACGGCGCCGTCGGCCAGCTCCTCGACCACCGTCCGCTCCTCGCGCAGCCAGCGGGCCCGCTCGGGCGAGACCCAGACCCGCGCCACCTCGGCGGTCGGCACCTCGCCGTGGGTCATCCAGCCCTCGACCCCGGCGAACTCCTCGACTTCGGGCCGCGGCTCGAACTTCTCCTCGGAGAGGCGCGCCTCCTTGACCCGGTCGAGCTTGAAGTGGCGGACGCCTTCTTTGGTCAGGTCGTAGACCTCGACGTACCAGCCCTCTTTGCCGTTCTCGAGCCGGTAGGGCTCGACCCGCCGCTCGGTGAACTGGTCCTCGTTCTCCTTGTAATAGGAGAGCTCGAGCACCCGGCTCTCGGCGATCGCCTCGTTGACGAGGCGGGCGACCTCGGCGTCGCCGCCGCCCGCGGAGGCGATCTCCAGCCCCTCCTCGGAGGGGTCGTGGCCGAGCGCCTTGACGATTTTCCCGCGCGCGGTCTGCAGGTCGGACTGCGGCAGGTGGTCGCCGAAGAGGTCGATCGCCGCCACCAGCGCCTTCGCCTCCAGCGGCAGCAGGCGGGCGGGGCGGGCGAAGTTGTCGCCGTAGGGCTGCGAGTCGACCTCGATCTCCTCGCCGAGGACTTCGGCGTAGAGGACGTAGGTGCCGCCGCCGAAGTTGACGACGTTGAGCAGGTCGATGTCCTCCTGCAGCTCCTCGCGGGTCAGTTCCAGCCGCTCGCAGAGGTCGACGACCTCCAGCCGCTCGCCCTTTTTCGCCGCTTCGATCAGGAGGCCGGCGAGGGTGACGAGGCGGGCGAAGCGCTCGGGGCGAATCGCCGCCTCGCCGCGGCCGTTGGAGCGGCTGCGCTTCGGCTGCTCTTCGAGCGGCCGGTCGACGACCTCGGCCGGGCGGAAGCCGTTGACGTGGCGCTCGAGCAGCAGGCCTCGGCGCTTCTCGGCCTCCTCGCGGAGGTCGTCGGGAGCGAGCACCTGGGCGTTCTGGCGCCAGCGCAGGGCCCAGGCGATCAGCTCGCGCTCGGAGGCGTAACTGGTCTCGAAGACGCGGCCCTTGCCGGGGGCGCCGTCGGACTTCTTCGCGTTCCGCAGCTCTCCATAAGAGCCGAAGTCGCGCTCGATCAGCCAAGCGATCCGCTCGCGGATGAAGATCTTCGCCGTCCCCTTCGTCTCCCCCAGCTGCCAGTCGGCGCGGCTGCCGTAGTCGCGGCGGTCGAAGTCCTCGGGCGGGGAGAAGTCGTGCTCTGCCTTGGAGGCGTAGCCGACCTTGCCCTGGATCCGGGAGAGGCGGAAGACGCGGACCGCCTCGCGCTCGTGCGAGTGGCCGATCAAGTAGAACTGCCCGCCGCGGAAGACCAGGTGGTAGGGGTCGACCTTGCGCTTCTCGGTCTCGCCCCGCTCCATCGTGTAGTAGGTGAACTCGATCGTCTTCCGGCGGCTGATCGCCGTCTCGATCTTCGAGAGGCGCTGGGAGAGGTCGCGGCCGCCGGCGGAGGCGGTCATCGCCATCTCGACCGGGGCGCGCTCGCCCTCTGCCAGCGGGTTGGGGTGGCCCCAGGCAACCTGCTGCAGGGCCAGGCGCAACGGCTCGGCGTAGGCGAAGCCGCCGTCGGTGAGCAGCATCAGCGCCGTCGAGAGCGCCGCCAGCTCGTCGTCGGAGAAAGAGATCGGGTCGAGGTAGAAATTCTCGGGCGGCAGCGAGTAGAGCTCGGCCTCGAAGAAGCCCTCGCCCGGCTTCTCGACCCCGAGCTGGATCCCGAGGCTCTCCAGCTCGGCGCGATCGGCGTAGAAACGGCGCGCGAAAGCGTCGTCGTTCATGTCGCTGTAGCCCTCCACCTCCCGCTTGATCTCGAGGGCCGAAACCGGCCTCCCCTGAGCCATCAGGAACGAGATCAACGAGAGCTGGCGAATTAGCTTCTCGGTGTCCTTCGCCACTGGTCGGCAGGATAGTCTCCGCGCGACGCATGGACGTGCTCCGAAACCTCTTCGGCAACCTAACCGCGGGCATTATCCGGCTTTTGGTGACCGTCGGAATCCTCGCCGCGGCCTATTTCTTCATCGTCAAGCCGACCCTGGAGACGACCGAGAAGGTCAGCCACGAAACCAACGTCAACATCCAGAAGGGCTTCGAATCAAGCGATTTCAACGAACTCGGGGACGTCAACAAGCAGATCGAAGACGTCAACCGCCGGGTTCAGCGCGAAGTCCGGCGGTCGCTGCGGCAGTCGAAGCAGCAGGGCGACGCCGACAAGCTGATCGGCTGCATCCAGCGCGCCCACCAGAACGTCAACAAGATCCAGCGCTGCAGCAACCGCTTCCAGTAGCGACTAGAAGATCGCGATCCCGGCGAGGGTTGCGGTGCTGCCGATCATCGCGGCAACGATGACGACAAACCCTGCGATCAGCGTGTGCTGCATCCGGTCGAAGCGCTCATCCATCTGAGCGAAGCGAGCATCCATTCGGGCGAATCCCTGATCGACCTTGCTGTTGAGGTCGTCGAGCCGCTCGTCCGTCCACTTTTCCCTAGGGGTCATCATCACTGCCATAACCCTAGCGTAAGCTTTTGTCTGTAACAAGACAAGACCTGAAAGTCACCAAAGCGAAAAATCTTGGAAGAATCTTCGGGACTTCAGGCCGCGCGCTGAGCGAAGAAGGCGCTGCCTGAAAGTGCCCGGTCGAAGCCCGACCAGGCCGCGCCGGCGGGGAGCTGCTTCTCGATCCGGTCGAAGCTGCCGAGGCGGCCGCCGAGGTTGTCGATCATGTGGACGAGGACGGCCTCGCGGGTTGCGGGGACGACCGGTGAGCCGTGTTCCAGCGAGCCGTGGTGGCTGAGGATGATGTGGAGGACGCACTGGGCGAGGTGGGGGTCGAAGCCGGGCAGGTCCTCGATCGCCCGCCGCACCGTGTAGTAGCCGAGCGGGATCTCGCCCTGGAGGCGACCGGCGTCAGTGAGGTCGATCGCCAGCGGGTCGTCGTTATAGGCGAGGCACTTGCCGATGTCGTGCAGGAGGGCGCCGGCGACGGCGACCTCGCGGTCGATCCCGGGGAAGAAGTTGGCCGCGGCGGAGACCGCCTGGGCGACCGAGAGCGTGTGCTCCAGCAGCCCGTGCCGGTAGGCCTGGTGGTAGGTCTTCGCCGCCGGGGCGACGGAGAAACGCTTCCAGGTCTCCGAGTCGGGGCCGAAGAAGTGGTCGAGCAGCTGCCGCAGGCCGGGGTCCTGGACCGTCGCCAGCAGTTCCCGCAGCTCGCTCTCGAGCTGCTCCAGGGAAACCTCGGACTCGGCCGCGAGATCGGCGGTCTCGAACTCGTGCGGCTCGGCTGCCCGCAGGCCGCTGAGCTTGATCTTCGCCCCCCAACGCTCGCTGACCTCGAAGACGCCGGTGACGAAGACGGGCTCGCCGCTGCAGCAGAGGGCGTGCAGCGCCTCCGCTTCCTCCCAGCAGACCGCCTCGGCAATGCCGGTGGCGTCGCCGACCGAGAGCCGCAGCCAGGGCTCGCCGTTGCGCTTGCGCCGCAGCTCCCGCTCCCGCACCGCGTAGACGCCGGCGACCCGCTGGCCGTCCGCGAGGTCGCGCAGGGGGACCCTCGCTGCGGGCTCGGCGGGGTCGGGGGCCGGCGGCGCGACTGCCTCCGGCACGGGCTCGGCGAACGCCTCGATCTGCGTCTGCTCCGTCACAGTTTCTCCAAGGTAAAGACGGAGGCGGACGCGCCTTAAGGTGCGTTCGTGGGATCGGCGATACGAGAGGCCAAGCGGCGGGCAGCGCTCTCGGCGCCTAGGTCCCGGTCGGCTAGAAAATCTGCAGGCTGGCGAGGGTCAGGAAGCCGGTGACCATGACTCCGGTCATGGTCATGAAGCCCTGGAACATCATCCGGCGCAGGTCGCGGATGTCGGCATCAACTCGCTGGAAGCCGAGCACCATCTGCTCCTTCAGATCGTCCAGCCGCTCGTCGGTCCATTGTTCTCTCGCCATCGCCTCCATGATGGCAACTGTAACTCATTGTCTGTTACAAGACCGTCGCAAAAATCAATTCGAGGTTAAGCCGGCGGCGAGTCGATCGCGAAGAGGCGCCACTCGCCCGGCGCTCCCTTCAGCTTCTCGACGCCACGCTCGGCGAACTCGAGGCCGGAGCCGACCACCAGCTCGCGGACGGTGCTGGAGACGAGGACCTCGCCGGGGTCGGCGAGGGCGCCGATGCGGGCGCCGATGTTGACCGCCATGCCGCCAACGTCATCGCCGATCAGCTCGACCTCGCCGGTGTGGATGCCGGCTCGCACCTCGATCCCGAGGCCCTGGATCTCCTCCTGCAGGGCGCAGGCGCAGCGGATCGCCCGCGCCGGCCCGTCGAAGGTGGCGAGGAAGCCGTCGCCCATCGTCTTCACCTCGCGGCCGCGGTGGAGGGAGAGCTGGCGGCGGACGGCTGCGTCGTGGCGCTCGAGCAGCGCCCGCCAGCCGCGGTCGCCGAGCTCGGCCGCTCGCTCGGTGGAGCCGACGATGTCGGTGAAGAGGATCGTCGCGAGGGCCCGTTCGGATTCGCTGGCGCCGCGGCTGCCGACGAGAAACTCCTCGACCTCGTCCAGCATCGGCTCGAAGTCGCCGGCGAACGGAAGGTGGTCCTCGCCCGGCAGCTCGACGTAGCGGGCGCCGGGGATCCGCTCCGCGAGGTAGCGCCCCTGGGCGGCCGAAACCATGCGGTCCTCGGCCCGGTGCATGACCAGCGTCGGGACGTCGATCGCCGGGAGGATCGAGCGCACGTCCATCTCCCGGTAGAGGTCCATCAAGGCGATCGCCCCCGCCGGGCTCGTCCCCTGGCGCAGCAGCCGCGCCCACCAGCGTTCGAACTCGGGGTCGCCGACCCGGCTCGGCGCCCAGAGGTTGAGCGCGACTGCTTTGCCCCAGTCCCGCTGCACGACCGCACCCCAGCGGTCGAGTGCCTCCTCGCTGGTCCCGGAAGGAAAGTCGGGCGCTTCCAGCATCCGGGCGAAGGTGCCGAAGAGGACCAGGTTGGAGATCTCCCCCGGATAGGTGGCGGCGTAGAGGGTCGACATCGGACCGCCCTCGGAGATGCCGAGCAGCGACGGCCGCTCGAACCCCGCGGCCTCGACCACCGCCCGCAGGTCGTCCATCGACTCCTCCAGCGTCGGCGGCCGGCCCGGACGGTCGGAAAGCCCCTGCCCGCGCTTGTCGAAGACCAGCATCCGCGCGAAGGCGGTGAGGCGGCGGAGGAAGCGGGCGACGCCGGGCTCCTCCCCGAGCAGCTCGACGTGGGAGACGAACCCCGGCACCAGCACCAGGTCGATCGGCCCGCTGCCGTGCACCTGGTAGGCGATGCTGACGCCACCGGAGTCGGCGTAGTGGGTCTCGGCTTCCATGCCCCGGATCGTCTCAGGCGGCGAGACGCCCGTGCAAGGCGAAGCCGGGCACAGCGGTTGGCCAGGTCAGCCCTGGCTCGCCTGCGGCGAGGCCTCCCAAAAGTCCTCGACCTTGGTCGAGTCAGAGTCCTCGATCTTCCGCGAGACCGCCCACAGCTCGACCGGCTCGTCGCCAAGGTTGCGATGCGAGCGCATGGTCTGCGGCGGGACCCGGACAGCGGAGCCGGCGGAAACCTCCCGCACCTCGTCCCCGAACCGCATCGTCAGCGTCCCCCGGGTGACGATGTAGATCTCCTCCTGCTGCTCGTGCTTGTGGCCGGTCCCCTGCTCGAAGTCGGAGTGCGGCGGCACCCGCATCAGCGTCACCGCCACCTGCTCAGAGCCCAGCGCTTCGGTCAGCGCCCGGAACTCGCCCGGAACGTCCTCCTCCGCGTAGGCGTCTTCCACTTCGTCTGCATCGACGATCGAGTAGTCGCTCATCATGGCCAGGGCCGGATTCGAACCGGCGACACCACGATTTTCAGTCGTGTGCTCTACCAACTGAGCTACCTGGCCGCCGGGGGAAGGCTAGCGGGAGGCGATGCAGCGGGGCTGATTGCATGGGGGCGTGGGCTGGGCGCGGGCATCGGTCGGAGTAGTCGCGATTGCGGCCGCCGCGGCGTTGCTGCTTTCCGGTGGCCAGGAGGCGGACCCCCGCACGCCACCAGCCCTGCCGGGGATGCCGCCGCCGTTCCTCGGCGTGGCGGTCCTGGGCGAGGGGGAACTGACGGCGGCGGTCGACGCCTATGGGAACGTGGTCGACCTGCGGGCGTCAGGGCCGGCGGGGCGGGCGTTGATCGAGAACCCGGCCGATCGGCAGGCGGCGGGGACGGTGCCGGGGGACACCGGGATCCAGGTGTGGGTGCGCTTGGGGGATGGGTCGACATTGCCGATGTGGCGGGCGGACGAGGTGCGGCAGCACTATCTGCCGGGGACGAACGTGCTGCAGACGGTCGCCCGGTTCGGCTCCGAGCGGGTGCGGATCACGGAGGCAGCATCGGACGGGGTACTAGTCATCGCGGTTCACAGCTCCGCAGCGATCGAGGTGCGGGCGAACGAGGAGTTGGATTGCGAGCGGGGTGGGTTCGGTCGAGGGGTGATGGCGACTTGCGGAGTGAACCGGACGCACTTGTTCCCGGTATGCGGGAGCAAGTGCGTCCGCATCGCGGCGACCTCGGACCGGCGCTGGCTGCGGGGCAGCCGCCCGCTCGGCAGCGGGGCGCCGCCCTGGGCCCGGGAGATGTACGAGCGTTCGTTGCTTGCCCTCCACGCGCTCACCGACCGGCGGACCGGGGCCGTGGCCGCTGGCGCCCGCGACGGCTGGGCCTACGTCTGGCCCCGCGACGCGGCGGCGGTCGCGATCGCCCTGGCGGCGACCGGGCACCCGGAGGAAGCCGAGCTGATCGTCCGGTTCCTGCTCGGCGCCGGGATCGAGCAGGCCGCTCGCTTCAACGGCGACGGCAGCCCTGTCCCGGGCCGGGCGGCACAGGGCGACGCGATCGGCTGGGTCGCCGCCGCAGCGCAGGCGGCAGGCGTCGCCGGCAGCGCTCGGCAGGCAGCGCACATCCTCGCCGGCGGCCAGCCGATCCCCTGGCGCGACCGTCCCGACTACTGGGAGCAGGAGCCTGGCGACTACCTCGGCAACGCCCTCGCCTCGACTGACGGGACGACAACGTCCCTATATAGATTGGAATCGTCCCGTCGGCTGGTGCGGCGACTGGGGGATCCGGGGTCGGGACTGGATGCGGCCGCGGCCTGGGGGGTGCGGCCGTTTCCGCACCCCTCGCTCTATCCGGCGATCCGCAGGACCTTGAACGCGCTGGTCGCCGCGGGCGGTCGCTTCGGGATCACTCCCGGCGAAGGCTGGGACGGCGGCGGGGATCCCTGGAGCGCGCCGACCGCTTGGAGCGCCTGGTCGCTCGCCGCGCTCGGGGAGCGGCGCCAGGCGCTGCGGCTGCTGCAGGCGCTGCGCCGCAGCGCTACCCCGGCCGGGATGCTGCCCGAGCGCATCGATGCCCAGACCGGCGTCCCCCGCTCCACCACTCCGCTCGCCTGGTCACACGCCTTCGCGATCCTGGCGCTGCGGGAACTCTGGCCCTAGGACCAGGCGTCCCGCATACCGGGGAGAAGTCGGTTCGCACTCTCGTCACAAGGCCGCGAGGGCGGCGGCGACCGCCTCCTCGGCGGTCTCGGCCGCGACGACCCCCGGGCCGCCCCGCATCCGCTCGCGGCCGTTCAGCTCCCAGCTGCGCAGGGCGACCACCTCGTGGCCGATGACCCGGGCGAAGCCGATCTCCGAGAGCGTCCCCCACTCGCCGCCGATCGCGATCACCGCCTCGCCGGAGGAGACGACGGCGAGGTTGCGGGCGTGGCCGATGCCGGTGGCGACGACGTGGGTGCAGTAGACGCTTGCATCGGAGACCGACTCACCTGGAACGATCCCGATCACGGTGCCGCCAGCCTCCCTGGCCGCGCGAGCCGCAGCCTCCATCACCCCACCGCCGCCGCCGCAGACGAGGGCGACGCCGGCCTCGGCCAGCCGCCTCCCGACCTCTTCAGCCAGCGTCCAGGCCTCCTCACCCTCCTGCGTCCCGCTCGCTCCGATCACCGCCACCTGCCGCTGGGCGCGTCCGAGTCGCCGTGGGTCAGGACTCACAGTTCCCCCCGCATCAGCCCCATCAGCTCCAGCGCGCCCGCCTTGTGCAGCGGTTCGTTCAGGTTCCCGCACTTCGGGCTCTGCACGCAGGAGGGGCAGCCGGACTCGCAGGGGCACTCGGCGATCAGGCGCTCGGCGTCGCCGAGCAGGCGCTCGAACTGCTCGTAGCCGCGCTTGGTGATCCCCACCCCGCCGGGGTGGCCGTCGTAGATGAAGATCGTCGCGCGGCCGGTCTGGAAGTGGACGTTGGTCGAGAGGCCGCCGATGTCCCAGCGGTCGCACATCGCGATCAGCGGCAGCACCGCGATCTGGCTGTGCTCGGTCGCGTGCAGGGAGCCGAGCAGGGCCTCGGTCGGCAGCTTGCGGCTGAGCGGGTCCGGCAGCACGTACCAGAGCGCCTGGGTGACGAAGTTCTGCTCCGGCAGCTCGAGGGCGACAATGTCGATCGGCTCCTGGTCGGAGACGGAGACCCGCTGGAAGGCGATCACCTGCTCGGTCACCGACACCTCGCCGAAGTTCAGCTGCACGCCGGCGACCTCGCGCTGCTCGTGGACGCGCTCGATGTAGATCTCGGTCTCCTTTTTCGGCCGCGTGTACCAGTCGCCGTCGAAGGCGGAGACGATCGCCCGCCGCTCCTCGACGTCGAGCCGGTCGACCTCGTAGGAGCGGCCGAGATGGAGGTAGACGGCGCCGGGGTGGACCGTGGTGAAGGCGCGCTCGGCCTCGACCAGGCCGAGCATCTCGCCGGCGTCGCGTTCGATCACCGCGACCGAGTCGGCCGAAGCCGAGCGCAGCGGGATCCGGTTGGCGACGAACTCGGCGCGGCGCGGCATCAGCTTGCCGCCGACCCCGCGCAGCTCCCCGGCTTCCAGCAGCCGCTCGGCCCGCCCGCGCCACTCCGGTCCGAAAACCTGGTCGTCCTCGTCGGTGAGCGGCAGCTCGTAGGCGGCGGCGATCAGGTGCCGGGCGGCGATCTGCTCGTTGCCGTGGTCGAGGATCGCCGCCTCGACCGGCCGCCCGAGGAACTCCTCCGGGTGGCGGCAGAAGAACTGATCGAGCGCGTCCTGGCCGGCGACGTAGACGGCGAGGCCGCGGCGGCGGCGCCCGGCCCGCCCCCACATCTGCCGCAGGCTGGCGACGGTGCCGGGGAAGGTGACGCAGATCGCCGCGTCGAGCTCACCGACGTCGATCCCCAGCTCCAAGGCGTCGGTGGCGACGACCGCGAGCAGCTCGCCGTTGCTGAGCCGGGACTCGATCTCGCGCCGCTGCTGCGGGGTGTAGCCGCCGCGGTAGGGGGCGATCCGCTTCGCCAGCTCCGGCTTGCCGCGGCGCTCGAGGTTTTCGCGGGCGAAGCGCTGGATCAGCTCGATCCCGCGCCGGCTTTTGAGGAAGCAGATGGTGCGCACGTTGTGGCTGACCAGCTCGGCGAGCAGGTCTGCGGCCTCGGAGAGAGCGGAGCGGCGGGCGCCGCTGCGCTCATCGAGCAGCGGCGGGTTCCACATCGCGATCTCGCGCCCGGCGCGGGGGGCGCCGTCGTCGTCGACCAGCTCGAACGGGGTCCCGACCAGCCGCTCGGCCAGCTCGACCGGGTTGGCGATCGTCGCCGAGGCGAGCAGGAAGCGCGGCTCGGAGCCGTAGGCGCGGGCGAGCCGCCGCAGCCGCCGCAGGACGTTGGCGACGTGGGAGCCGAAGACGCCGCGGTAGGTGTGGGCCTCGTCGACGACGACCCACTCGAGGTTGGCGAGGAAGTCGCCCCATTTCTTGTGGTTGGGGAGGAGGGCGACGTGGAGCATGTCGGGGTTGGTGAGGACGAGGTTGCTTTTGCGACGGATCGCCGGACGCTCCTCGCGCGGGGTGTCGCCGTCGTAGATCGCCTCGCGCAGGTTCGGCGGCCGCAGCTGGGCGAGCTTGCGCGCCTGGTCCTGGGCCAGCGCCTTGGTCGGGTAGAGGTAGAGCGCCCGGTCCTTGGGGCGGGCGGCGATCCCGTCAAGGACTGGCAGGTTGAAGGCGAGGCTCTTGCCCGAGGCGGTGCCGCTGGTGATCACCAGGTTGGACTCGGCGGCGGTCTCGTAGGCGCGCAGCTGGTGGGTGTAGAGGGAGTCGATCCCGACCCGCCCGAGCGCCTCCGCCAGCCCCCGGTCCAGCTCGGCTGGCAGCGGCGCGGGTCGCGAGCGCCGCTCCTCTTCGGAGGCCTCGGCGACGATCCGCTCGTCGCGGCGCGCGGGGTCGATCGCGACGGCCCAGTCGGAAGCGAGGAGCGAGCCGCCGCGCGCCATCAGGCCGGGCTCACGATCTCGGCGGCGACGCGCATCGCCTGCAGGGACGAGCGGTCGTGGATGCGGAGGACGTCGGCGCCCTCGCGGACAGCCAGGGTCACCGCGGCGACGGTCCCCCACTCGCGCTCGCGGGCCGGCAGGCGCTCCTCCCACGATCCGGCCAGCACGGCGCCGATGAAGTCCTTGCGGGAGAGGGAGACGTAGAGCGGCAGGCCGACCACGCGCAGCTCGCCGAGCCGGCGCAGGATCTCCAGGTCCTGCTCGGGGCTGAGGTCGAAGTCGAGTCCGGGGTCGATGGCGATCTGCTCCTCCGAAACGCCAAGGGCGCCGGCCACCTCGACTCTCCCCTCGAACCAGGCCTTCAGGTGATCGACGACGTCGTCGTACTCGCGAAATGGGCGATCTACCCGCGGCGGCCCCTCGATGTGCATCAGCACGTAGCCACAGCCCATCTCGGCGACGAGCTCGAACATCTCCTCGCAGCCGCCGGAGATGTCGTTGATCACCTCCGCCCCCGCGGCGAGCGCCCGGCCAGCAACCTTGGGAGAGAAGGTGTCCGCCGACACGGGCACCCCAAATTCAGCGTCCGCTGATTTTTTGCCCCTATGGGGGCTCGAATTCAGCGTCCGCTGAATTCGTCCGGCTCGCGCGTTTGCCTCGCCCAACCGGGTCGCCAGACCTTCGATCGCCGGGACCAGCGCCGCGGCCTCGTCCTCGGGCGAGACCGGGGGGCCCGCTTTGGCGGCGACAGCGCCGACGTCGAGCATCTCGAAGCCGGCCTCGGCCAGGGCGAGGCCGTCGGCCACGGCCTGCTCCGGCGTGCCGCTGCGCGCCCCCTCGAACATCGAGTCGACGGTGACGTTGACGATCCCGGCGCCGATCGGGCGCGAGAGGTCGAGATCGCGCCCGGCAATCCTCCAACGGCTCATGCCGACGAGCTTACGGGGCCGTTGCCTCAGCCCACCCGGCGCGTGACCCGGTCATAGCCCGCCCAGATGTTCCAGCGGGCGTCGTTGAATTCTGCCCAGACTTTGAAGGCCGGCCTCGGGCGCTGATTGCCCGGGTCGGGGACGACGATCGCCCCGGCACCGAGCCGCAACCGCACCTCGTCGGCGTTGCCGAGACCTTCCAGGAAGAGGACCGGGCCCCTCTCGCCGGGCTTTGCCGGCTCCGCCCGGATCCTGCCCACTTCCGGCGTGCCGCGCACCTGGACCTCCTTTTCGAAGCGTGGCCCGAGCCGCATCGCTTCCGGCAAGGTCACCGCAAGGGTGTTGATCCCCGCCCAGTCGAAGCTGTGCCGCGCCCGCAGGGTCAGTACGGGATGGCGCGAATGCGCTCGTCCCAGGTGCATCGCGATCCTCAGCGACGGGAGGCAGCCCGGTTCGAAACGGTGGAATGCCTGGGGGTGGTCCCGGCACGGGAAGCGAGGAGTGACCAGCCCGCCGTCACCGAAGCTGCGGTCATAGCTGCCATCGCCGTTCAGCCTGGCGACGAAGAAGGCGAACTTGGCAAATTCCTTCAGGGGTCCGGTGATGAGGAACTTGCCGTTGGGCAGCGGGACGACCTGCTCCACGCTCGCTTTTAGGATGTCGCCGTCGGGGCGGCGCAGCCGCAGCAGGCCGGCGTCGCCGAAGCCCGGGTCGAGATGCCCGCCGGAGTCGAAGCGAGCCAGCATCGGTTGCTCGCACCCGACGCAGTGGGCTCCGGAGCTGTCTTTCACCCGCCGCCCCCACTGCGAGGTGCGGCCGCCGACCAGGATGCCGCCGCCGGACATCACCGCCAGGTCTTCGGCCCAGCTCCTCCGCTTCTCGGAGAGCGCCCGCGGGGGGCCCTCGATCGGAGGAGCGACGAAGCCGCCTTCGCCGAAGCCGGGATCGAGGCGCCCGTCCCAGTCGAAGCGCGCCAGCAGGAAGGTCCCCATCGCCCGGCCGGCCGCGAGGAACCCGTCCCCGTCGGCGGCGATCGCGCGGAAGTTGTTGGCCAGGTAGTGCGACCGCGGGAAGTCGGGGCGCACCAGCCCGGCGCCGCCGCCGAAGGCCGGATCGAAAGCGGAGCCTGAGCCGGGCACGAACCTGGCGAGGATCGGCTCGTCCAGCTGCCTGCCGTCGTAGTTGTAGGTGAAACCCGTGCCGATCAGCGACTGGTCCGGTGCTTCGAGCAGGTCAGTCAGTTCCAGGTGGGCGCCCGGCAACGCGGCGATGCCGCCGACGGTTTCCAGCAAGCTGCCGGCGCTGTCATAGCGCCTCACCCACTTTTCGGTGCTGACCCCTTCGGCCAACGGATGCGGGCCCGGATCCCCGTCGTTCAGGGGATGGGAACCGGCGACGACGATCCCGCCGTCCGGGCGGATCACCATCGCGCTCGGGCCGGCGCCGTGCTCGAGGCTATGTTCCTGGTCCGGTTCGTCAGTGCCGCCGACGCCGCCGCCGGCGAAGCTCGGGTCCGGGGTGCCGTCAGGCAGGTAGCGAGCGAGATTGAAGCCGCCGACGGCGGCGCCGACGATGCGACCGTCGGGCGTCAGGCCAACGGCCCGAAACCCCGGCAGCCGGTGGTCGATCACGAACCCACGGTCCCCGAAGCCGCGGTCGATGCTGCCATCTGGGTTGAGCCTGGCGAGGGCCCCAGCTTCCGGCCAGACCTGGCCGAGGACGACGATCCTGCCGTCGGGCTGGACCGCGATCACGTCCCCCCTCGCCATCCCGGCCGCCCAGACCAGGCCGACGAGGAAACAGGCGAAGGCGGCGCCCCAGCTTCTCCCCACCATCTTCATCACTACGGTTAACAGCCAGCTTGGGACTGAGTTGCGTCTACACCGATCTCGACGGCACCCTGCTCGGCCGGGGCAGCTCGCTCTTCCGTGACGCCGCGGACGGATTCTCCCTGGCGCAGGCCCGGGCGCTGGAGGCCTGCCACCGGGCCGGGGCCGAAGTCGTGATCATGTCCGGCCGGCGCGAGCCGCAGGTGCACGAGGCGGCGCGGCTGATGGGCCAGGCCTCCTACATCTACGAGGCCGGCTGCGCCTTCGCGATCGAGGGCGAGACGACGCTGATGACCGGGGAGATGGCGCCGAACGAGGACGGGACGATCTACGAGCAGATCGAGCAGCGGGGGATCCCGAAGCTGCTCTTCGAGCACTTCGAGGGCCGCCTGGAGTACCACTCGCCCTGGCACCACGGCCGCGTCCTCTCCCACCTCTTCCGCGGCAAGGTCGACGTCGAGGAGGCCAACGCGCTCCTGCACGAGCGCGGCGACGAGGATCTGCGGCTGCTCGACAACGGCGCCATCGGCCGCCCGATGCCGGCCGTCGAGGGCCGCACCCACGCCTACCACCTGGTCCCCAGGCAGGTCAGCAAGGCGGCGGCGGTCGCCGGCCACGCTCGCGCCCGCGGCTATGACCCGCGGGAGTGCATCGCCGTCGGCGACTCGATCGAGGATCTCGAGGTCGCGGCGGCGGTCGGCCGCTTCTTCCTCGTCGCCAACGGCCCCGAGCACGACGCCGGTCTCCGGGCGGCGCTGCCGAACTGGGACAATGTCACCGTTACCGAAGGCAGCATGGGAGACGGCTTCTACGAGGCGGTCGTCACCTCGCTGATGGAAAGCCGGTCCTAAAGGAGAGCTTGTGTCGTCTGAGAACGCGACCGTCGCGGAGCAGGAGTACCTGGAGATCATGTTCTGGCTGGAGGAGGCCGGCCTGCCGATGACGGGCGCCAACATCGCCCGCGCGATGCAGCTCTCGCCGCCGACCGTTCACGAGATGATCGGGCGGCTGACCGACGACGGCTACGTCGAGCGCAACGAGGACAAGACGCTCGCCTTCACCGAGTCCGGGCGCGAGCACGCCAGTTACATCGTCCGCCGCCACCGGATGATCGAGCGCTTCCTCACCGACGTTCTCCACATCCCTTGGGACGAGGTCCACGAGGAGGCGGAGCGGATCGAGCACGCGATGAGCCCGGTCCTGGAGGAGCGGATGCGGGCGGCGATCGGCGACGCCACCACCTGCCCCCACGGCCACCCGATCGTCGAGGGGATCCGCGAGCAGGGATCGCTGCTGGCCGACGTCGAGATCGGCGCCGACGTCGTCGTTCTGCGCTTCGAGAACGAGGCCGAGGAGCTGCTGCACTACCTGAAGGCCGCGGGACTGGACCCGGGCCTGGAGGGCAAGGTGGAGACCTCCGACGACGATCGCGTCGTCATCGCCGCCGCCGACGGGAACCACGAGGTCAGCCGCAGCGTCGCCGAGACCGTCTCGGTCCGCGCCGACCCGGCGCCGCCGCCGCGGGCGGCGATCCCGGAGCAGCTGGTCCTCTCCAGCGACCGCTACGGCCGCTAGGTCGGCCTAGCGGAAGCAGAGCTCTTCGCCGGGCGCCACCGGCGGCCGCACCGCGCAGACCGGGGGCAAAACGAGGATCGTTGCCCCGCGCGCGCCGGCGGTCCGCACGCCGTGCGAGCCGCGGCCGAGATAGGTCTCGACGGGGGCCGGGATAAGCCCACTCCCACCCGGCCGGATCCGCAGCTCGTAGTCACCGACGCGGACCCGAACCGTGGTCGCGCCGCTGTGCTGGGGCCCGATCCCGGTGTCGTTGACGAAGAGGAGCCGTTCGCCCGGCGCCACTCGGGTGCAGTGCGGAGCGTCCGAGAAGAGGTGGACCTCCGTCGTCCCGCTCCTGCCGAATTCGTAGCAGGGACTCGCGGGCAGGGACTGCCCGCCGGGCTCGACCCGGGCCGGCTCGACCCGGTGGCCGACGACCGTGTGCGGCGGAGGTGGTGGCGACGACGCCGTCTCGTGCGCGCCCGTGCTGTCTGAGCCGCCACCGCAGCCGCACAGCGCCAGCATCGCCGCGACCAGCGCGTTCCCACCGAAACCGACCCGCAATCCAGAGAGCATGGGAGGCCCGTACCCGATCCCACCCGGATCGGCCCAGCTACGCCTACTGGGGCACCGGCATCGTCATGATCGGCTCGCCGGTCGGCTGGTCGCTGCCGCCCTGCGGCTCTTCGGTGACCATCACGACCTTCACTCCGCTCATGTCGGCGATCCGGGTCTCGGCCTGTCCCTCGCGGTCGGGGGCGAACAGCGCCGGGACGGCTTCGACCTGGCCTTCGCGTTCGACCCATGCCTCGAGGACCTTGTCCGGGGGCAGCTGGTGGACGCCCGCCAGCTGCAGAGTCCCGCTGTTGCCTTCCTGAACCATCTTCACGTCGATCCCACCGAGCTGGCGTTCGACGGTGGTGCCGCCACCGCCACCGCCACCCGAGCCGTCCTTACCGACCTCGTAGCCGACGGCGCCGGCGACCAGCAGGGCGACGACGGCGAAGCCGGCGGCGGGCTTCAGCAGCCAGCCCCAGGAGCGGGCCCGCGCCGGGCGCTCCGCGGCCGTCTGCGCCCGCGCATCGGCGCGAACCTCGGTCATCAGGCTCTCGCGCAGCTGCGGCGGCGTCTCGATCCGCTCGACCGACTCCGGCAGCGTCTGCAGCGCCGGCGCCAGCCAGCGCATCTCCTCCTGGCAGCGGGGGCAGCCCTCGAGGTGGCGCTCGACGGCGGCAGCCTCCTCGCGCTCCAGGGCGCCGAGGACGAAGGCGGCGAGATCCTCGCTCCAGCGGTTGTGATCGGACGCGTTCATGCCAGCCCCTCCGCGAGGTCTCCCCTGATCTTCTCCAAACCGAGCCTCATCCGCCCCTTCACCGTGCCCATCGGCAGGTTCAGCATCCGGGCGATCTCCGAGTGGCTGAAGCCGCCGAAGTAGGCGAGCTCGATCACCTTCGACTGCTCGCCGGGCAGCTTCCCGAGGGCGCCTTGCAGCTCGGCCGAAGTCTCCCGCTGCAGCGCTTCCTCCTCGGTCCGCTCCCGCGCCGGTCGCTGCTCCAGCACCGAATCGTCATCGAAGGTCAGCTTCGGCGCTTTGCCGGCGCGGCTGCGCAGGAAGTCGATCGCCCGGTTGCGGACGACGCTGAGCAGCCAGGAGCGGACGCTGCCGCGGGCGGCGTCGAAGCGGGCGCCGCTGCGCCAAACGGAGATGAATGCCTCCTGGGTTACTTCTTCGGCGGCGGCGCGGTCGCCGACGACCCGGTAGGCGAGCGAGTAGGCAGCGCCGCCGTGGCGGTCGAAGAGAACCTCGAAGGCCTCGGGATCCTTGCGACCGACGAGGGGCATCAGCTCCTCGTCGGCCAGCCGCTCCGCCTTCTCTCTTCGCACCGGCATCAGCTACCTACGTTCGCACTTGCCTAAACGATGAACGGTTCGACGGCCTTCAGGACCTGCTTTTCGCTCAGCGGGCTGTCGAAGGCGGCGGGAGCCGGTACTTCTTTGTTCTGCAGCCGGATCGCCGCCGCGTGGCGCGCCTCGACTTGGACGATGCCGCCGGCCGCCGCCAGGACTTCTTTCGACTTGATCATCGGGCCGGCACCGTTGTAGGCGCTGACGCCGGTGTCCTCGAAGGTCTGGGCCAGCTTCAGGAAGCCCGCGGTGTCGCTGTATTCGAAGTTGAACTTCGGTTCCGCCACCGGCTTGCCGCCGAGTTTCTTCACCGTCGCCGCCAGCGCTTCGACGTGCTGCTGCTCGTCTTCGGCCAGCAGGTTGACGAGGCTCTTCAGTTCGCCCTTCGCCTTGGCCCGGCTCTTCGCTTCTTCGTAGAACTTCGCCTCCAGGTACTCGAGGGTGAGGGCGAAGTTGAGGATCCCGACGTCGCCGGATCCCGACATCGCCAGGGCCTTGCGGACGAAGGGACTGACCATCGCCGTGCCGTAGATCGCCCCGGCCGCCAGCGCGCCCTTAAGGATCACGTCGCTGCGGGAGAGGTCCCCGCCCCCGGCGTCGACCTCGACGGCCGCGAGCTCGGGAGTGCTCAGCTTCTCGTTCATCGCTCTATCTCCTATTTCTCGCGGGCTCATTCGACCAGGAACGGTTCGACGGACTTGAGGACGGTCTTCACGTCGGCCGGCTTGGCGAAGGCGCCGTCCGGGGTGATCGATTCGCCTAAGAGGGTGTTGAGGGTGGCGGCGTGCCGGCCCTCGACGCTGTGGATGGCGAGGGCGGAGGCCAGCACTTCGGGGCTCTGGATGTTCGCCGCCTGGCCGAGGTAGGCGGCGGCGCCGAGGTTCTCGACCGTGGCGGCCAGTTCCAGCACCGACTTCGCGCTCTTCAGCGGGAACTCGGCCTTCGGTTCCGGCGCCGGCTTGCCGCCGAGCTGCTTCACCGCGGCCGTCAGCGCTTCCACGTGTTCGGCCTCCTCGGCGCCGAACTTGCGGATCGTCTCCAGGTCGGCGCCCTTGAAGAGGCCGCTCTTGACCACGTCGGCGTAGAAGGCGGTCTCCAGATACTCGAGGGTGAGGGCGTAGTTGAGGATCCCGACGTCGCCCTTGCCGAACTGGGCGGTTTCGCTGGCACCGCCGCCCGCCGAGTCGGTCATCGTCGTCGTCGTGGTGCCGCTGTCCTCGCCGCAGGCGGCGAGGAAGGCCGCCACGGCGGTCGAGCCGCCACCGACCGCGAGGAACTTGCGCCGCGACACCGGGTCACGAAGCTGCTTTATCTCAGGCATTTGGGAGTCGCCTCCTGGTCGTTTGCATGCTCGTCCCTACGGGGAGGGCCAGTTGGTGGATCAGAATCCGGCGATGGCGACTGCCGAGACGAGCGCACCGGTGCCTGCCGCGAGGACGCGCGGGGCGGCGCTGCTGGTGCTCGCCTCGATCGTCTCGGTCCAGTGCGGCTCGGCCCTGGCGACGACGCTCTTCGACGAGATCGGCGCCGCCGGGGCGGTCTTCCTGCGGGCCGCGTTCGGGGCGCTGGTCCTGTTGGCCTGGACCCGCGGCGAGGTCCTGCGGGCGCGGGCGTGGCCGCACCGGGACGTCTTCCTGCTCGGCGTCGCGGTCGCCGCCGTCAACCTCTTCTTCTACGCGGCGCTGGAACGGCTGCCGCTGGGGATCACGGTCACGCTCGAGTTCGTCGGCCCGCTCGGGGTCGCGATCGCCGGCTCGCGGCAGCGGCGCGACGCGGTCTGGGTGGTACTGGCCGCCGCCGGCATCGTCCTCCTCTCCGATGGCACCGGCGGCGAGGGATTCGACGCCCTCGGAGTAGCCCTGGCGCTGGCCGCCGGCGCCTTCTGGGCCGCCTACATCGTCCAGAGCGACCGGGTCGGCGCCCTCGGGCCGGGCCCTGGCGGGGCGACGATGGCGGCGGTGATCTCGGCCCTGCTGGTGGCGCCGCTCGGGCTCGCCCAGGGCGGCGGCGAGATCTTCGTCCCCGCCCACCTGGCGATCGGCGCCGCGGTCGGCATCCTCAGCACCGCGATCCCCTACGCCTTCGAGATGGAGGCCCTGCGCCGCCTCCCCCGCGCCGTCTTCGGGGTGCTGATGAGCCTGGAGCCGGCGGTGGCGGCGGCGATCGGCTTCCTAGCTCTCTCACAAGGCCTCGACGCGATCGAAGTACTAGCTATCTCACTAGTAGTAATCGCCTCGGCAGGGGCACTCCGGTCAACCGCAACGACCCCACGAGACTGAGGGCGAGGGGGTCGTCCCCCTCAGGACACTCAACATCGAGCCATAGCGAGATGTGTCCGGAGGGGACGACCCCCTCGCCCTATGCCCGCAGACGCTCGAGTGCCGAGGCGATCCGCGAAACCCCTTCGGCGGCGCGATCCGCCGGCACCGGCGCGAAGGAGAGGCGGAGGCTGTTCTCGCCGCCCTCGATCATGAAGTCGGGCCCGGCGACGAAGGAGACGCCGTCGCCTTTCGCCTCGGCGAGAAGGGCGGCGGTGTCGGTTCCCTCGGCGAGGTCGAGCCAGAGGAAGTAGCCGCCGTCCGGGACGACGAACTCGGCCTCGGGAATCTGCTCGCGCAGCGCCTCGACCAGTGCCTCGCAGCGCGCCTTCAGCTCGCCCTTGACGAACTCGATGTTGCGATCGAGCTCACCGCTGCGGCAGAGCTCAAGCACGATCGCCTCGGCCAGCATGTTCGGCGAGATGTAAGTCTCGTTGGCTTTCTTCGCCAGCTTCTTGATCTCCTCCACCGGCCCGGCGAGGTAGCCAACGCGGACGCCCGGGCTGACCGTCTTCGAGAAGGAGGAGGCGTGGACGACCTTGCCCCCTTCGTCCATCGAGAGCATCGTCTCCAGCGGCTCTCCCTCGAAGGGCAGCTCGCGGTAGGGGTCGTCCTCGAAGATCCAGAAGTCGTGCTCGGCGGCGAGCTCGACCAGGCGCCGGCGCTTCTCGGTCGAGAGCGTGCAGCCGGCCGGGTTGTGGGCGTTGGCGATGACGTGGGCGAGCTTGATCGGCCCCTCAGCGAGCGCCGCTTCCAGCTGCGCCACGTCGAGCCCGTCGGCCTCCAGCCGCACCGGCACCAGCTCGACGCCGAGCTGCTGCAACAGGAGCAGGGTGCGGTCGTAGGTCGGCTGCTCGACAACGACCCTGTCCCCCGGACCCAGCAGGTGCTGAAACAGCATCGCCCCCGCCTCCAGCGACCCGTTGGTGATCATCACCTGGTCGGCATCGAGGTGCCCGTGCCGCTCCGCCACCCACTGGCAGAGACCGGGATGCCCGATCCCGACCCCGTAGGAGAGGGCCGTTTCCCAGTCGGAAGCAAGCGCCCGCGAAGCCGCCTCCCGCACCTGCTGGTGGGGAAGGATGTCGGCGCTGGGAGCCCCGCGCGCGAAGGAAATCGTGTCGCCTGCCATACGTCCCCCGACCCTAGCAACGCGCCGCCGTCCCACGATCCGCGGTGATTGCGCACTCCGCACCTCCCCGTGGGGGGCGAATGCAGGCGTGTCTGAGCTTGACCCACATATATGTCGGGAAATCTCAGACACGCCCAGCGAGAGTGGGACTTGCGAGCGCTTGCGACCCGGCAGCACGGCGTCGTTTCGCACCGGCAGCTACTTGGGCTGGGATGGGAAACGAGATGGATCGAGAGGCGTTTGGCCGAGGGACGCTTCGAGACCGTGCATCACAACGTCTACTCCGTCGGTCACTCCCGCCTCTCGGTGAAGGGACGTTGGTGGGCGGCACTACTTGCCTATGGACCCGGGACCGTGCTGAGCCACCAATCCGGCGCCGTCCTCTGGGAGCTTCGGCGGAGCCGGTCTGGGCCGATCCACGTGAACGCGTTTCTGGGACGGCAGGGGGCACGGCGACGGCGTGGCATCTGGCTTCATCGTTGTCGGCTGCAACCTGAGGAAACGACCCTGCACGAGGGGCTCCCCGTGACCACCGTGGCTCGCACGCTCTTCGACCTCGCCGAAGTCGCTCCCTACGGCGAACTGAAGAAGTCGGCGGAAGCGGCGGATCGGCGCAACTTGCTGCGCATGCGCGAGCTTGAGGAAGTTTGCGAGCGGGGGCGCGGGCGGCGGGCGCTGCGTCCCGTTCGCCGACTACTGGTGGAGCTTGGCGCGCCGGCCGAGGGGCGCTCGCCGCTGGAGATCCGCTTCGCCGAGTTCCTTCACGCCCGCCGCATCCCAGCACCGGCTCAGAACGTTGACGTGCTCGGCCACGAGGTCGACGCGCTCTGGCCGGCCGCCAAGCTGATCGTCGAGCTAGACAGCTGGGAACACCACAGTGACCGCGCCGCCTTTGAGCGCGACCGCGCTCGCGACACGAAGCTGTTGATCGCCGGCTACCGCACGCTCCGCGTCACCCATCGCCGACTCGACCGCGAAGCGGACCAGCTCGCCGCCGAGATCCGCCAGCTACTGGACGTCTAGGGCGAGCGGAGCGTCTCGGCGGCGATCGCCGCCGTCTCGGTCGGGCTTTCGCCGACCCGCACGCCCTTGGCTTCAAGGGCGTCTTTCTTCGCCTGGGCGGTGCCCGAGGAGCCGGAGATGATCGCGCCGGCGTGGCCCATCTGCTTGCCGGGGGGCGCGGTGAAGCCGGCGATGTAGGCGACGACCGGCTTGCTGATGTCGGAGGCGATGAACTCGGCTGCCCGCTCCTCGGCGTCGCCGCCGATCTCGCCGACCATCACGATCAGCTCGGTGTCGGGGTCGGCCTCGTAGAGCTTGAGGATGTCGATGAAGTCCGAGCCGACGATCGGGTCGCCGCCGATGCCGACGATCGAGGAGTTGCCGGTCCCGGCCTGCTTCAGCTCATTGCCGATCTGGTAGGTCAGGGTGCCGCTCTTGGAGACGACGCCGATCGGCCCCGGGTCGAAGAACTGGGCGGGGATGATGCCGACGTTGGCCTTGCCGGGCGAGAGAACGCCGGGGCAGTTCGGCCCGATCAGCCGCACGCCCTTCTCCTGCGCCTTCCAGTAGGTGGAGAGCATGTCGAGGACCGGGATCCCCTCGGTGATCGCGATCACCGTCTCGACCCCGGAGTCGATCGCCTCGTCGATTGCCGCGGCGGCGAAGCGGGCGGGGACGAAGATCATCGAGGTGTTGGCGCCGGCCTCGGTGACCGCCTCGGCGATCGTGTCGAAGACCGGGGTGCCCTCGACGTCCTGGCCGCCCTTGCCGGGGGTGACGCCGGCGACGAGGTCGGTCCCGTAGGCCTTGTTGCGCAGCCCGTGGAAGGAGCCCTCGCGGCCGGTCAGGCCGGAGACGGCGAGCTTGGTGCCCTCGTCGACGACGATGCTCATGCGGCGCCTCCGGCGAGCTCGACGACGCGACGGGCGGCGTCGAGCATCGTCTTCTCCTGGTGCAGGTTCGGCAGGTCGGCCTCGGCGAGGATGCGCAGCCCCTCCTCGGAGTTCGTCCCGTCGAGGCGCACGACCAGCGGCATCCCCAGGTCGATCTGCTGTGAGGCGGTGACGATCCCGTTGGCGATCTCGTCGCAGCGGGTGATGCCGCCGAAGATGTTGAAGAGGATTGCGCTCACCTTCGCATCGCTCTTGATGACTTCGAGCGCGTTGACGATCGCCTCGGCTTTGGAGCCGCCGCCGGCGTCGAGGAAGTTGGCGGGCGCGCCGCCGGCTTGGGCGACGACGTCGAGCGTCGACATGCAGAGGCCGGCGCCGTTGGCGAGGATGCCGACGTTGCCGTCGAGTTTGACGTAGGTGAGCCCCTTTTCCTTCGCCATCTGCTCCTGCGGATCGTCGACGGTGTCGGCGATCTCGGCCAGGTCCTGGTGGCGGAAGAGGGCGTTGCCGTCGATCGTCACCTTCGAGTCGAGGGCGACGACCTCGCGGCCGGCGGTGACGATCAGCGGGTTGACCTCGATCAGGGTCGCGTCCTCCTCGCGCGCCACCTCGGCCAGCTTCACCAGCACCTCCGCGGCCTCGTCGAGAGCGTCCTCGGCGAGGCCGGCGTCGGCGACGATCGAGCGCGCGGCGGCGGTGTCGAAGCCGCTCGGGTCGATGTGCCGTTTGACCAGAGCCTCAGGGTCCTCGGCGGCGACCGCCTCGATGTCCATCCCGCCCTTGGCGGAGACCATCGCCAGCAGCTTCTTCTCGCCGCGGTCGAGGATGACCGAGGCGTAGTACTCCTCGGCGATGTCGGAGCCGCCCTCGACCCAGACCGCCTCGACGCGGAAGGGCCCCTCGCCGTGGGGGCCGACGATGTCCATCCCGAGGATCGCGCCGGCGTGCTCGCGCGCCTCCTCGGCGTTCTGGGCGATCTTGATCCCGCCGGCCTTGCCGCGCCCGCCGATCAGGACCTGCGCCTTGATCGCGCACGGGTAGCCGATCTTCTCCGCCGCCGCGACCGCGTCCTCGACGGTGTTCGCGACCTCGCCGCTCGGCACGGCGATGCCGTGCTTGGCGAACAGCTGCTTGCCCTGGTACTCGAGAAGGTCCATATCTGAGAGCGCGCTGGGGGGAGCGCAGCGCGGCAGACTATCCGAATGCCATAATGCCGCGCTCGCTCATGCCCCTGCCCAGTCTCAAAAACATCAAATGGGTGACCACCGATTGTTACGGCACCCTCATCGACTGGGAGAAAGGGATCATCGAGGCCTGCAAGAAAGAGGCGGCCAAAGACGGCTTCTCCTTCGAAGAGGGACCGTTCCTGGAGCGCTTCATGGAAGTGCAGGCGGAGATCATGGCTGGCTCCTACGAGCTCTACGCCGAGGTGCTGCGCCGCACGATCGTCAAAGTCGCCGGTGAGATCGGCTGGGAAGTCGAGCCCTCCCGGGCCCAGTTCCTGCCCAACAGCGTCGCCTACTGGCTGCCGTTCCGCGAGGCCAACGCGGCGATGGACCGGCTCGGCAAGAAGTACGAGATCGGGATCGTCTCCAACGTCGACGACAAACTGCTGGGGATCAGCCGCCGCCACCTGCGGACCGAACTCGACCTCGTCGTCACCGCCCAGCAGGTGCGCAGCTACAAGCCGGACCCCGTCCACTTCAAAGAGTGCGCGCGCCGGATCGGCGGCAAGAAAGGCTGGCTCCACATCGGCTCCGACTACGCGACCGACATCGCTCCGGTGCTGAAAATGAACGTGCCGGTGATCTGGGTCAACCGCCACGGCGAGAAACTGGAAGGGCGCAAAGCCCCCAGCGCGACGGTGAAAAACTTTCGCGAAGCAGTGAAAAAGCTCGGCGCGTCCTGAGCGTCTTCTAGCTTTCAGGCCGCAACTAGGCGTGAGGCGCCGGTTTCGGGGGTAGTGCGCCACCCGATTCGCTGATGCAGACTTCCCTTCTACATCCCAGTCAGATGCCTGCCCGTGGGCGGAGCCGCTTCGCGATCGCCCTGGCGCTCCTGCTGCTGCTCGGGAGCGTCGCCCTGGCCAGCCGGCCGCGGGCCGAGGCGGCGGAAACCGCGGCCGAAAAACCGAGCTTCGTCGTCATCCAGACCGACGACGAGACGCTCGACCAGCTCTACGCCAGCTTCGACGTCGGCGGCATCGAAGTGCAGGCGATGCCCTACACGCACGCGCTGATCGCCAATCGCGGCATCACCTTCAACCGCTACTACGTCCCCTACCCCCTCTGCTGCCCCTCGCGGGTCAGCCTCCTGACCGGGCGCTACGCCCACAGCCACAACGTCCGCGGCAACGTGCCGCCGAACGGCGGCTACACCGGCTTCAAAGCCCGCGGCGCTTACACCCACAACCTCGCCACCTGGCTGCAGGGGGCGGGCTACCGGACGATCCACATCGGCAAGTTCCTCAACGGCTACGGCGACGAACCGTTCGACACCGGCACCGACGTGCCGCCAGGCTGGACCGCTTGGCACTCGGTGCTGAAGGCCGACACCGAGCACTTCTTCTACGGCTACCGGCTCAACAACAACGGCTCGATCGACGGCCCCTACGGAGATCCCGGCAGCTGGGAATCGCGCGAATACGGCGAACGCGACGATTTCGGCTGCCCGAGCGCGCCGCTGGAAGGCAAACCCTGTGACTACGAGACCGACCGCTTCAACGCGATCGCCTGGGAAGAGCTGAACGCGACCTCGCCCGAACAGCCCTTCTACATGCAGCTCGACTACACGGCCCCCCACGGTGACTTCCGGCGACCGGCCGGCCCGGAGCCCGCGACCCGCCACTACGGAACCTTCACCGGTGCCCCCTATCCGCACAGCCGCTCGCAGGGGTTCAACGAGGGCAACGTCAGCGACAAGCCACGCTTTATCCGCGAAGCCCCCTACCTCTCCCCCACGGAGGTCCACACCTACCGCGTCTACTACCAGAAGGCCTTGGAGTCGCTGCGCGCGGTCGACGAAGGCGTGAAACAGATCGTCGACACGCTCGGGGGCCTGCACCGGCTGCGCAGCACCTACATCATCTTCACCTCCGACAACGGGTTCTTCTACGGCGAGCACCGCCTCACCGGCGGCAAGTTCCTCGCCTACGAGCCGGCCACCCACCTGCCGCTGCTGATCCGCGGGCCGGGGATCAAGGCGGGCACCTCGACGGGCGAGCTGGCGGCCAACGTCGACATCGCCCCGACCGTGCTCGAACTGGCCGGCGTCAAAGCCGACAAGTCGATCGACGGCCGCTCGCTGGTCCCCTACATGCGCGACCCGAGCCTGCGCTCGCGGCGGCCGATCCTCTTCGAGTCCTTCGTCGAGACCGCCGACGTCGAAGCCAACGGCGAACCGACCGGGCAGCGCCCGGTGACGGGCCTGCGACCCCGCAAGAGTTCAGGGCGAAAAGACGGCGCCAGCGCCTCGATCGTGGCGCCGCCGAAGGACTACGAGGGGATCCGCCTCGGCCCCTACAAGTACATCGAGTGGCCCGACGGCGAGAAAGAGCTCTACGACATCACCAAAGACCCCTACGAGCTCAACAACATCGTCCGCGTCCGCAACCTCTCGCCGATCCGCGCTTTCCTCCACGCCCAGCTGATCCGCTTGGAGGCCTGCGTCGGCCGCGCCTGCCAGGAAGTGGCGCCGAAATTCCCGCTCACCCGCGAACAGCAGCGCAAGGTCGACAAGCAGCGGCGGGAAGAAGAACGGATCAAGGAAAAGGAACGCGAAGAAAAGCGGCACCACAAACGGACGGGTTGAGTGCGTCGGGGAGGGGGGACCTCCTCCAGACACATCTCGCTATGGCTCGATGTTGAGTGTCTGGAGGAGGTCCCCCCTCCCCGACTTCCACAGTGGTTAGTTGGTTTGGGGAGAGGTGGGGGGCTACTTGATGACGGCTAGGGTGTCGCCGCTGCCGACGGCGGTGCCTTCGGCGATGGGGAGGTCTTCGACTTTGCCCGATTTGTGGGCGGTGATCTCGTTCTCCATCTTCATCGCCTCGATCACGCAGATCAGGTCGCCCTCGGAGACCTCGGCGCCCTGCTCGACGGCGACTTTGAGGACGGTGCCCTGGAGCGGCGAGGGGAGGGCGTCGCTGGAGGCGCTGGGGCCGCCGCCGCCCTTGCGCTCGCGCTTCGGCGGTTTCTTTCCGCCGCCTGCGGCGGGTGCGGCAACGCCTCCTGCAGGGGCCTCGCCGATTACCTTGACGTCGAAGAGCTTGCCGCCGACCTCGACCTTGTAGTCGCGGGCCAGCATCTCGCCGCCGTCCTCGGAGGGCTCGGGCGGCTTCGCGTCGGCCGGCGCCGTCGTCTTCAGCCACTCCTTGTCTTCCATCAGGTCGCGGCAGGTCTCCCCGCGCGCCCACTGCTCGGTGGCGAGGATCGCTTCGTGGAAGGGGATCAGGGTGGTGAGGCCGCCGGAGTCGTATTCGCCCAGCGCCCGCAGCATCCGCCGGGTCGCCTTCTCGCGGTCGACGTCCCAGACGATCAGCTTGGCCACCATCGGGTCGTACATCGGCGTCACCTCGCCACCGGCCTCGACGCCGGAGTCGACGCGGACGCCGGGGCCAGAGGGCTCGCGGTAGGACGCGCCGATCGGTCCAGGGGCCGGCGCGTAGTTCTTGTGCGCGGCCTCGGCGTTGATCCGGCACTCGATCGACCAGCCGTTCAGCCTCACGTCCTCCTGGGCGATCGAGAGCGGCTCGCCGGCGGCGATCAGGATCTGCTCGCGGACGATGTCGATACCGGTGACCATCTCGGTCACGCAGTGCTCGACCTGGACGCGGGTGTTCATCTCGAGGAAGAAGTACTCGTCGCCGACCTGCATGCCCTCGATCGTCCCGGCGCCGCGGTAGCCGACGGCGGCAGCCGCGTCGGTGGCGATTTTGCCGATCCGCTCCCGCATCTCCTCGTCGACATGCGGGCCCGGCGCCTCCTCGACCACCTTCTGGTGGCGGCGCTGCAGCGAGCAGTCGCGCTCGCCGAGGTGGATCACGTTGCCGTGCGAGTCGGCGAGGACCTGGACCTCGACGTGGCGCGGGTCCTCCAGGTAGCGCTCGACATAGACGCGGGGGTCAGAGAAGAACTTCTCGCCTTCGCGCGATGAGCCCTCGTAGGCCTCCTGCAGATCATCGGGCGTCATCGCCACCCGGAATCCCTTGCCGCCGCCGCCACCCGCGGCCTTGCAGGCGACGGGGTAGCCGGCTTCGTCGGCCTGGCGTTTCGCGTCGTCCAAACCCTCGGCGACCTCGGTCGAGCCGGGGACGATCGGCACCCCGGCCTTCTCCATGATCTCCCGTGCCTGCGTCTTCGAACCCATCGCTTCGATCGCCTCCGGCGGCGGGCCGATCCAGGTGATCCCGGCCTCGTCGCAGGCGCGCGCCATCTCGGCGTTCTCGGCGAGGAAGCCGTAGCCGGGATGGATCCCTTCGGCGCCGGCCTCCTTCGCGGTCTCGATGATCTTCGGGATGTTCAGGTAGCTCTCGGCCGGGACCGCGGGGCCGATCAGGAAGGCCTCGTCGGCCTCGCGCACGTGGGGGGCGTCGCGGTCGATCTCCGAGTAGACGGCGACCGAAACGATGCCCATCTCCTTCAGCGTGCGGGCAACGCGGATGGCGATCTCGCCGCGGTTGGCTATGAGGACCTTCTGGAACACGGACGCGGCAGTCTATTTATTGGGGGCGCGGAAGGGGGTCGTGAGGGTCCCTCTCCAGACACATCTCGCTATGGCTCGATGTTGAGTGT